>Ga0207433_10014020_pt1 | contig 11680 bp, 10 predicted proteins | sample YelNatPaOPGAMG01_FD_187559 | JGI IMG/M metagenome (GOLD analysis project Ga0207433, IMG submission 187559) | Hot spring thermophilic microbial communities from Obsidian Pool, Yellowstone National Park, USA - OP-RAMG-01 (SPAdes) (version 3) | ecosystem: Environmental > Aquatic > Thermal springs...
TCACTTGATGTTAGATTTTTGTTTGTCGCCGCGATTATTCTAACATCAAGTGAGATTTCATCCCTTCCACCGACTCTTCTTATTTTTTTCTCTTCAATAAATCTCAAAATTTTTACCTGAATGTGAAGGGGAAGGTCACCTATTTCGTCAAGAAATAGTGTTCCACCATTTGCAATTTCAATCAATCCAGGTTTGGACATGTAGGCACCAGTGAAGGCGCCTTTTTCATACCCGAAAAGCTCGCTCTCAAAGAGTGGTTCTGGAATAGCAGACACATTTATAACCTCAAATGGCTTTTCCTTCCTCGGACTCAAATTATGAATTGCCTTTGCGACAAGTCCCTTGCCAGTGCCTGTTTCTCCAAGTATAAGGACGGTAACATCATACTGGGCAAAAGTTTTAATTGCCCTTATTACCTCCTGAATTGCTGGGCTTACACCAACTACCCCATCAATAGAAGAGGATTTTAGAATCGCCCTTTTTAATGCTATATTCTCTTTAGCAAGGGCATTTTTTTCTATAGCGTTTTTGAGAGAGACAAGGAGCTTCTCAGTTTCTATAGGTTTAGGAATATAATCAAAGGCTCCGAGCTTTATTGCCTCCACAGCAGAGGGTATGCTGGCGTAAGCGGTAATGAGAATAACCTCACACAAAATACCCTCATTCTTTATCCATTTCAAAAATTGAATTCCGTCCATATCAGGAAGTTTGAAATCCAGAAGAACAACATCGGGTTCAAACTCCATACATATTCTTTCTCCATCGGTGCCATTAAAGCAGTTTCTCACTTCATAATTATTGGATTTAAGGATAGCGACAAGGATTTCATTCTGATTGACCTCATCCTCAATAACAAGAACCTTCCCCTTCATCTGAAAAACCTCATAATGGGAGTTTCAGAGTGACCACCGTTCCTTTTCCAAACTCGCTTTCTATATCTATACTTCCACCATGGGCAAGAATTATTCTCTGTGTAATTGCAAGCCCCAAACCGAGACCTGTTGGCTTTGTGGTAAAATAGGGCTCAAAGATATGTTTCATCTCATCACTTTTTATGCCCCTGCCTGTATCAGCAAATTTGCAGACAATAAAATTGTCCTCTTTAAAAATAGAAATTTTAATTTTTCCGCCCTCCGGCATCGCCTCTATTGAATTATTCAGGATATTGAGAAAACAGGATTTCATCTTATCTATGTCTATATTGACCTCTGGAAGAGGAGATGAAAAATCTTTAATCACTTCAATTCCTCTCTCTTTAAGTTTAGAAGAGATGATGGTTAGGACTTCCTCAATAAGGTTCTCTATCCCTATTTTCACTGGATTAATAATAAGTTCCCTTCCGAGATTTAGAAAATTGTTTAAAAGATTGTTAATCCTTTCAATTTCTTCCTTGATTTTTGTAATAAGAACTTCCTGTTCCTCCGGAGGGACATTTCTTAAGTGGCTGAGGGAAAGGGATATGAAGTTCAGCGGGTTTCTGATTTCGTGGGCGATTCCAGCGGCGAGTTGTCCGAGGAGAGCCTCCCTCTCTGATTTTTTCAATTGCTTTTCAATCTCAATTCTTTCTTTCAATTTCATTACCATTTCATTATACGCATTTACAAGTTCGGAGAGCTCACCGAAGTATTTTTCCTTAAATGGTTCCAATCTTCCATCAGCAATCTCCCTCGCTCCCCTTATAAGGTGTGAGATAGGTCTCGTAAATCTGCTGGCAATGAGATACGACAATACAACTCCGAGTCCAAAAATTAAGGTGGTTAAAAGAATCCTTTTAAAAAACATCTCCCTTCCCAGTGCTTCGAGGTCATCCACATACATACTGATATGTGCATATCCTAATTTTGTATTTCTTACTATTATGGGAACGATTACATTATACACCTTTTTCATACCATTCTTTTCACCCAGAACCGTTGTGAGCACAAATTCGTCTTTTGATATGCTGACTTTTGTCCCCTTCTTCAGAGGATTGGTGCTTGCCACAATCTCCTGGTCCGGGTTTATTATTGATATCTCCTTTACCCCTTTCCTTTTGAATCTGGAAAGGTATGCTTTCAGACGAGCTTCATCAGTGTTTCCATACGCTGTCATCTGCTCGTAGCTTACCTGTATTGCCTTTGATAATTCTTCTATTTCATCCTCAACAATTTCAAGTAATTTTTCCTCCGATAGGAAATGAAGATAATTGAAGATGAGAACTGTAAGGAAAAATAATCCAAGAAATAAAAGGAGCAGTTGATTTCTTAACCTTAATTTCAGGAAAAATTTGAGCATAGAATAATTCTACCATGGTTTTCCAAAAATGCAATGCTTCGCATTTTTCCATCTAACGACATTGCCGTCATGGAATGGAATAAATTCGTTATTTATTTGAATTAGTTTTACTTTTCCCTGAATTTTTCATCCAAACCTTTCATAAAAATTGGTAGAAATAATTTTTAGGTCAAATGGATTTTTGGAAGGGTATTTATTAAGGAGTTTTTTATTCTTACAATCCCCGGGCGATTTTCATCTTCTGGAGTTCTTTGATTTTGTCTCTCAAAACAGCCGCCTTTTCAAATTCTAATTCCTGTGCAGCCTTTCTCATCTCCTTTCTTAATTTTTCAATGGTTTCATCTATATTCTCAAGGGGAACATACTCCTCTTTCTCTTCTGCCACAAGTGGAACAGTCCAGTAATCCCTTTCATATATGGATTCCCTTATATCACGAATCTTCTTCTTAATTGTTTCGGGAGTTATGTTATGCTTTCTGTTGAATTCCTCCTGAATCCTTCTCCTCCTGTTTGTCTCCTCAATAGCAGTTTTCATGGATTCTGTGACCGTATCTGCATAAAATATCACCGTTCCATTCACATTTCTTGCAGCCCTTCCGCATGTCTGAATGAGAGATGGTGCTGACCTCAAAAATCCCTCTTTGTCTGCATCAAGAATTGCTACAAGGGATACCTCAGGGATGTCAAGTCCTTCCCTCAAGAGGTTTATTCCTATGAGGACATCAAACTCTCCCTTCCTCAAATCCCTTAATAGGTCCATCCTTTCAAGGGGTTCTATGTCTGAATGAAGGTATCTCACCCTTATTCCCAGTTCTGAATAATAATCTGTTAGTTTTTCTGCCATCCTTTTCGTTAAAGTTGTTACAAGAACCCTTTCGTTCCTCTCAATCCTTTTCTTTATTTCCTGAAGGAGGTCTTCTACCTGCCCTTCTGCCTTTTTTACAATTATGACCGGGTCAAGAAGTCCTGTGGGTCTTATTATTTGTTCAATGATAAGTCCCTTTGATTTTTCTATTTCATACCTTCCAGGGGTTGCGGAAACATATATCACCTGATTAATTCTCTCTTCAAATTCCTCAAATTTTAGAGGTCTGTTGTCAAGGGCTGAAGGCAGTCTGAAGCCGTATTCAACGAGTGTTTCTTTTCTTGACCTGTCACCCCTGAACATTCCCTGAAGTTGAGGGATTGTCATGTGACTCTCATCAATTATTAAGAGATAGTCTTTCGGAAAGTAATCAAGAAGGACTGGAGGAGGTTCTCCCGGTTTCCTTCCTGTAAGGTGCCTTGAGTAGTTTTCAATTCCATGGCAGTATCCTGTGTTCTCAAGCATTTCTATGTCAAAATTGGTTCTTGTCTCCAGCCTCTGTGCCTCAAGAAACTTTCCCATTCTTCTTAATTCTTTTAACCTTTCTTCAAGTTCAAGTTTTATGTTCTCAATTGCTATCCTCAATTTTTCCTGAGGCGTCACATAATGGCTTGCTGGATATACCGTTATCTTTTCCACCTCCCTTAAAATTTTTCCTCTGAATGGGTCTATCTCAAGGAGCCTATCAACTTCATCACCGAAAAACTCAATCCTGTATGCCTTATCCTCTTCTGAAGCAGGAAAAACATCTATTACATCTCCTCTTACCCTGAACCTTCCCCTGTAAAAATCATACTCACTCCTTTCATACTGAATCTCAGAAAGTTTTCTTATAACCCAGTTTCTGTCTATTGTTTCCCCCTTTTTTAAGTGAAGGAGCATTCCATAATAGGCATCCGGTGAGCCAATTCCGTATATACATGATACGCTTGCAACAACTATCACATCGTTTCTTTCAAGGAGGGATGTGGTTGCTGAATGTCTCATCCTGTCTATGTCATCGTTTATAGTAGCTTCTTTTTCAATGTAGGTATCTGTTTCAGGAATGTAAGCCTCAGGCTGGTAGTAGTCATAATAACTTATGAAGTATTCAACTGCATTCTCGGGGAAAAATGCTTTCAATTCTGTATATAATTGACCTGCGAGGGTTTTGTTGTGAGCAATGATGAGAGTTGGCTTGTTGACATTGGCAATTACATTACCCATTGTAAATGTTTTTCCTGAGCCTGTAACACCCAAAAGGACCTGATGCTTAACTCCCTTCAGTATGTTTTCTGTTAGTTTTTCTATTGCCTGAGGCTGGTCTCCCTTTGGTTCATATTCCGTAACGAGTTTGAATTTTGCCATTTTTATACAAATTTTGAGATTGTATAAAAAAGCCTTGAAAAGAGTTCAGCCCTTCTAAATGGATAATCCTTCCAAATCCTCCATATTCTTTTTGGGTCCGCATAAAACTTTATATAGGCATTCCTGTAAACCCTTTTAATGAGGGGGTCAAGAAATTTCCATCTCCTGAAGTAATCAAATGCCTGTGCTTCACTTTCATCATTTTTTTCACTCATGTTGAATAACTCCGTCCCTTTGTGTGGAATTACTATGAAGAACATGGCTGTATGAAGGGGTGAATTGAGGGCAAAATCAACAGTCATTTTCATTTCCTCTTCTGTTTCTGTTGGAAAGCCGAGCATAAAAAACCCGTTTGAGAATATGCCAAGTGATACCGCATCCTCAATCGCCTTCCTTGCTTTGTCAAGGTCAAGGTTCTTTTTTATAAACTTTTGGAGCCTTGGTGAACCGGTTTCTATGGCAAAGGAAATGTAGTATGTTCCCCCCTTTCTCATCACTTCAAGTGTTTTTCTTGATAACCTGTCTGACCTCAATCCGTTTGGGAAGGAAAAACGGAGTTTAAGATTCCTTCTCATTATTTCTTCAAATATATTCACAACCCTTTCCTCATTGATGTTAAATATGTCATCAAGAACCTCAACCTCATTTACACCTATCCTTTTAGTTATTTCTTCTATCTCATCAGCTACATTCAAAGGGCTTCTCAATCTTGGTATTTTCCCGAACATGTTGTGGCAGTATATACACCTGTATGGACAAGCCCTTGAGGTTATAACTACAACGTATGGAATTTTTTGACCGACAGGGGTGAAACGGAATTTTTTGAAGTAATTTTGAGGGTGAACAAGGTCCCATGCTGGAAATGGCAGTTCGTCAAGGTTTTCTATAAAATCGGGCTCCCCTGTAAAAATGAGTTTTCCGTTTTCCCTCATGTAAATTCCCTTTATCCGTGATGGCTTTTTTCCAGAAGATAAGCACCTAACCATTTCCAGAAATGTCTTTTCGCCTTCCATTATTACCGCATAATCAATGTTTTCATCCATCATTACTTCTTCAGGGTAGGATGTCGGATGTGGACCACCAGCAATCACAGGGATATTCCTTGAAACCTCTTTTACCTCTTTCGCAATAGAATGCATCTTTTTAGCCTCAACAGTGATAGCACTTATACCGACTATATCTGGCTTGAACTCAATAATTTTTTCTTTTATCTTCCCCTCTTTCTGACACTCAACCCTTGTATCTATTATTTTTATTTTTACATCTTTCTCCTTTTCCCTCAAAAAACTCGCAAGATACATGAGGCCTAGGGGCGGAGAAACCCCTTTGTTGTGGTAATAATAATATGAAGCCTTTACAAAAAGAATCCGCATTTTATTTTTTATTTTAAGGAATATCCCTTATCTTTTCAACAGCCGACCTTCCTTTAGCAAAAATTTATAAGGAAAGATAACGATTTCGTTCTTCTCTAAATCCTTGAAACTCCTTATTCCCATTGACCTCAAGGCACTCTCTATAACAAAAAAGACAACCTCCTTATCTAATTTTACACCTTCTAACTCAAATCTCCAACCCCCTCCCCCTGGTAACGATGTCCGTGGATGTCTACGCCCCACCCCCTGTTGATTCATTAGAACAGTTTTATTCAAAATATAATTGGTTGATGGAATAAAAATGTTAATATAATACAACCTTGTCTCGTTTTAAAAATTTAACCATAATGCCCAATCCTGGCGTAAGGACATCTTTATTTTAAATGGAAAGAACCTACTCAATAGGCATAATGCTTTTTTGAAAGCTCTTTACACACCTTTTGGTTATCCCTCCATTCGCCTTTTCATTTGGATGACAAAATGCTACAAGTATCCTTAAATTTCTGCTTTTAAATCCTATTCATCAAAACACCAATGCCTATAAGAATAGATGTCAACCCCTGCATCATGATTGTCATTCCCTGTGCAGGAATTAGTTCCTTCCAATCCTTGAAAGATGAAATTTTTTTGAAAATTTTAAAAGCAAGGGGTAATGCGAAAAGACCAATTAGAGCATAAACTGGATAAACACCAATAAGAGAAAGAACAATTATAGAAAAGAAGCCGAGGAGGATGAGTAAATAATATCCAATTCTTGCCCTATCAACCCCGAGACGAACAACAAGGTTTCTTTTTCCCGCTGCACTATCAGCCTCTATATCTGGAAACTCATTTATCCATAAGATAGCAGTGGTGAACATTCCAAACGGAATCCCTGTAAGAAAGTGGGCAACATCAACCTTCCCTGCTATAACATACCCGGCTCCACCTGTAAGAACAGGACCGAAGGCAAGAAATATGGCAAGCTCACCTACCCCTCTTGACATAAAACTGACAGGTGAAGCGGAATAGAGAAAGCCAAGCATCGCCCCTATCAAACCAAAAAGGAGTATTAATTTTCTCCCGTAAAGGAAAAGCAAAATGCCTGTTATCCCGGCGAGGATGTAAAAAATGGAAGCAAAGATGAAAAGTCCTTTTGCGCTCATCTCTCCGTTTATAACAACCCTTGAACCTCCGCTGAAAGGAGTTGGATTTTTGTTGAGTGGGTCTGAACCAAATGTATCATAGTAGTCGTTCATGAGGTTTGCTCCGAGGTGAAGAAAAAAAGCACCCGATACTGCTGAGAGTGCATATACAAATGAAAACTCTCCTCTGTTCCAGCACCAGAGTGCTGTTACAATGACCGGTAAGACAGAAGCACTTGTAAATGGAACTCTTGTCGCCTTTATATAAGTTTTAACCTTACTCATTCACCTCCAAATCTCTTCTGCCTTATGTCCTCTCTCATCTGATTGAGAAAATCCTCAGCCTTTTTGTTCTTCTCCTCCCTTGCCTTCTTCAACTGATTCTCAATTATTGATTCTGCTGTTGCACGAAAATCCCTTTCGCTTATAGAAACCAGCATATAAACATCGTAAAAATACCCAACCTTCCCTGCTTCATACTCTTTATACTTCTCCCAGTATATCTCCTCCTCTACAACCCCTTTCACAATGGTTTCAGAGAATGCTATCATACCATCGTTTATGACCCTTCCAACATCCTTATCATCCTCGGGAATTCCGAGCTCCTTCCTTGCCCTTTCATAAGTAGCGAACATCTCCGTTTGTGCAAGCTGCGAAATCCCCTTTATTGCATCCATCCTTGCATCCGTTATTCCATCCTCATAAGCAACTGCTCTTGTCCTTGAACCCCTGAAGAATATCTTTCCTTCCTTTGGCTTTGGAACCTTCTTTAAAACCCATTCTGGCTTCTTATCATCGCTTCTCTCTACTATCTCCCTTTCCCCTATTTCTTTTTTGACCTTCGCTCCCGCACAGGAGACAAAAATTAATCCTATTAATCCTGCTAAAAGCCTTTTCATCTTTTACCCCCTATTTATTCTAAACTCTTATTCGCTTTCCTCCTGAAACATCTTTCTCTGCTGAATCTCTCCTCTCATCTTATCAAGAAATTCCTCAGCCTTCTTGTTGTTTCTCTCCCTTGCCTTTTCCTTCTCCTTCTCTAAAACCCTTGCCGCGATTCTCTTATAATCCTCCTCTGAAATACTCACAAGGGTATAAACATTAAAGAAATACCTAACCCCTTCATGAGTAACCTCTTCATATCTTTCTACACATGATTTAACTTCTTTCACACCCTGTACAATCGCATCTGAAAGGGCTATGAATGCATCTCTTACAACAGAACCAACATCTTCATCCTCCTTTGGAATTCCATACTCAACCCTTGCCCTCTCATAATCAACATTCGCTTCTGTTTTTACCATCTCTGCAACCTGCTGGGCTGCATGCATCCTTGCATCATTCAACCCACCCTCTTCGCTTACAGCACCTGTTTTTGCTCCTCTGAAAAAGGCTATTCCATCCTTTGTTTTTGGAATGTTGTAAATCCAATCTCCACAATCTCCCTTCTTACTGATAAGCGTCTGCGTCCCTATGGGCTTCTTTGCAGCACATGAAAACATCAGCCCTAAAACCGCCACCATCCCTACTACTTTTACCTTCATACTACACCTCCTTAAATTTTTTTAGTTATTATACACCTTTCAGAAAAAAAATCAAGCAAAATTAGAAATGTAAAAATGGATAGTTCTATTCCTCCAATCCTGTAAAAACAAGTGGAGCATGACCACTAAGATGACAGTTATAACAGACAGCATTTTTTGGCTCGGCTTCATCGTAATGGCAGAACTTACAGGTTCCATTCTTTGATGAATGTTTTTCATGAAGAGAAGTCCGGGAGGGTTTACCAATAATTCCAGCAAATATGAAGGAATGGCAGTCAAGGCAGGATGGCACCCAGCCATGAAAAACATTTTTGTAGTTATGGCAGGCTCCACATCCTGAGGGCAGAAAGTTCACTTTTAAATCAGCCGTAATTTCCTTTTTCATAAAACCCTCCCTGAATATCTTTGAATGGGCGCTTTCCTTTTTTGATAATAGGGTGTAAGGGTCTATTGTTCCTGAATAATTAACAGATGTTATCTCACCACTCACCCACTTATGACAGGAGAACGAACAATCTGTTCCACCTTTGTAAAGACTTTTGAAAGCAGAATCGGGATATTTCGTTATTCCATGTCCCTTCTTTCCTTCCTCAAGGACATGACATTCCCCGCAGTATAGATTATCTTCTGAATGCCTTCCCCTTTTAATCCACTCAAATCCGAGTTCATCAAGCGGTCTCGGAATAAAGGAAAGCTTCCTCGTAAGTCCCTCTCCTTTTTCATTCATCCATTCATAGGGACCCTTTCTTTCATCAGATTTTGGAGAAATAATGTATGAAAAATCGTGGCATTTTGTGCATTCCTCAACTTTTATATCTATCTTTTTATTCTCACAGTTTCCTGCAAGAAAAAATAAAAAAATCAAAAAACTTCTTTTAGGGAAGACTTCCATCATCTGTCAATTCCTCGCTCATCTTTTTTCTGAAACCAAAGTCTTTATCATCTATGTATCCCAAATTTGGACCCGGATAGTTTAAATACCGGTATCCCACATCATTTACAAGGGCATCAAAAAAGGAAGCCTTGATAAACCTTATAAGAAGGGAAATTGGATAAAAGGCATCCTCAACTATTCCAAGAACCTCTTCCCTTTCTTCCCTTTCAAGGGCATAGAATTTTTTCTTATACCTTGAAATTGCTGTGATGTTTAAAATCCCTGCAACCCCTGAAATGTAATCCTTAGCAGGATAATCTCTATCGTTCAAAACAAGCATTGCTCCAGCCTCAATTGCACCTGGCTCTCCATCAGGGTCGGTCTGTCTCCCCGGAACCACCGTTTCACACAGAGCATAGATTGTTTTTTCCTCTTCTGTTTCAGGTGAAAAATATGGTGGAAAATACTCTTCTCCCTCCTCTCCACAACCCCTTATAAGAAAAAAATCTAAGAGGGCTATCGTGCCTATTATAAATTCCCTTCTATTCATAAATTTTCTGCAATGAACCTTGAAATTCTTTCTGCGTTCGCTGCAATTGTATGGGCTGGATTTACGCCTGTCCCGCCTGGGATGACACTTCCATCAACTATAAACAGACCTTCATAACCTCTCAACCTTCCCCACTCATCGCAAGGCGCCTTTTCCGGGTCATCTCCCATTCTTACTGTCCCAAGAAGATGGGCATCTCCGTAAGGGACATCCGGAGGAATGGGCATGAATTCAGCATTGTTTGCCTTTGCTATCTTTCTTCCTATCTCTATAACCCTTTTTTGATATCTATAAAGTTCCTCTGTTAATGGAATATCTATGACGGGTATATCGTTTAAAAGCTTCACTTCACCCTCTCCTGTAACCAATCCTATAACCATAGCTCCTATTATCCTTTTTGGATAAATCCTTTTTATGAAGTGTTTGAACTCCAATCCCCATGCCCTCATTCCTTCTGGAGCAAAGTTCAAACCCGCAAATATCCCTGGAGGCTGAGAACCTGTATGAATGGTAATTCTTTCATCCTTCCAGAAGGCATAAGTTATCATCACTGCGTTTGTCCTTCCCTTGTAAACATAGAATTCATCAAATCCTTCTTCTGGAAGGGCAAAGAGAAAAGGAAAATCTCCGTTGTTATTGAAATTTTTGCCAACCTGTGGATGAAGTTCAGGAAGTCTCCCATTTTTATATGACCTTAACAATATCTCCGGAGTGCAGGCAGCGCCTGCCCCAAAAACCACAACCCTCCCCTCTGCTTCTTTCAAATTTCTGTGTTTATCCACATACACAACCCTCCAGTTTCCGTTTGAAGGATAAATCTCTCTTACCATACAACCATCTCTAAATTCTGCCCCCTTTTCTTCAGCATTCGGGATATAATTGTGAAGGAGGTGTTTCTTCGCACCGAATATACAGCCGACCTCACAGAATCCACATCCCCTGCACCCCACATAAGGATACTTCCCCCTATCGCATGTCAAGCCCATGTTTGCCATCATTTTAGCAAATGTCCCTCCTGTTCCTGGAACCTCCTCCCAGGATGGTCTGTTAATACTCATCATTTCCTCTACAACATCATAATAGGGGTCAAGAATTTTTCTGTTCACATTTTCAGGCCAGACCCTGTAACCCTTATTGTCAACAAAATCAAACACTTCAGATGGCGTCCTCAGACTTGCTCCTGAGTATATTACCGAGCCTCCTCCCATACAGTTAGCAGTTCTGTAAAAAATTCTGTAATCGGATGAAGAAAATACCTTATAAAACCTCATCAAATTCTTTATGCTCCAGTCCTGCCTGAAGTCCTTTTCTGTATATCTCCTGCCCCTCTCAAGGACCAAAACCCTGTGCCCCTTCTCTGCTATTCTCAGGGCCGAAATTCCTCCTCCAAATCCAGACCCTATTATTACTGCATCGTAGATATCAGCCAATTATTTTTCCTCCTCTTCTTTTTCAGAAAGTCTTTTCCTTATCTCATTCTCATATCCGGATGATGAAGGATAATAGAACCTCTTTCCCTTTATCTCCTCAGGAAGAAATCCCTTATATCCATCCTTTATCTTTCCATACCCGAGTTTTTCCATGAGTTCTGTGGGAGCATTCCTCAGATGCATGGGAACTGGAAGAGCCCCTGTCCTTTTCACCTCTTCAAGGGCATTCATGTAAGCAGTATATGAAGCCTTGCTCTTTGGTGCTGTTGAAAGATATATGACAGCCTGCGCAATTGGGA
>Ga0207433_10014033_pt1 | contig 11672 bp, 11 predicted proteins | sample YelNatPaOPGAMG01_FD_187559 | JGI IMG/M metagenome (GOLD analysis project Ga0207433, IMG submission 187559) | Hot spring thermophilic microbial communities from Obsidian Pool, Yellowstone National Park, USA - OP-RAMG-01 (SPAdes) (version 3) | ecosystem: Environmental > Aquatic > Thermal springs...
TGGCATTCTAAACTCAGCCACCAAGAAAGCCCTTATAAACTTTAGAAAAGCTAATGCTCTACTTACTCCCTCTAAAGGTATTATTATTGACGCAGCTACTGCTTGGGCGTTAAATAGTAAATAAAAATAATTCTTTTTGGAAGTGGTAGTTTTAAATAATTTTAAATAATCAAAAGAAAACTACTTTTAGAAACTTTTCGTTCGTAAATAATTCGTAAATAAACAGCAAAGATTTTACAAATAACTTTCCCTGGGCGCCCTTTAAATTTAAAGGAGAACCATCTCCTAAATATAGAGCAGAAACCGAAACTAAAAATTGAAAATAAAAACCGGGTTTAGGACTTAGAAAAATAGCTTTTGTATTTTACTTCATTGGCTAGTTTTTGGCAAACTGGTTAGATTCTTTATAATTGCTCTTTCCTTTTACTTAAAATCAAGAGTTCTTTTAGCTATAGGGGCTACAGGATAGTAAGTCTGATCGAAAATACTGGCAGTAGTTCTGACTGGTTGGGAAGCAACAAAAACTAGTGGCACAGTCAAGGTTTTTGCAGGTTTATCAAGCAACTCCTCTTCCATACAATCTTCTATATAAAGACCATCATTTGTGCGTCTAAACATAGGCTTAACATTGCCATTTTTATCTACAAAGAACACTGAGATACTATTCGGATTCTCTAGCTTTACGCAGTAGGCATATTTTTGAATAAGAAGATCGCTTAAACTGTATTTACTAATTAATAACTGTTGTTGCTCGCCCACCTTCCAATTGTTGGCTACTCCTACTTTGTAGGTAAAAAGAGACTTCTGGGACACTGTAATAGTCTTTGCAACAATCAGAGTACCATCTTCGGCAAGTAAAAGCACTTTTAACTTATACACGATAGGTATCTCCGGACCTTTAATAATAAACCGAACATTGTTAACTTTCTGCGGCTCTAAACTCAGTGGCCCAACGAATTCTGTTTTTTCTTCCGAAAGAACCTTGCCTCCTTCATCAGAAAGAATAATAGTAGCTTTCTCTAAATTACTCTCTTCATTTTTAACGTTCAAAGTAACTTGGGTCCGGGAAGCACTCTCCGGAAATCTTTCTGGAAAAATCCTAATTGATAAAATCTGACGAGTTCCAGAAAGAACCTCCTTTTTGTACTGAAGCTCTAAACATTGAGGGCAAATCCCGGTGACCTGGCTTTCCTCTGGAGATTGTAAGGAAGGTAAAATATCAGCGCCGGTCCAAAAGCTACCAAAAAAATAACTATAAAATATAAAAATGGTGGATAGAATAAAAAGAACAGCAAGAAAAAGTCTTATTTTTACTGACATTGATTCTAAAGTATCAATAAAGAACCAATTTGACAATAATTTTACTTAAAAAGAGGGCTGGTTTCAAAAATTGCCAGTCCTCTTTATTTTTAGCTACTTTTTGGGCCCAGAGAAAATCCCTCAACTCCCTCTTTTAAAATTACTATCTTTCCTTGTCTACCTTTAATTGAAAAAGGTAGAACAATTTTTTCTTCCTCTTCTATTGCGTCTTTAAAAGTTTCTTCTTGAAGAAGCCCCTCTAACCAAAGACAAGCAGCAGTCTTGCCATCTAAATAGAGAAGAAAATTATCCTTCTGCATGTTTTCTATTAAAGACTCAATCTCGGGCGAAAGCGGCTTTAGTATAGCTACTTCTCTGCCATCAATTATCTGATGAATTCTCTTTTCTCCTGGTAAAAGGAGCTTAAAATGATAACTATCAATATACTCAAACCCAACCTCTATTCCTCCGTACCAATGGTCAAAAAGCCGAAGGTAGGCGTAAGGGAAACAATCACTACGCTCAAAGCGAAAATATCGCCCCCGCATTTTCAACTTCCTCCTTACTTAAAAGTCAGCAAGACCAGTACAGCAATTTGATCTTACCACTTTCTTTCTCCGCACCAGCTCCACAACTTCGGGAGGTTCGCTGATTACCCAATAACGGCCCCTTTTACTTCCCTTAAGAATACCATCCTTGAGCCAGCGGAATACCAAACTGCGAGGAATCTCCAGAGCTTCTGCGACATCGGCTGCCCCCACTTCACCTGGTCTTAAATAACAGCGTGAAGGGTGGCTGGCTTGAAAGATCATCTTTTTTAGAGCTTCTTTCTCTTCTTTAAGAAACGGTAAAATCTCCTTTTTGATTAATAAACGACCGCGAAAATCATAAATAAATGGACCGAGGTAGCCTTTCAGTATCCAGTTTCTAAGTGTTTTGCTGGATAGAGAAAGAAACTTTGCAGCCTCGGTTATCGAGACCCAAAGATCACTAAATGCCATTAGTTTAGCAGCGTCTTCGGCCGAAATGAGAATTCTTCCTTTTTCTATTACGCTTTCTATAAGACCATCGGCCACTAGCCGGTAGAAAGAAGAAGCTGGCTTTTTAAGGTGGCTAATTAGAGCAGAAAGAGGGCAAAGATAATCTAACCTGAGGCTAACCTCTAAGAATTCTCTATCCCTGTAAGAAAGCTCATACTTATCGGCAAGCCGTCCTATATACTCTCTGACCGACAAACACGCTTCTTCTTGTCCAAAGGAAAAATAGTTTCCAAAAGATTCAAAAGCTAATAACCATCCTCTCTCATAAGAACAAAAGGATGGGGACGTCTCTTTTTTTTCTGACATTTTCGTCCTCCAATATCCAGGTTTTAAAAGAACAATGATCTATTCTTAAGTTAACCTAGAGAAAATTTTTTTGCAATCACATATAAAAACATATAAAAAATGTTTTTGTTTGGTTTAAGAGATCTCTGCTTTCGCTTATTAAAAAATTGGACTGGTGGACCCAAGGAGATTCGAACTCCTGACCTCCGCCGTGCAAAGGCGGCGCTCTAACCAACTGAGCTATGGGCCCGACCAAAATCTAATTTAAAATTATCCCAAAAAATTCCCAAAAACACAATCCCCTAAAAAGCTTGTAAAGATTAAAAAGGAGCCTTAAAAAATCTTCTAAAACAGAGAAAATTTATCAAAAAGTATAAGCGCTCCCAAAAACATCACAATTAAACCGAGAAGGCGCCAAACATTATAAGTCCAACCCGGCCCTAAATAATCTTCCAACCAAAACATCTTACCAAAAATTCTGACGATTCTCTCAACATAAACAATCATAAAGTAACCAAGAACCTCTGCAACTGCAAAAATAAGGAACCGTAAAAAAAGATTCATCTAAGCCAAATTATGGCATAAATAACCACTAAAAGAAAAGGAAGAATTGCTAAATAACGCCAACGAAAAGAGGTAGAAAAATGAATACCTTTATGTAGATAGAAAAGCCAGGAATACCAACTCTGTTTTTTTAAATATTTACTTAGAATCGAAAGATGATCGAGAATATCAGGTAAAATAGCCACAAATGCACCAAAAAGAATTAGTTTAAAATTATATTTATTCCAAGCCAGCCATATAAGTAAGCTTAAACCTATTAATAAATCTAAAACTATAAAATAATACTCCCACCTTTCCATGCCTTCATCTTTGTCTTTTTTTGTTTTTCGCCAAATACCTGGCTCCACATGAGGAAGAGCATCTAGTAGATAATGGCTGAAAAATGCATAGAGAAAAATCAACAAAGGATCTTCTATTAAAGATCCTATTGTACCCCCGATAAGTAAGTGAGCGGTAGCAATCAAAAGTCTATCCCTTTCTTGGCTTTTATTCCTTTATCGTAAGGATGTTTAATCTTCTTTATCTCAGAAACAAGATCTGCTTTTTTTAAAATAGCTTTGGGCAAAACTCGACCAGTAAGGACTAAAGTAAGCGTAGGTGGTTTTTGAGCAAAACATTCTAACACCTCTCGCACTGAGAGTAATTTACCAGCCACAGCAGAAAGAATTTCGTCTAAGATAACAATATCATATTTGTGGCTTTTAATTAAGTCTAGAACTTTTTTAAGGGCTTTTCTAGCCGCTTCTCTGTGTTCTTCAAAGGGTCGCCTGTCTCCCAAAATTCCTACAAATCCTAGACCTAATTTTTCAAAAGTGACATTAGGAAATTTTTTACGAATCACTTCATCTTCGCCGCTCTCCCAAGCCTTAATAAACTTTATAAGTGCAATTCGATAGTTATAACCACTGGCTCTAAGAATTAAGCCCAGAGCGGCGCTGGTTTTTCCTTTCCCATCCCCAAAATAAACAATGGAAAGCCCCTGACTTTTTTCTTGAGTTTTACGATTATCTTTTTGAACGCACAAGGGGAAATTGCCAGGTTAGCGCTGAAAAAAGAATAAGCCCTAACAAAGAGACAAACATCTGAATAGGTGTGGTAGAAACAGCTGTTCGCGAAACGGCTGTATAAAGAAAGATCACTGCGCCCGCTAGAATTACTCCGTAAAACGCGCTCCCAAATCTCTTTAGTAAATAGCCGGCCAGCCCGTAGACAACAGCAAAAGCAAAAGCAATCCAGGCCTGGTTTTTTTTATTAACCGCTCTCTTTGCTTGCGCTTGATTAATAATCTCTTGAGATTTTTTTGAATATTCTTCGAACTGTTTCTGACACTCCTTATCTTCTTCGTATTGATTAGTCTGAGGATTTAACTTGGTAGGCGTACAACTAGGATAAGGTGGCAAATCTTTTTCGGCTGCAGCAAGATTTGGAGCCGGAAAAATAGCATTGCTTACCGAAAAAGCTGTAAAGGTGGCCAATACTAGCGCAGCAATACCCATTCCCCAATTTTGAAACACCGAATCTAGCTTAATAAAACGAGGCAGAAAGATGACTGCTAGACTCACTAATAGCAGCAAGACACCAACAGCTACTGCTGCAGGTATACGGCCATATTCTGAGTAGCGACTAAAGATAGAATAAAGAAAAGTTGTCAGACCACCGAAGAAATAGCCTAAACCTAAGACTAAATTCTTAGAAATATAGACCCCAAGAGCCATTAACAGAAAGGCAAAAATCAGCAGAAAGATTTTCGCACCTCTGGTGGCAAGGCCATTAAAAAGAACGGAAGTAAGAAGCGAGATTGCAAACGGACTAAGAAAACTGATTATAAGCACTAGCCAGTAAGAGACCAATTGTCTACCAAGAGACCATTTTCTCTGTCCCTCGTCGTGCGAGAGAGCTAACAACAACACTATTGATGGCAGAATCAAGATCATAGCACCTGCCAATAAGAATGGCCAATAAGTTAATAAAATGGATTGAGAACCTGTTTCCATTTTTCCTCCCTGCTCTTATGCAGCATCTAAAATGATTAAATTGTTCAAAAATTCTGTTTATGTTTTTTACTTTAAAATTCATAATATCAAAAGCTTTCTAAAAATAAAGGGTTTAATTTAAATAAATATTGTGTTAAAATCTTTTTTGAAATTTGGAAATTTGCTATTCTTTAAATTAGAAAGGGCGCATAGCTCAGCTGGTTAGAGCGCGTCACTGATAATGACGAGGTCCATGGTTCGAATCCATGTGCGCCCACCATTTTTTATTAATTTTTATCAAAAAATCTTCCTGTCCCCAAAAGAGAAATGGGGCGCTTTAGCCAAGTTAACCTTTCTCTCCTCTTTCAAAGAATCCCAGAAGAAAAATAAGCTCTTTATGAGGCTTTAGAAAAACCCTGCTCTCTTTTTTTAAATCTCTTCTTCTACCCTTTCGACATCTTAAGCTAACCTCACAACCCAAACCATCTCTGAAGAACTATTGTCAAACGGGCTCTTTTTAAGAGCACCGTAAAGCTTTTCTACCTTAAAACCAGCAAGACGCAAAAGATGCTCCATCTCAAAGCGAAAGAAAAATCTCATCTTCAGGGGTAGAATCAGCTCTTTGCCGTCTTTATATCGCAATCTAAATTCCTGATACATCATCTGCTTGGCCATATCATAACGATTCCGATAATCCATCCTCACCCTGCCCTCTACCCCAGGCAGCTTAATCCACTCATCAAAGTACCACCGCCAATTGCCATGAGCGATATATTGCCATTTTGGATTATAAACATCAAAAATCAAGACTCCATCTCTTTCTAGATGATTTTTCACATTATTTAAAACCGCAAACTGGTCCTCAACAGTATAGGCATGCTGAAAAGTTCGAAAAGTGATCAAAATTGCCGCAAACCTCTCTTTTAATTTAAATCTCTTCATATCAGCACAGATTGCCTCTACTTTTAGCCCCTCCTGCCGGGCTTTTTCTAGTAAAATTTTAAGCATAGCTGGCGAAATATCCAGGGCTACTACCTGCAAACCATTTCGCGCAAGCGGCAGGGTAATCCTGCCGGTGCCTGCGCCAATCTCTAAAATTTTTCCTCTAAAGCCTTGAAAGTAATCAAGATAGAACTGAAGTCTCCCTCTACACCTTTTTGAAAATAATCATAAAGATGGGCAAATCGATTGTGGTAAAGCTCTTCGGTCACTTAAATAACTCCTTCTTTGTTAAGATGACAATTTTTTCTTTGGCAGAAAGCTTTAAGAAAGATGCGTGCCATTTTCCACTTAAACCATATCCTCATCAATAATAAGCGTGCTTCCTTTGCTCAGCTCACCAGCAAGGATTTTTCTAGCAAGCAGGTCTTCTACTTTTGCCTTCAGCAGCCGTTCAAGATTGCGCGCACCCATAGTAGGATCGTACCCCTCCCTGGCAAGCTTTTCAACCGCGGGTTCAGTCAACTTAAGGGTAATTTCCCGATCCCTAAGCGAATCTTCAAGCTTCTTTAGCATTAATCTGACCACCTCTTTGACCTCCTCTAGGGTGAGCGGTAAGAAAAGAATAACCTCATCAAATCTGTTTAAAAGCTCTGGTTTAAAAGCTCTAGTAGCAAGAAGTAAATCAATAATTTCTTTCTTAAGTTCTAAAAAGGATTTATTGCTAAGAATCGCCTCTCTAATTTTTTCCGCACCAGCATTGGAGGTAGCAATAATTATAGTATTGCGAAAATCTATAAGGCGCCCTTGGTAGTCGGTAAGTCGACCATCATCTAGGACCTGCAAGAAAAGATCGCGAATACTGGGATAACACTTTTCAAATTCGTCTAAAAGAAGCAGGGTAAAAGGTTTTTTGCGCACCGCCTCCGTCAGTAAACCTGGTGTTGATTCACTACCTATCAGCCGCGCTACTCCTTCGGGTGTTTGATATTCACTCATATCAAGCCGCACCATTGCTTCTTCACTGCCGAAATAAAACTCGGCTAAGGCTTTGGCTGTTTCTGTTTTACCCACGCCCGTTGGTCCTACAAAGAGAAAACTACCAATAGGTTTATCACCGCGCTCTAGACCAGCTCGTGCCCGCCGCATAGCATTAGCCACTGCTCTTATAGCTTCATGCTGACCAACAATGCGCTGATGCAAATAACTTTCAAGATTTAGTAATTTTTCCCTTTCTTCTCCTGCCGCAGCACCTACTTTTACCTTGATCTTTTTTTCTAAAACACTCTCAACCATCTTTACAGTCAAAAAGGTTATTTTTTGAGAAGAAGCTTCAATAGCCGCTTCTTCCAAAAGATCAATGGCGGATTCTGGTAACGGTATATCGTGAATATATCTATCCGCAAGCTCTACTGCACGGACAAGTGCCTTATAGCTAATTGCTAAACGATGCTTACTTTCTATGTAAAAACACATCTCTTCCAAAATTAAAAGGGCATCCCTAAGCGAGGGTTTTTCTACCTCTACCTTTTGCAAGAGTCCTCTCAACAAGGCGTTATTCTCTAGTAGCCGATAGTCTTCCGGTGTAGCGGTTCCTACAATATGCAAAGCGCTATTTTTCAGATAGGGAATAAGAATTTCACTGGCATTAACCTTGCCCAATGCAAGCTCTTTATTAGAATCTGCAAAAAGAGAGATGATATTATCTACGAAGAGAATAAGATTGCCAGCTCTTGCAGCTTCGTTAAAAACCCGTATAAGCCTGGCCTCAACCTCCCGAGGACCGGAAGCCCCTGCCAGCAAAGCAGAAACATTTAACTCCCTTATTCTCTTGTACTCTAAGGAAGGTAAAGTTTTATGTTGAGCAATTTTTTGAGCAAGACCAAGAACAATTGTTCGCTTACCCACACCTTCCTCACCTACAAGTACTGCATTAGCACCGCTGCTTTTAGCTAATGCTTCTTCCAATCTTTCTATCTCTCTATTTCTACCATAAAGATGTATCCGAAAACGTCCTTCTTCAAAAAGTCGAGAAATATCATAACTAAGCTGGTCAAGAATATAAGTAGCAGCGGTAGACCACTCCAAAGCCAAACCACCGCCAGCATGAATTTTTACTCTCTGCCAGGCGGTTTTCAAAAGAATCTCTTCTTTTAGAATCCTGCTTTGCCAATAAGCTACATTCTCTATGTCTTCCGGTTTTAAATCAAAAGCCCGCAACACTATTTGCATCTCTTTTGCCCAAAGAATAAGTGCAGCAAAAAGATGACCGGCATGAATATAAGGATCATTTAGCTTTGTTGCCAGTTTAAAAACGCTTTTATAGTAGTCCTCGTTAACTTCTTGGCTTTTTAAAAATAGATCTTTGTAAAGAGTACGTGGGAGACCCAAGCGAATTGCTATAAATCTCGCCTCTTTTAAATCATAAATTTTTTCGTAAATTTCTTGAGTAGTTCTTGTCTTACTGATGGCGAAAAGAGAAGATTGTTCAAAAGCAAGATAAAGACGGGAAAAATCAATCTCAGAAAGCGATTCTTTAGGTTGGGGATTAACTTTAAATCGAGCAAAAAAGTTAAAAGACAAAAGGAGAAGCAAAAAACCTGTAGGAAAATAAAGCCGAAGGTAAACACTTCCAAGTAGAAGAATAGGAGTAATTAAAAACCAAGCCTTGTGTCCAAAAACCTTATAAATAACTAGATATGTCAGGTAAGAAGAAGGAATATTCATCTTTTAGTAATAAAGAAGAAAACGATTAATCCTATGGCCAAAAATGGCAAAACAATCCAAAAAAGCAAGAAAACGACTGTAAGTAATGCCAAAGCTAACAAAGCAACCAGACTTAAAAAAAGCACTACTGTTCTTATCACAAAGCCTACCAGTCGAGAGACAAAATTAAGAGTAAGCACCTGAATGGTTTCTTGTAAAGAGAGTCCCTGGGCAATAATCTGATCTTTTTTCCAGGGAGAAAAAAGGGTTTTAAAAAGTAGCGGAATAGAAAAAAAATTAATTTCACTCACCATTAAAAAGCGAAACCAGAGCCAACAATCCTTCAGGCCTTCTTTATACCAATAAGAAAACCATTCTTTTAAAATCATCTCTCTTTATTCTACAATAGAAAAAGATTTTTTAAAAATTATTAACAAGTTAGCTTGTTTTGCTAATTTTAAAAACTCTGTAAAATATAAACTAATAAAAATCTTAAAATGGATTGGATGAAGCTAATAGTCAAAAAACGCCTACTTACGGTAATAATCCTTTGGCTGCTTTTAGGCTTTGCTCTTCTTATCTATCTTCTAGTAACTAATCGTTCTTCAGCTGACCTTTTTCCTCCGCCTCAAACTTCTGAAGTACCTCCTATACCTGATCTTGATCGCTGGTTTGCTAATTGGCAGAAATACGGAGAGAAATATTATTGCTCAAAAGAACAAATTGAAGCCAACGGTATTATAGAAACCGGAGCCAACACATATAGCGCTTGGTACTATGATGGAATGTGGGGCGCTTATAAGTTAAGTGACAGAGTAAGCACAACGGCTGAAAAAAACAAATGGGCGCTTTGTGCTACTTATTTTCGTAAACCCTATCGTGATGATTATGTTTTAAAAAATAATGGCAAAATTCCCGGTTGGCGAATTTTCCCTCGTGGCCTTTACGAGGATTATCTAAGAACTGGCGATATCAAATCTAAGGAAGCCCTTATTCTAATGGCAAAAAATGCTGCTTATGCTTATCGAAATGTTTCACCTTCGGCCTCAATCTGGCATCCAGCTTATAGTCGAGAAGTGGCCTACAATATCGACGCCTATCTGTTAGCTAAAAAGCTAGCTCCCACAGATCCTGCTTTTAGGAATGATGATCCTTATATTGATGTAGCTCTTCATCATTTGGATAAATGGATCGAGTGGTTAAGCAACTCGCCTAGGACTACTAAATGTGATTGTGGCAGTGCTGGCTTACAGCCTTTTATGGTAGGTTTGACTATTAAATCCTTGTATTATGTTTACCTAGAAATTGCCAATTCTACGCGCGCTGTAGATCAGGCAATTGTCAGTAAGATTAAAGATAAAGTGCCGAGAATTTTAGATCTCCTATGGGAAGAGGCTTGGGGGGAAAATCATCCAGAAGAAAGCGGTGGTGCGCAAGCATTTTACTATGGAAGCAACACTCGAGATTACCAAGGAAAAGAAGATCTTAATCTCTTGATCGCTCCTGCCTATGCTTTTGCTTGGCGTCTAACCGGTCAGGATCGTTTTCGAATAAGAGCAGATAAAATTTTTTCCGCTGGAGTCAGAAAGGCTAATCTTGATTACATGGGAAAAATTTTTAGTCAAAATTACTTTTTCAGTGACCAATATGTTGATTTAAGAAAAATTAGCGTTCTGCCCACAAGCCAACCGCAGCCGCCAATAAATATATCCTCGCCACAAGCACCACTATCTACCAATGCTCCTAATCCTTCTCCTATAATCACCCAACCTTCTAAAACCACAACCTTAACACCTGCTCCCCAAACCCAGACTTCTGTAATTCCCAGCCATTTCCCTAGTGCCCAACCTGAATCTTTGAGATTAAACAAAGAGGTTATCTCCACTCTACCGATTACCCGCGAAGTTTATTCTGGAGAAACACCGTCTCCCCAACCGTCGCTCTATGAGAACAAGCGCAACATTTCTTCTACCAGTTCTTCCGCAAATCCTCCTACCGCTCCCTTAGTAAGTGCTACCCCTAAAATCCTCATCGAGTTTGCTGACTCTCAAGAAGGTAATATTCTCTCCGAAAACAACTGGCAGCCTGTCAGGCAAAATATCAAAAATACACCAGAATACACAAGTTCACCTATTGGAGAAGGAATTAAACTGAATAAAAAAATTACCCTTGCTGGTAAACCCTTAAACCCTGCCAAAAATCACTTTATCTATTTAGAGATCAGCAATCCTAACCCCACAGCCATAAAAGCCAAAATCAAACTAGCTGTGGGTATTACCCTAAAAAATAATCAGATTAAACTTTATTGGAATAAAGTCAAGCCACAAACCGCAACTTTTCTGCCTTACAAAACCCAGGTTCTAGAATTTAAAATTCCCTCTTCCTCGGCAATCAGTGCTATTGCTATAGATAACAAAAAACCTCTCCTGGAGAGGTTAAAAGAACTCTTTTCTGGAAAAAAAGAACCACTATTTCTTAAGAGAATTACCTATAAAGAAGAATAAATTAGACTAAAGTTTCTTCGTTTTAAGCGCTAAATATGAACGCGGGACAATCGACCCTAGGAGTTGCCACCAGATTCTTTCTTTGAGTCCAGAACCTGGCTCCTTCTTGAAAGAAGGTATTTAAGGCTAATCTCCCTAGAAAGGAGGTGATCCATCCGCACCTTCCGATACGGATACCTTGTTACGACTTCGTCCCGGTCACCAGCTCCGCCGTGGGCCCCTGGGGGGGACTTCAGGCGTCTCTGGCTTCCATGACGTGACGGGCGGTGTGTACAAGACCCGAGAACGTATTCACGGCTGCGTGGCTGATCAGCCGTTACTAGCGATTCCGGCTTCACGAAGGCGAGTTGCAGCCTTCGATC
>Ga0207433_10014034_pt1 | contig 11672 bp, 8 predicted proteins | sample YelNatPaOPGAMG01_FD_187559 | JGI IMG/M metagenome (GOLD analysis project Ga0207433, IMG submission 187559) | Hot spring thermophilic microbial communities from Obsidian Pool, Yellowstone National Park, USA - OP-RAMG-01 (SPAdes) (version 3) | ecosystem: Environmental > Aquatic > Thermal springs >...
GGAGGTCTAGGGTGCTTGCGCCCATGGATCTAACTCTGAAGGTTATTGTTGCTAGGGCTAGGGGTGTTGTGGTTGTTATGGGGTTTGCTGGCGGGTAGTAGGTTACCCTTACCCACAGGAAGCCTTTAGGGTTGTTTATTTGTATTTCTGGTATGTAGTTGGTTTCTCCTTGGACGTCGTGTATCATTATTAGTAGGCATGTTAGGACGTCTTTGTTAAAGGACATGTTGAACTCGTATCCGTATAGGTTTTGCACGTTGTTTAATGTCACGTTTATTTGGAATGTTTTCGGCGGAATTAGGGTTGGGTCAATTATTTCTGGAGGGTCTACAAACAATATTGCACCTGCAGGTGGCGGTGGTGGAGGTGGTGGCGGAGGAGGTGGGGGTGGTGGTGCAGCTGGACCTTCGTATTTGTATGTTGTTCCTCCGTAGTTTAGGGGTATTTCGTTTAGGTCTGGGTCAAGTACATAGCTGTTGAAGGCGCCCGGTATGTCTAGTCTTATTTGGCTTTGGTATGTTTGGCCTTGGCCCGGTTGGGCTATTATTTGGAATTCGATTATGGCTAGGCTGTATTTGCCTGGTGGGGTTTGAACGATGCCTTGTAGGGCCTCTGCGAAGAGCACATAGTTGTGGGTTGCGTTGTGGGTTCCGTAGCTTGGGGTTTGGGGGCTTGTTGGGCGGGTTCCAGCCCACTCGCTTTTTGAGCCTTTACTATACCAGCAGCCTGTGGCTTGCAGGTGGTTTTTGTTGTAGGTTAGGTATATTTGCCATGCATAGGATGACACGCTTAAGTTGGCGTATATGGTTATGTTGAATTTGTAGCCTATTGGGGTTGTGGTTGTGTTGAATGATAGGGTTTGGGGTTCGGTCCACATGGAGTTGGCTGGTAGGCAGTTTGCCTTTTCTGTTTGTGTTTTAAGTGTTAATGTTGTCGTGGTTAATGTTATGGCTAGCATTATGATTAGTAGAATTTTTATTTTCATATTCTTTCTCCCCTTTTAAGCGATAGAAATTATTGGCTTGGATAAATTTAAGAATTGTGTTTATGGGAGGGTTCCCCATTTTCCGAAGTCTAATGATACTATGGCCACGTCTTTAATGTCAACTTTGCCGTCTTTGTTTAGGTCGCATTTCGGGTCTGAGGGTGGGCTTTGGCCGAAGGCTTTTGAGACTTTTGCCACGTCTTTAATGTCAACTTTGCCGTCTGGGACGCCGTATGGTCCTGTTATGTCGCCTTTTAGGATCACTGGGAATGTTGTTTGGGCTGTTAGAAGGTATGGGTAGTAGAATGAGGAGGCGTGGGCTGTGTAGTTTCCTAATATTCCGCCGTAGGGGTTTGTTGAGAATGTTATGTTGAATGTTCCAGACGTTGTTTGGGCTGGGGAAATTTGGGAGGCTGATAGGGATGCGGTTGTGGCGGTTATTTGGAACGTTGTGCTTTTTTCTAGGGCGTAGGCTCTTCCGCCTTCTTTTGGATATTTATTTATTATGTTTGCGTAGGCTTTTGTTGTTCCTAGGGGGGCGTCTGATGGTATGGGGATGGGCCACGTTGAAACGGTTAATTCTTGGTTTGGGTCTATTGTTCCTTCGTATATGTGGAATATTTTGAAGGGTATGTCGTTTGAATATTGAATATATATTGGAATTATTATTGTGTATGTTGAGGCGGCGTTGTTTCTAACCTTTATTTTGAAGCCTGCATCTTCGCCTCGTTTGAAAGTGTATTTTGGGTTTCCATAGGAGTCGCATGGGTAGAATTCAAGGATTTCCATGAAGATGTAGCTTGGCGGGTTTGGCCCTGTTGTTACTGATCTTAGGACTATTGTTTCGCTTCTAGGGTTTAGAATTTGAATCGTTATTAGGGCGTCTGTAGCTGGCGTCCCGTCTACTGTCAGGTTTCCTGTTAGGGTTATTTTTTCTCCTAAGCTGTAGCTTGGCTTTGTTGTTGTAAGGTTTAGGGTTGGAACCGCGTTTACAATGTTTGTTAGAATTAAGATTAGAGAGAATGAAATTAAGATGGTTGTGAGTTTGGTTTTTTGTTTCATTTCTCCCCCATGTTTATAGGATAAAATTAAGATAAAAGGCTTCTGGAATTAGGTTCTATTTTGTTATTGTTGGATGTATTTTCCGAAGTTTTTGGATATGTAGGATACGTCTTTAATGTCTACTTTGCCGTCGTCGTTTATGTCTGCTGCCTGCCTATAGTTTGGGGATTCTGGGGTTGTTCCGAAGCTTCTTGAGGCTAAGGCTACGTCTTTAATGTCTACTTTTTTGTCTCCTGTTATGTCGCCTGCTATCGTCTGATATATTTTTATTTTGTGGGTGGTGTGGGTGTAGCTGTAGTATAGGAAGTTGTGGGTTCCATTTTCTGGTAGCGTGTTGAGTTCCGTTATGAAAGTTTTTAATGGGGTGTTGTCTGATAGGGCTATCAGCGTTGTGTTCATTATTTTTTGGGGTATGGTTATTATGCATGCTCCTTTAGTGTTGTCTGGGCCTGTGGCGTCGTAGGTTATTGCCCTTAACGTTTGGTTGTACATCAGGTTTGTTATTGTCGAGTTGCTTAAAGTTTTTACTTGTAAGGTTTCTGAGCCATAAGTTATTGTGAAGGTGTTTTCTGTGAAGCCTTGGCCTATTATTTGGGCGACGCCTATTTTTGTTTCGAAGGGTATTGATTGGCCGTTTGGGTCTTGAAGGTACGTTCCATCTAGGGTTATCATCATCGGATTTAGGTAGTTTAGTGTTGAGACTCCCAGATTTTTGGTTTGGAAGGTTATAGTGCATAATTTTCCAGAACCGGATACGCCTGCTGTTCCTTCTATTGCGCAGAATGCGATTAACTGTCCGTTGATGTTATCGATTTTTGGTGTTGGGAAGAATATGTTGTAGCCTTGGAATATGTTGTCTTGCGGCACCGTTATGTTTGTGCAATTTATTATTTTCGGATTGAATTTGAGGCTTATTTGCCAGTTGTTTAGGTTTGTAACGTCAATTATTGTAACGTTTAACTTAAATTGTTGTCCTAAAATATTGGCGGATATGATGGGTTGAAATGTTATCGTTGTTGGGGATGCGTTTATCCTTGGTACGCAGTTCGCAGTGGCTAGTGAGAAGAGCGCTACTAATAATATTTGTAAAAGTATTTTGTTGCCTAAATTGTTCATAGTCATCTACCAACTGTAATGTTTTTCTAATTTATAAACTAAACTTCAAACAAAAAAAGGGGATATGGAAGGGGCTACTTATAGGCGTTGATAAGTATTTTTGGCGGTTCTGTTCCAGGCGGCCATCCTAGGCCGAATGTTGGACACCAGGGAGCTCCGCCTTGTCTTGGGTCTTTGTCGAAGGCGCTCACGTATATTGTGGCTATTCCTGCGAATGCCCACTTTGGAATGTGTATACTTGTGCTAACTGTGTATTTCTTCCATGTGCAGAATTTGGCTCCTCCAACAGTCGTCTCTATTTTGGCCCAGCCGAAGTGTGTTTGTAGGTCGTCTTGTATAACTATTCCAAATAATACTGGATATTCTTGCTGAGCTTTTGATCTGAACTCTATGGTTATTTTAACCTCTTCGCAGTGTTTGTATTCATATTTGTCTGTTGTAACTTTTGTTATTTCTACCAAGTAGTAGTAGTCGAACTTTAATGTGTCGTTTACCACGACGCCGCATATGTCCACCGTGGCTGTTACTTTGTATTTGCCGAAGAGACCCTCTGGGTTTTCGCATGGCCATGGCATCTGGAATTTGACCCATGCCACACCATTTTCGTCTGTTCTGGCTGCGTACATTCTTACATGGTACGCATCTCTAGGCTCGCCTGTTTCTTGGTCGAAGGGTCCTTCAATTACAAAGGCTACGTCTTTCTGTTGTACTGGCCAGTGGTTGTAGGTTACGTTTGCGAAGAGGTATACTTCTGATTGTGGTATTACAAGATCCATGTTTCCGCCGGGGCCTTGTCCTCCGTAGGGGGCTGGCCATATTACGCCGGTTCCATTGTAGCTTGTTCCATGTTGTGTTCCGTAGCCGCGGTTTACTGCTCCGCCGTAAACGTCGATGACTCTTCCTGTGAACATGTTCCATCTAATTGTGTATGTGCCGTTGTGTGGGGCGTCTGCTGGTATGTCAACTATGTTTTGTGTTTCTGGTCCGTCTAGTCCAACCCATCTTTGTTCAATGATTTCCAGTAGGCTTGAGTTTTGTCCTAGGCTGTATGGCTGGTATGTCACATTGAATGTTATTATTGCTACTACTCCTTCGCCTTCTGGCCATGGTGGGTTCCACCATCCGCTGGCGTTTGGATATATTAGGTTGCCTACTAGGATGTGGGGTCCATATATTCCGTCTTCCCAGATTTCTCCGTACCAGAATGTGCCTTGCGAGCCTGGCTGCCGTGAGGACCAGTATGGCATGAATGGCCCTTCATATACAGCTACTGGCTCTATTAGTGTTGGGTCGTAGCTTAGCCTGAAGTCTAGGCCTACGAAGTACCATGCATAGTGGAGGTTTTTGATGGACACTGTGACGTTGAACTCCTTGCCTAGGACTGGTTCTGGACCCATTGTCACGCTTGAGACTTCAAGGTATGGGAGTGGCAGCGTTAAGAGTCCTTCTATGACAACCTTTCCGTCCGTTATTGTTTTAACTTCAATTTCTGCAAGGGTGTCGAAGAGGTGGACGTTTTGAAGGTCTAAGGGGCTTACATCAACAGCTGGATAAGCACCCTGGTATAGGACGACGAAGGTTATTGTAACCGTGTTAACGGTTCCGCTTGGTGTTGTTGTTGGGTTTTTAACTTCAACGTGGATTTTGCCTGCTGTCGAGTTGTCGAAGACGTTGGGACCACTCCATAGCGAGTCAAAGGCGTAGTCAACAACGCCTATAAGCGTCTTATTGTAGAATAGGTCGAATGTTGCGTTATGCAGGCCCCATGCTGGATCAAGGTTCTTTATCAAAACTTTTATGTTGAAGGTTTTTCCAACAGAGGGCGGAGGCTCCTTGTAGAAGTGGGTTTCAACGGGGTCGACGGTTACATCTGGCTTTGGCGGCGCTGTCCACTTAAACGAGTATGTAGCCTTACCATAGGCCACAGGTAATTCTGCTTGGTCGGGGTTTATGAAGTAGCTACTGAACGCGCCTTTTAGGTCTAATCGTAGATCGCTTGTCAATGTTTCATATTTCGCTGGGAAGCCGACGATTTTAAACTGCACCCATGCAAGTCTGAAGACTCCTGGACCGGTTATTTTAACATTGCCGCTTAACGACTCACCGATGAGTATGTAGTTTAGCGTAGCGTCATGTGTGCCCTTTGAGAAGGTCACAGGAGATGTTGCTTTTCCATCTGCCCACTCGCTTTTTCCCTCTCCAGGCGCGTATTCTGTCCCGTCGGCCCCAACGTAGCCTGCCTCTGTTGCGTTCAACTGTGCCTTATTATATGTTAGGTAGGCTTGCCATGCATAAGTGTCAACACCGCTGGCAATTTCACATTTAATGTAAACTTTAAATGCATAGCCTGGCGGCGGATTTGATGTTTCCCAGGAAAGCGTGTCAGGCTCAATCCACATTGAAACTCCGCCTGGTGGCGGGCCTGGATTTGCAGAGAAGGCTGCTGGTAGGAAGGCAAAGGCGCTCATTAGCAAAGCCATTACCATGACTGCTGATAATACACTCTTTTTCATCTTTCTCCCTTCTCCTTTTTGCAGTTTATAATTTGCAAGTTTCCAGATTTAAGCGTTCCGGAATTATCTTCTATTTCAAGCGACTCCAGATATTTGGAAATCGTTGGTGGAAGGCGTGTTCTCAAATCCTACAAAAACGCAGATCTATGCCAAATGCCAAAAGTACGGTGTAAGTTTAGAAAGCGGAGATCACGTCTTAATTGCGACATGAACGTTTTATTTCGAAAAATAAAAGGTGGTTATGGGCATGTAGATCCAAAGTTTTTGGAAACCATCGCTATGTCCCTTATATCTATCGTGTTGTTCCTATTCATGTCTGCAAATGGATCCCAGCGTGAGTGCGCGCGGTTAAGAGATCACGCATACTCCTCTGAGAGGCTTGGCTGAGAAGCATAAAGGAACATGGGCTTACAGCTACGCTTAAAAAGATTGGAGTGAAAGTTAGATGTGCTGAAACCCTTAAGCTGGTCGGGCGATGCATGGGAATAACCTACGTGGTGGGCAGGGTTAAGGGACCCCTTGGCGAAGAAGAGGTCCGCTTCTTAGTTGATAGCGGCGCAACATACACTGTTCTCCCTGAAAAGGTTTGGACAAGCATAGGGCTTAAGCCGCTGAGGGAGCATGAGTTCACGCTGGCTGATGGAACAGTTATAAGGCGAAAGGTTTCAGAATGCTACATCACGCTCCCACAAGGTGAAGGCCACACACCCGTTGTGCTGGGAGAAGAAGACGACCAGGCCCTGCTTGGAGTTGTGACACTTGAAATTCTCGGCCTTGTCTTTAATCCATTTAAACGCACGTTACAACCCATGCGCATGCTCCTTTAAGATAAGCGGACACCGTTCCGGTCTAGCGTGAAGTTTCATTCCCTTATGTACAGGAAGGCTTTCGTGAACTGATGAAGCCCCCACATCCATCTAACGTTCGTGGAAATGGTTTTCACCGCTTTTGCATCTCCATTTCTTCCGGTCTGCGCTAAGCTTTTTCGTGCGATGGTTTACGCTGTTAAGACTATAAGGTTTTATCCTGAGATAGAATTTTTAATAGCATTCACATTTTAATCATTAGGGTGTAAAGCTGGTTGGGCGTTTGGAAGTTAAAATTGTTTTGTCTGAGGCTTTAAACTGTGTTAGACGGGCTGGAAGCATTAAGCCCACATCAGAGATCGAATATTCAGCCTTGAGGTGGGAGGTTTACGCGGCTTTACAGAACACCCTCGACGCCATGGCGATGATCGTTGCTGATTTGGGCTTAAAAAAGCCTTCAGCATACTCGGATCTTGGGAGAACCCTTTTTGAGGGTAGATTTTTAAGTAGGGATGAGGCTGAGGCTGCTGAGAGGGTTGCCGTCGTCCGGAACATTTTGGCCTATGCATATCGCAGGGTTTTTCGGCTGAAGACCTTCAGGGCATCGTTAGGAGGCTTCTTCCAAAAACTGAGAAACTCATAATAAAATTGGGCAAATTGGTTGATGAAAAAGGTTTGGACCCGATTGAAAAGCATAATCAACATGCTGGGGAACTGGCAGGCCTCGGGGAGGTTTTTGGGAAACATTCAGTTTTATTAGCTTACCTTTTCGGGAGCAGGGCTAGGGGAACTTTTAGGGTGGACAGCGACTACGATATTGCAGTGCTTTTTGAGGATGAGGATGCCGGAATTCTTGAGGAGGCTGAGCATGCATTGGATGTTGCTAGAAAGCTTGGCGTACCATCAAGCATGGTTAACATTGTTTCCCTGAAAAGCCTCGACAACCCCATTATTGTAAGGGTTTTATGGGAGGGCGTACCAATCTATCAGAAAAGCGCTGAGCATAGAAAGGCTTGGGAGAGGAGGGTATACCTCCAAATCCTCCACAACACGGACCTATACGCGGTTTACACGAAAAGGATTTTGAAGCGAGGATGAGGAAGGCGCAGAATTTAGCCGCCAATTAAGGTTTAAACCAAACTAAACCTTTGTGTAGATTTCAATTTTGAACTTTGACGCAGCTTCAAGGGCTTTGTCATCTGCGTATGGTGTCACCATAACCAGCCTTTCAGGCTTAACGTCCGTTTTCCTCTTGTACAGCTCAGCCTTCCTTTGGAACGTGTAGACGTCCGCCGCGTTTACGTGGGATTTAACCTCGACAAGCACCGTTTTTCCGTCTCGGACAGCTATGTCAACGTCAACCATGCATGGGTAGCCGAAAACGAATCCCTCGTCGTCGAAGGTAACCACCTGCTAACGCTTAAGCCCAGCCCTTTTTCAAGCAGACCCTTTTAGCCCTCTCTGAAAGCCTCTTCGGCCAAAATACTCCACCTTGCGCCAAGCGCCTCCAAATGCCTCCTTAGAAGGTTGAAGCCCTCCATCATGTCAGCTCTTAGCCTAGCAATCTCCTCGTCATGCCTTCTAAAGCCTGCAACCAGGTCCTCCCTAAGCTTGACAAGTTCAGCCTCATGTCTTGCTAGAATTTCATCATACCTCTTGAAACCTTCAACCATGTCTTCCCTAAGCTTGACAAGTTGGGCTTCAAGTTTAGCTGAAATTTCATCATGCCTCCTAAAGCCTACAACCATGTCCTCCCTAAGCTTTGTAAGGTGCTCTTCATGCCTATCCAGCCTGCGCAGTATCTCTTCTAGGCCTAACTTGCCTGCAACGGCGTATCTAAACTCCTTATCCCTTTCAAGCAGCTCTAGAAACTCCTCTTTCAAACCCGTTTTGAATCCGATTATAGTAGGGAAGCTTGCTAATTAAACTTTAGGAATAGGTGAACATTGGCGATAATGGAGTCTGTTGTGATATGTTGTTTGGGCTTATCATTCTGCAGGGTAGAATTGGCTTATAAAAATGGAGGGGTTTAATGCCTCCCTTTTTAAGTTTGGCATGTGCTGCCGAACCTTCTCGATATCATGGCGATGTCGATGACGTCTATCCTGTTATCCCCGTTTATGTCTGCTTCAGAATTCCATCCTGGATCCCCGATTCTTTTACCGAAGGCCCTTGAGGCTAAGGCTACGTCTTTAATGTCGATTTTTGAGTCTCCGTTTACGTCTCCAACCATTTTCACATGTATTGGGTGGGCGCATTCGGCTATGTTGTCATCTATGTTTCTTTCTCCGAACAGTGGTGGCGCATAAGCCGTGATGGTGTAGTTTAAGCCTGGCTTGACGCCGCTTGTGTCCCATAAAAAGTTTACGGTTCTAAACTCGCCGGGCGCCAGGTTTGCTATTTCAGCCTCTCCTATTACGTCGCCCCTTGAAATGTTGTAGTATAGGATTAGCCTGAAGCTTTCAGCAGCCTCCCCGTTATTTGTAACTGTCACATTAACTGTTATTTTGCGTCCGACGTAAACCCGGTTTGCTGAAGCCTCAACTTTAACGATGGTTATGTCTCTGTGGCAAACATAAACGCTTTTTGAGGCTGTGTCCCATAAGCCTTCACTGTCAAAAACCGTTAGTGAAACGTTGTAGAGTCCGCTATGGATGTAGACGTGGCTTATTAAAGGCTCTGTTGTGGTGGCTGTTTGGCCATCGCCGAAATCCCACTTGTAGGCTGTTATAAGTCCGCCGTTGGGCTTTGAGGCTGAAGCGTTAAAGATGACGGTTTCGCCTGGCATTGGATATGAGGGCGAAAAGGTGAAGAAGGCTTTAGGCTTCTCAACCAACAATACGAACCCATCTACAAACCTGTTGTTTTCGACGTCGACTTCCCCTGGAAGTGTGGATGCGTAAGCCCAAACCGTGTAGTTTCCAGCCTTCAACCCGGCTGTGTTCCAGGAAACGGTTTCGCTATGCCTAAGGCCTGGGGCTAGGTCACTAACTGTAATGGTTGCTATTTTAATGGTTCCCGGCGGCAGAGGCGGTGAGGGCGGAGGAACCAACGGGCTGTAAACGTATGTTGACCCCCTGAAAACCAGCGGTATTTCATTTAAGTCTACGTCCAATATGTAGCTTTCGAACGTTCCCGGTATGTCAAGTCTTAACTCGCTTTGGAATGTCTGTCCGGGCGGCGGGGCGGCTGTTATTTGAAACTCAATTATTGCAAGGCTATAGGTGCCTGGAGGTGTTTCAACAACTCCTTGTAAAGATTCTCCGAAGAGCACATAGTTGTGGGTTGCGTTATGATCGCCAAAGACAGGTGGCACAGGGCTTGTGGGATTTGCTCCAGCCCACTGGCTTTTTGTTCCGGCTGAGTACCAGCATCCTGTGGCTTTTAACTGGTTTTTGTTGTAGGTTAGGTACATTTGCCATACATAGGATGGCACGTTTAGGCTTGTATATATGGTTACATTGAACCTGTAGCCTACCGGCGTTGTAGCTGTGTTAAAAGTTAATATTGGAGGTTCAATCCACATGGAGTTTTGGGGCGTTATCTGAATTGTTCCTTTAACTCCCGGTTTTAACGTTGAATTGGATGGTGAGGCGTAAACGTCTATGTTGAATGTTTCTGTGAAGTTTCCCCTGTTTTCAGCCTCAACGGTTATGTTTAGGGCTTCGCCAACAGGCACTTTCAGGGCTGAAGTCTCTAAACGTGTTATGGCGATTTCGTGTATGTACGGCTTGCTAACCCATATTACGCCCTTTATTAGGATTTGCCTCGCGTTTTCTGTCCAATGTTTAACGTTTGTACTTTTTTGGGGTGCCAATCCAGCCAGTAGCAGGTGCTTGTTTCCGGTTTCTCTTATTTTGTATGCTATTCCAGCCCCTCTTAAGCCTTTGTATTCTGCGCCTATGTCCGCTATTGTTTTGCCAGAGTATCCCCAGAACCATGAGTGGCCCATGTCTCCGCCAGTTATAATGTATATTTTTTCGCCTAACCCCCAGCCTTCAAGAATTGGGTGGGCGTCTAAAACCTGATAGTAGACTGGGCCACTCCAATAGTCGTATCCTTGCCCTTGAGGGTCGCCCAAATACCATTGTAGTAGTGAGATTCCATAGGGCTCATAGGGGCCTGGATACGAACTTGTGAATATGAGGCCTACATGCTTGCTGTCAGCGGCTTGGATGAAGTGTAGGAAGGTTCCGTAGCCTGGGTCGCCTGGATCATTAACTATTACGGCGTTGTAGTTTTGTATTTCGCTTATAATGTCCCAGCCCCTCTCTTCGGCTGTTATGCCACACTCGCTGAGAAGGGTTGTCAGCTGGGATTCAAAATCTCCTAGAATGGCCACTTTTATGGGAGGGATAACCTCAACATTTTTTGATGCAAAGTTGTTTTGAAGCATCTCCTCGCCTTCAACAGGCTCTACGTAGGCTGTTATATTGTAAAGCCCATCAACCATTGGAACCCATTGGAAGCTTAGGCTAAAGGCCTCTTCAGGCTCTAGAAGTGGAATTGTAGCTGAGTGGGCTTCTGAGCCGTTTACGAGTATTTGGAGCTTTACATCGCTTTCCATGTTTAAGCCTAAATTGTATACTGTTACGTTGAGAATTGTTTGGGCTCCCCTTCGAACATATTTTGGAGCTTCCAAACCCACTGCTAGGTCATGCTGGAATGGTATGTAGAACACTGTGAGGTTTGCCCAGTCCACTGTTGTTCCGTACCATCCAACATATTTTCTGTCCACGTAAACCTCAACAACGTTCACGCCGTACCTGATGTGTTCAGCTGGAATCCAGAACTCGTTAAGGGACCATATGAAGTCTGCGCCTATAAGCTGTCCAACATAATGGCCGTTGAAGTATACCTCGTCAACCTCTTCAGGCCAGTCCACATCCCACGTGTATATTTGAAGTTTGGCCCCTAAAATTTTGGTTGAACCGCTGTAGAAGTGCATCCAATCTATTGGATGTCTTGGATCCGTGTTATAAATGTAACAGTCTAAGTCGTAGTCTGGCGGTGTTGGCCAATTATCTTCTGTGACGAATATTGCGGTTTTAAAGCCTACTATTACGCGGGCTGAATCAACATTATTTGTTACTGATTCTTCCCCTGCCACGGGTGGCGTGTAGGCTGTTACGTTGTAGTTTCCAGCATTTGGAGCCCATGTGTAGCTGATTGTGCAAGTTTGGCTGGGGG
>Ga0207433_10014039_pt1 | contig 11669 bp, 3 predicted proteins | sample YelNatPaOPGAMG01_FD_187559 | JGI IMG/M metagenome (GOLD analysis project Ga0207433, IMG submission 187559) | Hot spring thermophilic microbial communities from Obsidian Pool, Yellowstone National Park, USA - OP-RAMG-01 (SPAdes) (version 3) | ecosystem: Environmental > Aquatic > Thermal springs >...
GGGGCAAAGCGACCGCCCCACGGCGATCCTGCCCGAAAATGGTCTGCTCGATACCTACTTCCGCTATGGAGCGCAACAGGAGGACCGCCGTTTACGGGCGATCACCCACAATGCCGCGTTTCCCCTGCAGGCGATGGACTTTCTGTACCAGAGCAATGCAGAGGACCAGCTGACCAGCGCCACGGACATCGGCGGCAGCATCATTCCCAAGTGGAAGCATTATCAGTACGACTCGGCCGGGCGGCTGACCCTGGAGAATGCGCTGTTGGGCGGACTGAGCACCTTCCAGTATGATCCCGCCGACAACATGACCTCCATGCAGGCCCCGGAAGGCTCCTGGACGGCCACCTACAACGATGTGAATGAGCTGGTCTCTCGTGATGACCATACCTACAGCTATGACGTCAACGGCAATATGACCGGCGACGGTATCCGCACCTACACCTGGGATGCGGAGAACCGTCTGGTCGGAATCGGTTATGTGGATCATCCCGAGAAAAAGAGCAGCTTTCAGTATGACGGTCTCAACCGCCGGGCGGTGATGGTGGAGACCCATGGCAGCGCATCCACGACCAGCACATTCCTGTGGGACGGTACGGACCTGCTGATGGAGCAGACTGAAAAGGAAACGAAGTGGTACTACCCGCAGGGTGAAATCCACGGAAAGGAAAGTCTTTTTTATGTCAGCGACCGACTGGGTTCCGTGCGGGAGACGGTGAATCAGGATCACCTGATTACCGCCCGCATGAGCTACACGGCGTATGGGGAAACTCAGACCGCGTTGACGCCGTTCGTCGGCAAGGCTCCCGACTATCGCTATGCGGGGCTGTTCTTTCATGAGCAGAGTGGGCTCTATCTGGCGGTGTTCCGGGCTTATGATCCCAAGGCAGGACGGTGGATCAACAGAGACCCGATTGGTGAAGATGGTGGAGTGAATTTATATGCATATTCTGAAACAGATCCAGTAAGCAATCTGGACGACTTAGGTTTAAAAACTTTCATTGTTTATAAACCACTGCCTCATTCTGAAATTTTTCCTGGTGGAGTCGAAGCCCCACCAGGAACCAGCTTTATCGCAGAGGAAAACTACGCAAGGTCCCATTGGAGCATTTCAGGAATAAGAACTGCATTAGGGCATGGGGGTCTCTTTGACCTTCAGCGAAAAAAATTATGTGACGGTAATTATGATGTTTTCCCGGCGTATAGAAATGCTACAAATTACGGTGTTGGTGTTTATGAAGGCTCGGTTGGTTGGATGTCATGGCCAGTGGCTTTTATATTAAATATGGGATATGCGTTGGAGTACGATAGGAATCCTTGGTCCGTCATTTGGCATGATGCACCATATTGGCGTGCTGGATATCTGGAAGCAAAAAACGGACGAGTAGCTACACCTATCGGAACGCTGAAATAAAAAGCGGGTTTATGCGCCATGATAGGGCTAAGTGCTTTTCGTGTTTTGGGACCTGTTTTCCCTGCAGTATTTGGTGGTGGCTCTCTTTATTTGGGATATGTAAGTATAGTGTTTATCTCTGGAGCAGATAAACACTACAAGACTTTTGGCGCTATTTGGTCATCCGTGTCAACAGTGTGGGGATATATTGTAATAGACAATAAGCTGAGCCATTTTATGGATTTCAGATATTCGGTGAGTCAGGATATAATTTCTTTTGAGCTTTGGTATATCCTTGCGCCAACCATCCTATTTATTTTATTTCGTTTAATGCAAAAACCAGTATTAAAGCATCTCGCTGGTGAAACTTTAGCCATCATCTTGGTATTAAATTTTGCCTTTTGGATGGGGATTTTCAGCATAGCAATTGCAATGGCAGCTGCTTTTATAATATCCTGAACAGATTGAATATTATCAATTCAATTAGTGGAGTTGTGTCAATCGCGATCTAGGGATTTACTGTGATTTCACGTCCCATACAGGTTGCCCTCAGCGGTTCGGGTTTTCTACTGCCGGTACACGTCGGCGCTTTGCAGGCCATCGAAGACGCCGGATATGCGATCTCGGCCCTGAGTGGCACTTCGGGCGGCGCGATTGTGGCCGCCATATACGCGGTACAGCAGGATGCCCAGAAGCTGGCTGATTTGGTTCTAGCGACGGACTGGAGACCGTTCATGGATTTTGAATCCTGGACCAACGGCTGGCGACTGCTGACCCGACGGGGTATCTGCGCAACAACCGCCCTGGACACCTTTCTGATCCAACAGACGGAAGGCCAGTCCTTCGCAGATCTGTCGATGGAGCTATTCATTTGCGCGACCAACCTGCTGCGAGGAGAGCGTCGGGTATTTTCTCGTGCCACCACACCGGATCTCCCTATTGCCACGGCAGCCAGGGCATCTTCATCGCTGCCCTTTGTCTATCCACCCAAACGCATTCAGAATCGTTATTACGTTGATGGTGGTCTGACGGATAACATCCCCGGCAACATTTTACGGGTATTCGTAATTTGTTGTGTATGGCCCCAGATTTTCCGGGAGATGTCCACGTTCCAAAGTCGCAATAACTTGTGTATGGGCGAGCGCGTGTCCAATGTTCAAAATCGTAAAATCCTGTGTATTGTCTGAGCGTTTTTCTGAGTGCAGTGGATGGTCCATGTCGAACAGGACGTGAACTGCAGCCCCTGACTGTCACAAAAAGTTCATTTGCATTTTTCTGAGGATCGTCTATCTTTCACTCAAGTCATTGACAAGGTTAACGTAAGGAGAAGCTTATATGCCCAGCCATCCGAATGCCGCACTGCTCAACGAGGGTCATCACCCCTTTCCGGAACCCCTGATCCCTCAAGGAGAACCGGGGGAAGCGGAAGCCTCCGAACTTCAGGCCGCCATCACTGCATGGGAACGCAGCGGGCGGCCTGATTCGTTTGCGGCGCTGGAAACGTTTGTTGGGCAGCACCCGGATTCCGCATGGGCAATAGCCGTGCAAGCGAACCTGGGCATCCTTGCGGTGGAACAGGCGTGTTTTTCCGTTGCGCTCCGTTGGCTCGAACAAGCGTTTCTCGCCGGTCAGGATGTGCAGGAGACGCAGATGAGGTCCTTGGTGGACCGGACGTTAGGCGAATTGCTCAGGCTGTCCGCCAGACTGGGGGATGTGACGGCGCTCGACCGCTGGCTGCGGATTGCGGATACCCGTTCGATGCGGGGAGCCGCTACCGAGGCCCGCACGGCGGCACGAATCGCGTTGTGGAGTCTGCGTAATCAGACGGGTGTGGCGCACCGTTGCGGTGCAGCCGCCCTCAAGGGAGTGTTGCTGGCGAAAGAACCATCACCGGCCCTGCCGATCCTGAAAACCTTGGAAAGTGCCCGCTCCGGTATCGATGGGCTGAACCTTCTGGATCTGGAGCAATTGGCGACAGAGGTTGGCATCGTCTTGCAGGCGGTGCATCGGGAGGATGCGAAAACGCCGGTTACCACGCCCGCTGTTGTGCATTGGAAGGTGGGCCACTTTGCCACGCTCCTGGATTATCGGGACGGTCGCTATCTTCTTCGGGACAGCGTGTTCCCCAATGACCGCTGGATTGCGGAGGATACGCTAGATAGCGAAGGCAGTGGGTTCTTTTTGGCATCAACCGTCGCGCCGGGATTCCGTGCGGCCACCCCTGAGGAGAAGACTGCCACTTTCGGGCGCGGGTATGTGTCGGGGCAGCAGCCCGGGGCGAACAAGAAAGAGTCCACAAAGGTACCCACCAAGCCCCAGAAGTGTACCGGTATGGCGACCTACACTGCTTACGCCGCCACGGTGTCCCTGGTGATGGAAGACATCCCTTTGGGGTACACCCCGCCCAAGGGACCGGCTATTGCTCTGGAGATGACCTACGCGCAGCGGGAAGACAGTCAGCCGGCCAATTTCCCCTTTTTCAATTTTGGTCCCAAGTGGAACAGCAACTGGCTGGCGTGGATTCAGGACATCCCCGGCGATCCTGGCAACAATGTGAGCCGCGCGATTCCCGGCGGTGGCACCCAATATTACAGTGGCTACGACAGCGCGACCGGCCAGTTCACGCCCCAAACCGACAATGGCGCGGTCCTGCAATTGGTGAGCGAGACCCCGGTACGTTACGTGCTCACCAAGGCCGACGGGAGTCAACAGATCTACGCCCAGAGTAACGGGGCAACGAGCGGTACCCGGTATGTGTTGCTGTCAGAGTTGCGCGACGCCTCTGGCAACACCGTAAGTCTCAGTTACGATGGCGAACTCCGTTTGACGGAGATCACAGATGCCCTGGGTCAGAAGACCGCCTTCACCTATGGTGACCCCAAAAACCCTCTCCTCGTTACGGCAGTTACCGATCCTTTCGGGCGCTCGGCGCGGATCGCCTACGACGATACCGGGCGGCTCGTATCCATAACCGATGTCATGGGTATGGTGTCAGGTTTCGCCTACGACAGTGGCGATTTCATCGAGGCCCTGACGACGCCTTATGGTAAGAGCACGTTCCAGTACGGAGAAGATGGCACCACCCTCTGGCTGGAGATGACTGATCCCCTGGGAGAGACGTCTTATCTCAAATTCACCCAGAACGCGCCCATCGAGTTCAGCGATCCTATCGCCCCGTCGGGGATGAACCTGTTCAATGCCTATCTCATGGACCGCAATTCGTTCTTTTGGGACGCCCACGCCTACGCCCACGGCGGGGTGGATTACGCCAATGCGCACCTCTACCACTGGCTGCATTGGGAACCCAACACCAGCCTTTCTTCGGATGTGATAGAAAGCCAGAAAGATCCGCTCACCCGCCGGGTGTGGTACAACTACCCCGGCCAGGTTTGGGGCGGGGCGACGGGTACCCTGAATCTTCCCTCGATCATCGGGCGGGTACTGGAGGACGGAACCACCCAGCTCACCCAGATTGGTTACGGAGCTTATGGGCACATCACGAGCTTCACCGATCCTGCCGGACGCGAAACCTTTTTTACCTACGCGCCGAATGGCGTCGATCTCATCGAGGTGGCCCAGAAAACCGCTAGTGGCCAGGACGTGCTTTTTCAGGCGACCTACGACCATCGCCACTTGCCCCTGACCATCACCGATGCCGCCGGCCAGCAGACCACCTTTACCTACAACGATGCCGGCCAGCCCCTGACGGTTACCAATGCCCTGGGACAAGTCACGACCTACCGCTACGATACCCAGGGCTACCTGACGGAAGTCGTCAACGCCAACGCCGTGACCGCCCTCCGCTTTGCCTATGATGCCTATGGCCGTGTCGCCAGCGTCACCGATGCCGAGGGCTACACCTTGGGATTCCAGTACGATGCGCTCAATCGGCTGACCGAGGTGCGTTATCCCGATGGCACGACGCGGACCTACGGCTACGACAAGCTGGATCTCGTGAGCCAGACCAACCGTCTGGGCGAGACCACTCGGTACGCCTACGATGCGGTGCGTCGCCTCATCGCCGTCACCGATCCCGTGGGTCGCGTCACCCGTTACGGTTATAACGAAGCGGGTTATCTCACCACGCTGACTGATCCGGCCGGTAACGTCACCACCTGGGAGCGCGACATCCAAAATCGTGTGACGGCGAAAATTTACGCCAATGGCACCAAGGAAACCTATACCTATGATCCGGCCACGGGGCAATTGGCCACCGTGACCGACGCCATGGGCCAAGTCAAAACCCTCACCTACACCATCGATGAGCGGGTGAGCGAGATCGCCTATACCGATACTCTGGTGGACACCCCCAACGTGTCATTCACTTACGGTGAGGATTACCCCCGCATCAAGAGCCGTACCGATGGGATCGGCACGACCTTTTACGCCTACAATTCCGTCGGCGAGTTTGGGGCAGGGCAGGTGGGGCAGGAAACGACCCCCCACGGTGCTATCGACTGGGAGTACGACTCCCTGGGCCGCAAGGTCAGTCGCCGTGTCGGCGACGTGGTGGAGAGCACGGAATACGACTTGATTGGCCGGCTTCTCTCGATCACTAACCCCTTAGGCAGTTTCCAGTACGAGTACGCCGGGCAGAGTGACCTGCCCACGGCGCTGCTTTCCATTGGCGGAGTCCTGGACACCTATTTCCGCTATGGGCCGCTCAACGAATCCCGGCAACTGCGGGCGATTCACCACAACGCGCTCTTTCCCTTGCAGGTCATGGATTTTCTGTACCAGAGCGATCCGGAGGACCGGGTGGTGCAGGCGACGGACATCGGGGGGCAACTCATTCCGCAATACAAGTCCTACCAATATGACGCGGCTGGACGCCTGACCAATGAAGCCGCGTACCCTGGTGGAGTAACGAATTATCGCTACGACCCAGCGGACAATATCACTTCGATGCAGGCCCCCGAAGGCTCTTGGACAGCCAGCTACAACGACGTGAACGAGATCGTGGAGCGAAACGACCGATCGTATTCCTACGATGCCAATGGGAATCTGACCAGCGATGGGGTTCGCACCTATACCTGGGACGCTGAGAACCGCCTTGTGGCTATCGCTTATATGGATCAGCCCGAGAAGCATAGTCAATTCCAATACGATGGCCTGAATCGCCGGGCGATCATGACGGAGACAAACGGTACGGTCAGCGAGACCACGACTTTCCTGTGGGATGGAACCGAGTTGTTGCGCGGGCAGACCGGGGCGGAGGCCACCTGGTATTACAAGCAAGGTGAGATCCACGGCAGCCGCAAGCTGTACTATGTGCGGGATCGCTTGGGTTCCGTGCGGGAGACGGTTGGGGAGGATCACGTCGTTAAGGCGCGGATGAGTTACACGCCCTATGGGGTGACCGAGACGAGGCTGCCGCCATTCATCGGCAAGGCCTCGGATTACCGGTATGCCGGCTTGTTCTTCCACGAGCAGAGTGGGCTGTATCTGGCGGTGTTCCGGGTTTACGATCCGGAGGCGGGGCGGTGGATTAGTAGGGACCCAGTAAATCTAACCATATTGGACAATAAATACACCTACTCCGATAACAATCCATCAAATTATTCCGATTATGCCGGACTACTTGTTACGAACAGATTGCTTCCTGGTTCACAACTATATTATGACCCGGTCCTACATCAAGCATTCTATGCTCCTCCTTATGCCAGCTTCAGATTGGAGTCGTGGTATGCATCTCACGCACCTTGGTGGGCTATATTTCCAGCGTTGTGGCACGGTGGAACTTTCGATTATCAGCGGCCAATACCGAACAAGCCAAACATAAATTATACGCAGTATGTGTGCGCCGCAAATTATGGAGTTGGAGTCTATGAGCGTTCAGAAGGGATACCTGAGTTGATAGCGATTCTTGGAAATGCCGCTGTGCTTGCGTTGCATCCGGGAACATTCTTGCAAAGATTCAAGGCAGACGAACCGCTTTGGAGTGCCGGATACAAAGGTGGTGCGTTTGTTATAGGAAAATAATTCAGTATTCACGTTGTAGCTTCTGATGCATCAAAATAAACTACGAGGTGATACGGCATTGTGACTTGGTACGCAATCTACAAAAGGGTAGAAAACCGTGGTCAAAGCGATATCGAAGTTAAATACGGCTTTTCATATCCTGCATTTTTCTTTACATGGGTATGGGCGCTATCAAAACGGCTCTACGCTGTAGCATTTGTGTCTTTTCTTTTTGGTCCGTTAACACCGTTATCCATCGTTTTTTGTATCCTCTCAGTGATGCCGCCAATGTTATGGGTACCAACCGGAAGCAAAAATCTTGAATCTTTTGTGGTGAATGCGGTGCCATTGTTGTCTGCATGGACTGTGCAGGTGACTATGGGTTTCTGTGGGAACGTTATGTACCGGAAAAAGCTGGAAAAAAGCAGCTTTATTTGCACAACGGCCGTTTGCCGTAACCGCAGTATCTCTCAGTGTTACAAACCTCATATTTTCAGACAAATAGTCATCTTTGCAAAAAGCATGAACTATTCCGGCCTTGTTCCCGGTGTGTTGTTGTCTGTCGTTGTGTTGTGGCTGGCTGTTCATGATCTGTTCCCGGTTGGATAGACGCTCATGACTGAAATTCTGCAGCTTCCTAAACTCCCTATCCGCCACGTCCAGGATCTCGGTGATCATTACCAGGTCGCGGCGAAAGGCGACAAATTTCTACTGCTTGCCCCACCCGCTATAGTGCGCTTAATCGCCGTGGCTGCCCACTTCAGACATGCGCAGATACATCCATGCACGGCATGCGTGTCCTCATCCAGATCGATCGTAAACGCTATCGCCGCAAAGTCTGCGGCAAAACTGGGTTCAAGCTAATAAGGGCCATGGACACCAAATGGTTGGCGATTACTCGATACGCCCCTGTTGCCGACAGTTCTGGTGGTCAATAGTGATTAGGCTACTTTCTCAACTCGGGTATTCGTAATTTGTTGTGTATGGCCGCTCAACTCTGAGCGTGTGTTCGGTTTCCAACATCGTAATATCTTGTGTATGGGGTGTGGCATGTTCACCTTCCAAATTCGTAATTTTCTGTGTACACCGCTCATATGCTGTCCCACATTCGTTGAAACAGCCCGGTCATAGCCTGGATGTTAGTCAACCAGGCTGTCACAAAAAGTTCACTTGCATTTTCTCAATCTTCGACTATCTTAATCGGTAAATCTTAAACATCACTGTAAACTCAGAAGGATACCCGATGTCCACTCGAACACAGGCCGCACTGTTGATTGATACGCACCATCCTTTACCGGAACCGCTGATACCGGACGGAACACCCAAAGAAACAGACACCACCGCCCTTCAGGCCGCCATCGCTGCATGGGAACGCAGTGGGCGGCCTGATTCATTGGGGGATCTGGAAGCTTTCCTCGATCAACATCCGCAGTCAGCCTGGTCTCTGGCATTGCAGGCAAACCTGGGTATCCTGTGCGCCTCCCAGGCGCAGTTCGGAAAAGCGCTCGACTGGCTGGAACGTACATTTGTAGCGGGAGAAGTCGCTACAGCGGTTAACCTGCGTCGGCTCATGGATCGGGTGCTGGGCGAGTTATTGCATCTGCACGCCCGTTTGGGGAGTGTGGAATCTCTGGACCGCTGGCTGCAGGAAGCGGATCGACGCGCCTTGCAGGGGTCCGCATTTCAATATCGTAGCGAGGCCCGGATGGCCTTGTGGAGCTTACGAAATCAGACGGGGGTGGCCCATCGCTGTGGAGCAGCAGCCGTCAAAGAGGTGCTGTTAGCCCAAGACGGCAAGCCTGCCCAAGCCCTGCTCAAAACCCTGGAGAGCGCACGTTCCGGTCCAGAAGGGATGACCTTGGCCGATCTGGAACGTCTCGCCGGAGAAGCGGGCCTGACCTTGCAGGCATTCCGCCGGGTAGACCCCCAAGCCGAAATCCCGGTACCGTCCGTCGTACACTGGCAGGTTGGTCATTTCGGGACACTGCTGGCTTTCCAGAATGGAAAATATCTCTTGCGGGACAGTGTTTATCCGCAGGAGCGATGGATTCATGGAGATATCCTGCGCCAGGAAGGCAGTGGGTATTTTCTGTTGCCTGAAGCCGTTCCGGGTTTTGAAGGTCTGGACACGGCACAAAAGGCACTTTGTACTGGACGCGGTTATGTCAGCGGCAAGCGGGCACTCACACCCAAAAGTCAGAAAATCAAAAACCCAACCTGTAAACATAAAGATGGTATGGCCACATACAATGCTTTTGCCTCAACGGTGGCTCTGACGATCGATGACCAGCCATGGAGTTACACGCCACCCAAAGGACCTGCAGTCGCGTTCCGTTTAGCTTATAATCAAAGGGATACGCAGCAACCAGCGAATTTTTCATTTTCCAATGTGGGACATCAGTGGGGCCATGGCTGGATGAACTGGATTCAGGACATTCCCGGAGAACCCGGCAACAGTGTTATCGGCTATGAACCATCTGGAGCCGTCCTTTATTATTCGGGTTATGACGCCAGTACGGGCGCATTCGCACCGCAAAGTAGTGACGGTTCCATTCTGACCATGGTGTCGCAGGACCCCGTGCGCTATGTCTTGCAACGACCGGATGGCAGCCAGGAAATCTATGCCCAAAATACAGGGGCTATCAATGGTACACGCACCATCCTGCTCTCCCAGCTGCAGGATGCTTCCGGGAACGTCCTGAGTCTCAGCTATGACGCACAAAACCGACTGATCACCGTCACCGATGCGCTGGGGCAAAAGAGCACGCTCCAGTATGGAGACACGCAGGATGACCTGCTCATCACCCAGGTCACTGACCCCTTCGGGCGTACGGCAACGCTGGCCTACGATGACACGGGACGATTGATCTCCATCACCGATGTGTTAGGCATGGTTTCGGCCTTCACTTATGACGATGGCAGCTTTATCAACACGCTGACTACTCCATACGGCAAAAGTCAATTCAGTTATGGCGAAGACGGTACGCAGAACTGGCTGAATCTGACGGACGCATTGGGTCAGACCGAGCGGGTTGAGTTCAACCAGAATGCGCCGGATATTCCCTTTAGTGATCCCGTTGCTCCAGAAGGCATGAATCTGTTCAATGCCTATCAGATGGACCGTAACAGCTTTTATTGGGACGCCCACGCTTGGGCAGCGGGCGGGGAAGATTATGCCAACGCGCATTTGTATCATTGGCTCCACTGGGAACCCAATACCAGCCTGGCCTCTGGTGTCCTGGAAAGCCAGAAAGACCCATTGACCCGTAGGGTCTGGTACAACTACCCGGGACAGGTCTGGAGTGGTGGAACGGGGACGCTCAATCTCCCATCCTTGATCGGATTGGTTTTAGAGGACGGCACCACCCAACTGACACAAATGGGCTATGGAGATTACGGACACATCACCAGTTTCATCGACCCCGCCGGGCGAGAAACCCTCTTTACCTATGCCGCCAACGGTATTGACCTGATTGATGTGGCCCAGAAAACACAAAGTGGTCAGGACATACTGTTTCAGGCCACCTATGACCACCGTCACCTGCCCCTGACCATTACCGACGCCGCAGGCCAGAAAACCACCTTCACCTACAACGAGGCGGGCCAGCCGCTGACCGTCAACAACGCCCTGGGGCAGATCACCACCTACATCTATGACGCCCAAGGCTATTTGACGGAGATCCGCAATGCCAACGACGTCACCGCGTCGCGCTTCACCTACGATGCCGCTGGTCGGGTGGCCACCGTCACTGACGCTGAGGGATATACCCTGAGCTTACTGTACGACGCTCTGAACCGTCTTACCGAAGTGCATTATCCCGATGGAACTCATCGCACCTACACTTACGACAAGCTGGATCTGTCCAGCCAGACTAATCGTCTGGGAGTCACCACTAAATATACCTATGATGCCGTGCGTCGTCTTGTGTCGGTCACGAATCCTTTGGGGCAGGTCACAGCCTATGGCTACAACAAGGCAGGCTACCTCACCAGCTTGACGGACCCGGCGGGCAACATCACCACCTGGGAACGGGATATTCAGAATCGGATCACGGCCAAGGTCTACGCCAACGGGACGAAAGAAACGTATACCTACGATCCCGCCACGGGCCAGTTGGCTACCGTCACGGACGCCATGGGGCAGGTCAAGACCTACGGCTACACCATCGACGAGCAGATCAGCACCGTGGCCTACACGGATGCACTGGTAGACACCCCCAACGTCTCCTTTACCTATGGAAAAGACTATCCGCGTATCATCAGTCGTAGTGATGGCATCGGCAATACGCTCTACGCCTATAATCCCGTGGGAGAA
>Ga0207433_10014041_pt1 | contig 11669 bp, 9 predicted proteins | sample YelNatPaOPGAMG01_FD_187559 | JGI IMG/M metagenome (GOLD analysis project Ga0207433, IMG submission 187559) | Hot spring thermophilic microbial communities from Obsidian Pool, Yellowstone National Park, USA - OP-RAMG-01 (SPAdes) (version 3) | ecosystem: Environmental > Aquatic > Thermal springs >...
TCTTCACCCCCCTCATCCCCAGGAACACCACCATCCCCACCAGGAGGAGCCAGATCTTCACCACCGCCTCCGACTTCCAGACGGCCGTGACCATACACGTGCTCCAGGGTGAGAGGCCCATGGCGGCCGACAACGTCTCCCTGGGCCGCTTCGACCTGGTGGGGATACCCCCGGCTCCCAGGGGGGTCCCCCAGATAGAGGTGACCTTCGACATAGACGCCAACGGCATCCTGAAGGTGACGGCCAGGGACCTGGCCACGGGCAAGGAGCAGGCCATAAGGATCACCGCCCCCACCAAGCTCTCCAGGGAGGAGATAGAGAGGATGATCAGGGAGGCGGAGCAGTTCGCGGAGCAGGACAGGAGGAGGAGGGAGGAGGCCGAGCTGAGGAACGAGGCGGACTCCCTGGCCTACACCGCCGAGAAGACGCTGGGGGAGCTGAGGGAGAGGCTCTCGGAGGAGGAGAGGAAGGGGGTGGAGAAGGCGGTGGGGGAGCTGAGGGAGGCCCTGGCGGGGAAGGAGGTGGCGAAGATCAGGGAGAAGATGGAAAGCCTGAAGAGGGTGCTGGGGGAGGCCACCTCCAGGATCTACCGCTCCTCCGGTAAGGAAGAGGAGAAGAAGTGAGCCCCTAGCATGAAGGATTACTACGAGATCCTGGGCGTCAGCCGGAACGCCACCAAGGAGGAGATCAAGAGGGCCTACAGGGAGCTGGCGATGAAGTACCACCCCGACAGGAACAAGTCGCCGGAGGCGGAGGAGAAGTTCAAGGAGATCTCGGAGGCCTACGCCGTCCTGTCCGACGACCAGAAGAGGGCGGAGTACGACAGGTGGGGGCACGCCGGGTTCACGGGAAGGTACAGCGCCGAGGACCTCCTCCGGGACTTCGACTTCGGCCTCTTCAGGGACTTCGGCTTCGCCGACCTGAACCGCATCTTCGACATCTTCTTCGGGAGGGGGGGAAGGAGGGAGGGCAGGGACCTGGCGGCGGAGGTGGAGGTGGGGCTGGAGGAGGTGGCCTTCGGAGGGGAGAGGGAGGTGGAGGTGGAGAGGGGGGAGGAGTGCCCCTCCTGCTCGGGATCGGGGGCCGCCCCCGGGGGCTGGAGATCCTGCAGATCATGCGGGGGAACGGGCTGGAGGGAGTTCACCCGCAGCCTGGGAAGCCTCTTCACCAGCGTGAGGACCTCCTGCCCTGAGTGCGGGGGCTCCGGCAGGGTGGTGGTGAGGCCCTGCGGGGAGTGCGGGGGCTCGGGGAGGGTGGTGAGGAGGAAGAGGGTGAGGGTAAGGATCCCGCCGGGGGTGGAGGAGGGTTCCGTGCTCAGGGTCAGGGGGGAGGGGGAGAGGGTGGGAGGGGGACCCCCCGGGGATCTCTACCTGACGGTGAGGATCAAAAGGCATCCCCTCTTCGAGAGGATGGGGAGCGACCTCCTCTACGAGCTCCCCCTCACCCTCCCCCAGGCGGCCCTGGGGACCACGGTGGAGGTGCCCACCCTCAGGGGGAAGGCCACCCTGAGGATCCCCCCGGGCACGCAGAGCGGGCAGGTCTTCAGGATCCGAAGGGAGGGCCTGCCCAGGCCGGAGGGGGGGAGGGGAGACCTCCAGGTGAGGGTGAGGGTGAAGGTGCCCACCCCCGTAACCGAGGAACAGAGGAGGTACCTCAGGGAGTACGAGAGGATCTTCGGTTCCCAGTGAGATTATTAGGGGGCCGGGGGAGAAGGAGTGGATGGCTTCCCTTCTGGTTCGCCCCTCCAAGCTGCGGGGAAGGGTGAGGGCCCCTCCCTCCAAGAGCTACACCCACCGGGCGGCCTCCCTGGCCCTGCTGGCCTCGGGGGAGAGCGAGATAAGGGAACCCCTCTGGAGCCTGGACACGGAGGCCACCCTGGAAGCCTGCCGCCTGCTGGGGGCGGGGGTCTCGGTGCTCTCGGAAGGGGGGGAGTGGAGGCTGGAGGGGACGGGTGGGAGGGTGAGGCCCCGCTCCCCCCTCATAGACGCCAGGAACTCCGGCACCACCCTCAGGATCATGACGGCCGTGGCCTCCCTCTCCCCCACCCCGGTCCGCCTCACGGGGGACGAGTCCCTGAGAAGGCGCCCCATGGGTCCCCTGGTGGAGGCCCTCCGCCAGCTGGGGGCGGAGGCCAGGTGCGAGGGGGAGGGGGGGCGTCCTCCCGTGGTGGTGGGGGGAGGGCTGGTGGGGGGGGAGGCGGAGATCACGGGGGAGGTGAGCTCCCAGTTCATCTCCGCCCTCCTCATCGCCTGCCCCTACGCCAGGGAGGAGGTCAAGCTCAGCGTCTCCGGGGAGCTGAGGTCCCGCCCCTACGTGGAGGTAACCCTCTCCCTGCTGGACAGGGTGGGGGCCAGGGTGGGGAGGAACGCCAGGCTCACGGAGTTCAGGATCCCCGGGGAGCAGCTCTTCCGCCCCCTCTCCCTGTCCATTCCGGGGGACTACTCCTCGGCCGCCTTCGTGCTGGCGGCGGGGGCCCTGACGGGCTCGGAGGTGGAGGTGAGCCACCTGGATCCCCGCGATCCCCAGGGGGACAGGGCCATCGCGAAGCTCCTGGAGGAGTTCGGGGCGGAGGTGGAGTTCGAGGACCACGTCCTGAGCGTGGCGGGCACGGGGAGGCTGGAGGGGGTGGAGGTGGACTGCGGGGACTGCCCCGATCTGGTGCCGGTGCTGGCCGTGCTGGGTTCCGTGGCGGAGGGCAGGACGGTCCTGACCAACATCCCGCACCTCCGCCTCAAGGAGACGGACAGGCTGCACGCCCTCTCCTCGGAGCTCAGGAAGATGGGGGCGGAGGTGAGGGAGCTCCCCGACGAGCTGAGGATAAGGGGGGTGAGGAAGCTGAGGGGGGCCAGGGTGAGCTCTTTCGGGGACCACCGTATGGCCATGGCCCTGGCGGTGGCGGGGCTGGTGGCGGAGGGGACCACGGTGGTGGAGGGGGCGGAGTCCATACCGGTCTCCTACCCCCACTTCGTCCGCGACATGAGGAGCCTGGGGGCCAGGATGGAGTACGTCTGAACCTAGGGGGAGAGGGGTTTTAGGGCGGCTCTCCCCTTCTTGGTGGGTGAGGGAGTGGGAAGCGTCTTCGGGAGGAAGCTCAGGGTGATGACCTTCGGGGAGTCCCACGGTCCCGCGGTGGGGGTGGTGCTGGAGGGTGTTCCGGCCGGCCTCCCCCTCGCCGAGCAGGACATACAGAGGGAGCTGGACAGGAGGAGGCCCGGGCAGAGCCGGGTGAGCAGCCCCAGGGTGGAGAGGGACAGGGTGGAGATCCTCTCGGGGCTCTTCGAGGGGAAGACCACCGGGGCCCCCCTCTGCCTGGTGGTCTGGAACGAGGGGGCGGATCCCTCCTCCTACGAGCAGGTGAGGACCAGGCCCAGGCCCGGGCACGCCGACCTCCCCTACCTCCTGAAGTACGGCCACGTGGACTGGAGGGGAGGGGGCAGGTCCTCGGGCAGGGAGACGGTGGGGAGGGTGGCGGCGGGGGCGGTGGCGAAGAAGCTCCTCTCCTCCTGCGGGGTGGAGATCCTCGGGCACACCCTGGAGGCCGCCGGGGTGAGGGTGGAGAGGGAGGTGGAGGACCGGGAGATAAGGGAGAATGCGGAGCGCAACCCCATGAGGTGCGCCGATCCTGAGGTGGCCAGGAGGATGGAGGAGGAGGTGCTCTCCGCGGCCAGGAGGGGGGACAGCACGGGGGGGGTGGTGGAGGTGAGGGCGCTGGGGGTTCCCCCCGGCCTGGGGGATCCGGTCTTCGACAAGCTGGATGCCGACATCGCCCACGCCATGATGTCCATAGGGGGGGTCAAGGCGGTGGAGATAGGGGAGGGGACGCGCTTCGCCAGGATGAGGGGATCGGAGGCCAACGACGCCATCGTCCTCCGGGACGGAAGGATCACCCTCCTGACCAACCGGTGCGGGGGGATCCTGGGGGGAATAAGCGTGGGGACGCCCATCGTGGTCCGCCTCACCGTGAAGCCCACCCCCTCCATCTCCCTCCCCCAGAGGACGGTGGACCTGGAGAGGGGGGAGGAGACGGTGCTGGAGCTGAGGGGGAGGTTCGACCCCAACCTCTGCCCCAGGGTGGTGCCGGTGGCGGAGGCCATGCTGGCCCTGGTGCTGGCGGACCACCTGCTCCTCTCCGGGAGGCTCAACCCCGACCGGTGGGGTGGGAAGGGTTGAGGGGCAGGGCCTCGGCCTGCGGCTCGGCCACGGTGATCAACGCCCTCTCCTGCGGGAAGGGGGGGGCCTTCGCGGTGGAGCTGAGGGTGGAGGCGGAGGTGGAGCTGGTGGAGGGATCGTCCGGAATCAGGGGGGAGGTGGTGGGGGTGGAGGAGAGCCCCTCCCTGGTGGAGAGGTGCGTGAGGAAGGTCCTGGAGAGGAGGGGGCTGCTGGGGGAGTACGGGGCCAGGGTGAGGACCACCTCGGAGCTGCCGGTGGCGGTGGGCCTCTCCAGCAGCAGCGCCGCCAGCAACGCGGCGGTGCTGGCCACCCTGCGCGCCCTGGGGGAGAGGCCCCGGCCCTCGGAGGTGCTGGAGCTGGCCATCCAGGCCTCGCTGGAGGAGGGGGTGACCCTCACGGGGGCCCTGGACGACGCGGCGGCCTCCCTGCTGGGGGGAGGGGTGCTCACGGACAACCTCAGGAGGAGGATCCTGAGGAGGTTCCGGGTGGATCCGGGGCTGGAGGTGGTCATCCACCTTCCCCCCCGCAGGCTCTACACCTCCCAGGTGAGGAGGGAGGAGCTGAGGCCCATAGCGGGGATGGTGGAGGAGCTGCACCGCCAGGCCATGCGCGGGAACGTGTGGGGGGCCATGACGGTCAACGGCCTCCTCCACTCCTGCGCGCTGGGTCACGATCCCTCCGTGGCCCTGGAGGCCCTCTCCCTGGGGGCCCTGGCGGCCGGGCTCACGGGCAAGGGGCCGGCCACGGTGGCGGTCTGCGAGCCCTCCCGCACCCAACGTATAAAGGAGGCGTGGGGAAGGAGGGAGGGGAGGGTGCTCGTGACCCGGCCCTCCCCCGCGGGGGCGGAGGTTGGGTAGGTTGGCCGACCTGAAGGACCTGGAGGAGCTGAGGAGGGAAATAGATGAGATAGACCGCCAGCTGATCTCCCTGCTGGCCAGGAGGATGGGGCTGGCCGGGGAGATAGCCAGGATCAAGGAGGAGAGGGGCAAACCCCTCAGGGACGAGGGAAGGGAGGAGGAGGTGGTGGAGAGGGCCAGGGGGCTGGCCAGGGAGCTGGGTCTGGACCCCGAGGTGGCGGAGGCCGTGATGAGGGTGATCATCTCCAGGATGGTGCAGAAGCAGGCGGAGAGGCTGGAGAGGCCGGAGTGGTGGGAGCACCTCAACAGGGTCTTCAGGGACTATCCCGCCCAGCTGAAGGTGGCCAAGGTCCTCTTCTCCAGGGGGCTCAGGGTGGGGAAGGGCGGGAAGATCTTTTGCGGGGACATGAGGGTGCCCTCCATCCAGGTGGCCAGGGAGGCGGGGGTGGACAGGAGGACGGTGGAGATGACAGCCAGAACCCTCCTGGAGGACGAGAAGCTGGGCCCCCTCTTCTCCAACCTGCAGCCCCTCCCCTACCTGAAGGGGGTGGCTCACCACCTGGGGCTGGGGGTGGTGGAGATCACGGCGGAGGACGCCACCAAGCCGGGCATCCTGCACGAGGTGGCGGGGGTGCTCTCCAGGTTCAGGGTGAGCGTGAGGCAGGTGGTGGCCGACGATCCCCACCTCGTTCCCTACCCCAAGCTGACCGTGGTGACCGACCGCCCCCTGAAGGGAAGGGTCATAGAGGAGCTGAGGGCCCTTCCCAGCGTTCAGAGCGTGATCGTCTACTGAGACGAAAGCTATAATTCGGAGGAGGGAGAGAATCCTGAGCATGGAACCTTCGAGCAGGCCCCCGGAAGGGGGAACCCAGGGGTGGGGATGAGGGATGGCGCTCACCCTCTCCGTGAAGCCCATCGAGATGGAATCGGGCTACAACCTGGTCCTCCTCCACGAGCGTGATGCGGAGGAGCTGGGGGTTTACGTGGGGGACAGGGTGAGGCTCTCCTCCCCCTCCTCCTCCCTCGTGGCGGCCGTCAACCTCACGGGGGAGATGGTGGGGAGGGGGGAGGTGGGAACCCTGCTCGAGGTCTCCAGGAGGATGGGGCTGAAGGCCGGGGACAGGGTGACGGTCTCCCCCCTGCCCCCTCCCGTCTCCGTGGAGGCCATAAGGAAGAAGATGGAGGGGAAGCGGCTGACCGGGGAGGAGATAGGGGAGATCGTGAGGGACATCGTCCAGAACAACCTCACCCCCACGGAGATCTCGGCCTTCGTGGTGGCGGAGTACACGAGGGGGATGTCCATGGAGGAGATCGTCTCCCTAACCCTGCAGATGGTGGAGACGGGGGAGAGGCTCAGGCTGGAGAGGGGACCGGTGGTGGACGTCCACAGCATAGGCGGGGTGCCCGGGAACAAGTACGCGCTGGTCACGGTCCCCATAGCCGTGGCGGGGGGCCTGACGGTTCCGAAGACCAGCAGCAGGGCCATCACCAGCGCGGCCGGCACGGCGGACGTGATGGAGGTGCTGGCCAACGTGAGCTTCAGCCTGGGGGAGATCAAGGAGATCGTGGAGAGGGTGGGGGGAGTGATAGTTTGGGGTGGCTCGGTAAGCCTGGCCCCTGCCGATGACCTCCTGATAAGGACGGAGCGCGTGCTGCGCATAGATCCCCCCTGCCAGATGCTGGCCAGCGTGATGGCCAAGAAGCTGGCGGAGGGGGTGGAGCACCTCCTCATCGACCTGCCCACCGGCCCGGGGGCGAAGGTGAGGGAGGCGGAGGAGGCCCGCTCCCTGGCCCAGGACTTCATGGAGCTGGGGAGGAGGCTGCGGGTGAGGGTGGAGGTGGCCCTCACCTACGGCGGGCAGCCCCTGGGAAGGGCGGTGGGTCCCGCGCTGGAGGCCAGGGAGGCTCTGGAGGCCCTGGCGGGAGGGGGGCCCAACAGCCTGAGGGAGAAGGCGCTGAGCCTGGCCGGGGTGATGCTGGAGATGGGCGGGAGGGCCCCCCTGGGGAGGGGGAGGGAGGCGGCCTGGGAGCTCCTGAGGTCGGGGAAGGCGGAGGAGAAGATGAGGGAGATGATAGAGGCCCAGGGAGGGGACCCGAAGGTCAAGCCCGAGGACCTTCCGGTGGGGGACAAGAGGGCGACGGTGGAGGCCCCCTCCGACGGCTACGTCACCCACCTCTACAACGAGAGGATCACCGCCATAGCCTGCGCCGCCGGGGCCCCCAGGAGCAGGGGAGCGGGGCTGAGGCTCTTCGTGAAGAGGGGGCATAAAGTTAATAGGGGGGAAAAATTGTTTGAAATTTATGCGGAACATGAGAGCAAGCTGGAGGAGGCGCTGAAGGTGGTCTCCCGGAGCTTCCCCATGAGGATAGAGGGGATGATGCTGGAGAGGCTGTCCGACAGGCCCAGGGAGTGGTGAGGTGTGGACTACCCCCAAGAGGTTCGCGCTGGTCTCGGCAAGCGCTGAGGGCCCCTTCGAGCTGGTGGCCCTGGACAACGCCCTGAGGAAGGCGGGGGTGGGGGAGCTGAACCTCATTCCCGTCTCCAGCATCCTCCCCCAGGGCTGCGTTCTCTCCGAGCTCCCGACCCTCACCCCGGGCACCCTCACCCCGGTGGTGATCTCCAAGATCTGCAGCTCCACCCCCGGTCAGAAGATAGCGGCGGCCCTGGGGGTGGCCATGAGCGAGAACTCCCACGGGATGATCTCGGAGTACCACGACATAGGGGTCTCGGAGAGGACGGCGGGAAAGACGGCGGAGGCCATGGTGAAGTACATGATGGAGGAGAGGGGGCTGGAGCCCACCAAGGTCACCTCCGTCTCGGCCGGCCACATCGTGAAGCACCACGGGGCCGCCGTGGCCATAGCCGTTTTCCTGCCGTGAGCAGTCCGCGTCCAGCCGGGAGAGTTCGATTTAGAAAGGAGAACCTGGTGGCTCAGTCGCTCTCCGTCTCGCTCTTCTCTCCCTCCCCTCCCTCACCGCCCGGGGTCTTCGGGGAGGGGAAGGACTTCTTGGCGGCGGCGATGACGTCGTCGATCCTGAGGATCATGATGGCAGCCTCGGCCGCGGACTTGATGGCCTGGGTCTTCACCCTCAGGGGCTCGCAGACCCCCAGCTTCCTCATGTCCTCGATCTTGCCGCTGTAAACATCCACCCCGTAGTACTTCCCGTCCGGCTTGCTGTGCCTGGCCCTCAGCTCCACCAGGATGTCCACGCTGTCCATCCCCGCGTTCTCCGCCAGGGTCTTCGGGATGATCTCCAGGGCGTCGGCGAAGGCCTTGATGGCCAGGGCCTCCCTCCCTCCCACCGTGTCCGCGTAGTCCCTGAGCCTGGTGGCCAGGGCCATCTCGGGAGCCCCGCCTCCGTAAACGTAGCGGTTGTCCTCCACCGCGGCCGCCACCACCCCCAGGGCATCGGTGAGGCCCCTCTCGATCTCATCGGTCACGTGCTCGGAGCCTCCCCTCACCAGGATGCCCACGGCCTTGGGGTTCTCACAGTCCCTGACGAAGATGAACTTCTTGTCCCCGATCTTCCTCTCCTCCACCACCCCGGCCCTGCCCAGCTCGGCGGGCGTGAGGTCCTCCAGGCTGGTCACGATCTTTCCTCCCGTGGCCCTGGAGAGCTTCTCCATGTCGGACTTCTTCACCCTCCTGGCGGCCAGGATCTTGGCCTTGGCCAGGTAGTGCTGGGCCAGGTCGTCTATGCCCTTCTGGCAGAAGACCACGTTGGCCCCCACGGAGGCTATCTTGTCCACCATCTCCTTGAGCATCTTCTCCTCCTGGTCCAGGAAGGCGCGCAGCTGCTCGGGGCGGGTGACCCTTATCTCGGCGTCCGTCTCGGTCTTCTTGATCTCCAGGGGCAGGTCAAGGAGGGCTATCTTGGCGTTCTTGACCACCTCGGGCATGCCCGGGTGCACCCTCTCCTTGTCCAGGATGAGGCCGTTCACGATTTGGGAGTCCTCCATGCTCCCGCCCGCCTTCTTCTCTATCCCCACGTGGTCCAGGTCCACCCTGTACTTCCCGTCCACCTTGTCCGCCACCTTCCTGATGGCCTCCACGGCCAGCTCGGCCAGCTTCTCCCTGGCCCCCTCGGACTTCTTCCCCGTCATGGAGGTCATGGCGATCTTCTTGAGGGTCTGGTCGTCCTCTATGGAGGTCTTCTCGGCCAGCTCCTCCAGGATCTCCCTGGCCTTGTCGGCGGCCATCCTGTAGCCGGCAACGATGATCATGGGGTGGATCCCCTGGTCCAGCAGCTTCTCGGCCTGGTGGAGGAGGGCCCCCGCCACCACCACCGCGGTGGTGGTCCCGTCCTTCACCTCCTCGTCCATGGTCTTCGCCACTTCCACCATCATCTTGGCGGCGGGGTGCTCCACGTCCATCTCCTTGAGGATGGTGACCCCATCGTTCGTGACGGTGACATCCCCCAGGGTGTCCACCATCATCTTGTCCATGCCCCTGGGACCCAGGGTGGTGCGGACGGCCTCCGCCACTATCTTGGCCGCCGCTATGTTCATGCGCCTGGCGTCTCTCCCCACGAGCCTCGTCGCACCCTCCGGCAGGATGAGGATGGGCTTAGTCGCCATGCTGACCCTCCATAACCTGATAACTCATATTGGAGATAAAAGGTCTCCTTTTTATGTTTTTCGGTCAACCGCCGGTGGTGGGGGCGGTGGGGAGCGAAATCAGGTGGCTGAAGCGGGCGAGGAAGGGCTCCGAGCCCATGATGAGGAGCCATCCCATCACGCACATGATGAGGGCGTGCTTGACCCCGTCCCTGATCCTTCCCGTCCTGAATTGTCCCGCCAGGAGCCCCAGCCATATGCCCTGGATGAGCACAGCGCGGTAGAAGAGGGTTTTGATCACCTCGGGATTGACGGGGTTGATCCCTATCCCCATCCCCCCGGGCATCTCCACCCTCTGAGTGGGAAGGGCGGGGAGGAAGATGACCGCCATTCCCACCGCCGTGACGGCGGAAACCGCGAAGATCATGTAGGCTATGAGGACGTAGGTAAAGGTCTGGGCCGTGCGCTCCCTCTTCAGCTGGACCTCGGTGGAAACGTCGTTGGCCAGCACCTTGAGGACGTCCTTTATGTTGGCGGTGGCGGTGGCGGCGATGTTCATCACCGAAATGACCCTCATGAGGAGGCCGCTCCTTATCCTCCTTTCCATCTCGGAGAGGGCCTGGGAGGCCGGGCTGCCCCACTCTATGTCCCTTCTCACCTTGGCCAGCTCGGGGGAGAGGGCGCCGAAGCGTTCGGGGGGGAGGGTCCTGATGGCCTTGGCGGGGGGAAGCCCAGAGGAGACGGCCGCCGAGAGGGAGGAGAGGTAGTCGGGGGTGATGGCCAGGATCTTCCCCAGCCTCCTCTCCCTGAGCTCGTGGAGGATCGCGAAGGGGAGGAAGGTGATCACCAGGCAGAGCACGAAGGTGGTTTCGATCTTCGGCTCCAGCCCCAGCCTGGTCTCCACGTTGAGGAGCCCGGTGGAGAGCCTGAGGAGGGCGAAGAGGACCGCCGCGGGGATCGAGAGGTAGAGGACCCTCACGGGATCATCGGGAAGCGTTCTGAGGAAGGAGAGGAACCTGCGCGCTCCCCCCGCCCAGAGGCTCCCCCTCCTGCCCAGGGGAGCGGGCCCCTCCACCCTGGGGGGGTGCTTGGCCTCCCAGGGGGAGTACTGGGAGAGGAGGAGGATGAAGAGGATCGAGCCCAGCGGGATGGTCAGGTAGACTATGGCGTAGAGGGCAAAGGAGGGGAGGGGGGCCATCATCTGCAGGGGGAGGAGCGTCACCATCAGGAGGAAGGGCAGGAGACCCACGGTGATGGTGGAGATCTCCGCCATGATGGAGACCGTCTCGAGGGACTTGAGCTGGGCGTCCTTGGCCTCGAAGTAGGCCTTCTCGCACCGGGCGGAGAGGAATTCGTCCAGGCTGGAGCCGGTCTCCACCACCGTGGCCAGGGTCTTCAGGAACTCCTCGAACTTCTCCGAGGGGCAGGTCTCGGCCACATCCGTGAGGGCCTGAACGGGGGACATGCCGAAGACCTCCACGTTCCTCACCACGGCGGCGGCCTCCTTGCAGATCTCCCCGTAGTCCTCCTTCCTCTGGCTCAGCTCCTTGAAGATGCGGACCACCCCCACCCCTCCCTTGCTCATGGCCAGCATGAAGGCCAGGGCGTGTGGCATCCTGGCCTCTATCTCCCTCTTCCTGGCCCATCCCGCCTTCTCCAGGTTCAGGAGGAGGAGCCGGTAGAGCCCGTAGCCGGCCCCCAGCCCCGCGATCAGCGCCAGCAGGGGGGAGTAGGGGACGCCGTAGCGCAACCCCAGAAGGAGCACCAGGAGGAAGAGGGCCAGGGAGAGGAGGAAGGAGAACCTCAGGGTCTCCTCCAGGAACTCCCGGGCGGAGCGTGCGATCCTGGCCCTCTTCAGGGCCAGGCGGACCTCCTCCACCCTTTCCTTCTTCACCCTCCTCAGGAGAAAGTCCGTGGGGAACATCAGCCCTCCCCGATCCTTCTGAGCACGCTCTCCGGGTTGTAGTAGTACTGGCTCAGCACGTCCGCTATCTCCGAGGGGGTGATCTCCGCCTGGTTGGCCAGCCAGGTGAGCACCCTCTCCCTGTTCTTAAGTTCCTTCTTGAGCTGGATGGGGGTCATCC
>Ga0207433_10014043_pt1 | contig 11668 bp, 8 predicted proteins | sample YelNatPaOPGAMG01_FD_187559 | JGI IMG/M metagenome (GOLD analysis project Ga0207433, IMG submission 187559) | Hot spring thermophilic microbial communities from Obsidian Pool, Yellowstone National Park, USA - OP-RAMG-01 (SPAdes) (version 3) | ecosystem: Environmental > Aquatic > Thermal springs >...
GTTTCTTTATAGAATGAATATCCTAATCCAGTTATAAAAGAATAAATATCTTTAATACCTGATATTTTCGCTGCTAAACTGCCATATATTGTTGGCTTAATTGTGTAATTCAAAACTATATCTGGAGCATCATTTTTTAGCAATCTAATCAAAGAAATGATTAAATTTAAATCCTTTATTGGATTCATCCCAGTCCTGTCTAATTTTATATCTTTAATAATAGAACCTAAAGATTTAACATTATTCAATTCTCTGCATCTTTCAACAGGAACATAACAAATTACAGCAAATCCTTTTTGAATTAAATCGAAAACAAGAGGGCCCCTAAAATTCCATAAGCTCTTTGTATTATTACTTATAATAACGATTTTTTTCATTGTTTGCTAGGCTTGTTATTAACCATTAAAATAGAGATTCTATGTATATGGTGAGATACTCCCCATTCTTTGGACAATAAAGAGGCTTGTTTAAGGTGCATTTTTGACATGACTGTTTTGCTATTTTAACCATTCAAATTCCCCAGCTCAACAGATTTTTTGCTGGCTGTATCTCCAAAATATACCTCGTATGGCATGCCGTATCCTAACCCGACGAAACCACTTTTCCGTTTAAAACCCAGGGCATACCCTCAAATAATGCCACGTTAAATAAAAGCTCTTCTTTTTATAGGGATAAATAACCTAAAGCCCGATCCACCGTAGCAGAATTTTGGCTCCCTTTGGTTCACTACATAACACTGAGACCTTGCTAAGGCTGTCAGTTCCCTCATCTCATAAAATGGCAACAATGATTGCCAAATCTGTCGGGAATCTAAGCTGCGGTTTTTTTCGCCTTTGGCCACGTCCAGTGCGACCTTTTCCTAAATAATGCTTAATATTGGTTTCTTTTAATTATGGTCATTTTACATCTTATTGCACTATACAGTTTACGGAAAAACATCTTAAAATTGAATTCTTCTTAACATCTTTTTATCAATAAGCAGCTTTTCAACTAATTTGGCAATCTTTCCTGTTTGTTCGATAAATGTATTTTTAGAGGCAACTTTTATTCCATTAATTATCAATCTTTTACGAAGTTCTTGATCAAATATCGCATCAAATAATGCATTTGATAGTTCCTTAGGTGAATTCGGAGAAACAAGCAGTCCAGAAACTCTATCCATTACTATCTCGGGGATACCTCCAACTTTCGTGGCTACTACAGGAACCCCTTGACTCATCGCTTCGATAATAACCAAAGGGAATCCCTCTGTTTGTGATGGCAAAACAAGGACATCACACTGCCTCATAATAGAAAACAATTCGTCTCCCCAAGGAACTGCACCTGTGAAATGGATGGTATCTTCCAGGCCAATCTTGGTCGCGAGATCTTTTAACTGCTTATTCATTAAACCATCTCCAATAATTAGCGCCTTAAATAATATGCGGCTGCGTAATAATTTTAGGGCATAAAATAAATTTAACAGCCCTTTTTCGGGAGAAAGTCTTCCTATATATAAAATTCGCGGAACTGAATTAACCGGGCGAAATAATCCCTGATCTTCTCTTATGATCAATTGTGAATTAATTCTAGATTCATTGGCAATGACATATGAATTTATATTTCGGCCGTACTTATTCGCCAGATATTGAGAGACAAATACAGGCAAGTCACATCTTCGGATTATATGCCTAACCAAAGCAGCATAGATATAAGATATAACCCTTATAATAGCGTGGCGGCCTAAAGTCCCTTGCACGGGATCTCCGATCATTTGGGAAATAACGACTTTGTTCCTTCTTTTATGAAAGCAAATATAAGCCAATGATACCACAAACGGTAATTTTAACCATATTATTTCTGCTTCATCCATTGCTCGATAAGCGCCCATAAGATATTTAATGATATTTCGGCAATATCCTTTTAATCCAGCTTCCACATTATAAACACCTTGAAATTGAACCACCGCCCCAGAAGGCATATTAATTTTCTTTAAACCTATCGGCTCTCCTTTCAATTCGTTAAGCCGACCATAAATAACCCATTCATCAATAAAAGGAAAGAGGGTTTGAAATTCATGAAGAGGAAAAGCTCCAAACGTATACCATGCGTCTCTAAAATTATAAAACCTTTGATCAGTTAAATATGCTATTCTCATAATGACTTTTTCTATTTATATAATAATTTATTCTGAGTTAAGAACGCTGTCTGTTTAAAACGATATAAATGCCTCTTATATTTATTTATTAAAAGCAATATTTTCAATTATTTTATATATTTTATTAACCTGGTCTTCAATGTTAAATAAGCGTTGGACACGATTCCTTCCGTTATTCCCCATTTTATCCCCTAAGGACTTGTTTTCAATAAGAAAACCTATTTTTTCTGCCAAGCAATATGGATCTTCAGGTTTAACAATAAAGCCACACTCCTCGTTTTCAATTATTTCAGGTATGCCCCCTATATTTGTACCAATAACTGGCTTTTTAAGCGCCATTGCCTCAGCTAAAATTAATCCGAAACTTTCTTCTTCTATAGATGGCAAAATTACAACATCGCTCATTTCAATTAATGTATAAATATTATTTACCCAGCCTAATAAATGTACATCTTCCCAAAGACCCAACTTATCAATCATTTTTTCTAACATTTTTAGATATGACAAATCACCTCCATATGGAACATCTCCAGCTATCCATAATTCAACTTTATAATTAAGCTTTTTTAATTCTTTTATAGCTTCTATTGCGACATGTATGCCTTTATTGTATTGGATGGAAGAGGCTATCAATATTATAAATTTATTATTACCGCGTAAACACGATGTATCTTTCATTATAATTATATTTTTTTTATCTTCATCAAACGGCACACCGTTATATACAATTTCGATCTTTTCATCTTTTATACCTGCTGAAACAAGATATGTTTTTGTATGTTTAGAAACTGCGATGATTTTTGATGATTTATTCATAAGAAATTTATAAATTAGGCTCACGTCAGATGGTCTTTTTAAGCCATGCATATGATATATTATCTTAATGCGTTTAATAAAGCTTAATAAAACACAAAAGATCAAACCTTTTTTTGAATTTGTATATAAGATATTAATTCTATATTTATTAATTAATTTTTTTAATCTAAATAAATAGATTAAATAAAAGGGACCCACAATAATTAAGATAAAAATTCTTTTATATTTTTTATTCCAACCTAAAGCTCGCCATCTTGGGTAAACTGGCATGTTTATTATATTAATATTTTTTCCTTTTAATAAATTCTCAAAGCCAGTTTGGAGAGCATCTAAAAAATAAACTTTAGCAAATTTTGCAAGTCGGGGTAAAATTCTTAATAATACAGATTGAACTCCCCCAAAAGATGTTATAAATTCAATAAATAAAATATTAATGTTTTTGTTTTTGCAATAAATCATAATATTTTTAAAAAAATAAAAATAATTTCATATCCGCTTTTTTTATTTAATTTTATTAAGGTAATTGGTAGATATTCTTTCCTTTAATTTATTCGATGAAACTAAACAGATTGAAAATAATAACCAAAAATAAGAAGATATGAACGGGGAGTAAAATGATTGACCAAATAATCCTATAATAATCAAAGCAATTAATGAAGCTTTTAATCCAGCCTTTAAATAATTTTCTTTATCGCTATTTAATTTAATATTTAATTTTTTCCAAATAAGATATATAGTAAATAAAAAACAAAGTAGGCCGAATGCTCCAGAATCCAACAAGATGTCTAGATAAATATTATCTGTTGTAGAAAGGTAATCTATATATTTGCTGTGTTTTGTAGTATATATAAAACTCAAATCAGTAACATTACCAAATCCGTACCCAAAAAAGGGACTATCTTTTGCCATAATCAGCCCTGTCTTAACAGCATCAATTCTAAAAGCGGCGCCCGGTGAATCTAAGCCAAATAAGATAATGTCTTTCCATCTGTTTATATATAAATTCATATTAAATGATATTCCAAATAATATGGTAAATGTTAATAACATAGATATAGTTAAAAATATACTTTGTTTTTTTTCGATTTTACTTCTGTATGCCCAATAAAAAGCAGAAAAAAAAGCACCAATTGTAGCTGATCTTGAAGCTGATATAATTAAAACAATTATGAAAGATAATAATATTACAAAAGACATAAATTTAATTAATTTATCATTAACTTTATAAAATATGGCAGAAGTTGATATATTTGCTCCTATCAAATAAAATGCCGCAAAAACATTAGGATTATATAATAAAGATGAGCTCCTAATTAAATTATTAGAATTAAAAGTTTTTAGTGCATATATTAAAATTATTATAAAGATAAATAAACTTAACTTAAGAAGAAAATTGATGTTTAATTTTTTGTTATTTATTAAAAAAATAAGTGGAATTATTGTGTACAAGCCCCATTTTTTTAAATATAAACCTAAAGAAATTAAAAAATCTAGAATACCTTTTCCATTAAATATTAATCCTAAAGATCCGCTTAATCCAATTAATATGCTTAATAAAATAATTATTAAAGCAAGCGATACATCCTCATTGACAATTCCATAAAAATATTTTTTAGATGCTATATTTATTACTGAAGCTATTGTTATATAAACAATTAATGTATCCAACAAAGTAATATTATTTTCTCCAACTTTATATAAAGGAATCCAAAATATTATTGCTAGTGGCAAAAAGTTGCAAATAATATTAATCCTCCGCAATAAATATATACCTATCATTAAAAAAATTAAAATAAATAATAAATCACCAAACATTTAATTTTGACCAGGGTAAAGTTCTAATCCATTACAACAGAAGTATAAAGCGATTTTAAAATATTTTCTGTTCCAAAATCCGCAGTCCATTTTCTTTATTATTTGGTAATATGATTAAGTCCTTCATTCGTATTAACGGTGAAATACCTGTTTATCTTCCTCCAAGCATATGCTCCCGAACCGAGGCCAGATACGGGTCGCAAATCTCTGTAGCTTTAACCTCAATCTCCTCTGTTTGAGCCAAACTAGCCTATAATACCCATATAGACTCTCTTCCCAGAGGTCATCTGCTAAATATTCTGCCGTGGCCTTTCGTAACACATAAACCAAAGTAAAATATTTATGCCCTTTGCCCAAACTTTTCTTATCTATGTTCATCTTTTTCACCCCCTGAGGCTTCCTCCTATGCTCTCGTCTTACCTATTCCTCTATCATGCTCCGGGCTTTATCCCAGCCAGCCAGCAGCAGCAACGCTACCCTATCTCTATTCACCTATTTCAATGCCTCTTTTGGCAAGCTCTCATCAAAATAACGTAAAACGAGACCGAGCCTGCGCCTAGTTCACCTTTAACTGCCTGAGCCCCAGAACTAGGTAATTAGCTTAGGGTTTCCGATCGTGAAGATAGGACGTAAACTAATAGGTATCTAGATAACGCCAAACCTCCTACAACGCATAATTATATAATGCAGGGAACTGCCTTCAATCCGGAGATGACTAGCAATTATTATCATCATGAACTTCTTTACCATCTATCCGCTCTTGCTTAACATCAAGTTTCACTTTGCTTATTTTCCACATATATTAGATGCCCAAAATCTGATGATAAAGTACTTTAACTTCCATAAGTTAGCTTCTTTTGAGCTATTCTATCTAATTTGCTTTCACATCTAAATGCTGAAAAACTCAAACCAAGTCTTTTATCTAAATAAATTAGTTTTTAACAAATAAGTTTCTTTTAAAAAGAAAAATAAAATTTATAAAATTTTTAGTTAATTAATCATTATTTAGCTTTCCAAGAAGCTACAATTTTTTCGATTTCGTCTAATTCAGCATTCAACCTTTCTTTCCATGTCCATATTCTTTTACCGCTCTCTAAGGCTTTTTCAGAAATATATTTTGCTAAGTTTTTATTTAAAAATATTTCTATTAAGGCGTTTTTGAGAGCTGTCTCATCATAATATTTTAAAAGTATCCCATTGTATCTGTCTTTTATTAAAGAAGCCGTATCCCCGTTATCAATTGTAACAATCGGCAAACCTAACTTCATTGCATCTAAAAGGGGATTACATACATTGCTTATATCATACATACTAATAAAAACATCTGATGCCTCCATAAATTTAATTGTCATATTTGATGATTGATGGCCTGTAAATATTATATTTTTATCTACATTCAATTTTTTCGACAATTCAATTAGATTCCTTTTTTCTGGTCCTTCTCCTACTATAATATGAAGCACGTTAGGGACCTCGTTGATAACTAATGCATATGCCTTTATAATTCTTTCTACCCTTTTCCATCTTACAAGCCTAGATACTGATATGCTTATGTTATGATCAGTCGGCAAACCAAGAGCGCGCCTCAATTCATGCTTGTGAATCCCGCTTGGCCTAGTATCAACCCCATTCTTCCAAAATTTAACCGGAGACTTATTCCCCAGTTCTTTTAATACTCTTAATCCGTTAGTCCCGTCATCAGTCATTATAATAAGCTGCGATTCAGTTTCCAAAGCTTTCCAATGGATAAAATATCGAAATGAGTTCATTCTGCCCAAGATGCTCTTCCTCGCCATTTTTAACCATTCTAAAGCGAACGTTCCTTGGAAGCGGCTAATCATTGGTTTATTATACTTACTAGCTAATTTTCTACCTACAATGACTCCGTATACTTCGTATCCATAAATTACATCAGCTATTTTTGCAAATGGTTCCGCATATTTTCTTATATAATAAGGAAACATTATATCCATGGCTAATCTCTGTCTAATGCTTTTTCCCAGCTTTGATAAGCCTAATATTTTCCATATTATGGGATTATAAATAGGCATAGGGATTCTATGAATTCTTATACCTGCCTCAAGGTATTTAGGGGGTTCACCATAAATATTCGAAATTTCATCTATCCCATAATCTTTAGTATTAGTTATAAAGTCTACCTCCCATCCTCTTAATCTCATATATTTTAATGTTAAGGGCAACGGAGCTATATTATTAGGATAGCCCCAAAAATCATGTCCGCTGATCATTAGAACTCTTAATCCCATCGGTTTCTCCCATATCCTTTGAGAGCATCTTTACCAATTATTTTCTTTATGATAGATAATTTTTATTCTATGATGTAATGAGCTGACCAATTCCTTTAAACGATAATATTTTCCAGGGAGGATACATGCCTTTTGAAATTTTCGATAACCTATTGCTAAGTCATATGGAATTTGATTTAAAAATATCATATGCGATACGTATTCTATTTTATTATCTTTTATAATATGCAAGGCTTCTTTTCTAAGTAACTGCATTTTAGCAAACTCTTTTAAGCTTTCCGATTTAATAATTTTTGCTAATTCTTTGTGATTAGTTATTTTAATATTATCTTTACCTTTAATCGTATTTATTATTTTATTAACGCGAAAGCCATATTTTGATATTTCGTAAGGGTGTAAAAGGCAAATTATAGCTATATCTTGCATAATACTTTCTCCCAGCTCTATTACATCTAGAATTGTTTCTATCCCTGTTGTAAATGGCAAATAACGAATATTATAATTATTTGATAAAAAATAGTTTATTATCTTTTTGTTTGGCCCACCCGCAATAATTTTAAATTTAAGTTCATCTAATATTTTAATGTCATTATAATCAATTTGATTCCAAGGAGCGCCATAAATATCCACACCAATATTATAATCCTCAAATATTCTTTTGACTAATTTAAATATATGATATTTATAACTCTGCCTAATTAATTTAAATTCACCTCCTGGAATTACCGCATAATCATGAAATAAACCATGGATTCCTGCCTCTGCTCCTATTTGAATTAGCGCCTTTAGAAGGCTTAGTTTTTTATCTCGATTAGAAATAAACGTGGGGCCCGGCACAATATTAATCAATATCTGTATCTCATTAACAATGATATTATGGAAAAAGCTTAACTCAATATCTGTAAATTCATCTGCTAAACCAAAATCGTCATAACGAAATGAAATGTATATCATTGCCGCTGTTCTTTAAACCCAATCGTTGATATAACTAACGTCATTATAAATGTTTTTTAATCGAAGTAATTTTTTCTTATATTCTTTTAATATATTAATATCTGATAAGAATTTAGACAATTCAAATTCAAAATCTTCATTATTAAATATTAACCCGCTTCCATCTTTATTAATATTCAAAGCCACGGTTTCAGAATATAAAGCTATTATGGGGAGACCATTTGAGATATAGGTAGTATATTTTTGAGTGGGCGTTACCTTATAATATCCTTTATTTGGGTATAATATCAGACCAAAATCTGATCTAGACGCGAAATAATCATGAATTGGTTTGCTGACATAACCCATATAATAAACTTCGCCTGTCTCCATATTAAGCCACTCGCCACCAATACCGCATACAACTAAAGCAACTTCTTTATTCTTTTTATTAATTATTCTAATAACTTTTTTTATCATTTCCTTTTCATATGCTCGCCTTAGTTCTCCTGTATAAAATGCAATAATCTTATACCCTGAACGTATTTTGTTAAACCAATCTATTTTCTGATCACCCTTTAAGTCATATTGATGAGCAATATATGGGAATATCCTTGATACTAAAATATTTATTTTTTGGCTATTAGTAAATTTTTTAATATTTTCCTCAAACCAATGAGAGAATACGATTATCCGATCGGAATTTTTAAAAATAAGTCGTTCAAATAAACGATAATACCTTTTATTTATCTTAATATTGTAGTTACCTAAAAGCTCGTCTTGCTCTATCGGGAGATCCACGACGATTGTAATAATTTTATTATTTAAGAGTTTATTAATTTTAAAAAATATAAAATATAATAATAAGGCTATAGGAATTTTTATATTGCTGGTAAGTGGCACTAATGGCACTCCAGGGTAAAATAACATTACTCTACTTGATTTGGCAAGCGAAAACATATTAATCATTTCTTTGATCATTTTGATTGGTAAATAAAGCCTACTATGACTTTTTTCGATCTTTCTTGGAATGATTTTAAATCCGTTCAATTCTAAAGCCTTTATTACAGAATACTCCATAGATTCTACAGAACCAGTAGGATAATTATCGAACGCCAATTTATGTGCATAAACTATTACCTTATTTATTTTATTTAATTCCATACCATCCTTAGGCGTCCTCATTTTTATCGTAATTATCACCACCTATCTAAAGATGATTTATCAACAAGACTTTTAGCAGGATGATTATAATGCCAAGTTTAGATGATCTTTTCATAACTGATACAAATAATTTTCCAATCATGCCATAAATTTTTTCAAGCCCTGAAAAAATAATTGTTTCTGATATAATAATAAAATGAAGTTTTATTCGCAATATCATAACTTCAATTTATTTTTCATCTATAGCATATAATATAAGGTAATTGACTAAAATTTTATTCTTTTAACCATAATAAATGGAGACTCTAAAATCAGATTATCTAAAAATGGGTCAAAGCCGGCTATCTGAAGTTTCCATGCCTCAGAAAATACATCTTTTTTCAGCTCATCTCGATCCTATTCCCTATTTTCTTCAAGTCAAAAAAATAACTTTAGCAATATGGTCTGCAATTGATAATCTCTCTGGCAGACCATTTGAGAATGGATCTCTATATAACTTTCGACATGAACGATGATTTTATCTCCTTATATCTCATTTAGAGCAATCTTAGTTTTAAATATTTCGGCATACACTCTCTTTTTTGAATTGAAACTTTACTATACATCTTTTGGGGATCTAATAGGCAACTTTTGACCCATTCCTTTGTCCATTTTGTATGAAATATTTTAAAATTTATCCAATCTTTTTATAAAAAGCAAAATCCCACCTAAACTTTCTCTTCTTGGCATAAAATTAAAAATAATTAATTTTGACTTTTTCGATAATTTTTTCTCTATAAGTTTATTTTTTTAACCTTTCTATAGCCACAAGATGGAAACATAAAATTCCCAGCAAAATTGGGTTTAAATATTAGGCGATATAAATTGGTCAACACTTTGGGAAATAAAATTTCAGTTCACAGGATATTAATTCGATTCTTTTCAATCTAAAATGCCTAGCAAATACTCCAATATTTGTCTATCAAATATCCTAAACTGAAAAGTGAAATTAAACCTGCAATAGCAATACGGTCATTGGATTAATACCAGCATTTCTTCATGTGGAACAAAGAAGCAATTACACCCAATTACCACGACTGATATCTAATAAAGATTTAACTTCTTTCGGGATAGGAATGATAATCTTATCAAATTTTTCAATCTTAGCAGGGTTCTCAAGGTATCTTTTAATATCCAATAAAACTGTATTTTCATAATATTCTTTTTCTATATTAATTTTTATCTTTAACTCGTCTTTAGCACTTCTGCTATTTTTTCCGATGAATTCGCTTCTTTAATAACAATATGTCCTCCTTCTTTTATATTTTTAATAGCATGTAATATATGATTACAATCCGCACCTACAGTCTTATTCCATCCCAATCTCACAGTCTCTACCCATTCAGTTTCATCCCTTAATGTTATACAGGGGACCCTTAGCCAGAAGGCTTCCTTTTGAACACCACCGGAATCGGTAAGTATTGCTCTAGCATTTTTCTCTAAGGAAATCATATCTAAGTATCCAATGGGATCAATGGCTAAGATATTACCAGATAACATATGTTTCAAATTAAATTCTTTAATTCTTTTATTTGTTCTTGCATGTATAGGAAAAACTACCTTTCTATCTAATCCGGCTAGAGCAATTAAAATATTCTTTATTCTATTTGGGTCATCTGTATTCTCAGCCCGATGAATGGTGGCTAGATAATATTCTTTAGGTTCAACGGAAAGTTTTTCTAATATTTTGCTTTTCTTCTCGCTTATTTTTGAAAAATGCATTAAAGCGTCAAACATTATATCACCTACAAGGTAGACTCCTTTTGTTAGGCCTTCATTTTCTAAATTTTTTATCGCAGTCTTTGTCGGGCAAAACAGGATATCTGAAAGATGATCTGCTACAATTCTATTAATTTCTTCTGGCATTCTTTTATTAAAACTTCTTAGTCCCGCTTCTACATGAGCTAATCTTATATGTAATTTAGAAGCTGCTAATGCTCCAGCTAATGTTGAATTTGTATCGCCGTAAATTATAACTAAATCTGGTTTTTCTTTTAAAAGCACCTCTTCAATCTCAATAAGCATCTTCCCTGTCTGCTCTCCATGAGAACCTGACCCTACTCCAAGGTTATAATCTGGTTCTGGAATTTCTAATTCTTTAAAAAATAATTCATTCATATTCTCATCATAATGTTGGCCTGTATGAATTATTATTTCATTGAAACCAATACTTCTTAGTCTTTTAGAAAGCGGAGCTAATTTTATAAATTGAGGACGAGCGCCAACTATTGATGCAATCTTCATCTTTTAAAAAACCTTTTTATTTGGGCAATGATAATATCTTGCTTCTCAACTAAGAGTTCAGGATACATTGGAAGTGAAAGGACCTCATTGCTCGCAGTTTCTGCTTCAATAAAATCACCCTCTTTATATCCCAAAAAGGAAAACAACTTCTGTAAATGAACAGGAACGGGATAATAAACCATGGTCATTATACCTGCTTCTTTCAAAAAACTTATTAGCTTATCTCTTTCTTTTGACCTAATAGTATACTGAT
>Ga0207433_10014059_pt1 | contig 11659 bp, 8 predicted proteins | sample YelNatPaOPGAMG01_FD_187559 | JGI IMG/M metagenome (GOLD analysis project Ga0207433, IMG submission 187559) | Hot spring thermophilic microbial communities from Obsidian Pool, Yellowstone National Park, USA - OP-RAMG-01 (SPAdes) (version 3) | ecosystem: Environmental > Aquatic > Thermal springs >...
TTCTATTCGTTTTCTTCTTCGAAGATTCTTTGAATTGAAGCCTGAGAATGGATCTCGTTATACAATTGAGCTAAGCAAAGCCAAACCTGGAATTCCCAATCTGGAATTACAAAGAAATTCTAGAAACAATGGGGCTATAATTCTAGATTCTTTGTCAATTACTGGATTAAGATGCATGGAGGTTTCGTTATCTGAGCTCAAATCTTTTACTCCCATAAGGGCCAAAATTCTTCTCTGAGGAAGAAAACAATATGTTTAAGTTGCTTGACGTTGAGAAGTTTGTTTCTGGTTTGATCCCAGTTACAACCCCAGATATATTTTCTCAACCAGATGTCTTCCATCAAGATGGTTTATTTTCAGAGACGATTTTTGGCCCTCTTTTAACTCCTCAGAGATTAAAGACGTATTCTTACATTGATTTGAAAGTTCCTATTTTGCATCCCTCTGTATATAGAATGCTAGTAAGATTATCTAGAAATCTCGTAAGTGTTTTCTCAGCCCAAACTCGTTATTCTATAAATTCCAAAGGCGAGTTAGTAGAAGACCCCAAGGGAGGAGACATTGTAGGAATTCCTGGTTTTGTTAAGAGGTTTCCTGAGATTCAATTTGCTAATCTAACCGGCGAAAGAGCTAGGATTTATAACTTCCTCTTAAAAGCATACCAAGATAAGCTCTTCACAGTCCAAAAGATGCCAGTTATTCCTCCTGATTTTAGACCAGCATTCAAATCATCTGATGGTCGTTGGGTTATTGATTCTATTAATGATGCTTACGTTAAGATTCTTAGACGGACACTCGGCCCCGTGACCACCAGTGGAGTAACTGGGGCAATCTCAATATTCCACTTGCAAGAAGAAGTTATGAAATACGATGATTTGGCCCGAGCCAGAATTGGAAAGAAATTTGGATTGATTAGATCTAGTATACTAGGTAAACGAGTTGATTATTCTGGTCGGGCAGTTATTGCTGCTAATCCTTCATTGCGAATGAATGAAATATCTCTGCCATTTAAGATGGCGGTTAAAATGTTTGAACCATTCATAATCCATAAGCTCTTGTATTCTGGAGAAGATACAAGCGAACTGAGGGAAGCCCTTAAAGAATTTACCAGCGAGTCTCTATCGGTCGATGTAATTCTAAAAGTCATACGAGCCATTAAAGACGGAGATCATATTCCTGATAGACTTAAACGAATCATGTGGAGCGCCACCGAAGCAAGCATGGCTGGTAGGGTAGTAATCGCAAAAAGAGACCCAGTTTTGCATCGAGAATCTGTTCGAGCGTTTTATCCTGTTCTCTCAAATACAGATACAATTGGAATTCCCTCTCTGCAAGTGGGTGGTTTTAATGCGGATTTTGATGGAGACACGATGGCAGTCTATCACCCACTTACAGATGAGGCACAATTAGAAGCTCGAACTAAAATGATGTCCCTCCACAACTCAGCTACTGCTGGGGGTTTAGCATTTTCTTTGGGTAAAGAAATGTATACTGGATTGTATCTTCTCACAAAAGATCCCCCACCAAGTCATCCCCCAACGGTCATTACGGTTCAGAATGAGGAATCTATAAAAAGGATGTCCGATGTATATCAGTTGGTATCTTTTAGAGGAAAAGTAATGACCGCCGGAAGATGGATCTTAGCATTAAAACTTCCTGAGGAATTCCAATCTTATGTTTCTAATAAACCAGCTGACAGAAAGGTAATAGATCAGATCTTTAAAGATTTACTTGCAAAAGGATATCCTCAAGATCAGGTAGCAAACATTGCATACGAATTACAAGATCTTGGTTTTAAGTACTCCACTGTGTTCGCTCCTTCAATGAGTTTAGATGATCTAACGGTCTCCGAAAAATTAGATCATTACAAACAACAACTTGCAATGGCAACCCCAGAACAGGCTGAGAAGATCCTAATAAAGATGAGATCTGAGTTGCCTGAGCTCCTTAAAGATTCTTCTCTATATGATCTCGTAGAATCTGGAGGCGCTAAATCTTGGCAGCAACCCCTTCAGATTATCGCCGCGAAAGGAACCGTATCTGATACTGAGGGAAATATCTTACCAACAATCTCTAAGGGGTTGGCTGATGGTTTGACCCCCAATGAGTACTTCAACATGGGATATGGAGCAAGATACGGGATTGTTAACCGAGTTATAAATACGTCAGACACTGGTTATTTTTCTAGAATTTTGGCTTACGTTCTAAATTCTGTTGAGTTGCATAGGACCCTTACAGATTGTGGAACACAAAGGACTGTCCAGATTAAGTTAAATAAGGATCTTAGATCTCGTCTTTCTGGTCGCTTTATTATAAACGATAAGACCAAGAAGGTAGAATTTCTTAACTTAGATAACTTTTCAGATGGAGATACAATTAAATTACGAAGCCCTATCTTTTGCAAGAGCCCTAAGATTTGTCATACATGCTATGGTAACTTATGGATGCAAACTCGGTCTCCTTACGTTGGACTCATAGCGGCCCAAGTGATAGGAGAGAGGGGAACGCAGCTTATAATGCGAGTATTCCACTTGGGTGGGGCGGTCAATGTTCAGATTCCAGATATGCTAAAGGACATTATAGAAAATAATTTTGAGATTCGAGATAAGACGCTTTTATCTAAGTACTTGTATCAAGACCAAACTCGGCTCATAACCAAGATACCATGTAGATTGACTATTGTTTTAGATCCATTCTATACGTATAATTATAATCTTGTAATAAAAGAAACTTCTATCTGGGTCAAGTCACTTATTGCTACGGTTTTATTTTCAGATGGTTATCGTTTAGAACTCATTTTAGATTATCCTGTGGAATTGCAACTTGGTTCTAGTATGGTAAAAAGAGAGGGAGTTATTGAAATAAGCTACGGAGAGGAAGATGATCTACTAAAAGTATCTGCTACCGTAAGCGATGTCCAAAAACAGGTTCTATATGTTCAGCGCCTTCTATCTGGAAGAGAAATTACGAAAGGCCCTCACCATCTTCTAAGTCGTCTTGTGTCAGTATACTCTTCGTTTGGGGCTATGGATTTAGTCCATTTAGAGGTCTTAGTGAGCCATATACTTAGAGCAAAGAAAGATTTGTCTAAACCTGCTAGGTTAATCGAACCATATGAACCAGTCCTCTTAAATGTTAAAGAGGTGGTTTTTGCTCACTCGCCACTTCAAGGCCTGGCATTTGAGAATGTAAATAAAAGCATTATGTTAGGTCTTCTATCTGAGAAATCTCCAGAAGAACTTAGTATCTTAGAGCAAGTTTTGGCGGGAGATTTCAAAGAAATCCAGGGAAAATTCACAAAAAAGTAACTCTCAGGAGGAAAACAAAACAAAGTGGCTAGACGTCTAGACCAACTTATTCCTTATGTCCAGGTGGTTTCTCAGGTCTATTTTCCGTATACGAAATCTAGGCCTTATTTGCTTGTTTTCTTTCCTGAGAATACCATGATGTTAGAAAACTACGAAGCACTTAAAATTAGAAGAATTGATTCTTTTCATGTTGTGATTCCTAGTACGGTTATTCCTAGGACTTTCTTATCTGCGAAGCTCATAACTTTGTACCGAAAGAAAAGATTGGTTCCTCTTAAAATAACTCCAACAATAAGTATGATTGCTCGGAATTTTATGATTGATTATAGTTGGTTTTTCTCTTCTATGGATCTTAAATTCAAACCCGCCAATTACAGGATGCGTTATGGACAATTTATTACTAGATTCTTATTTTCTACGTTAAGTCAATTTCCACGTCATCGGAAAGTCCTGATCTATATGGTGGATGTATCCAAGAATATTCCCTACTATATGAATTCTAAGTTATTTCCAATTCTAAAACTTCTAAAAACACAGCCAACTGAGTTGCCATTTGATGATTTGTTGTTATGTACAATTTCTCCAACAAAAGGAGTCTTGTACCGTCTTTTAGTTAAAGACCGAGATGTGGATTATGTGAAGGTCTTAAATCGAATTAGAATGATTAAAACCGAAGCAACTAAACAAGGATCCAATCTTGATTACGAAGAAGTTGAGCAACATGCTAATACCATTGCAAGTGCTGTCTCCCCGGTTGTGAATGAGGAGGTTCCAGAAGCAGACCAGGAAGTTATTCAAAAAAGTGTATCGTCTTACCTGGTTAAAAAGAATTTGGAAGATGCGGATAATGATATTCTCGTATATGCATCTTCGGTTCCTGAGTCTTCTGACGTGGAGAAGAAAAAGACTCCATCTCTTATTTCAAAACCACCCGAACCCATTGTCCACAAATCTATTGATTTAGCTTTTAGGTCTATCGTCTCTAGGACAATTCCTAATCCAAGCAGGATCGCTAGCATAGCTTCCAGTCTTACCACCAAGGAAAAGAAACAAGCTTTAACAAAACTTGTGACAAACCTAAAAGACGAGTTCTTAGAACCAGAGAAAGTTCAAACTCAAACTACCCATCCCGTTGTGAAAACGGTTCCGGTGACTGAGCTGGTAGATAACAAGGTACCAGGTCATATAATTGAGAAAAGGAAAAAGGACTTTGAAACTAACTTAATAAAGGACTCAATAGAAACATTCAAGGTTCTGGAATCAAAAGATATTCCTGTAAAGATTGTATCATATCAGATCAAAGAATATCAACCATCAAAATATGACGTTTCGCCTAGTGACATTTCAATTTTACAGATTACAATTAGAAATTACAATAATCAATTACAAAAGATACAAATTCATATTCCAAAAGTCCAATCAGATGGTAAAATGCTTATTGATGGCAAGATTAATCTTCTTGTTAACCAGATGTTTGTAATTCCAATAACATTTCCTGAAAGGGGAGTTAGTATATTTAGGAGCGCCTATTCTACTTTTACGATTACTTTGAAGGAAACTAGAAGTTACAATTATTTTAATATCTTTATTGCGGCAGGTCAGTATCCTTTGGCCTTAGTTCTTTGTGCTTATTTGGGACTTAAAGAGGCGCTTGAATTGTTTTCGTTATCATATCGAATTGAAACCAAAAGACCTAGAAATATTTCCTCAGGAGAGTTGCTTATAAAAGTTGCGTCTAACCTCTTTCTTATAATCACAGGTATAAGAAATAAGGAACAAGAACTATTTGCAAATTCATTTAGAAGAATAAAGTTTCCATCTTCTATGGATAAACCAATTGAAAGCAAAGATTTATACAAAGATATTATTGAGATCGTATCTGGAAGTCGAAGAGTGGTTTATGTTTTGTTTGAGATTCTATCTAATATCGTTGACTCCATGGCCAAGCAGATTCTTCTTAGCATGTACTTGCCTGTAAATCTTCCACAAATCATATATTACATGTGCCATGGGATTTCAGAAGGAAAAACCCATAGGGCAAATGATCTAACATATTACCGATTACGAAGTTCTGAGATCTTTGTTAATTATCTTCAAAAATACATCTTAGCTCAGTACTCAGCGTATAGAGAGCAGGTTTTAGCTGGAAACCATAACGCTAGATTTGAAATCGAACCCAATAAGATTCTAACCCAATTTCGAAATTCCGAGATTGTTTCTAAGATGGAATACCAGAATCCAGTAGAGGAACTAGCAGAAATAACGAAAGTCACGTTCGTAGGAAAAACTACGGGCGCCATATCAAGAGAAGCAGTCTCGCTGGCAAAGAGAAATTTGGATCCATCATATTACTCCAATATTGACCCAGTTGATACCCCAGAAGGAGGAAATGTTGGAATTAACCAACAACTTGCTATTGGGAGTTATATAAGCAGTGGTAGGGGTATATTTGGAAAGAGCGATGGATCCAATAGTGAGGGTTCTGGTATTCTGAGCACAACCTCTTCATTAATTCCCTTTATAGAAACGAATGATGGGGCTAGAGTTATGATGGCAACTCAGCAAATGAAACAAGCTCTTCCGCTCAACAATCCTGAGCCCCCTGCCGTAATGAGTGGATATGAGGGAATTTTAACCAATTACTTGTCAGGCAAATTTGTCAAGCGGTCTCCTACTAAAGCTCGGGTTCTAAATGTTAGTCAAGATAGTATTATTCTCCAACCGCTTTCATAAAAAAAGAGAGAGGAGAACCAATTGAGGTGCTAGAAGAAACACAACAACAGGACGGTCTTATTGAGCAAGTTCGATACTCCCCATCTCAAAAAGATGGTCTATCCACTGAGAGTAGGATTTCTATTGATATAAAACCTAGTATATTACGAAGTGGGAGCGGAAAGCATACGTTGTCTGTTTTTCGTCCTGTTGTGTCTCCAGGAGAGGTCGTTCAAAAGAACCAGATCATTGCTGAGGGGGCATGCGTATCTTATGGAAGCATTAGTACAGGAAGAAACCTTCTAACTGCCATAATGCCATACAAGGGTTATAACTTCGAAGATGCCATTGTGATTAGTAGCTCAGTAGCTGAGCAACAAAAATTGATTTCTTACCACTCCTTGGTTGTCGAAGAAGAAATTGAACCAGATGATCGAGTTGTGTACATTGTTCCAGAAGGAACGGATACCAAAAAAGGCGAACCATTACTGAAGAAAGTCCCTGGTAATCTAGAATCTATCTTTCAAGTTTCAGAAGAAGAATTAGAAGAAATGGAATCTGGGCTCTATATAAAGAAAAGCCCAGGTGGGGTTATTATTCAAATTGATTGTTTTAGTAACAACCCTCCACCTATCTTACATGGTTTATCACAAGAGACGAGAAAAAGATACAATCTCAGCCCTTCTCAAATTCTAACTAACAAGGGAGAGAAATTAGAAAAAACCCTCTTGAAATTCTATCTTAGATTCCAACTAAATATAACCACTGGGGACAAACTCTCTAATCGCCATGGTAATAAAGGAACGATTGCCTTGGTTGAAGATAAAGACTCTATGCCTATAACCCCATGGGGAGAAAGAGTTGAGCTTATCTTAAATCCCCTTGGCATTGTTAATAGAATGAATGTGGGTCAGCTTTATGAACTCTATGTGGGCCTTCTTTCTAAATGGATGGCAAGAAAGATTCTATCTAGTCCCTCTAAACAAGATGTACAAAGAATTGTTAGTTTAGTTCTTCCCTTATTAGATAAGACTCCAAATCAGCGTTATTCTAACTCGGTAATTCGTTTCATTCAAACCTCTTCTCCCTCTCAATTTAAGGAGTTATTAGAACAAACAAAAAAGTTTGAATTTTTTCCTATTCTTATTCCGCCATTCAAAGCTCCTACATATAAGGAGATTTTGCTTGCTTTGAAGGCGGCTGGGTTACAAACAAAATACCACCTAGTACTACCATCTTATGATAACCAAAAAACATACTACCCAGTTCCTGTGGGTTATATGTACATTAATAAACTAGAACATATTGCTGAGTTTAAGGTTCATGCTAGGTCTACTGGCTTGTATACATCTAAAACTAGGCAACCAGTAGCAGGAAAATCGAGAGGCGGGGGCCAGAGAGTAGGTGAGGCTGAGACGTATGTTCTCATTGGGTATAATTGTTTAGCTCTTTTGAGTGAGTTCTTTGGTCCAATAGCGGACGACGTTGTATCAAAAAATGAAATTATTAGTAACATAATCCAAACAGGACACTCGTCTTTTGTTGAGGCAAAGACAAATACCCCTAAAGAATTGCTCAAAGCATATTTAACAAGCATCATGTTAACCGGCTAAAAGCCGGGGGGTTAGAAAGGAGCCAAAAACATAAATGGAAATAACAAAAATTGACTCCATCTGGTTAGATACCTCGCAAGATCCCTATCGAGATGATGAAGATTCTGACTCATATGATATTGCTAACCAAAGTTTACAAGATCTCTATATTTCTCAACTCCAAGACGCCCTGGCAAGCAAAGATTTCGTTCCAACCTACGAAGCTCTATATGATGTGATCTTTGGTTGGATGGATGAAGAAAGTAGGATTAAATTCGCTAATCGTTTGTACGAAGCTTGGTTAAAGAAATACGGATTAGCAAACTTAGACTTTTTTACCATAGCTGATAAAAGTACCGCGGAATTTGTTATTAGAAGCATTGTATATTGGGAAGACGGCTTAGATATGGACCTGGTATATCCAATTTGGAAATCTATTCGAGCTAATCGAAATTGGATTGAAGAGAATGAGATTGATTCTCAAATGTTTACAAAGATTTATGAGATGCTTTCTTTTTTGTTGCCTCAGATTAAAAATCCCCTTGTTAGCTATGTTTTAAGAACAAATAAGTCCACAGTTATCTTAGATTACTTGTTTCGGAGGATGGATTTAAACTCAGAAGAATTTCCATTTGTTTTAGAAGAAAACATAGAAAAAAAGGAGGCCAGGTGAAAAATGAGTAAGATAACCATTAAGAAAGGGAGCTTTATAGCTGAATGTGAAAGAAACCAGTTTCTTGGCGTCCAAGAAACCCCAGATGGAGTCCGTTTTACGTTTAAATCTAGGCTTGCTCTCACGTTTGATGATCCAGATTTTCCCCCAGTCATGAAGAGGCTTCTATGTGATCTAAATCCCTCCCCTTCCGCGAATGTGGTTTTTGATCTTGATAATCCTCTTAGACCGGTTCAGGTCAATATACCTTCTCAGCCGGAGAAGAAATCTGAGGAAAATATAACTAGTAATTCTGAAGAAAATATAACTAGTAATTCTGAAGAAGTGGGTTAGTTTCTACTAGAATCATTCTGTTTTGGAATCCATCAACTTTATATATTAATTATTAGAAATAGATTCCAAGACCATTGAAGGTCTAGGTTTCTAGAGGTCTTTCTTTTGACCTCTATTAACCTAGACTTTCAATGGTCTTTGGTTTCTGGAGTAGATTTGTAGATTTTTTGTTCGAAATTTGTATGTCTCTCCCATCATCGCCATTGAGGGCGATCTTTTTTGATCCCCCCTCAATGGCGATGATGGGAGAGATAGAATCTAATATTAATGTAGATTTTTTGTTCGAAAAATTCGTTGTAGGAAAAGAAAGGAGGAATAGAAAATGTGATATACATACCAGAGAAAATAACTAGAAAAAGAAAGTAACCAGAAAGGAGGCAAATAGTTGGATTTACTTCTCGATTACGGAAAGGAATAACTTGTTATGAACTTTACGAAAAGGAGGTAACATATATCATGTATGAAATTAAAGCGGAAGATTTTTGCAAGAACAAACTGGATGGGATCGTATACCCGATAACGTTGGTTAAATTTCTTCTCAATCGATCGAAAATCTTAAGGCTTAAGGAAGTTAAGAACTATGATCTATTTGATATTAAACCTGAAGATTGTTCAGATTGTCAAAGCATTTCAAGACCAGATCAAAGTATGTGTCGGATTCATACCTCGATTCAAAGAATTCAAGAAGCAGAACGAATAGTTAAAGATTTAGATTCAGGAATGTACTTCGTTAAAAATGAGATTTTCTATCCCGTTCAAAGCGGTATTACGTTTGTAGCATATTGCCCTCATACAAAATTGATGAGAGGACCAATTACTTGTAATAAAGTTCGAATCTTCACGTCTTTCTTCACGTCTAGAATTGACACCTCTCAATTCGAGAACAAAGTCAAGAAAGAATTTAGTTCTGACAAACTCACTGAGCATCAAATCCAGTGCTGGTTTAACGAGGAGTTCTATATAGTTCTTTTGCCAAATGGCACCTACAGCTACTCGGATTTTGTACTCAAACCCACAAGATAAGGAGATGAAAAATGTATCAAGATGTTACCGGCCGGAAGCAGATTTTGCCAGAAGAGGAATTTTGGAAGAGTGTGTACATTTCTGGAGCCAGCAGAACCAATCATAAGGGAATCGTAGAGGTTCCTGGGAAACTCCAGATTAGGGGCTTCGATTATAATCTATCCGAAGTTTACATGGTAATCCTATTCGTTAAGCAGATCCTAGTTAAAGAAGTCCCGGATCCAAACAATCCCAATCAAACCAGAATTGAATGTTTTAGTTACCGAAAAGGCAATCCTCCATATTTTGGAACTAGTGGTTTGCAATGTGGAAAGAATTCTCAGGCAAGAGCGGCAGTCGAGTATTGCAGACCATGTAGATCTAATCTCATAGTTGCTGGTTTATTGACCAAGCCAGATGGAGATGTAGTTCTCGATGAGACCGGTAAGCCAGTCTTTATCTTCATTCGAGCCAAAGGCATTAAATATGGCCCAGTAAATGAGTACTTGTCTGAAATTTACCAAGCAGAGCCATTATTGCATCTCGTATCAAGCAATGACGATGCCCTGGAAAGAAGTTCCGTGAATACAAGGCGATTTCTAACTAAAATTCGAATTGGAAAGGTCCCAACTAGGTTTGGAGATAAAGATTGTTTTTACTTGGAGAAAGTAAAAGAGTTAGACAAGGACCAAATTCAAGATCTATTGAAGATGGCTACGTCATTGGTTTCTAAGTTTGACCAGAAATTTGATTGGAGCCAGAACATGTCTTCTGGGTATGTAGATTCTAGTACCCCTCCGACGGAAGATACCCCAGCAGTGGTCGTTCCTCCTCCTTCTATGGAGGCTAAAACACCGGAACTCACTCCTCCTCCACCGGCGTCTTCGCCACCGCCTGCCTCTAAACCCAAGAAGAGAGGTCTTGGAATCGACATAGATGCTATGGTAGCAGGGGATGATGATATTCCGTTCTAAATGAAGAAGAGAAGCAAGAGGAGGGGGCTAGATTTTCTAAGCAACTAAACTCCTCTTGCTTCTCTCTATTTTTTCGTATATATGGAAGGAGGATACGAGTGGCATCTTACACAGATAAGGACATACAAGTTCTATCAGAAATTGAGCACATTCAGACTAATCCGGGAATGTATGTTGGAGACACCTCAGATCCAACCTCTCTGGTAGAGGAGATCTTAGACAATGCTCTAGATGAGGCCGAAGCAGGATATGCCACGATCATATTTCTTGACATAGATTCTGCCAACTCCACCTATTCTATTTACGATAATGGTCGAGGAATTCCCTTAACTCAAATTGATACGGTTTGTAGTAAGTTGTTTTCTGGGGCTAAGTTTAAAGGGAAGAAAACTGCTTATAAGATTAGCTTAGGTATGCACGGTGTGGGATTAGTTGCTGTGAATGCTTTGAGTAAGAAATTTATTGTAGAGGTATTTCGAGATGGTAAAAGATGTTACTACGAGTATGTCTTTTCCAAGTTGCTCCAAAAAATTGAAGAACCTCACAATGGAAAGATTCCTTACTCAACTCGAGTGACGTTTATTCCAAGCGAAAAGTATTTCTCATCTTTGGTTCCTAATACGAATTTTATTAAAGATAGATTAGAACTTGCGGCGGCTCATTTCCCAGGAGTTAATTTCTTGTATGGTATGAACTCAAAATCCTTTTCTATTACCTGCACCAAAGAGGAGATCTTTAAAAGAGACTTGGATGCCAACGATGAGTTTTCTTCTATCATTTCTATTTCTCATAAGAGCGGGGCAGAATCTATTTTCGCTCTCCTATGTTATGATTTAACTGGATCCCAAACACCAAAAATTAAATCCAACGTAAACTTGCTCCCAGTAGAGGGAGGAACCCATATTTTAATGTTTCAAGACATATTGAAGAATGTTCTGGGAAAGAATTCTAAGAAATTCAATTTCCTAGCCGGAGATATTTTCTTTGGTTTAAGAGCGCATTTGCATTTGCTTCTAGAAAATCCATCTTTTAGCGGCCAAACCAAAGATCGACTAATTAACCAGA
>Ga0207433_10014061_pt1 | contig 11659 bp, 7 predicted proteins | sample YelNatPaOPGAMG01_FD_187559 | JGI IMG/M metagenome (GOLD analysis project Ga0207433, IMG submission 187559) | Hot spring thermophilic microbial communities from Obsidian Pool, Yellowstone National Park, USA - OP-RAMG-01 (SPAdes) (version 3) | ecosystem: Environmental > Aquatic > Thermal springs >...
CCTCTATCTCTCCCCCGTCCTTCTTAAGGGCCATCCCCTCCAGCCCCTTCCCCCTGAACTGCCCCAGGAAGGCCTCCTCCGTCACCTTGGCCCCCAGCCCCGGGGTCTCCCCGTGGGAGAGGATCCTCACCCCCGCCACGGTTCCATCCGGGTTCATTCCCACCAGCACCCTCATCTTCCCCCCGTATCCCCTCTCCTCCACCTCCACCGCGTATCCCACCGCCACCCCGTTCTCCGAGCAGAGGTAGTGGCCGTTCTCCTCCGTGAACTGGGCGGAGGGGAAGATCTGGGAGAGGGTGCGGTAGAGCTCCGCCCTCTCCGCCTCCTCTATCCTCTTCTCCGTGGCGCCGTGGGTGAGGCCCAGCAGGGCTCCCCAGACCAGGCAGGTGACCACCAGCACGGCCACCGGCTTCACTTCTTCCTTTCCCACCATTTCCTCCTCACCGTCCCGTACACCCTGGGCCTGGTGTACCTGTCTATGAGGGGGGTGAAGGCGTTCATTATTAGGATGGAGTAGGTGACCCCCTCGGGCATGCCCCCGTACATCCTTATCACCACCACCAGAAGCCCCGCCCCCAGGCCGAAGATGGCCCTCCCCCTCCCCGTGAGGGGGGTGGTGACGTAATCCGTGGCCATGAAGAAGGCCCCCAGGAAGAGACCCCCGGCCAGCATGTGGAAGAGGGGATCCTCCCCCAGCAGGAGCATCAGGAGGCCCACCGTCCCTATGTAGGAGAGGGGGGTCCTCCAGTCTATGTACCTGAGGGCGATCAGGAAGAGACCCCCCAGCAGGATGGCCAGGGCGGAGGTCTCCCCTATGCATCCGGCCACGTTCCCGAGGAAGAGGTCGAAGGTAGAGGCGTACCCCCCTCCCGCCTTCCAGGTGCCCAGGGGGGTGGCCGTGCTTACCCCCTCGAAGGGGGAGACCCAGCGGGTCATGAGGGAGGGCCAGCTCAGGGTGAGGAAGGCCCTGCCCACCAGGGCGGGGTTGAAGAGGTTCTGGCCCAGCCCTCCGAAGGCGCACTTCCCCACCAGGATGGCGAAGGAGGAGCCCACCGCGGGAACCCAGAGGGGAACCGTGGGGGGAAGACACAGGGCCAGCAGGAGGCCGGTGATCACCGCGCTCCCGTCCAGGGTGAACCTCTTTCCCATGGCCCTGTACCCCAAGAACTCCGAGATCAGGGCGGAGAACACCGAAACCAGCATCACCCAGAGGGCGTGGAGGCCGAAGAGGTAGACCCCGCAGGCGGCGGCGGGCATGAGGGCCAGCACCACCGTGAACATGATCCTCCTCACCGAAACCCTGTCCTTCAGGTGAGGGCTGGGGGAAACCTGCAGCTTCGCGTCGGGTATCATTTCTTCAGCCTCCTCACCCCTTTCTTCCCCTCCCTTATCACGTGAACGATGGGTATCTTGGAGGGACAGACATAGGCGCAGCAACCGCACTCATCGCAGCTGGGGAGGTTGTGCTGCAGGCAGGCCTCAAAGTCCTTGGCCCTCACCAGCCTAACCAGATGGGTGGGCATGAGGCCCATGGGGCAGGCCTCCACGCACCTCCCGCACCTTATGCAGGGCCCCTCTTCCTCCTCCACCACCTGTCTCTCTCCCACCACCAGCACACAGCCCGTGGTCTTCACCACGGGAACGTCCTCGTGGACGGCGAAGCCCATCATGGGTCCCCCCGCCACCACCTTTCTAATCCCCCCCACCGCTCCCCCGCACTGCTGCAGGAGGTACGAGAAGGGGGTGCCCACCCTCACCCGGAGGTTCTTGGGCTCCGCCACCTCTCCCGTCACCGTCACCACCCTCTCCACCAAGGGTTCCCCCAAGAGAACGGCATCGCGGACGGCCTTGCAGGTGCCCACGTTCTGGACCACCGCCCCCACATCCAGCGGCAGGCCCCCCGAGGGCACCTCCCTCCCCAGCACGGCCTTGAGCAGGTGCCTCTCATCCCCCTGCGGGTACCTGGTGCGCAGCTTCACTACCTCCCCCACCCCCTTCCCCAGCTCCCTCATGTGCTCTATGGCGTCGGGCTTGTTGTCCTCTATGGCTATGAGCACCCTCTCCACCCCCAGGATCTTCGCCATGATCTTGGCACCCTCCACGATCTTCTCCCCCTCCTCCAACATCAGGCGGTGATCCGCGGTGATGTAGGGCTCGCACTCCACCCCGTTGACCACGAGGGTGTCCACCTTCTTGGGGGGATTCAGCTTTACGTGGGTGGGGAAGCCCGCCCCCCCCATGCCCACGATGCCCGCCTCCCTCACCCTCTGCAGGAGCTCCTCCCTGGAGGCCTTCTCCGGATCCAGCGGGGGCATCCTCTCCCACTCGTCCTTCCCGTCGGATTCTATCACCACCGAGAGAACCTTATCTCCTGTGGGGAGACGCTTCTGGGAGAGCTCCGCCACGGTGCCCGAGAGGGAGGCGTGTACCGGGGCGGAGACGGCGGCGGGTGAATCCCCTATCTTCTGCCCCGTCTTCACCTGGGCCCCCTTATCCACCAGCGGATTGCAGGGGGCTCCCAGGTGCTGGCGGAGGGGAATCATCACGCGTGGGGGGAGGGGAGGAACCTCTATCTTCTTGTACCCCGTCAGCTTGAGGCCCCGCGGGTGAACCCCACCTCTGAATCCCGGCATGAAAAATCGCAAAACTTGGGAGAGGTTATAAAAAGGTTTTTGTATTCTGCTTATATCCCCCTATACTCCGCCCCTTACCGGCCCCAGCTCAGGTCTCCCTCACCGGCAGGTGCTCCGGGGAGAGGAGGTCCCCCCACTTCTGCCTGGCCTCCTCCAGCCTCCTCCTCTGGGCCTCCAGCACCTCGAAGAAGAGGGTGGGAACCCCCGGTATCTTCCGGTAGAAGGCCTCCACCCTCTCAAGCTTGGAGAGATGCTGGGGAATCCTCACCGAGAACTGGCGGAGGTACTGACTCCTCCCGTACTTCCTCCCCAGCACCCTCCCGAAGAGGTGCCGGAGGTCCTCGTACCTGGGCAGGAGGCCGGTGGGGGCCTCCAGCGCCCCCACGTTTCCGTGGACCCTGAGCTCCATCCACTTGAGCCAGACCGCCTTGTCCTTCTTGGTGGTGAGGAACTCCCCCCTCTCGTCCCTGAGGAAGTAGTTCACCGAGAAAATTTTGGGGGGGGAGCTCAGACCCTCACCGAACTCCAGGTAGCTGACCAGATACTCCCCCAGTGGGATGGAGAGGAAGTCCAGGTTCGCCATGGGGTTGAGCTCCCTCACGCCCTCCCTCCCCAGGGTTGCGGCGGTGGTCTCCGATTCCAGGGAGGCCCCCTTGGTTACCACCCCGTGCACCCAGTCGAAGGCCTCCTCCACCGGGGCCCAGGTATCCGAGTCCCTTCCTCCGAAGATGATTCCTCCCACCTCCACCCCTGAGGGATCGTCCCAGAGGGGATCGGCGTTCTCCACGTTCTCCAGGGAAACGGCAAACCTGGCGTTCCTGTGGGAGGGGGGCACGGAATGGCCGTCCGGTCCCTTTTTCCCGGGGAACCATTCCCCCGCGTAGTTCGTTCCCCTTGAGGGTGGGTCCCCATCCATCCCGTTCCAGTACACTCCTCCCCCCTCCGTGAGCAGCACGTTGGAGAAGATCATCTCGCAGGGCCGGTGCAGGACCCTCCAGAGCACGGGGTCATCCGCGGAGTTTACCCCATCCAGGATACCGAAGATCCCCTTCTCCGTGTTCACCGCCCTCACCCTCCCCCTCTCCCTACACAGGATGGCTATGTCGTCTCCCACGATGGTTTCACCCTCCAGCATGCAGGTGGAGGTCTTGCCGCACATGGAGGGAAAGGCCCCCGTGAAGTAGGTGACCCTGTCCCCCGGACCATGGACGCCCATGATGAACATGTGCTCCGTGAGCCATCCTCCGGCGTGGCCTCTCCTTATGGCCAGGCGCATGGCCAGCTTCTTCAGACCTATGGAGTTGCCGCCGTACTGGGTGTTGACGCTGAAAACGGTCTCTCCCTCCAGATCCATGTAAATCCTCTTCTTCTCCACGTTCTTGCTCACCCCTCCCTCCAGCTCGCCCTGGGAGTGCACGAACCTGAAGAACCAGGGGAACCTCCTCCTCTTGAAGAGGTCGTAGGCGTGGCGGTAGAGGAGGCTCTCGGTATGGGCCACGTAGCTGGAGTCGGTGAGCTGCACGCAGGGGATCTGGTACCTGAAACCCCGGGGACCCAGCACGAAGAAGAGCACGTACATCCTGTGCCCCCTCATGGAGCCCCTGAGGAGCTCGTGTATCTCGGCCAGCCCCTCCTCGCGGGGCAGGGAGGGAAGGTGGGGGCTGGGCTCCTCCAGCAGGAACTTGGTCTTGTCCCTGTCCCTACCCTGGTCGTAGTACCCGTCGAAGTGAAGGGTGTGTCCCCGCGTGGCCAGGGCCCTCTCCTCTCCGGAGACCAGGGCCTCCCTCCTTATGAACTCCTGATCCTCCTCCGTTCCCGTGCACACGAAGACGCTCTCAGGCTCGCACAGGGAGAGGTAGCGGAGAACGAACTCCCTGACGCCGGGCGTCTTTACGGCCTGCAGCTTTTCCAGGCTCTCCTCGTCCAACCCCTCAACCTCTCTCAAGGTCTCTTCCCCCTCTCCTGTTATCCTATTTAACCGTTTTGTTAACATAATGTTAAAAATATCCTAAGATTTTTTCCTTTATGAGTAAGAGCCGGGCGGGGAGGAGGCTTGTCTTAACAAAATGTTAAAAAAGGACCCGCCAAGGGTGGATGATGAAGGAAGCGGGAAAGCGCCTGCTGCTGGAGCTCTTCAGGGACAGCTCCCTTCCCCTCACCGAACTGGCGAGGAGGGCGGGAATCTCCAGACAGACGGCGGCCAAGAAGGTGGAGGAGCTGAAGAGGAGGGGGGTTTCCTTCACCGTGAGGGTGAACCCCTCGGAGCTTGGGTTGGGGACCAAAGCCTACATCTTCATCAACGAGGATCCCAGCGAGGAGGTGAGGAAGAGGAACGAGGGCGTCATCAGGAGCATACCCCAGGTGAGCGAATTCCACAGGATCTTCGGCCGGTACAGCGCCGTGATGGTGGTGATGGTTAAAGACCCCGACGAGCTCAAAAAGGTGGTCCGGAGAATCCACGAGCTCAAGGGGGTGAGGGAGACCGAAACCTTCCTCGTGCACAGCACCATAAAGGACGATCCCTTCGCCCCCCTCATCCACGCCCTGGAGGAGGAAACCGGTGAATAGGGGAGAAAAAACCATCCACGATCCCATCCACGGGAGCCTGAGGCTGGAGGGTCCCTACCTGGACCTGCTCGAAACCCCCGAGGTGCAGAGGCTCAGGGGCATCCGACAGCTTGGCCTGGCGCACCTGGTCTTCCCGGGGGGAAATCACTCCAGGTTCGAGCACTCCCTGGGGGTTCTGCACCTGGTGAGAAAATTCGGGGAATCCCGGGGCCTGGAGAAGGAGGAAATCCTCCTGCTCGGGGCCGCCGCCCTCCTCCACGATGTGGGGCACCCCCCCTTCTCCCACACGCTGGAGGCCCTGATGCTGGAGCATCTGGGAAAGGACCACGTGGAGGTGGGGGGAGAGGTGATAAGGGGAGAGACCTCCCTGCTGGAAAACGAAGTTCCGGGGGTGGAGAGGATTCCGGAGAAGCTCCGGCGGTGGGGGATGCATCCGGCTGAGGTGGCCTCCCTGATAAGGGGGAGGCACAAGAAAAGGTACCTGGCCGAGCTGCTGGGGAGCGAGGTGGACCTGGATCAGATGGACTTCCTGCTCAGGGACGCCCACTTCACGGGGGTGGCCTTGGGTATGATAGATGTGGACAGGCTCCTGAGCACCCTGGTCGTCCACCGCAACCGTCTCATGATCCTGGGAAAGGGGATAGCGGCCGTGGAAGGGATGCTGACGGCCAGGGCCCTCATGTACTCCTCCGTGTACTTCCATCCCACCGTCAGGACGGCCGAACTCATGCTGGCCAACGCCGTGGAATGGTCCCTGGGGGAGGGGAAATCCCCCTGGGAGCTCTACGCCAAAACGGACGGAGAGCTGCTGGAGGAACTCCGCAGGCTGGGGGGATACGGGAGGGAGATGGTGCTGAGGCTGAAGTACCGCCAGCTCTTCAAGCCCGCCTACGAGGAGAGGAGGAGGAAGCTGGAGGGGAAGGAGAGGAGGTCCCTGCTCAAAAGGTTCAGGGGCTGGGGGTCCCTGCTGGAGCTTCAGGACGAAATAGGGGGGGAAGCCGGGATCCCCAAGGGGTACGCGCTACTGGATGTCCCGCTGGTGGATCTCTTCCTGTCGGAACCCAGGATAGGGGAGGTGGAGATTCCGGTGCTCCTGGAGGGTAGCAGGACCAGGCTCTCCCAGCTCTCCTCCATAGCGGGTGCCCTGAAGGAGGGGGCCACTCCCAGGTACCTCCTCCGGGTGCTCACCCTTCCCAAGTGGAGGGAAAGGGTCAGGAGGGCCGCCCTGAAGATCCTGTAGTCAGGAGAGGCTCATCTTCCCCAGCTGGGTGAGAGCGAGCCGCTCGTCCAGGTAGCCCAGGGTCTGGAGCCTCCTGACCTCGCTCTTCACCACGGCCAGGGGAACCCCTGAGGTGGCCGAGGCCTGATCCAGAGAGGAAGAGGACGCGAGGGACCCCAGGACCGCCCTGCCCACCTCCCCCACCAAGATGTCCTGGGCCAGCCTCTCCCTCAGGGCCCAGCTGAGATCGGGCTGTGACTGAAGGATCTTGGTGAGGAGCTCGGGGCCTGGACCCACCCCGTACTTCTTCTGCAGCCTCTCCAGGCTGATCTTGGCCCCCGCTATGGCGCTCCTGAGGGCCTCCAGATCCCTCACCAGCGCGGATACCTTACCCGTCTCCGCCTTCTCCTGCTCGGGCTTCTTCAGCACCTCCTCCCTCAGCCGGAGGTTTTCCTGGGTGAGCTTCCTGATTTCCCCCTCCAGCCTGTTAACCCTCAGGGCCAGCCTCCTGCCCTCCAGGACCTTCCAGCCTGGCAAAAAGATCCAGCCCAGCACCACCAGCACCAAGGCAGCCAGCAGGATCTCCAGCGGAGTCAAGTGTTTCCCTTCTTACCTCCTCCTCCCCCGTTTAAATCTTCTTCCCACCGCCCGGGCCAGGGGATATCGAACCCCAACCCCTATCCAGAGAAGGATGGCTCGAAAAATATCTTAATACGATTCCTAAGAAGACTCGTATGGTGCGGCAGTAGTCTAGCCTGGTCTAGGACACAGGCTTGCCGAGCCTGTAGCGCGGGTTCAAATCCCGCCTGCCGCACTTTTTTCTAAAATAGTAAAAAACACGTAGACAGACCCTGGTCGACAACCCCGCCGCCAAGTCCCCTTAAGGGCGGCAGGCCCCTCCCGTTCACATACCCTCCTACCCGCCAAGGAAGACCCAGAAAAAGCTGGTCCCCTGGGTCCTGTGGGCTGAGGATAAACAGGCGGCTGAACGCGGCCGTGAACCTACACCTTCAGACGGGGGGACTTCCCCACGACCCTTCTTGGTTCGATGGGGTCGTGGGAGGGTTCGCCCCGACGGGGGGGAGCGCGGGGAGGGCCCGATGAACCCTCGAGGAGCCCGAGCGTGATGATCACGAATGGTCACGTTTTCCAGAACCCTTCCCTCACACCCCTTCGGTAGGGTTAAAAACTGCCCCTCCGAGAGGTAGGAATGACAACCCGCCGTAGGGCCAGGGACTGGAGGCCCATGCTGGGAGCGGCGGTGGTCTTCTCCCTCATAGCTCTAGCAGCTTTCTCCGCCTACCTCTTCTTCCTGGCCAGACCGGCCTCGGAGGAGCTGAGGGAGGCTAAGAGTTCCGCCCTACAGCAGGTGGCCTCGGGCCTGGCCAAAATCCCCACGGACCAGGCCAGGACCTCCGCTCAGGAGTTCTCCTCCAGAATCAGGAGGGCGGGCTCCGCCGCCGAGGTGAGGTCCATCCTGGTGGAGGTGAACGCGGCGGCGGTGAAGGAGAGGCTCAGGGAGAACCTCCTCAACCTCATCCAGAGGGCCACGAACGGAACCTACCACTCCCCCTCCGATGTGCCCCTCCTTTCTTCCCTCTCCTCGGAGCTGAGGGCCCTGGTCAACTCCAAAAACACCCTCTCCGAACTCCAGGCCATGGAAGCGGAAATAGCCCAGAGGGCCACCTCCACCTGGAGGGAGTACCTGACGGGCCTCCTCTCCTCCATAGAGAACGAAAGGGTGATCATGAAGCACAACTCCCCCACCTCCTGGACCTACCTGAACAAGGAGAACGCCAGGGAACTGGTGCTCTCCCAGGACTGGACCTATCTGAGGGAGCTCCACTTCGAGGGAACGGAGGAGCTGGAGGTTCCGGTGCTCGCCACCCTGAAGATGGCCCCCTCCGTCCTTCCGGGCTCCACCGTGAACCTCTACGCCTACGATCTTCAAGCCAAGACCCTCAACCTGCTGGTGGGAAGGGCGACGGTGACGAAGATGATGAGTTCGGACGCCGACCTCCGCTCCATCAGCTGGAGCAGGACCGCCGGAACAAGCTCCTCCTCCTACACCATGGACGTGTGGGAGACCCTTAAGGCGGCGGCGGGGGGCTCCACGGAGGCCGCGGCCGTGGACCTGAAGGACTACCTCTCCAAGGTCCTCACCTCCCTCCAGCAGAGCGGGGCGGGTAACCTGGACCTCACCATGGTCTACCTGGTGAGGGTTCCCAGGGAAGCCGGGGAACTCATCCTACAGTACGAGTTCTACCAGACCGCCTCCAAGGACGTGGTCCTGGCCCTGGTGTTCTGAGTTCCCCTCCCTTTTAATCCCCTAAAAACAGGAAATAGAAGAGGGAATGGGGGAGAAGAAGGAAGGAAAACGGAAAGAAATAGAGAGGCTCCTGAAGATCAAGGAGGAGCCCGTAGGGGGGAAGGAGGTTCTCTCCCAGCTACTGGGGGAGCCCTCCAAGCAGACCCCACCCCCGGCCGCTCTCTCTAAGCCCTCAGCCGAGAAGAAGGAGGGGTTCGTGCTCTCCGCCGAGGTGAAGGGGAAGGTGGAGAAGGTACTGGATCGGTACGGGTCGGCCGAAATCCTGAAGCTGGAGGAGGGGACCCTCCCCCTTTACCGCCTGAGAATTCCCGAACTCACGGAGAAGGAGAGGGAGCTCCTAGCCACCTGCAAGAAGAAGGCCGTGGAGGAGATCAAGGTGGATCCGGAGAGCATTCCCGACCCCTCCGAGCGACGGAGGGTCTTCATGCAGGAGCTCACGAGGATCCTGGAGAGGGAGAGCAGGGGGATGCGCCTCCCCTCCGCCAGGGTGAAGGAGCTCTCCGAAATGGCCTTTCACGACATGATCGGCTACGGTCCCCTGGATCTCCTCATGGCGGATGACAAGCTGGAGGACATCCTGGTGATAGGGGTGAACAAGCCTGTGTACGTTTACCACAGCAGGTACGGGATGTGCTCCACCAACATCGTCTTCGAGGAGGAGGACACCATAAGGTACTACATAGACAAGATGGCCAGGCTGGTGGGGAGGAGGATAGATCACCAGATGCCCCTTCTGGACGCCCGCCTCCCCGACGGGAGCAGGATCAACGCCACCATCCCCCCCGTCTCCCTGGAGGGGCCCACCCTCTCCATCAGGAAGTTCAGGAGGGATCCCCTCACGGTGGTGGACCTCATGAACTTCAGCACCCTCTCTCCGGAGGTGGGGGCCTTCCTCTGGCTGCTGGTTCACGGCCTGGACGTGAAGCCTGCCAACATCCTCTTCGCGGGGGGAACAGGGAGCGGCAAGACCACCCTCCTGAACTCCGCCACCACCTTCGTTCCGGATCACGAGAGGATTGTCTCCATAGAGGACACGGCGGAGCTGCAGCTCCCCCACCGTCACTGGGTGAGGTTGGAGTGTGTGCACCCGCACACCTGCTTCCTCGACGGGAAAGGCGTCCTCAGGAGGATGGGGGAGAGCTTTGAGGAGGAGGCCAAGAGGCACACGGGGAGAACCATCTTGTCCGGTCCCAACCTCTATCTCAAGGATCCCAACCCCCTCTCCTCAGTCCTAGCCACGGGAGTTCCAGACCTCAGGACCTTCCCCGACAGGCTAGAACTTCTCGGGAGAACTCACATACCAGAATACTGGGTGTCTATAAGAACGGCCGACGGGAGCAGGCTCAGGTTGACCCCCAACTCCCCCCTCCTGGCCCTCTCGGGCGGGAAGAAGGTGGAGCTACCGGCGGAGAGGGTGAAGGTGGGGGATTACCTGCCGGTGCTCGCCTCCGTCAGCCTTCCCGGAGAGGAAGTGGGCATAGATCCCAGGAAATTCGCCGGCTGGAGGGTTCACAGATCGCAGGCAACCCCAGTTTTGCGGGAGATGGTGAAGAGGGCCCGACTCAGGCTCGGCTGCACCAACTCCGAGCTTGCGCGAAAGCTTGGAGTTTCGACCAGGACCCTGGAGGGCTACCTCCACAGGAGGTCCAACCACGTTCCCCTCCTCCTGCTCTTGAGGCTGTCGGAGCTTCTGGGCGAAAACCTTCCCACCTTCACCCGATGGGTAGGGGGCAGGGGAAAGCAGGTGGTCTCCATCCCCGCCAAACTGGATGAGCGGCTGGCCTACCTGATGGGTGTGATTTTGGGGGACGGGAGCCTCGAGAAACACCGGGTCAAAATATACCCCGGCACGAAAATGGAGACGCTGGGCTTGGCCAGGCAGGTCTTCGGTATCACGCCAAAGCTCAGGACACGCAGGAGGAGGGGGAGGAGGCAGGAAGTTTGCTACGTGCTGGACTCCGCTTTAATCGCCCACTTCCTCCGCGAGTTCTTCGGCCTCCCGGTCGGCAGAAAGGCCGGGGCCCTCGGGGTTCCCGAGGTCATCCAGAGGGCGAAGGAGAGCGTGATCGCGGCTTACTTGGCGGGGCTGGTGGACAGCGACGGCCAGGTGGATCACAGGAACGGTAGCATTCTCCTGAGCACCCCGAGCAGGGAAGCCTCCCTGGGGGTGAGATACCTCCTCTGCAGGCTGGGGGTCTTCAGCAGGGTGCGGGGGAGGGGTGGATGCAAGCCCGGTCCCGCCTACCGGATTTCGGTCAGCGGGGAGGATGCGAAGAGGCTGGCGGAGAAGCTTGAACCGTACGCGTGCGGGCGCAACCGGCTGCGCCTCTCCCGCCTGCTCAACCTGAGGCTGGCGCCCGGACAGGAGGAGATCAGGGAGGGAGACGCCGTGTGGTGCAGGGTGACGGAGGTGAAGAGGGAGTGGAACCACCGAGCCCTTCCCTCCTACAACGTCGCACCCGCCTCCACCCACTACTACCCCGCGGGGGAGATGGGCTTCGTGGTTACCAACCCGAACACCAGACCCCCCAACATAGAGGGGCGGGGCGAGATCTGCATGTTTCCCGGGTCCTACTTCGTGGACGGGGAGGGGGTCCTCCGGGAAATCGGTGAGTTCGTGGAGGGGCTGCTGAAGGAGAGGGGGGAGGTCAGGGTAAGGGAAAACGTCTGGGCAACGGATGGGAACGGGTTCACCCTGCTGGCCGGCAACCCGATGGAGCTGGATTACCAGCAGGAACGGATGGTCAGCGCCTGCAGGATCACGGAGAGGAGGCACCTCTGCATCGTGAGGGGCGAGGACGGAACGGAGCTCAGGGTAACGGAGAACACCAGGCTGCCGGTGGTTACGGCCTCGGGGGTGAAGCTTCTGCCACCGGGGCAGATAGACCCGAAGAGCTGCTTCCTGCCGGT
>Ga0207433_10014062_pt1 | contig 11657 bp, 9 predicted proteins | sample YelNatPaOPGAMG01_FD_187559 | JGI IMG/M metagenome (GOLD analysis project Ga0207433, IMG submission 187559) | Hot spring thermophilic microbial communities from Obsidian Pool, Yellowstone National Park, USA - OP-RAMG-01 (SPAdes) (version 3) | ecosystem: Environmental > Aquatic > Thermal springs >...
TGCGACATCAGGCTGGATGAAAGCGGTAACCCTTACGTTCTGGAGATCAACAGCCTCCCCGGCCTGGAACCCGGATATTCTGACCTGCCCAGGGCAGCAGAGGCGGCAGGCATCTCTTACATGGAGCTGATTGCACGAATTTTGCAGGGTCGCACAAACCAAAAGTGCCGTACTTCGTAAATTATTCTTGAAAGCAAGGGCTTCAGCTCCGCAGTCCCTGTATTATTTTCAGATATTGGCTCCCAGGGCGATGAAAATTCAAATCCCGGACTTTGTTGAAGTTCCTCAAAAAAATTTTTTTGTTCATTATTCTAAAACAATGTTTCAAAAATTTTAATTAGAAAGCCATAAATTAGGCTCTAAAACACCATTTTTGCCACTTTACAATTTCCAGTTTCACAATATAATCTAACCTTAGGAGGAAGAAATATGGCGTTTAAAGTTATAATAACCTCAGGGTCTTTTTCTAAAGCCTCCCCAGAGCCTTTGGAAATTTTGAAGCGAAACAGCTGCGAATCCGAATACAAAACGAACCCCAATATTAGAGACGACCAGGCCCTTGCTCAGTTGATTGGGGATGCAGACGCAGTCATTGTAGGCGATGATCGCGTCACGGAGCTCGTTCATTCAGGTTGCCCGAATCTCAAAGTAATCTCCAAGCACGGAGTAGGCGTGGACGCTATCGACATCGCAAAAGCAAGGGAGTACGGGATAAAGGTCACGAGAGCGATCGGGGCCAACCATGAGTCTACTGCCGACCTCACCATTGCTTTTATTCTGGCTCTATATCGAGAGCTCTTCAAAGTAACCCAGGAAGTGGAAATCAACACTACAAGCAAAGCTCCCCTGGGAGCAGTTCTCTTCCAGAAGACGCTGGGAATTATAGGCTTCGACTGCGTAGACAAAGCAATAGTCCGAAGGGCGAAGGGATTTGATTGCTGGTTGCTCGTTTATGACCCCTACGTTCTTCAGGAGTTTGAAGGAGTAGAGTTCGTGCACTTAGACGCCCTCCTCAAAAGTGCGGATATCTTAAGCTTGCATTGCATGCTAACAGCGGAAACCCGTGAGTTCTTTAGCAAAAGGGGGTCTGCACTGATGAAGCCCTCCGTACTGTTCATCAATACCGCCCGGGTAGAGCTTGTGGACGAGAGTGCCCTCACCAAGGTCCTAAAAAGTGGGGAAATATTAAGAGCAACCCTCGATGCCTACTCGGACAAGCTTCTTAATTTTTCCATAATCGAGCCTGATAACTTGATCCTCAACTCTCATATGTGGGCTACAACAGGGAAACAAACATAAAGCAGGGAATTATTACTACAGAAAACGTTGTCCGGGTTTTAAAAGCGAACCCCCTTTGTTCGAAGTTTAAGCAATTTCTTAAAAAGGAAGTGAAGAGCATGAAAAAGTCTGAGCTAATTCAGGAAATTGGGAAAGAAAAGTTAATTGTTATTCTAAGGGGAACCGGCCTGGAAGAGGCCACAAAAACCACGGAAACTCTCTTAAAAGTGGGGGTAAAATTCATCGAAGTCGCCCTCAACACGCGCAACGCCTCTTTTATCCTCAACTCTTTAGCCAAAGAGTTCGGCGCAGACGGTCATTTCGGAGCAGGTACAGTTCTGGACGCGGGGTCTGCAATAGAGTCTTTTAGGAACGGGGCGGAGTTTCTTGTTACCCCCACCGTGAACCCGGAAGTCATAAGGGTTGCCAATAAGTACGGAAAGCTTTGCATCATCGGGGCTTTATCGCCCACTGAGATTTTAAGCGCCTATGAGCTCGGCGCCGACTTAGTGAAGGTTTTCCCTGCTTCCATAGTGGGACCGAAATATATCAAGGCGGTTCTCGGTCCCCTAAACTACATTCCTCTTGTCCCTACAGGTGGAATCAGTCTTAATAACGTGCAGGAGTTTATGGAAGCAGGTGCTTATGCCGTTGGAGTAGGAGGTGAACTAATAGATAAAACGGCGATCGAGGAAGGAAACTTTGAAAAGATAAGTATGGATGCTGCCAAATTTATTAAGCTTTTAAAAGATAGGTATTAAAACGCATATGGTAAACTCTAACATGAAATAATTAGTGTTTACTTAATTGAAACGATGTTTCGAAAATATTGACAATGAGAAAAATCTCGTTAAAAATTTAAAGGAGGGTCAAGATGGAAGAATTAGAAAAAGAAATCTTAAAAGATCTTTCTAAAGATGAAGCATTCAAACATTTAAAATTTCTCGTCGAAGAGGTAGGCGAAAGACTTGCCGGGACACCCGAAATTCAAAAAGCAGCAAATTACATCATGAACAACCTGGAAAAATACGGATTAGAAACCAGAATTGATCATTTTCCCATTTATCAATCTTATCCTAAGAGCGCAAACTTGCGGGTAGTTCATCCTGAGACAAAAGTAATCGAAGCTAAACCTGCTTGCCACATTGCTTCAACTCTGCCTGAGGGCATTGAAGGAGAGCTATTTTATTTAAATGTCGGAGCATATGAAGATTACGAAGGGAAAGACGTTAGTGGAAAAATTGGCCTTGTAGATATGACCTGGGATCCCGCACGACCCGAGAAAGCGCGGATTGCTTATGAGAAAGGTCTTAAGGCCTTAATTATTATGAATTGGGGGGCTATCGACAATCCTGTTATTCAAATGGGGGCTGTGAAATCACAGTGGGGCAACCCAACTCCAGAAACATTTAAAAAGATCCCTCAACTGCCTGTGATAAGTATTACGAGGGCTGCAGGGGAGTACTTAAAAGATCTTTGCACAAAGGGAGAGGTTAAAGTTTGGCTCAGAGCGGAAGCTACCAGAGAATGGGTAATGGCTAATCAGCCAGTTGGAGTGTTGCGGGGCAACAAAAACTCTGAAGAGTTTCTTTTAGTCGGGGGTCATCTTGAAGCTTGGGGGAGAACCGCTATTTGCAATTCCTCAGGGAATGCTTTGACCTTAGAATTAGCAAGAGTATTCGCAAGGCATAAAGAACAATTAAAAAGGAATCTTATCTTCGCCTTCTGGGATGGCCATGAAATAGCGGAAGCTGCAGGCTCAACCTGGTTCGTTGATCAATACTGGGATTCTTTAACCAGAGGCTGTATCGCTTACCTCAATATTGATAATCCTGGGATCCTTGGAACGAGTGTGCCCGGTTTTACCAGCGTAACAGAGCTTCAGGAATTTCTTCAAAATGCAACGGAAACATTTTGGGGAGAAAAGGGCCAATGGCATAGGGCTTACAAAGGAGGGGATGAGTCATTCTTCGGTATAGGTATACCATATATATTATTTTACACGAGATATACCGAAGAAAAATTAAAAGAGTTAAATTATGCCTCTTTAAGCCCTTGGCTTCATAGCGAGGCTGATACCATTGATAAAATCGATCCCTCTCTTTTTGAGAAACACCTTAAATTTTTGGGCTTCCTGGGTGTCAGGTTATGCAACTTATCAATAGTACCCTACGATTTTGTCGCGGTAGCTAAGGAACTTAACTCGGACTTAATAACACTAAAAAACATTGGAGGCAAAGAAACGGAAAAAGAACTGAAGACCTTAATTGAGCAAGTAGAAATATTCCAGGAGCTGGCAGAGAAACTTAAAGAAAAGGTGAAGGATAAGGAAAGTCAGAGGCCTTTACTTAACAAAGTTTTACTAAAAATTTCCCGCGAGCTTTCGCCAATTATGCGCTCTGAAGCAGGTCGATATGGGCATGATCCTTATGGCTATAGTCTAGTGGGGAAACCAATTCCTCGATTATATGTAGCTATCAATAAGCTCCTCGATTCGGATAAAGAGAGTGATGACTCAAAACTATGGTGGACTCAATTCCTTAGAGAGAGGAATAGAGTCTTCGATGCTCTCAATAATTCTATTGAATATGCCCAGTTTGCGTTGACCGAATGCTAAAGGAGAAAAAGATGGCCAAAATTAAAGTCATTATTCCCAATGCTGGTATGTCATCTTCGACGCTTAAAGACAGGGAAAGGATGTTAAAGTCAGTTGCCAGAAACGATACTGAAATAAGCGTTGAATGCATCATGGCAGGTCCTGAATCAATAGAGTCAGAGTACGATGCCTCTATGGCAAGTCCTTTTATTTTAAAGCAAGTCAAGGCTGCAGAGGAATCCGGATTCGATGCTGTTATAATTTATTGTGGCTCAGACCCTGCTCTTAAAGCAGCGCGAGAAATAGTGAGAATCCCAGTTATCGGGCCAGGAGAAACTTCGTTCCATTTGGCTTCAATGCTAAGCTCTAAATTCTCCGTAATTGGCGGTTCTGATAAAGGAAAACTTCAAGAGCTTGGTCTTGATCCTTCCCTTTTTGCTTCAGCGAGAAGTCTAGGCATACCGGTTGTCGAACTCCGTGACGATCAAGGAGTGACAAAAGAGGCTAAAGAAGCTGTTATTAGTGAAGCAAGAAAAGCTGTAGCTGAAGATGGAGCCCAAGCGATTATTCTTGGCTGCTTGGGGTTAGCAGGAATAGCTCAAGAGGTGGAGAAAGAAGTTGGAGTTCCTGTTATTGATCCAGCTTTTGTGTCCGTGAATATGGCTGAGCTTTTAATTCAAAATGGACTTAGCCAGAGCAAAATTTCATATCCTTATCCACCTAAGAAAAAATATTATGGAAGTGAAAAAAAGTATTATGGAGGTGAATAATGTAGAAGCAAAAAGATGATGCGGGGAAAAGAAAGGTTGGTAAATTTTCAAAGGAGAGGAGGAAAGGAATAGAAATGAAGGTGCTAAAATTTTTAACAGTTAGTATGTTAATTTTGTCTTTGGCATTGGGGTCAGTTATTCTCTGTTCATGTACATCACAGCAAACTGTAGCTCCTACCTCTACTGAAAGCACAGAAACAACAACTGTTCCTACCGAAAAGGCTAAATACACAGAAACTTTCACCTGGGCTCATGATTTTGAATTTACCCAAATTGATCCGGCAACATGTAATAGCTCAGAAATGCAAATACTTATGGCTTGTTACGACAGACTTGTAGAATATGGATATGTTAACAATGAGCTCAAGATTCTTCCTGTTTTAGCAGAATCTTGGGAAGTTGCTAACGATGCTACCTCGATAACATTTCATATAAGAAAAGGGGTCTCTTTTGATGATGGCACGCCCTGCGATGCCCAAGCAGTAGCATTTAGCTTGAAGAGAGCCAAGGAGATCAAAAAAGGTCAGGCTTTACCTTATGATTGGATGAAGGACGTCGAAGTCTTAGATGATTATACAGTTAAGGTCAACTGCAATTACCCCTATGCGCCAGGTCTTGCTGCATTGACTCACATGACTGCATCAATAGTAAATCCAACTGCAGTAAAGAAACATGCTACAACAGAGGATCCTTGGGCTTATGAGTGGTTTCAGCAACATACCGATGGAACTGGTTGCTTCAATATCACACAACTTGAGCCGGGAGGTACTACAATCTTAACCAGAAAAGACCATAATTGGCGCGATGATCTTACTGAAAAGGATTTTCAAGCAAATCCTTATCTCGATATTAGAAATGCTAACATCAAAACGGCTATTCACAAAACAATAAAAGAGGCCTCCACAATGTTAATGCAGCTCGAAAAAGGAGAGCTAGACCATGCAAAAAATGTCCCTGCGCCCATGCTTAAAGAAGCCATGGCTAGAAATTCAAAGATCACAACTGTCAAGGGAGGTGTATTAAGGAACAGATTCGTTTTCTGCAATACGCAGAAATCTCCTTTAGATGATGTAAACTTAAGAAAAGCCCTAGCCTATGCTGTGGATTACCAAGGAATATGTGAAAAAGCTTTGGGTGGTTCAGAGACTCCCCATGGAGTACCATGGCTATCGGCGATCTGGCCACAGGTTACTGAAGGACGTTATTATTATGACCCTGAGAAAGCGAAAGAATACCTTGCTAAATCAAAGTATAAAGGCGAAAAGCTCATCTTCAGGGGCTTTTCGAGTCCAGACTTCGAAGCATCAGCTGCAGCATTGGTAGCCGATTGGGCGGCGATTGGTGTTAATGTGGAATGGGCTGGCGTTCCTTGGTCTATTCTATATGACGAGTGGATCTTAAAAGGAAAAGCTGACCTTGTGATGTTCACTGGTTGGCCAGATTATCCTGATCCAGACGCCGTTGCTATTCGGTACTGGAGCGGTTATTGGCCACCTAATGGTTGGAATGTTGCACGCTATAAAAATGAGAGAGTTGATGAACTCTTTATGAAAGGAAGGCAAACAGCTAATAAGGAAGATCGAGTCCCTATTTATGAGGAATTGCAGAAAATAGTCATAGACGATTGTCCTATAATTTGGGTATCCGAGTTAACTACGAATGATCAAGCCATAGGCACATGGATCCATGCTAATGTTCCCTTATTGGTTCCTGGTGAGTCTGATTTTGTTCACTTTGAGTTAATTCATAAAGAATCTGCGGAACTGCCTTGAATTTTTCTTGGCCAATAGGTTGTCCGCTGGAAACACCAGCGGACAACCTATTCAATAAACTTTTTTCTACAAAAAGTGAAAGGGTTTAGTCATGCTTGTTTATATTATAAAACGTTTTCTTTTTTTGATTCTTACTTTACTTGGAATAATTACTTTGGTTTTCTTTGTCTCGCGCGTAATACCTGGGGACCCTGCTATTGTTATTGCCGGGCCAAAGGCTACATTAGAACAAATTGAAATAATTCGCCATGAATATGGTTTTGACAGACCAGTGTTAGTCCAGTATGCCATTTACATGAAAAACCTGCTCCTCCACGGAGATTTAGGCCTGTCTGTTTATGCAAGAAGACCCGTAAGCATAGAAATAATAGAAAGGTTCCCAGCTACTCTTGAACTTGTTGTTGTGTCCATGGTTTTCGCCATAATTTTTGGAATAATATTAGGAATAATTACTGCCGTTTGGCGTAATCAAGTCTTGGATTACATACTTCGGAGTGTAACTATTGGGGGCATCTCTCTACCTGCCTTTTGGTTAGGAATATTAGTACAATTAATATTTTTCTATAAGTTAGGCATTTTTCCTTCTACTGGCAGAATAACAGCAGTTCCTCCTCCTCATATCACTGGTTTATATCTAATAGATTCCTTAATAGTTGGCAATTTTCAAAAATTTACAGATGCCCTTGTTCATTTAATATTACCAGCCTTTACGCTCTCTCTTGGTTTTTTAGCTCAGATTGCAAGAATAACCAGAAGCTCAATGCTAGAAGTATTGCATGAGCAATACGCCATAACAGCACGTTCGCTTGGTTTTTCTGAAAATGTCGTTATATTTAAATATGTCCTAAGGAATGCTTTAATCCCTATAATTACGGCTATTGGAATGTATACAGGATTAGCATTAGGAGGATCGGTTGTAATTGAAAGTGTTTTTGCTTGGCGTGGGATTGGTGAATTTATGTACCAGGGGGTTATCAATAGTGATTTCAATGCTATAGTGGGTGTCACTCTTGTATTTGCAGCAGGCTATTTAATAATCAATTTTATTATTGATTTATTATATCCTGTAGTTAACCCGCGGATTAAATTAGAGTAGGCACATAAAAATGGATCGGTTGAAATCGATAATCCATAGCAATCGTTCACTTCAAGCAATAATAAGAAACAAAACCATGAAATTTGGCATTATTGTGGTATTAATTTTATTTTTTTTTGCAGCATTTGGTCCTTTAATCGTGCCATACCCCGAAGATCAAGGTAAAGTTTCCCATTTAGAAGATGCTCTCCAACCACCATCGCTGAAACATTTATTTGGTACAGATAATCTGGGTAGAGACATTTTTTCGAGGACAATAATTGGGACAAGAATTTCCTTAGGCGTTAGTCTACTCGTTGTTTGTTCCTCCATATTGATTGGAATTATATTGGGTTTGGTGGCAGGTTACTTTGGTAGGTGGGTAGAAACAGTAATTATGAGAATCACAGATGTTTTTGTTTCTATCCCTCGCCTGCTTTTGCCAGTCGCCTTTTCTGGAGTACTGGGTCCCTCTCTTCAAAATTCAATGCTTGCCTTAATAATTACTTGGTGGCCTTGGTACGTTCGGTTATTAGTGGGCGAAATAAAAGTTACCAAAGAAAAAGAATATATCGAAGCAGCTAAGGGAGTAGGGGTTGGGGTCTTCAGGATGCTGTTCAGACATATTCTGCCCAATAGCATGAGTTCACTTGTTGTACAAGGAACATTAGATATTGGTTGGGCTATTATGATGTGTGGAACTTTAGGATTTATTGGTTTAGGAGCGCAACCGCCGACACCGGAATGGGGAGCCTTGGTGGCCAGTGGAAGAACGTATATGCCCGACTTTTGGTGGTGGTCCACCTTTCCAGGACTTTTTATTTTTATAGCAGTAATGGGCTTTAACATGATAGGTGACGGCCTTAGGGATTTTCTCGACCCAAAAACCAGGTTCCAAGTTGGCTAAAATGGAAGATTTCAACCTAATAAATAGAATAAATGAATATAAGGATTATACCTTCTCTCTTCTTGAGAAAATGGTTGCTATTCCCTCAATAACTAAACAAGAACGAGAGTTGGCAACTTTCCTCTCAACAGAGTTGGCAAAAATTGGCTTTACTACCAATCTTCAAGAAGTAGAAAAAGAGAGGCCAAATGTTTATGGAATTCATGAATTTAATAATGAAGGTTATCTTTTAACATTTAGCGGCCATTTAGATACTGTCCCTCCTAGCAGCGGCTGGAACGGCGATCCATTTAAAGCACAGATAAGAGACAATAGAATATATGGATTAGGTGCTTGTGACATGAAAGGTGGAATAGCGGCTATCCTCACTGCTTTAAAAGTAATTATTGATTCTAAATATCCTTTAAGAGGGAAAATCGCATTCAGTGGTTTAATCGACGAAGAGGCGTATTCGAAAGGGGCAAAAGCTTTTTTGGAAACAGATTTTGCCAAATCAAACTGGATTTTATTGGGAGAGCCTCATTACGGAGACATGGAAAGTCCTATTCCTCTAGGTATGACAGGTAAGATTCTATATAAAATCTCTATAAAAGGCAAAGCTGCTCACGCTTTTCATCCTGAATGTGGTATAAATGCTATTGAGGAAGCTGCCAAAGTCTTGACATCATTAGACAGTTTAGAATGTTTAGAACACCCTAAATTCGGAAAAGGCTCCGTTTGTCCCTTAAAGATTGAAGGCGGATATAAAAAATATTCACTCGTCGTTCCAGACAAATGTTCACTTGTTATCAATAGGCTACTTGTTCCAGGGGAATCGGTTGAAAAAGCTGTAACGGATCTAAAAAAACTGTTGGAAAATCTTAATTTAAAAACCGAAGTAAAAATTGAAACTCCTCCACCACTATATGAGCCTTATGAAATTAGTTTACAAGAAACGATAGTTAGGTCTTTAACAAAAGCTTATAAACAGACTCTTGGAACAACTCCTACGTTTGCTTATCAACCTGGTGTCTGCGATGCAAATATATTTGTAGCCCAAGGAAAGATACCCACAATATGTTTAGGTCCCAAAGGAGGAAATATCCATCAAGCAAATGAATACGTAGAGATAAAAAGCATTATGACGGTTGTAGAAATTTATGTGCGGATAATAGTTGATCTTTTAGCATCTTCCTATCCAAGAGAGGAGAGATCAACATGATAACAGAAATTACCAAAGGCATTATAGATCTTGTTCAATTAGCCAAGAATATAAAGATAATTCAAAACAAAATCGGAGGTCTTGCTAAATTACTTTTCGTCGTTAAAGGAGATGGCTATGGACATGGCATTGTTGAAGTGTCCCAAGTTGCCCAAAAACTAGGTGTTGATTATTTAGGTGTTAATGAATTTGCTGAAGCGAAAATGCTCCGTCAAGCTAATATTTACACTCCTATTTTGATAATGGGTCCATCCTTTAAAGAGGATATCAAAGAATTAATCGAGTCGAAAGTAAGTATTGCCTTATCTGACATAGATTTTGCACGAGCACTTAACCAAGAAGCAAAAGCCTTGCATACTAAAGCAATAGTTCATGTAGAAATAGACACAGGAATGGGACGCACTGGTATTTCTCCGGAGAAAACATTTTCCTTTTTTTCAAAGCTAAATAAGCTTTCAAATCTAAACGTAGAGGGAATTTTTACACATTGTAGCGTCGCTCACTCTGTTGATCCACTTGACCAGGAATACACTTTAACGCAGATCGATACATTTAAAAAAATTCTTAAAGGTTTAGATAAAATGGGGTGTCTTCCACCTCTACGTCATCTTGCCAATTCCGCAGCATTGGTTAACTATTTTCCCAAAGTAGTTGATGGTTTTTTAAACATGGTTAGAATTGGCGGACTTATTTATGGTCATTATACAGAGCTCAAGCCGGAATGGGCGCAGGAAATTAAACCAACAGCAACCGTTATCACTAAGATAGCTGCAATTCGAACCTTTCCAGCAAATTGTTATATTGGTTACAATCGGACGTACAGGACCGATTCTACTAAAACCATTGCAGTTCTTCCAATTGGGTACGGTCACGGCCTTGACCAGAGGTTGTCAAATAACGGAGGAGTCCGAATTAAAGGAGAATATGCGCCTATTGTTGGTTTAATTTCAATGGGACAAACAATGGTAGACATTTCTGAAATTAAAAATGTTTGCATAGGAGATAATGTAGAATTGATAAGTCCAAATCTCCCGGCTTCCCTAATGGCACAAAATATTGGTGTTTTTAGCAGTTCAATACTTACCTCTCTTCTTCCTAAAGTAAAACGAATATATAAAGATAACTAAAATGATAAAGAAAGAGGTGAAATCTTATGCAATTTAAAAGAATGCCTTTAGAAAAATGGTTTGACGATTATCAGTATAAGGTAAAATATAACCTTGGGGAAAGTGGAGTAAAATGGACTTCTCTTGATCAATTAAATATCGAATTTCAACATTTACCTTTAAGATATGGTTATCATCAAGGCAATCCTGAATTAAGAGAAGTAATAGCTGCTCAGTATAAAAATATTAAACCCGATCAGGTGCTCATAACCAATGGAGCTTCTGAGGCTCTTTTTGTATTAGCCTCTGTCATTCTTAATCCTGGTGATCATGTAATAATAGAACACCCTAATTATCCATCTAATTATGAGGTTCCAAGATCATTAGGTTGCAATGTAGATTTCCTTGAGTTAAAATTTGATCAAGATTTTAAACCAGAGATAAACGAACTCCGGGAATTAATAAAACCTAAAACAAAATTAATTAGTCTAACACATCCCAATAACCCCACCGGCTCAATAATTTCTAAAGAACTTTTACTGGAAATAATTGAACTTGCTGAAAGATACAATTGTTACTTAATTCTCGATGAAACCTATAGAGATTTAAGCTGGGATTATGAGCTACCATTAGCAGCTACTCTTAGCTCTAAGGTTATCAGCATCTCGAGCATGTCAAAATCCCTTGGCCTTCCAGGAATCAGGATTGGTTGGCTTATAAGCACTGATAAAAGCATAATAGAGGCCGCTCTGGCAGTGAGAGAACAAATCACTATCTGTAACTCCGCACTTGGAGAAATGATTGCTCTCTTTGTTTTAAGGAATCAAGAAAAATATTTAGAAACTTTGAAAAAACACATTACCCAAAATTTAGAAAAGGTTTCATCTTGGATAGAGCAGGAAAAGGATTATTTAGAATGGATTAAGCCTGAAGCGGGTGTCGTTTGTTTCCC
>Ga0207433_10014065_pt1 | contig 11655 bp, 6 predicted proteins | sample YelNatPaOPGAMG01_FD_187559 | JGI IMG/M metagenome (GOLD analysis project Ga0207433, IMG submission 187559) | Hot spring thermophilic microbial communities from Obsidian Pool, Yellowstone National Park, USA - OP-RAMG-01 (SPAdes) (version 3) | ecosystem: Environmental > Aquatic > Thermal springs >...
GGCTGGCCCGCCTGGTGGAGTGGTTGATGTTCCAGACGCCCCCACGCCTTCCGCCACAAGGGCTGGCTGACCTCGCTGACTGGGTGAAGCTCATGGCGCGACTGCACCGAATCGGACGGCGGGACTTGGCCGGGCTGGTCAAGATCTTCACGCAGAGCGCTGCAGATTTTCTGGACGAGTGGTTCGAATCCGAGGAGTTGAAGGTAACGCTGGCGACCGATGGCGTCATCGGCGCCAATGGCGGCCCCCGCTCGCCGGGCACAGCGTACGTGTTGCTGCACCACTCGATGGGAGGCGTGGGCGGCAAGCGCGGCCTGTGGGGCTTTGTTCGAGGCGGAATGGGCGCGGTCACCGAGGCCATGGCCGCCGCGGCGCGACACTGGGGCGCCCAGATCCGCACGGGCGCCGAGGTGCGGCAGATTCGGGTGCGCAACGGGCGCGTGCAGGGGGTGGTGGTGGCCGAGGACGAAACCATCGAGTCGCACGTCGTTGTTTCGAACCTCGACCCGAAGCGAACCTTCCTCGAACTCATCGAGGAGCGCGAGTTGCCGCAGGAGTTCGCAAGCGGGATCCGACGCTATCGCTGCGAAGGCACGTCGCTGAAGATCAATCTCGCGCTGGGCGGGTTGCCGGAGTTTCGCGCCGTGCCTGGCGCGCCGGGGCCGCAGCACCGGGCCACGATTCACATCTGTCCCTCGATCGAATACATCGAGCGGGCGTGGGATGACGCAAAATACGGGCGGCCATCCGCGAGCCCCATGCTCGAGATCACCATCCCCACCCTGTACGATCCTTCGCTGGCGCCGCCGGGCAAGCACATCATGGGCGTTTTCGTGCAATACGCGCCCTATACCCTGCGCGAGGGCACGTGGGACGAGCTGCGCGAGCGCTACGCCGCGCGCGTGCTCGATCTCATCGCCGAGTACGCTCCCAACATCCGCTCGATCGTGGAAGCCTGCCACGTATTGACGCCGCTTGATCTGGAGCGCACGTTCGGCTTGACGGGCGGCAACATTTTTCACGGCGAGATGAGCCTGAATCAGATGTTCGCCATGCGGCCGCTGGCGGGCTGGGCGCAGTACCGAACTCCGATCCGCGGGCTTTGTCTGTGCGGTTCGGGCACGCACCCCGGCGGCGGCGTAACGGGCGTGCCAGGCTACAACGCGGCGCGCATCATTCTCCGCGATCGGATCGGGTGACGCGTGCTGCCTGGCTCAAGGCCCCAGTCGGCGCATTCGAGCGGCCAAACCGGGACACCGGAGTCAAGGTCCCCGACGTTGTCGCCCCCGCCGGAGGCCCGTGCACATGGGGTTCTCCCGTGGATTCCGCCGATGCAATTCCTCGCGGCGGCAGGGCTACCGCCCGGCTCCGTGAGGCGTGGGATGCGTGTCTGCACTTCGCCCCGCGACTTCCAGCGCGTGGGCGATTCCCTGTTGGTGTGGTAGGGAACGCGAACGACGCCAGATGCGGCGCTTCCCGATGATTCAGAAAACCAGTTTCAGGGCGAACTGAAACGCCCGCTGATCGGCGGCGGCGCCAGTTACTTCGCCGAAGCTGGCGCTGCCGAAATCGCCCGTTGGATTGTTGAAGTGCGGCGTGTTGGTGAAGTTAAAAGATTCCATGCGCAACTCGGCGCCGAGGCGGTCGCCGATGATACGGAACTTTCGGAACGCCGCGAAATCCAGGTTGACCAGACCGGGGCCTGTGAGAATGTTGCGCCCGACATTGCCGAAGGTGTTCGGGGGCGGCGCGGAGAACTTCGTAACGTCCAGCCACTTGACGCCACGGCCCACTTGTCCGTAAATCTCGGGCTTGCCGTTAACGTTGGGGCGATTGCCGTTGCCTGGGGCGTTCAAGGTAGCCGCGCTGTAAGTCAAGTTGAGCGGCAGACCGGTCATACTCATGAAAGCACCGCTGATTTGCCAGTCACCCAGCAGCCAGCGCCCGACCCCCGCCTGCGCCCAGCGTTTGCCGCGCCCGAAGGGCAACTCGTAGACAAAGCCGCTGGCGAGCACGTGGGTTCGGTCGTGAGCCGAGCGGCCTCGGTTCATTCTGGGATCGAGGTGGATGAACAATCCACCGTTGTCGTCCGCAAAGTTGATCGCCTTTCCGTAAGTATAAGCCGTGGTGAGGACCAGCCCTTCCGAGAAGCGGCGATCCAGCTTGACCTGAAGGGACTGGTAGTGGGAACCGAAGGGAGTCCACACGTTGGTGGTTTCCTTGCGCCCGAATTTCTGGTTCAAGGGCTGGCCGGCTGCGCCGGCGCCGGGAACCATGCCGGCATTGATGTTGCGGTTGATCAGTACGCCGAGAGCGTGATTGGCGACATAGCCGACATCCAGTGCCAGCTTGTAGGGCAGGGCGCGCTGGATCGTCACATTCCAGGATTGCAAGTAACCCTGGCGAAGGTCCTTGCGAAGATGCAGGTAATTGCCCGCGGGGGCCGGACTGATGATGCCGTTGGCAGGGATCTGGGCCACGATCGGCGGCGGGAAGCCCCCGGCCATGGAACCTGCCGCAGCGAAAGAGTTCTGGGCAAAGAAGGCGTTATTCTGCTTGACCGGAAAGGCGAAGGCCCACTTATCATCCGGATAGGTGGGATCAATGGTAATTCCGTAGCCGCCGCGGATCACGGTGGCCGGAGTAAGTCTGTAAGCCAGGCCGAACCGAGGAGCAAAGTTCTTGAAGTCGGTTTGCAAGCCGAGATTCCACGGGATGCTGCCGACCCCGGCCAGTTCCAGACTGTTGGTCTCGGGGTTGTAGTTCGAGAAACCCGCCCGATGCACGGTAGTCGGGGGCAGATAGAGCTCGTAACGCAGCCCAAGATCCATCGTCAGGCGTGGCGTGACCTGCCATTTATCCTGGAAGTACCCGAAGATCTGGGTCTGCCGGAACGTAGGAAAGATCCCCGCCAGATCGCGGCCAAATTCATTGGGGACATCGAGCAGGAAAGCAGCGAAAGAGTTGGCGAAGCTGGTGCGCGGGTCGCCATTCAAAGCGGTAGGACCGGCGCGGAAGATGAAAAGTCCCCGCGGATTATAGGTCTGGGTTTGCAGCAGATCGTCGCGATTCCTGCGGATGTCGGCGCCGGCTTTCAGAGTGTGGTTGGAGATGATCTTGGTCCAGTTGGAAACGAAGTTGAAGTTGGTTTCGGCACGGATCCACGGGAGACTGGCGGAGAAACCTACCATCGGGTTACTGTAGCCGTCCACGTTGATGCTCGTCAGGCCGCTCGTCCACCGATCCAGATTCACTCCGCGGATCCCGATTTCTTCGGCCGTTTTACGACCGGTGTCCTGATTGAGCGCATCGTTGCGGTAACGCATGACGCCGATCCGCAGCTCGGTAATGGTGCGCGCACTGAAGATGTGAGTGTAGTTGAGGGCGGTGTTCTGGGAGAGTTGCTTGCCCTCGCCGGCAAAACCTCCTGACTTGGGTCCGCCATAGATTTCGTAGAGGCCGGGATCGAAGATGCGCGACCGCTGCATGCTGTAGCGGTACATAAGGGTATCGCTCTCCCGGAACTGGTGGTCAATCTTGACGTCGGCCGAGTGGGTATCCTTCTGACGGACCGTGGCCCTTTCGTAATTGGTCGTGAAGCCTGGGAAAGTAGGAGCCGGGATAAAGCTCAGGATCTTTTTGGCGATGGGGCTGATCCGGCTATCGGGGATCTGCTTGTTGGGGAAAGGAATGCGACCGGTGCCATCGGGCTTGCCCGTCAGCGGATCGTAAATCGTCGTTGTGGCCAGGCTGAGGTCGCCGCGGCGGAAATCCATGGTGGGGATAGTGGCGCGGGTGACGTCGCCGCGACGGTCGCGCGTGCCCTGGTAGTCCGTGAAGAAGAAAGTCTTGTTGCGACGGATGGGGCCGCCCAGGGTGCCTCCGTACTGGTTGTAGACGGTAGGCGCCTTCGTGGTAGCGAAGACGTTGCGGGCCGCCAGGCGGCTCACCTTGTTGAATTCGTAAAGGCTCCCGTGAAAGTCGTTAGTGCCGGAACGGAAGGTCACATTGATCACGGCCCCGCCCGCGCGCCCCAATTCGGCGTCGTAGTTGCTGGTGGTGATGTCCACAGTCTGGATCGCTTCGATGGGCGGAATGAGTGCGGTCAGCAGACCAGTGCGGTGGTTGTTATCAATGCCTTCCAGTTGCACGTTGTTACCGTAGCGGGACTGGCCGTTGACCCTCGCTGCCAGACTGTCCTGCGGGTTGAAAAATTCCGAATGGGGCCGCTCCACGCCCAACACTCCGGGCATGATCCGCATCAACCCCTGGAAATTCCGATTCATGGCCAGCGGCAAGTCCTGCAATTGCCTGGTTTCGAACTTGCGCCCGACGTCCGAGCGATCCGTCTGCAAAAGCGGCAGGGTAGCGACGACCTCGATCGTCTCGGTGATCTGTCCCGGCTGCAACTGCAAGTCCACCCGCACCGTGGTGTTCACGATGACATCCACGCGGTCCCGCACAGCCTTCTTGAAGCCGGTTTGTTCCACTTCGACACGATAGGAGCCGGGATCCAGATTGCTGAAAACGTAATACCCGCTCTCGTTGGTTTCCATCGAACGGGTGAAGCCGGTGTTGATTTCTGTGATGGTAACTTTGGCGCCCGGCACGACCGCGCCGGAGCTGTCCGTGATGGTGCCCACCAAACTGGCCTTAACCGCCTGGGCGAAGGTGAAACCCGGGCCAGCGAGCGTGAGGATGACGACCAGAACCAATCGTGCAAGCATCCACCCACCTCCCGATTGCATTTTTCCGCCGTCGCGCGATCCCACGGGAGACCCCTTCCGGCAGGGCCGGCTGCGCCAGCGGAAAGATCCAACATATACCGGTTCACCAAGAGCGGTCAAGGCCTGTTCGCCCGGCTTCCGAAACTCGCCAGTCCGCGGTCGACTGGACGATGTGGGTCCCGCCTGGGCGGCCAAACAAACGGGCCGAGTGTGATACGCTGCTCAAGTCATGTCGGAAGGATCGCAACCGGCGCTGCGGCGGCGTCTTGGCGTACTGAACGCCACCACGATCAACATGTCCAACATGGTCGGGATCGGTCCCTTCATCGCGATCCCGCTGATCCTTCAAACGCTGGGAGGGCCGCATTCCTACCTCGCGTGGCTGGTGGGGGTGCTGATTGCGTTGTGCGACGGTCTGGTGGTGGCCGAGCTCGGCGCAGCGCTGCCGGCTGCGGGCGGCACCTACGTCTTCCTGCGCGAAGGATTCGGCCCGCGCACCTGGGGCCGCATGCTGGCCTTCCTGTTCGTCTGGCAGTTGCTGTTCGCCGGACCGCTGGAAATCGCCAGCGGCAACATCGGGCTGGTCCAGTACCTGAAGGTGTTCTGGCCCACCATGACCGATTTTCAGATGAAGCTGACCGCGGCGGGCGTCGGTGTCTTTCTGATCTTCACGCTGTACCGCAAGATCACGGACATCGCGAAGATTATGCTCGGCCTGTGGATCACCATGATCGTCACCACGGGCTGGGTCATCGTGACCGGCATCGTGAAGTTCAATCCCGCGCTTGCTTTCGACATCCCGCCGGACGCCTGGACGTTCGACGCCAGGTTCTGGCAGGGCCTCGGGCAGGGCACGGCCAACGTGCTTTATTTATTCCTCGGCTACTACCAGGTCTGCTATCTGGGCGCAGAGGTCCGCGATCCCGGCCGCACGATTCCGCGCGCCGTGGTGTATTCCATCCTGGGCGTCACGCTGATTGACGTGCTGATTTCGTTCGGTTTCATCGGTGTGGTGCCGTGGCGCGAAGGGATGAAGTCGCAGTCCATTGGCTCGGAGTTCGTGGCTCGCGTCTACGGCCCCTGGGCGGGAAAGCTTCTGGCCGGGATGATCGTGGTGACGGCGTTCGCCTCGATCTTCGCGCTGCTGCTCGGTTATTCGCGAGTCCCTTACGCCGCCGCCCAGGATGGCGTCTTCCTTCGCTGGTTCGAGCGGCTGCACCCGACCAAGGAATTTCCGCACCGCTCGCTGTTGCTGGTCGGGATCGGCGCGATCATCGCCAGCTTCTTTACGCTTCAGGACGTGATCCTGGCGCTCATGGCGGCGCGCATCGTCATCCAGTTCAATGCGCAGGTGATCGCGCTGTTCCTGATCCGCGCCCGCCGGCCGGATATCGAGAGGCCGTTCAAGGTGTGGCTGTACCCGCTGCCGCCGCTGGTGTCGCTGGCTGGGTACCTGTATGTGTTCGCCTCGCTCGGGCTGCGATTCATCGGCTTCGGACTGCTGACGTTGGCAGCCGGCGCGGTAGTGTACCTGATCGCGGCCAAACGCCAGGGCGAGTGGCCGTTTGCCCGGGCGTAAAGAGCGCGGCACACGGCAAGCCCACTGTTGCGCTCCCGGAGGCTGTTCCGCGGCGGGTCGTGCAGGCCGCACTCCCGGTTGACGGCGGCGGCAGGCGCGCCGTTAAATGGGCAGCATGGTCGCACGTTGTGTATGGATCCTCTGGCTGGCCACGGTGGCCAGCGCCGAGCTGGTGCGGATCGAGCTGCGCGAGCGGAGCGACGTGCTGGACGGGCGCGCCTGGGGCAAGGCCGGGCCGTATGAGCGCATGGCGGGGCGCGCCTTTTTCGAAGTGGATCCCGACCTGCCTGCCAACCGGATCATCGCCGATATCGCGCTGGCGCCGCGCAACGCGCGCGGGCGAGTGGAGTTCAGCGCGGATCTTTACATCCTGAAGCCGCGCGATCCGCGACAGGGCAACGGCACGCTGCTCGTGGAAATTTCCAATCGCGGCAACAAGTACCTGCTGCGCCAGTTCAACTTCGCTCGCCCGTCGAACGATCCGCGCACGGCGGATCACTTCGGCGATGGCTACCTGCTCGAAGAGGGTTACACGCTGGTATGGGTGGGCTGGCAGTTTGACGTGCCCGATCAGCCCGATTTACTCCGGCTGTTCGCGCCTGCGGCCCGTGGCGCGTCGGGTCCGATCACGGGATTGGTGCGTTCCGAGTACGTGCCTGATCGCCCGGTGCGCGAGTTTTCTCTCGGCGACCGCACGATGATCGCCTACCCGGCGGCTGATCCGGACGACCCGCAAGCCACGCTCACCGTGCGCGATCGCGTGGAGGCCCCGCGGAAAGTGATCCCGCGCAGCGAGTGGCGTTTCGCGCGGGAGGAGTTCGGCAAACTCGTGCCCGATCCCACACGCGTGTGGATGAAGGCCGGCTTTCAGCCTGGCAAGATTTACGAGGTCGTGTATCGCGCGAAAGATCCGGTGGTGGCGGGAGTGGGACCGGCGGCGGTGCGCGATCTCGTGTCGTACCTGAAGTACGGCGACGCGCCCGAGTGGGCCCTGTTGAGCGATCAGAAACGTTTTCTCAAGCGTGCCATCGGCATCGGGACGTCGCAGAGCGGGCGCTTCCTGCGCACCTTCCTTTATTACGGCTTCAATCAGGACGAGCGCGGGCGGCAGGTCTTCGACGGGATCATCGCGCACGTGGCCGGCAGCGGGCGCGGCAGTTTCAATCATCGTTTCGCGCAGCCTTCGCGCGACGGCCATCCGTTCATGAACCAGTTCTATCCCACCGATATTTATCCGTTCGCCGATGTCGAGCTGGAGGATCCCGAAACGGGTTTGCGCGAGGGCCTGCTGTTGCGCGCGCGGCAGGCGGGCGTTGTGCCGAAGATTTTCTATACGAATTCTTCCTACGAGTACTACGGACGCGCCGCGTCGCTGACGCACACGACGCTGGACGCAAAAGCGGACGTGGACCCGCCGCCGACCACGCGCATTTACCTGCTCGCCGGCACGCAGCATTCGCCTGCGGCCTTTCCGCCTGGGCGTACGGGGACGCAGAATCCAGTCAACCCGAACGATTATCGCTGGCCGATGCGCGCGTTGCTGGCGGCGATGCAGCGTTGGGTGGCAGAAGGCCTGGAACCACCGCCTTCGCGGTATCCGAGGATCGGGCGCGGCGAGCTGGTCCCGCTGAGCGGGCTGCGATTCCCGCGCCTTCCCGGCGTGACGCTGCCCGTGCGCATCCGCAGGGCGTGGCGCCTGGATTACGGGCCGGAGTTTCGCAGCGCAGGGATCATCGCATTCGAGCCGCCGCGGATCGGCAAGGAGTTCCCCGTGCTCGTGCCGCAGGTGGATGAGGACGGCAACGAGGTTGCGGGCATCCGCGTGCCGGAAGTCGCCGTTCCGCTGGCCACCTACACGGGGTGGAATTTGCGCGCGCCCGAGATCGGAGCGCCGGATGAGCTCTATAGCATGGCGGGTTCGTGGCTCCCCTTTGCGCGGACGCGCGCCGAGCGACAGCAACGCGGGGATCCGCGGCGCTCGATCGAGGAGCGTTACCGCAGCCGCGACGACTATCTGGCCCGGGTGAGCGAGTGTGCACGCGAGCTGGCGCGCGAGGGCTATCTTTTGGAAAGGGACATACCGCGCATCGTGGAAGAAGCCGCCCGCCGCTGGGATTATTTGATGCGGTGAAGGTACTCACTAACGGGCGTCAAGGCCAGTAAAGCGGTCTATGGCGGCTTCGATCCGCAAGGGCCGCCAAGAAATTCGGGCGTTCTCCGTTTGCAAGCCGGCGACCTGCTCTTCGTGACAGAAAACTCTTTGACCCGCTTTTACCGATCCCCGGTAGCACCGATTCCAGGCGGGGGTCCACGCTGGGTTTCAAGAAGTCCGGTCGTAAATCAAGGAACTGGCCGCATGTGCTGAGGAAGGAAGTGCCCCCATGAGCAAATGTCTTCCAACCTCCGGGGCTGACCGGAGTCATGTGTGTCGCGCCAAGTTTTGGGGCGGCAGAGACTGTGGTATAGTCTTCAATGGGTGTGATGACCGTGGGCGCGGGATCGTATCGAAGCGGCGTGCAGCCGGAGGCCGGGGGCTCCGAACGCGAGATGGCGCAGGAACAGCAGCTTCGGCGGCCTGTCGAGTTTGCGACGCCACCATTGATCGAGGTCGCGTGCGGAGTGCAGTTCAAGCCCATCGACGGTTGGTCTACCGCCCACTATGGCCTATTTTGGAGCACCCTCAAATCGGAGTACCCTCTCTGTGAGGACCATCCTCCACTGCCGCGCCTCAGCCCTGGGGATCGCCCCGAGTTAGAGTTCGAGCTGACAGCGCTCCCGCCTCTCCGCCGCGTTTATTTCATCGACCAGACGGGTAACTTTGTTATTCAGCTTCAACCCTACAGGTTTCTTCACAACTGGCGCCGTATTCACGAAACTGACGTATATCCCAAGTTCAGAGCCGCATTCGAGCGGTTCCTGCATTACTGGCAGAAGTTTACCAATTTCCTCCGGGAGAACGGCCTCTCCGGCCCGGAGGTTGAAATCTGCGAGCTTACCTACCTGAATCATATCTATGGGCCGCACTGGCGATTCCCGCGCGACCTCTCGAAGTTCTTGGTGGTCTCCGACTTGACACCGATTTCTAAAGCCGTGGCCGAACCGGACGGCGTCGCCCTTGCTTTCGGCTCCCCACTGTCCCAAGCGCCCGGGCGACTCGACGTTACGATTCGATCCGGGAAGCGCACAGCCGACGAAGTGGACGTCTTGGTGCTGGAGCTTACTGCGAGAGGTCAACCGGTGCATCTTGAGGACGAAGAGCAGATGCATCGTTGGTATGTGCAGGCACACGACGCGATCTTACTTACTTTCCTTTCGATGACAACGGAGGAAGCTCAGGTCTTATGGGGCCGGCGTTCCTGAACGATTCCACCATAACTGTTACCGAGTTGAAGGATGCGGCTGCATTGCATCAAGACCCGGAGATCGCCTGCCATTTGGTGACTCAACCGGTTAGGGGTGTCTTTTCCAGACGACGCCGCACAGGGCTTGGGATGGCGCTATTTGGTCCTTCTTTTCGGCTCGAGCCGAAAACTTCACCTTGTCCCAGGCTGAGGGAGAGTCTGGCGACATTAGTCGGGGGCCTAGATCTGTACCGCGCAGCAGAGGAGACGTTGTCCGCGTCCGAGGGAGAGGGCGTGTCTCCGCAGGCTGTGGCGCAAGAAAGGCTCGCTCCGGCGAAAGAACTCGGCCGGAAGGAAGGACTCGAAGTTACGCTATCGCGCCTTGGGGAATTGTTGAATGAGCCGGAGACAGACGACTACGGAATCGCGCGGCCCACTACGTTCGCTTATGAGACCGCTGTTGGTTTGCTCCGCAAAGCTGCTGAACTCATGCATTTTCCGTTTCCGCGTGGCTCGGCTGCGGTTGATCACGAAGGTGGCATCGGAGTCACCTGGATGAAAGGCGACCGGCAACTGCACCTCCTTGTTCCCGCGTCGGCGCAGAAGCAGTGCATGGTCTATTTTTACGCCGGCAAGGACCGAAATCTGGATCCCTTACCGCCGGGCTCTGAGGCCGCTCGAATCCTAGCAAACTGGCTGGAGCGCTTGTGCAAGGGACGGACCTCCGGCGGCTAGGGGCTGGTGCATGGGCCCGGACCGGCTGGGCGACGAGGAGACCGTCTACCGCGCCCTCCTCCGCAAACAATGGGTTGATCCCGATACCCACACGATCAAGCGGGATGCCTTCATGCGGCGTCCCCAGAAGGACGACGACGGGCTATCCGTGTTTCGTTCCCGGTTCGCTCGCCCTGAGGAAGTCGCGGGACGATTCCAACGCTGCCACGGAGTCTGTGAGCTCAAGGTCTCCGCGATTCGAAAACTGGGCCTGGACGTCCGACCGACGTCGGAGACCGATCCCGCTCATGCGGTCATCGTCGGTCTTCCTACTTATGATGAGAATCCCTCGGAAGCGCTCAAGCTAGCAGTCGAGCTGGCCAAGAACGCTCGACTACTAGGGAAACTCTGTAAATAGGCGCACACGTGCGTGAACTTTTTCAGCTTCGGCCGGTTTTCTTGAACGTTTCCGTTTGTTCTGATCGTCGCGATCGATCCCATGCGGTGGGCTGCGGAGCAGGATATTTTGCCCCAAATTCGTTCCGTTTGGGCGGCCGGTACCGGGTAGGTGAGCAACGCGCCCTGCCGCTCGGGATCAGTAGTAGCTAGGACTGCCGAACCATCGCTGCCCTCGGGTTCTCTTCTCGGCCGAACAGAAGCTCGCTAGCCCCCTCACCGCTCGGCGTTTCTTGCGTGACTAGGGCCTGAACGCTCTGTGGGCGCACGAGCAAGTTAGGGCGGCCTCGTTCGCTTGGGCGTATCGGGCCATGAGGCGCGAGCAAGCGGTCGTAGCTTCCCCGAGGGGACGGGGCTGGCATCATTGAGGACGGCTTTGACCCGCCGGGAATCGGTCAGCGGTACACGGTTGCGGCACACCGCCAACAGGTTCTCCGCGCACCAGGTCAGCGGCCGCGATCGGCACTCGGGCTGGTGCTGGGAAAAAGGGGCAAGAAGCCAAGACCCGAGGTAAGGTGGCTGGTGCGAGCGGAGAGACGAGGCGGTGATGGGGCGCTAGGTGGCCGGGGCGGCGGACCGCCGCACGACACCGTTTTAGATCACTCGGTCCTCGCAGCAGGGCGTTTCTAAAGGCCATTCGGCCGCCCCGGGACTACCCTTTTCAGCGAGGGAGGGCGTATGCGCTCGCCGGCACTCAGAAGGACCTGCACCCCCCCGGGTGTTACGATGGAATCAATGGGTTCCAAGCCTGGCGGTGAGTTCAGCAAACTCCCCATTCCCGGAGTACAGCACCTGATTGCGGTGGGTTCGGGCAAGGGGGGCGTGGGCAAGACCACGG
>Ga0207433_10014068_pt1 | contig 11654 bp, 10 predicted proteins | sample YelNatPaOPGAMG01_FD_187559 | JGI IMG/M metagenome (GOLD analysis project Ga0207433, IMG submission 187559) | Hot spring thermophilic microbial communities from Obsidian Pool, Yellowstone National Park, USA - OP-RAMG-01 (SPAdes) (version 3) | ecosystem: Environmental > Aquatic > Thermal springs...
GATCCGGCCTGCGCGCGCATTTTTTGTGAGGAACTGGAAGCCGCCCGCATGGCCTATGGCTTCCACGTGTTGGCCTTTGTCGTCATGCCCGATCACGTTCACCTGCTCCTCTGGTGGGATACTGATGGACTAACGGACCTGACCCTCTCCAAAGTGGCCTGGGCGGTGAAGGGTCGCGCGGCCAGGCAAATGGTGGATTATCTCAAAGGGGTAGGTGAAGGGAGTGGGTGGCCGGCGGCACTGCCGTCGCCCACCTCAACTACCCCAACACCCTGTTGCAGCCAGTCCGCGAGCGAGCCGATCGGCCCCACTGCCGCAACTGGCGCTACAAAATCTGGCAGCAGGGTGCAGGCTACGATTTCAACGTGTACACCCTGAACAAACTACTGGAAAAGGTGGCCTACATCCATGCCAATCCCGTTCGGGCAGGATTGGTGGCTCAAGCGGAGGAGTAGCCCTGGTCCAGCGCAATCAATTATGCTGGGGTAGGGGTAGCCGAAGGCATTGCCTTCGGCTACCCCAGGCATCCGGTGCAAGTTACGCTCTACTCGGAGATACTGTGATGATCCTGCTCAACTTCGCCCATCCCCTGACCCCGGAGCAAATTGCTCAGATAGAAGATCTGAGCTGCCAGAAGATCGCCAGCGTCATCGAGGTCCCCAGCCAGATCGACTCCGAGCAGCCCCTGGCGCCGCAGGTCGTGGCCATGGCCGATGCCGTCGGCCTCACGCCGCAGCAATGGCAGACGGAGTCGATCGTGATCAACCTGCCTTCCCTCAATTACAGCGCAGTGCTATTGATCGCCGAGCTTCACGGCCGTATGGGGTACTTTCCTCCCTGCGTGCGCCTGCGGCCGGTGAAAGATGCCCTGCCGCCCCGCTTCGAGGTGGCCGAAGTCCTGAACCTGCAAGCTGTACGTGATGGGGCGCGGAGAAAACGCAGGTGAACCCACGTACGCAGGAAAGTTTTTATGTGGCTGTTTACATTTTCGTAACCCAAGCCCCCGATGATGTGCTGGACTACCGGGAGCCGGCCAATGCGACTGAAGGCCTGATCGTCCCGACCAACCCAGCTTGAGCTGCCGGGTGGCGGAGGAGCGTCGGTAGGCGGCGGGAGTGGGCGAATCGGCGAGTCAATGAGGGGGCGAAGGGACGGGGGAGCGAGTTAGCGAGACAGCAAGAGGGCGAGGAGGCACGAGCCTGGAAGCAGGGGGTGCAGCGGGGTTGCGCCCCCTACTGGACGGGCGGTTTGAGGGGATAAATAGGTAAAGCAATGGGAGATTGGTTCGGGTCAAGAGCTGATAATTTAATTTTTTAAGGAGGGAACCATTATGAGAGAAAAACTCCAGGATGTAAGAGCTAGGATCATAGAAGGCATGATCCGCTGGGGATGGAAGGATGTCATCGGCAAAAAGCGCGGCTTCGAGCAGTCTCTGTTCGAGCATTCGCTGAATTCCTTGGATGTGATGGTCGTGCTGCTGCCCATCCTTCGGGAGGAGTTAAATCTCACCGAGAATGAGGAGAACGCGCTTATTTTGGCTGCGGCGACCCATGATGCTGGGAAAGGCACGCCGGAGTGGCAAGCGTATGTGCACGGTGGCGAATTTGTGTCGGATACCAATGTGCAATTATCGGCTAAACTGATTGCGGAGATCTGCCAAGCATGCAACCTGTCTGGAGCAGAGCTTGCCAAGACGCTGGTCAGATTGCATATGCGCCATGAGCGAACGCCGACAGCGGTGGTCAGTAGCCTTCTAACTAGCCAGGATAGCCAAAGATGGGGACATTTGGTTGATATCATAGATACCGTTGACAACCTGGTATCAATCCCAAGCCTGTTAGAAGCCGTGGAATACCTTCGCTCTTCCAGCTTGGGGCGATATCTCAAGGTAGAATACCATCTCGTTAACATCCGCGGCGTATCCACAACCTTGCTGCACAGGGCTGCTCAAGAGACCTTTTGCCAGGCGGGCTGGCAGCCCTTGCTCCACTACGCAGAAGGCACTATCTATGTCTCAAGTACCAGGGAAGAAGCAAAGTCGGTCACTGCCGCTGAGCTTCGGGACGCTTTCTCCAAAGCGATAGATGAAATTTTGAGGCAAAGGAAGGAGACACTGGCTGACTTGGTCGTGGGGCGTAACATCTTGCAAACCTTCCTTCCTAAACCAGAGCTCTTTGATTACCAGTGGCTTGAAACCTACCTTAAGATCGCCTCCAAGAGGGTACGACGGAAGGAAGCCAAGGATGTACGACGTGATAACGCTTATAAATATTTTAACCTGAGAGCACTTCTAGATTACACTGGAGATAGTGCCATCGCTCGGCTGGCGGATGTCCACTCGTTGGCAGACCTGAGGGAAAAAGTTCCCTCAGAATATCACAGGTTGCTGATAATGGAACCCACCCAACTGCCAGAACAAGAGGCGAACAACTTTTTGGCTCGTATGGGTGAAGCCTACACAGAGATGGCCATCTTTAAATTCTTCAGGTATGTGGTGGACCCCGATACGGGTCTAATTGGGGAGCGAGAGCAGCTAATGGTTCGAGAAGGATATGAACGTATATTCGGTGAAGGCTCCTTTTCTGCTCTGACGAGCACTTCCACTTTAATGCCAGCGAAAGACATGGCCTTTACCGTAGATTACTTCTGGCGGCTGCCAGGGGTCGCTGTCGGACTGGGTGATGTGGAACGTGTGGAGTATGCGCCCGCAAGTAAGCGAGAGGAAGCCCTCATTCAAACTTTGGTTGGCATCGCCAACAAGGCGTTTACCGCCATGAAAGCCCCACCAACCATCGAAGGTCTTGCCGAAAAGATGGCAAGTATACTGATGCGAGATCTTCTTGTACCAAGTGGCATGGACGAGGACATCCTTTTGTACGCCAAACGCCAGTTACAGCATTATGTGGAAGCCAAGAAGAATCTGACACGCCCCAAAGACGTTGAGCACTTATGTCCTATCTGCAATGCTCCCTTTCGCCAAGGAGTTCAAATGCTGGCAGACATCTCCGATAGAACGGAAGCCTCTTCCAACCGTGCTTTTGCCTATGAAAACGTCTCTGGTCCAGTGATTTGCACCAGTTGCTACTATGAGAGGATACTCCGACAGGTCATCTTAGGCACTAAAGCCGCTGAGCTGATTGTGCTCATGCCCAGGTTGGCGATGGGGCGGATTGCCGGTGAAGTGCTCGTGGACAAAGCAGAGACTTTCCGCAAGACTGCCCTTAAATTGATGGACTGGACTAACCCCGATCCAGACCATCGGCTCAGTCTGGGCTTCGTTGATAACACCGCCCGCCAAGTGCTGAGCGCCGATTTATATGGGCTTACAGCAACAGATATCGTGGAGCTATTTGCTTACCGATTGCGTGAGGAGACGCACAATGACAATATCAAAGAAATCGTAAAGTTCTTGAAGAAACACCTTGGAGAGGATATACAGGCCGCCAGAGAGCGGTGGGACAGACACTTTGGGAGCTGGGAAGAGGTAGCGGAGGAGATTTATCATCTCAGGTTAGATGATGCCTTTGCCCAGGAAGCCCGTGAGGTAGCTTATCAGGGCGGGCGACAGTTCGACCTTGTCTGTCAGACGCCGAACCTGATTCTAATGCCTTGCGCCAACCCCATCAGGCGAGGAAGCGCCATCAGCGAGGAAGGCGACTCCGAGACCAAGGCAGCGATCAAGCGATTATTTATAGGGCTTGTACTCTCCTTAGCCCTTGACTGTGCTGTAGCAGTCATTGGCGATGAAGAGAATTTCGATACAGTGATGACCTCCTGTAACGGTGTCACCTACGTTCCGCCAGTCGCTCCCCTCAGACAGCTCCCGAAGCTGCAAGGGGCTACCTGGATATCAGTTGCGGAGGCCAAGAAGTGGCTGAAAGCGTTGGCCTCGGCCTTTCTCATTACACCTCGGCTCGATTATCCGCCGAGAAACGACGTTTTCGAGATCCTTACTGCAGGATCACCTGGAAAGTTGCTCCGTCGCATAGAGATGGTGGCCGAAAACGGCAGAATCTCTATGAGCGACCTGGAGCATTTAGAAAACATAAAGGAGGTGCTGGTATGATGTTTCGAAAGCCAATAGCTGTACACTGGGAGCGGTTCGACTTCGAGGCAGCTAAGCCGGAGGTCGAGGAGATCGCTCACCATTTCGGCGCCTATCTCTCGTCTTACAGAGATAAAGAAGGGGGTAGGTCTCGCCACGCCACGATGGGGCCGGTGGGCAAGCTACTACAGCAGGTCAGGACAGGCGAATGGGGACTGGAGGACCTTCTGGGCTTTGCCGTGCGCACCCATGAGATGAGCGATGCCACAGGCTACCTTTCGCCGGAGGCCCATAACCAGCTTAGAGCGGGTATTGAGAAGCTCCTGGACCTTTTGCAGCGGGCTCCGCTGACCGCCCGTCCAACGTTGCTCAGCCGGGTCGAATACGCCACCTACTACCAGCAGAAGCTGCGTCTGCTGGAATATCTGCAAGGCGTGATGGGCGATTGGGCCGCTTTCCTCAGGGCCAAATATGGGGATGACCAGGCCCTGCGTCAGGCCTGGAGCGATCCAAGGGTGAGCTTCGAGCGCCTGCCCTATCCAAGCGAAAAGGCGCTGGCTGGGGCAACCGGAGCCAAACGTGAGGACATTGCTGCCTTCCTTGCCGAGAAGGGCAAGGAGGTCGCGGAGATCGTTGAAGAAATCGAAGAGGAGGAATAATCATGGATATGCTAAAAAGTTTGAAGGTGTTAGATGATTACTTCGTAGACGAGCCTAAGCCTATCCTGACGGCAGAGACGCTCCAGGTTTGTCTCCTACGGGAGGTGCTCGACTACACCATCCTCAGAACCGAGGAGTCGAGGGAACTCAACACCGTGATGACTCCTACATTTGTTTCGGACTCCACGCCGATGCAACGGGTGGCCTTCTTCGGCTCCAAGCAGAAAGCTGTAGAATCAAGAAGACTGGAGATCCTGCTACGCACAGCAGCCGAGATCCATGGCATCCCTATTGACGAGTGTTACCTGAAGGACCATCTGTGCCTCAGATGCCCCAGGTGCGTTCTTTTCGGTGGCACGTTTGCATCCGTCCAGAAGCCCGATGAGGGCCACAAGGTTGCCAATATTAAACACCGCATATCTTACTCCACGGCCTTCTCGCTGGCGCCCTATGAAGATATCCACGAGGCTATCACCCAGAATGCCATTAATGACAACACCATTCTGACGGAACGGGCCCTTTTCCCACGCCACTCCGTCCGCCCTGCTTCCCTCTTTGCGAGTGTGGTCTCCCTCCAAAGCGTCACTTGGAAGGAGTTCGTCCTGGCTTTAAAGGCCATCTTGAGCGCTCACCAGTACGGTGCCGAAACGAGGATCAGCGGCGATGTGCGCAACCAAGTGATTGGCATCGCCGCTGGCTGGGAGGAGATCATCACGCCGCTGGAGCTTACCCTAGAACTGAACGAGGCAATGGGGCGGGCTTCAGAGCTGGATGCCGCTTCGGTGAAGCCAATCCTCGACCGCTACGCTGCACAGGCCGCCAATGTGAAGAGGGTAAAGGTGCTCGATCCGAAGGAGGTAGAGGCGCTGCTTGAAGAGGTGAGGAACTTTGACCTCTCCAAAGAGTTTGTGGATGGTGCTTACCGGGATGCCATTCGCTTCCGAGAGCAGCAGGGCGATAAAAAGGCTGTGTGGCCTAAAAAATAGGAGGCGCCATGATCACACTGAGCGAGCGGGGAATCAGACTCTATCGTTGTCAGCTGGAGACCCACGACTACCTGTGGTTCGCTTCCTCCGATGTGGCTGGCATCTCGTCCACTGAGGCGGTAGTGCACAACTATGCCCTGAGCTACGCCCTGAACCGCTTCGAACGAAGCATCGTGTATCAGAGAGTGCCGACTTATGAGGAGGACCTTGCTGAAATGAGCATCTACCCTTTGCCTGCCCACAGTGTTGGCGCTGGGAAGACGGTGCTTACTTTTAACGCTGTCAACTCCAAGACTCAACAGACTCAGGATCCCACCTACAAAGCTAAGAATACGCCCATGCTAGGCAAGCGAAGCTGTGTTGACCTGGGCACGAGGTTCAGCTTCTATGCCTTTGCCCGCCAGGGGGCAAGACTGCCGAGGGTGATACGCCTGGGCAAGAAGAGAGTTCCCTGTCGTCTCACAATTGAGGAGATCAAAGTGCCAAGGGCTATTTTCTCCTCTGAGCGGTTTCGTCCTACCCATCTGGTTAACCCGTTAGATGTGAGTGGCAGGGTCATAACCTATTCGGTGGTGAGCATCGCCCCCTTCTTGCTCCTTCGTGACCTTACTCTAGAAGGTGACTGGCTGGTGAAGGCTGGCGTAGATATCGTCCACGTGCCCCGGAGGGTTCTTCAATGGGCAGAGGTGGTAGAATGCGCTTAGCTGCTTATCGTTTGCCAAAACTAGATCACCCAGTTTATGCCAGGGCTGGCTGGACAGCTTATCCCCATCAGGCGGCACTGCTCGACCTTTGGCATGAGCACAAAACATTTCTCTTGACTTCTAAGACGGGCAGCGGCAAAACTGCCGCTGCCCTCGTCCCCATCATGGAAGATCCTCAGATCGAGCGTGGGGCCTCGGCTCTTTTCATCTACCCCACCAACGCCCTTATAGAGGATCAGTTGCGCAGCATCTGCAGGACACTGGACGCTTTCGGGCGTACCTACTACATGCTTGACTCAGTGGCCGAAGCCGAGTTTGACCAGCAGAGGTACTCCCAAGCCGAGGTTGTGCTCATTCGCATTGATGCCGAGACCCTCGAGGGCTTTCAGAAGGAATTACATCTACGTACCAAAGGCATGGCATTGTTGAAAACCCTAAAGGAAAAGAAGACGACGTTACTTCTGACAAACCCAGACACGCTTTTTAACATCCTGGGCCTCAGGTATCATCGTGGGCATGAACTGTGGCCCTTTTTGCAGAACTTTACCACCCTGGTTATAGACGAATTCCATATGTATGGCGGGGTAGAACTGGCCCACATGCTTTTTATGCTTCATTATGCTAGAGCCTTGGGGATGTTTGACCGAATCATCCTGCTCAGTGCCACCCCAAGCCGAGGGGTGGCTGAACTGCTAGAACAACTGCTTGCGCCATACGATGTCAGCCAGCGAGCGGTCGCCCGTGCTCAGGTCGGAGAGGCGACTGTGATCCATCCGGTCAATTTGGTAGCTCTTGAACCTTCGGGGCAAGTCGTTGAAGTGGTGTTCAAAAAGGTAAGGGATTTACTTGACGAAATCCGTGCCATGCACCGCTCCAGAGACATCGCCAGCCGCATCCCCCTGGTCATCATCCTTAACTCCGTCCACGCAGCCATCTGGCTTGAGGACAAGTTGGTAGAAGAGCTAAGGATAGAACGGGAAGTGATAGGCGTCTATCGTGGGCTATGTGACCCCAGCTATCGTTCCTTTAAAGAAAAGATGATCGTCATCGGGACCAGCGCCATAGAGGTGGGAGTGGATTTTGATTGTGATTATCTTATCTTTGAAGCCACCGATACGGCTAACTTTATTCAGAGACTAGGCAGGGTTGGACGGCATAGGGTTGGAGAAGCCTACCTTATCGCTCCTCCCAATGTGGTATCTGCCATGGAACGTTACCGAGATAATTGCATTGAGCGTGAAGAACTGGAAAGGTATATTCAGGGATGGTATGAAGAGGCGGATGCCAGAGCTTGGTTCGTCACTACCTATGGTGGTCTTCTGACTTCCTGCATCCTGGTAGAACGGCTGAAGGACCTTATTCAGAGGGATACCCGCTCAGCACCGCAAGAGAAGGCCGCTATTCTAAACAGGGTGGATGAAATAACCCAAGCCTACGCTTCCGCCTTGGGGGCAGAGTCCCTTTACCAAACTGTCAAAGCGGATCTAAAGCTTAAGAAAGCCATACCCTGGATCGAAGCATACCAAAGAGTGCATTCCTTCCGGGCTTCCCTTCCCAGCCTTGAAGTCTTCGACTTGCGGGAGGAAAAGGAGCGGCAGCGAAGCGGCAACTACGAGGTGGACTTGAGAACCATTCTAACCAGAGCTAAGATCCAGAAGTGCGAAGTCCCAACCGAGGGAGGGAAGCCAAAGGTTGTGATCTATGGCTACAGACGGTATGTTCAACCCTTTGCCGACATTCGGGTCGGACAACTTGGTAAATGCTATTCGTTGGCAGAACTAGACAGGATCGTTATCACGGGTCAGCCGGGTGCTTCTCAGTTATCGAACATCCTTAAAGCTGAAAATCACGTTCTTTGTGTTGTCCCGGAATCTGTAAAACACGCTCTTGATTGGCGTATTGCCACTTTCGAAACTCCACAAGGTATGTTGGCTTTTGATGGGGATGCGCTGTTGTTGAAAGAAATCTACAAGCGTGCGGGTAGCAAACAAGGAGCGACGCTACTCATGAGCAAGCAGTAAGGAGCTACCCATGCCCATCGTTTTCCCCCACCCAGCATGGCCCAACTGACATTCGCGCTGGAACTGACCGGGTAGGAAGGTTATCCAACGGACGAACAGGGGAGTTCGTGACCAGCCATGCACCAGAAGAGCGTGCCGCCGCGCGCAAGTACTGAAGGGAAACGCTCATCACATGTACCAAAACCCTCTCTGCCCCACCGACCTGGGCATTATCATGAGCCATCAGTGTCAGTGCGCCTGTAAGCATTGCCTGTATAACTGCGGGCCGCGCTGGAAAGAGTGGATGTCGCCCCAAACACTGCGGCAAGCGCTGCAAGCTGCCAGGAATTGGCACCATCGCTTCCAGGTGCACCTGACCGGAGGAGAACCGTTCCTGAATTTCCCCCTCCTGCTGGAGGGCGTCCGGATAGCGGCAGAGCTGGGCATCCCCTGCTACGTTGAGACCAACGCCGGCTGGTGCCTTCACGAGGATGATGTGGCCGCGAAATTCGTCGCTCTGAGGGAAGCAGGGCTCAATGCCGTCCTGATCAGTTGCTCACCCTTCCACGCGGAGAAGATCCCACCAGCCCGAACGTTCCTGGCCATCCAGAAGGCGCTGAAAACCTTCGGAAGGCAAGGGGTGATCGTCTACCTGCGCCATTGCCTGGAGCAGGTTCAGCTCTTCGATATCGATAAGACGACACCCATCGAGCGCTACGTGGAAAGGTTCGGGCTGGAACGCGCCGGAAGGATGCTCTGGGATGGCTACAGTATCATCCCCGGAGGGCGGCCGGGATACGCCCTGGGACACCTGACCCGCAAGCGGCCAGCAGCAGCCTTTAAGGGCCAGAACTGCTTTCTGGAGATCCTCTATGCCCATCACTCGCACTTCGACCTCTACGGCAACTACATCTCCTGGTTCTGCGGCGGGTTGACCATTGGGGACTGGCACAATCTGCCCCAGGTGCTGGACGACTTCAGGGCACGCCGCTTCCCGCCCCTAGTGGACATTTTAATCCGGTACGGGCCCTTCGGCCTGTGGGAGATGGCCAGGGCGGAATACGGCTACCAGGAGCTGCCCGATGGTTACGCCGGCAAGTCCCATCTGTGCGTGGATGTGCGAAAGCATCTCTACCAGCGGGGAGAGTTTGCGGAAGCGCGTCCGGGAGGATTTTATGAAGAATTTCACCGCCCATCGCCTGCGCTTCGTCGCCGAAGTGCAGACGCCAATTGAATTGAACGAGCACCAGGGCTCGGCTATCCGCGGCGCATTCTTCCACGCCCTCCGTAACCGCTTCTGCCTGAACCGAGAGGCGCGGGAGTGCGCCGCCTGCCCCCTGGCCGCCACCTGCCCCGTCGCCTTCCTGGTCAGCACCCTGAACCCAGAAAGCGATCGCGGTCGCGATGTCCCCCGCCCCTTCGCCATCCAACCACCCCTCCCCGGCAGCGGCCACCCCGTGGAGGTTGCAGAGCGTCCGATCCGTCCGAGGGCACTGAAAGTCCGCTGCGAGGCGGGGGAGCCCCTGGAATTCGGCCTTACCCTCTACGCCCGGGCCCTGCAGCTCTTCCCTTACGTGATCCTGGCCCTCACAGAACTGGAGCGCGGGGGCCTGGGCCGCTGCATCCGGCAGGTCGACGGCCGCTACCGCCGTGGCACCATCGCCATCCGCCAGGTCTGGGCCGAAAACCCCCTCACCAGCCAACGCCAACCCATACTCCGCGCCGGCGAGAAGATGGTCCAGGTGCCTGACATCCCCATAACCCACCAGCAGATTTGCGAATGGGCGAGTCAGCGAATCAGCGAGAGAGCGAGATGGCGAAAGGCGAGGGTGTGAGGGGACGGGGGAGCGAGTTAGCGAGACAGCAAGTTAGCGAGACAGCAAGAGGGCGAGGAGGTACGGGCCTGGAAGCAGGGGGGTGCAGCGGGGTTGCGCCCCTACTGGACGGGCAATTTGAGGGGATAAGGGAGGAGATGGGCGGGTTTGTGGAGGAGTGGTTTGGAAACATATCGTGAGTCGCACGACAGCAATGAGGTCGACATGCTCCAGGATGAAGTATACCAGGGGCCAATCGCCGGGCGGTGGAATCAGGCCTATCAACGAGCCTACGAGGAGTTCGAGGGCGCTTGCCTGCTCACGTTGCGGGCGTTCAACTCGAATGAGGAATTGAAAGAGGCCTGTTATCAGGCGTTTGACAGCGTTGAGGTCTTGCCAGCCGCTCTTAAGCCCAACTACTTGATTCTCCTCGAAAAAGATGAGCCATTGGAAGCCAGCCAGCTGCTGGTCCCTGTCCGCTGGAGACAATTTCACAAGTTGCAGCACGAAGGAAGGGTCGAGAGGAGCAATCATCCCGGTGGGCCCATAATTGTGGATGCCGAATATAACAGCGAGTTCGGTTTGGTTCTTTAAAAGTGCAGGAGCACCACTTTTCATATGAGACGAAAAGGGCGTTCCCCTGCATGTTCTTAGCCCCGCCATCTTCTTTTCGTCGCCAGGGGGTTCTGACGATGTGGGAACTGAAAGGGCATGGTCGGTCGGTTAGAGGGAACGTGTCGTGACCTATCGTCCGGGCCACCTCGGGAGAAAGGAGATCGTGTCAGGCCCCTAGCTCCCTTATCGGGAAGTGGACGCGTGAGCCTGTTTTATTTCCTTTGGGGGAACTTCAGAGGGCTTGCACTGGATCTGCAGGCTGGCCATGAGGTCGATTGGGTTCGTGTCGAGAAGGGTCAATGGAGAAAGGCGCCGAGTCGTGATCCGTTGGAAGACGGCTGCGATTTCTTTCACGTGGGATCCAGTAGTTCTATCCTGCTACCGAGTGAGGCTGTGTCCTCAAGAAGCCGCCCTGGGGAGATGTGGCCGAGTTAAAAGGCCGGTTACACGGCTTTCTGAGCCGTCAGGGCCCATGGGCGGCTGATGATTTGTGTTTTCCTCCTGGAGGGGCAACGAGACAAAAAGGCAAAGCTCCGCAGATGTCACCGGGAAGGAGCAAGCCTGCAGCCGGTGAAAGTGGCCGAGATGGAATTCGTCAACGCCGAAGCCTGTGCACAGAGATGAGAGACAACTTCTTCTGGACCAGTCCATAGGGAGGAGGTGTTCCAGGAGGGAAAGAAAGGAAATGGGAAAATGCCCGCAAACATTGCTCACCTTTTGATATGCAACAAGGCGGTGAAGGCCCTTCAGAACGGGGACGAATATGAAGAGTTCATCACTGTCCTCGATTCTGATGAATGCAAGCCTTATCTAAACTTGGGTTCAATCGGC
>Ga0207433_10014069_pt1 | contig 11653 bp, 11 predicted proteins | sample YelNatPaOPGAMG01_FD_187559 | JGI IMG/M metagenome (GOLD analysis project Ga0207433, IMG submission 187559) | Hot spring thermophilic microbial communities from Obsidian Pool, Yellowstone National Park, USA - OP-RAMG-01 (SPAdes) (version 3) | ecosystem: Environmental > Aquatic > Thermal springs...
GAAAGTTGTTTTTATCGGTCTTCGAGTAGTGAAGCGTATCGAGAAGACCGATGGTGGTTTTCTCGATACGAACCTCACTTCGTTCGGTTCTACTCGAAAACCGCTTTATCTCGGTCTTCGAGTAGCGAAGCATATCGAGAAGACCGACTTTAAATCAGCATCATTCATGATGCTTTGTTTGATTAGCATTGTCGTTTATGGCAATGCGGGTTGAAAAGATCGACAAGGGTTTTCTCGATACGCTCCTCACTTCGTTCGGTTCTACTCGAAAACTGATTTGGTTCGGTCTTCGAGTAGCGAAGCGTATCGAGAAAGCCGACAAAGGTTTTTCTCAAAATGAATTTTGTTGCATTTATAAAACCAACATCAGTTCCTGTGAAGCTAAAAAATCAACTTCTACTTCTGATCATAATACCAATAAATCACTCACATACAAAACTTTAAAACAAAAAATGTCAGGTTAAGAGAAAATCTCAACCTGACATTCTAAAAAGCATTATCAGATCAATTTAATTATCTTCAGTTATTGAAAAAGAAAATTAAAAGAAATTCGTCGCTTCAAGCTCGTAATATTTTATCTCTGGAATTTTCAAATGCTCTTTTAAGTATTTAACTTCTTTCCGAATCTCTTCGATCTTATTTTCCGTGTCTTCTACAATTGTAATTGTGAAATAACCTGGCCATATTTTATTATCAAACAAGGGGTCTGTATTCTCAACGGTCCCGACTGCTTTATCGATTCGAGTAAAATTTTTGATGTCCAGTTTTTTCAAAATCTGATCGATGCTCTCTATCTCAGATACATTGTGAATTATAAAAGCTACTTTCATAATTAACTCTCTTTATTTCTTTTTAATTTGCTTTCAAAAATATTGTAGATGACAGGCACAATAACCAATGTAATGAAAGTTGAAAAAGTCATTCCACCAACCATTGAAGCCCCGAGAGGTTTCCAAGTCTCAGAACCACTACCAGTACTGAGTGCAAGAGGTAACAAACCAAAAATTGTTGTAAGTGAAGTCATTAAAACAGGTCTTAAACGACTTCTTCCACCATTCAAAATAGCTTCAATAAGTCCCTGTCCTCTCGATCTTAAAATATTTATGAAATCCACAAGCACAATTGCATTGTTAACAACTATTCCAACCAGCATAATGATTCCAAGGAACGAGATAACATTTAATGTCTGACCAAAAACAAACAAACCAATTAACACACCAGCAAAAGCAAATGGAATACTGAACATAATGATGAAAGGATCAATCAAACTTTCAAATTGGGCTGCCATTACAATGTAAACCAACACAATGCTCAACAAAAGTAAAAGAAATAGATCACCAAAAGCTTCCTGTTGCTGCTCATAACTTCCACCAAAGTCAATTCTTGTATTCGGTGGTAATGGAATTTCTTTCAAAATATTTTGAATCTCTAAAACAGCTTGACCAAGTGATGTACCAGATAGGCCTGCTTCAACTCTTACAATTCGTTCTTGATTTTTTCTATCAATCTCAATTGGTGAGAATTCAGTTCTGATCGTTGCAAAATTTTTAAGAGGAATTTGTTTGCCCATCACATTTGTGACTTCCAAATTTGCAATGTCTTCAATCTTCATTCGATAATTTTCATCAAGTCTTAAACGAATATCATAAGTTGTCTTTGTTCCTCTAAATTGAGTTGGAATATTTCCAAAAACATAGTTTCGTAGTGATGTTGCAATTAAAGCTGTGTTCAATCCAAGCATTGCTGCTTTGTCTTTATCTATCTCGATAGTTATTTCAGGTTTGTTTTCCTGAAGAGATACTTGAGGTTCAACAACGCCTTTAATTTTAGAAATCTTTCCAACTATTTGTTCAGCAACTTTTCTTGATGCATTCAAATCTGGTCCTAAGATTTCGATCGAAATCGGTTTCCCCTGTCCAAAGATTGCAGCTTGTCCACCTGATTGAGTCAGAACATTTATTTTATTAATCTTTGGATATTGCTTTAGAAATTCTCTCAAATCATCAGCTATTTGTTTATTTGATCTTTTTCGTTCTTCAACATTTACAAGTCTCAAGTTAATTATTCCGATATTTTCACCTTCTTTTGTTCCAAAAACTGAACCCAAACCGGAAGAACTTTGCCCAACTTGATAGAAAATGTCTTTTATCTCTGGTGTTCTCTCTTTAATTAAATCGTACATTTCACGAACAAACTTTTCAGTTTCATAAACACTTGTCCCGACTGGCAATTCAAGAACAACCTGGACCTGTGAACTATCACTCTCTGGAATAAAATCGGATCCAATGAAAGGAATTAACCCAAGAGTTAGAATTAAAAACAATAATCCAGCGATAAGAGTTGTTCTTTTATGACCTATAGCCCATTTCAAAATCTTATAATAAGTTTCATCTATCTTATTAAATATGTTTTCACTCCAATTAAAAACTTTATCGAGAAACTTCTGAGAGTCCTTCTTCTCTTCAAACTTTTTAAGAAGTGTTGATGTCAACATTGGCGTTAAGAACAGAGCAACAAAGAGAGACATTGAAATTGTTATTGTTGTAATTGCAGCAAGTTGTGTGAAGAGAATTCCAGCAATACCAGTCAAGAAGAAAAGAGGTGCAAAAACTGCAACCGTTGTTAATGTCGATGCGAGTAATGCACCACCAACCTCACTTGCTCCGTACATCGAAGCCTCTCTAACATGCTCGCCTCTTTCAATATGTTTAACAACATTTTCAAGCACTACAATTGCATTATCCACAACCATTCCCACTGCAATCGCAATTGATGAAAGAGAAAGAATGTTTATTGTATAATTAAAAACATACATAAAGAAAAATGCAATTATTAACGAGAACGGAATGGATAAAATTATAATCAGACTTGCTCTCACCTTTCTAAGAAAAATCAGCACAACCAGCGAAACAAGAACAAGGCTGGTAATGAATGTTTGTAATAAGTTATTTATTGACCTTTTTATGAATTCAGCACCATCAAAAACAATGCTGATTTTTATTCCGTATTCTTTTTCAATTTTTGCAATTTCCTTTTTCAAAGCTTCAGAGACATTAACAGTATTTGCACCAGAAAGTTTGTTCATCAAAACAACAACACCTTTCTCACCATTAATCAAAGTTCTTCTCTCATCTTTTGTAACTGTGTCTACTATTGTTGCGATGTCTTTTAAGTATAAAACTTTCCCGTCAGTTGCTCCAATTACAACATTTTCAAGATCTGCTGAAGACGCAAATTCACCTTTCACTCGTAAGATATATGAAAGCTTTTTGTCATCAATATTCCCAGCAGGTAATGTTAAATTTTCTGCCTTAATTATTTGAGCAATCTGACCAATCGAAAGATTGTAAGCTTTAAGTTTGTATGGATCAAAATCGACTCTAATTTCTCTTTTTGGTGCACCAAATGCCTGAACACCTCCAACTCCCGGGATTCTTACCAATCGATCTGCAATATTATCATCAACAAAATCTTTGAATTCTTTGTAATCAATATTCTTTGGAACATTTATTCCAGCAACTATAACTGGAAATTGTTCTGTACTGAATTTGAAAATCTTTGGGTTGTCAACTCCATCAGGCAATTGAACTTTTGCAAATTCCAGAGCTGAACGACAATCATTTGCTGCTTCATCAAGATTAGTTCCCCAGTCAAATTCAAGAGTTACAACAGAAATATTTTCCTTAGAAATAGAGGTTATCTTTTTCAAATTTGGGACTGATGCAAGTGATTTTTCAATTATGCGTGTAACTTTAACCTCAATGTCATCTGCACTTGAACCGGGATATGTGGTTAAAACTGTCAAAACAGGTGCTTCGATTTTTGGAAGCAAATCAATAGGAATTAATCTGATTGAATACAATCCAAATACAAGAGTCGCAATGAAAACCATTGCTGTAAAAACTGGACGCTTTACTCCAAGTTCTGGTAATTTCATATTAAACAGCTCCTCCTTTTATAAGCTTCTATAAATTTTTACTTGTTCACCATCAGTCAAATTCGATTGACCTTCAACTATCACCTGATCACCTTCTTTCAAACCAGAGCGAATTACACTTTCATCATTTACCTCTTTACCTTTCACAACAAATTTCTTTCTTGCCTTTCCATCCTGATAAACATAAACAAAATTCTTTCCAGTCATTGGATCTGTTAAAACTGCTGATGTTGGAACTAATAATTCTACTGTTTCACCAAGATCAATTTCTACTCTAACAAAAGAATTTGCTTTTATTTTATTTCCTCTATTAGGAACACGAAGTTCAAGTTCAACCTTTTTGCTGACTGGATCTACAATTGGACTTACTCTTGTAACATATCCAGTAAAGATTTCATTAGGAAGAAAATCATTTGTAATGTTGGCTTTCTGACCAACTTTTATTTTATATGCATCAATTTCATTTACTGAAATTTTGACTTTGAGATCATTTACATTCATAAGGTGTAAAATTGCAGGGACAGATCTTCCACCAGCTGGAGCCATCAGGAATAATTCTCCATCATTCAAATATTTTGCAGTAATTACGCCAGAAAATGGTGCTCGTAATTGTGTGTTCTCCAAAATCTTTTCATAGTTCGTCTTTAATGTCTCATAAGCAAGTTTAAATTTCTCATATTGTTGATCTGAAATTGCACCTTCAGCTTTTAGCTTTTCAGCTCTTTCAAAATCTCTTTTTGCATCATTGAATTGAATTTCGATTTGAGTTAATTGCTGATCATCCATTTGAACAAGCAATTGTCCCTGCTTAACATAATCACCTTCTTTAACATAAATTTTTCTAACTCTCGAAGCCATCTGAGCCGCGAGAGCAGCTTCTTCCCATGGATAAGCTGTTCCAGTAAACATTAAATTATTTTTTACAGTCTTCTTTACAACTTTCTGAACAGTTACGGATTTAATTTCTCCTTCTTTTTGAGTTTCTTTTTTTGAACCGCAACCAACAAGTATTGAAGTAATTAAAATAGCCACTAATAAGATTTTAATTTTCATATTTCTTCACCTCTATTTGATTGATTTGTTTAGATAAAATTCAAGTTCTGCTTGTGCAACTAAATATTCATAAATTGATTGAGCATAGCCCAACTCTGCCGAAAGCAAATTCACATTTGCATTGCTTATTTCAAGTTGAGTGCTCATACCTTCGTTGTATCTAACTTCAGCAATTCGATAATTAACCCTTGCCTTTTCACGATTAAGTTTTTGAGCTTCAATTTTTTCCAGAGCTGTTGCCATACGATTTTTTGTATTGGTAATGGCAATATCAAGTTGCTTCTTTGTGTAGTTGATTGTTTCTTCAAGTTGTTTGGATTGAATTTCTGCCTGTTCAACACGGCTCTTCACACCAAATCCAGAAAAAATTGGAAAGCTCAATGTCAATCCAACAGAAGCACTCTTGACCCATCTGTAAGCATTGAAATTATAATCTTCAGCCTGAGTTTGTATTTGATAACTTCCAAAAGCGACTAAACTTGGGAAATGTCCCCATCTCTGAAGCATTATATTTTTATCAGCAATTTGTTTCTGCAGTCCGAGTTTTTTAAGAGTGAAAGTATTTTCAACCACATAACTATCCAATTGTGGAAGTGTCTTACTTGTGAAGAAACTCTCAATTGAACCAACAACCTCAATGCTATCATCTGATGAGAGATTTAGAAGTGACTTGAGAAAATTAAGAGCAGTTTGATAAGTATATTCAGCTTGAAGAACATTTGGTTTAATCTTTTCGACTTCAACCTGAGCACTCATATATTCAAAATCAGAAAGCAATCCTTGTTTATTTAACTTCGATGCATTTTCAAGATTGCGTAAAGCGTTCTCATAACTTTGCTTGATAAATTTTTCTGTTTCGCGAGTTAAAAGAACATCAAGGAATGCTTTTGTTGTATTAAGTCGAATCTGAGCAAGTGTTTCTTCGTATGTCAAGTTACTGAGTTCAAGTCCCAATTTGCTCATTACAATTCCTGTGTAAGCCTGTCCCATAAAAATTGGCATTCCAACTTTCAATTGTCCGGTATAAGAATTTGTAGAACCAATTTCAATTGGTCTAACCTTTCCAGTTCCGCCAAAGAAATCTGGTAAGAAGAAAACAGGCTTTTTAATATTTCTTATGTAAGTTCCCTCAGCAGAAATGCTCGGGAAAAGTGACGAATAAGATTCTGTTAACTTTGACTCTGATTTATCAACATCATATCGAGCGATTTTAACCTGAGAATTTTCTTTGAGAGCAATTTCAATTGCCTTATCTAATGTAAGATTTGTTATTACTTTCTTTTCACCAGCAGAAAGTAAGTTCTGTGTGATAAAGATTGTGAATAAAACGAAAATTATCTTCCTCATACTTCTCCTTTTTCAATTTGATTTACTAATTCAAGTGAAACTTTATAAAATTTCTGCACTGCTTTGAGATAATCTCTCTGTTCTTCAAGAGAAAGTTTTGATATAAGACTTTTGAATAAATTTTTGTTTTCTTCGATATGTTTTTCGATAAACTTTTGTCCTTTGGAAGTTAGACTAAGAACGATTTTTCTTCTGTCTTCTGGAGAAATTTTTCTATCAACATATTTAAGCTTAACAAGTCTATCCACCAGCTCTGATGCTGAACTTTGAGCAATAACAAGCTTATCCGCCAGATCTTTCAAAGTTATGTTTGGAGTATGGGCAATGTATTGAAGGGCTATAAGTTGTGTAAGTGTAAGCTCCGATTTGAAAATAGTTGGATTAAGTTTAAACATAACTTCTCGAAGCTTATAACTGATCTCCATTAATTCATTAATGATCTGTTCTGTCTCTTGATTTATTGTCATTCGTTTCTCCAATATTTAGAATTTTGAACTAATAGGTTTCCAAATATTTCGGAAACCGATACAAGTTTAATAATATAAATCTTCAAAGTCAAGAGAAATTTTTTGGAAGGAAAAATTTATTCCCAATTTTTTAATTATGAGTTTTTAAAAAGAGCGTAGCCACCCAGTAAAGCAGCATCATCTTTTAGGTGGGAAATAAAAATTTTGGTGTTTTTGTAATTGCTTTTAAGAGCTGTCTCTTTTGCTTTCTCTTTAATAACTGGCAGCATAAAATTACCAATTGCTTCCATTACACCACCAGCAAAAACCACACAATCAAAATCAAACATATTGATAAGATTTCCTGTCACTAATCCAAGTTCCTCAGCAGCATAATTGACTGCTTTAATTGTAACTTTATCTTTTTTCTTAATCGCCTGAGCTAAAATTCCGGATTTAATAACCTTTGTATCTTCAGTAAGTTTTGTGATGAGGGATTTTTTACCTTTTTTAATTTCTTCATTTATAATTCTTGTAATTGCTGTTCTCGATGCTTCAGTTTCAAGACAACCATAATTCCCACAACCACACTTGTATCCTTTTTCTCTTACCTTAATGTGACCAATCTCACCAGCAGAAAAATTTTTCCCACGATAGAGTTCACCATTGATAATTATTCCAGCACCAACACCAGTTCCGACAAACAAAGCAATTAAATTTTTACACTTTTCTTTTCCTTCAAAATGATAAATCCCAAGCGTTCCAAGATTTGCATCATTTTCAATTAACACTTTTGTATTGAAATGCTTTTCAATCGGTTCGGCGACATTTACATTTTTTAAACCAAGATTTGGAGCTAAGTTAACTATTCGTGTCTCCGGATTAAGTGATCCTGGAATTCCTAAAACAATTCCATCAAGTTGAGATGAATTTAAATTCTTTGCTGCTAATGCTTCTTCGATAGTTTGTATAATTCTATCAAAGATAGTTTCATTTTTCTTTTTTGATTTAGTAGATTTTTTGGCAATAGAAATTATTTCAGAATTCTGGTTAATTATTGCGGATAAAATTTTGGTTCCACCAAGATCGACAACTGCTATATAATTTTTTATTTCCGGCATTGAACTATCTTTTTATTTTCAAGATAAGAATTTATAAAACAAAAAAGGGAAGGCTTAAACCTTCCCTCTAAATTACTGAAGTGATTTATAAGTAAACCACCAATCAAATCCTTCCCAAGATTTTCTCTTTTCAGCTTCAACTATATCTTTTGGTGGTGGAATAATTACTTTATCTTTAATCAACTCATTATTTGGCCAGTTCTCCGGCATTGCAACTTTATTGGCATCTGAAATTTGTAATGCTCTTAAAGCACGAAGAACTTCATCAACCTGCCTTCCAATTTCCTGAGGATAATAAATCATCAATCTAATTGTTCCTTCAGGATCAATCACAAAGACAGCACGAACAGTATTTGTTCCTTTTCCAGGATGAACCATTCCTAAAGCTTTTGCAACTTCACCCATATCATCAGCAATGATTGGGAATGGAATCTCAATTCCGAGTTTTTCTTTGATCCATTCTACCCATTTGATATGAGAGAAGACCTGATCGATTGATAATCCAATCAACTCAGCATTTAATTTTTTGAACTCTTCGTTTCTTTTTGCAAAAGCAACGAATTCAGTTGTGCAAACTGGAGTGAAATCAGCAGGATGACTGAAAAGTACAATCCATTTGCCTTTGTAATCTTCTGGTATCTTTTTTATACCGTGAGTTGTTTGAACTGTAAGAGAAGGAATCTTTTCACCTAACAAAGGGATTCCTGTTCTTGTTTCGGCAGTCATAATAACCTCCATAATTTTTTAAGTTAGATGCCACATCCAAAACTAAGTTTCATTCAGGTCACTTTCAACATTTTTCCATCAACAAATATTTATAAACGGTTCAGATACAAAAATGGCTGATCGAAGCAATTCTCCTCCCGGTAAATTATAATCTTCGATCAGCCATTTATTAATTAATAACTATCTTTTGTTAGAACTACTTTTCCTCTAAAGACGCGATAAACAAAAATCGTGTAAGCAATCACAACAGGCATACCGACTAACGCAATGATCAACATTGTCTTCAAAGTGTATTGAGAAGAAGAAGCGTTGTAAATTGTTAAACTATAATTTGCAAGATCAATGCTTGATGGGACCAATCTTGGATATAAACTAATTGCAAATAATCCAATTACTGTTGCAATCATTAATGAAGATGATAAAAATGCCTTTCCAAATTTTCTACCTTTCAATGCAATTGGATAATAAATAAAGCTCGCTAACAAAAGAAGAAATACAATCCAGAATAAAACATTCTTCATAATCCCTTCAAAAAGGTATGATGCAACAAATAATGTGACTATTGTTGAAATAACATAAAGAGCTACAAAAGCGATATAAGCACCATTTGCCCATTTAACCATTTTTTCTAAATGCGCTCCTTCTGTTTTCATAGTCATATAAGTTGCACCGTGCATAACAAACATTGCAAAGCCAGTCAGTCCAATCAAAATTGCGTAAGGATTTAATAATCCAAGAAATGTAATGTGAGAAATAATCTTACCATCAACAATCTCAATTGGCAATCCTTTCATTACATTTCCAATCGCAACGCCATAGAGTAATGCTGGAACAGTACTTCCAAGAGCAAATGCTAAATCCCATCTTTTTTTAACTTCTTGTGTTTCAGAAAATTTTCTGAATTCGAATGAAACAGCTCTAAAAATCAAGAAGAAAAGCAATAACATAAATGCGAGATAAAATCCGCTAAATACAGTTGCATAAACAACAGGGAATGCAGCAAACAAAGCGCCACCACCAGTTAATAACCAAACTTCATTTCCATCCCAAACAGGACCTACTGCATTAATGTTTACTTTTCTTTCTTTCTCATCTTTGGTGAAGAGTTGAATAACTCCAACACCAAGGTCAAATCCATCAAGGATTGCATAGCCGATAATTAGAACTCCGACTAATAGAAACCAGATTGTGTTGAGGTCTATCATTGTAATGCCTCCTGTGTAGTTGTTGCTTCAGCACCTTTTTTAACCCATCTAAAAAGTAAAGAGAGAAAGATTGATAAAAGAAGAATGTATATTAAAGCAAATAGAATAATTGAGAATAATAATTCACCCGCTCCAACTGTAACCGACACAGCGTCTTTAGTTTTCATTAACTTGTAAACAATCCATGGTTGTCTTCCGACTTCTGCGGTAATCCATCCAAGCTGACATGCAATTACTGGTAAAGGAGTAGACCACAGTAAAACTTTTAACAAGCCTTTCTTTTCAAATAATTTTTTCTTCTTTAATAAATACACTGACAAGGCTGTTATGAAAATGAAGTACATTCCAAGAACAACCATATTATGATAAGAAACAAAAGTTAGCCATAGTGGTGGAATTTCATCGGGTGGGAATTCATTAATTCCTTTGATCTCGGCATTTATATCACCAAAAGCAAGCCAACTCAAAAGTCCAGGAATTTCTACTGGAAAATGAAGCTTTGGTGGCTTGGTGCCAGGCACTGCAAAAATTGCAAGAGGTGCACCTTCCTGAGTTTTATACAAACCTTGAATTGCTGCAAACTTCTCAGGCTGTGTATGTGCAACCTGCTTTGCATGTTCGTGTCCAAACGGGAATAATTCGAGCAATGAAACAATTAAACCAAATACAACAGAAAATGTAATTGCTTTCTTTGCAACTTCTACTGATTTATTTCTGATTAACCAGTAAGCTGCAACTCCTGTCATCAAAAATGAACCGCTTATCAATGCGGCTGTAAATGTATGGAAAAATCTTGGCAGTGTTGATGGATTAAAAACAGCTGCCCAGAAATCAACAAGCTCAGCTCTATTGTTTTGAATTACATAACCTGCTGGAGTTTGCTGCCAGGAATTGGCAACTAAAATCCAGAATGCTGAAATAGTTGATCCAACTGCAACCATTAGAATTGAAAACCAGTGAACTCCTTTTGATACTCTCTCACGACCAAAAATATATAAACCTAAGAATGTTGATTCTAAGAAAAATGCAAATACACCTTCGGCTGCAAGTGGTGCACCAAAAACATCTCCAACAAATTTGGAATATTCAGACCAATTCGTACCGAATTGAAATTCCATCACTATACCACTTGCAACACCGACAGCGAAAATCAGTCCCAGAACTTTACCAAAGAACTTTCCAATGGTTGCATAGATTTCGTCTTTCTTTTTCCACCCGATTGCCTCGATAATTACAAGCATCCAGGCAAGTCCAATTGTTAAAGGTGGAAATAAGAAGTGAAAACCAACAGTTAGAGCAAATTGAAGACGAGCAAGAAGTAAAGGATCCATAAATCCTCCCTTTTAATTGTTGATGATTTGTTTTAAGTGAAGTCGCCTTTTCATTGATTCAATAGCAAGCTCTTTAATCGATTTACTTGAAAGTCTCTGTCTCATCATTGCAAGTAAATCACACCAAAGTGTATGAACAGAACACCATCTTGTATTTGAACAAAACTCTTTATCAATCAAACACTTATTTAATGCAAGTGGACCTTCAACTGCTTGAATAATATCGTATGGAGTTATCTCATCTGGACTTTTTGCAAAAGAAATTCCCCCATTGATCCCTTTATAAGATTTTATTAGACCAGCACTACAAAGTTGTGGAATTATTTTTCGAAGGAATTTTTCAGGTATGTTTTGTTGATTTGCAATTTCTTTAATGGTTACAATTTGTTTATCCTCATTCTCAGCGAGATGGATCATTGTTCGAATTGCATATTCACCAGCTAAAGTTAACTGCATAATTAATCAATAATTTTTTCAAATTAAATAT
>Ga0207433_10014071_pt1 | contig 11652 bp, 12 predicted proteins | sample YelNatPaOPGAMG01_FD_187559 | JGI IMG/M metagenome (GOLD analysis project Ga0207433, IMG submission 187559) | Hot spring thermophilic microbial communities from Obsidian Pool, Yellowstone National Park, USA - OP-RAMG-01 (SPAdes) (version 3) | ecosystem: Environmental > Aquatic > Thermal springs...
TGGTCTTCTGGGGATTGGAGTCGAAAGGTTTTGATCGTTCTTGCGGTCGCAGCGATCGTTTTTCTGCCTTCATTATATTTCTACAAGCGCCAGCAGGAGTTGGCCTTTCAAAAACAGATGATGGCAAACAAAAACAGGATCCAGCAATTTCGCCAGAAGATAGAGAACAGAAAACCTCCTGTTGCTCCAAACGAATTCCGGACCTCGCCGGTTCCGGACACCTCCGGGACACAAAAAGAAATGTCCTTTCATCCCGGTGGTGACGGGGCCAGCGGACCGCCTTCCGGTCTTCATGTGTCTTCACCGTCCATTCCGGTTCCGTCTTCCGGTTCGGAAATGATGACGATGATGGCTCCCATTCTTGGGAACATCAACAGGATCGAGAAAATGGAAGAGGTCAACTCCGTCAACCTCGGAAAAACATCGGAGGATATCGGATCTCTCGGAAGAAAGATCCGGGTTCTTGAAGACGCAACGTCCAGACTCCTGAAGCAGGAAAGTCGTCTCGAAGAGAAAGTTTCCGTCTGTAAACTGGACACCTCCCGCCTCCGAAGGGTCAGACGTTCGCCTCCGCTTGTCTCGTACAGGGATTCCGCAGAACACGATCAGACTCCCGTGTTTCAGGGCTGGAGAGTTCTTGGCGCTTCGGGGAGCGGAGCCATTCTGGTCGAGCCTTCCGGTTCCACCCACTATGTCCAGGTGAACGGAACATTGGCTGGACAGCGCGTGGTTTCGATCGATTCTGACGCCGGATATGTGAAGTTTGCGAACGGAGAGGTTCTGAAACCGTGAACCCTTTTTCCCAGATTGTCTCCGAATACGCCAATGTCTTGCCGATGGCGGCAACGCTGGCAGGGGTGATTGGCCTTTTTTTGGGAGCCGTCGGGCTCCGGATGATGTCCATTTCGAAACTCCGGGGAGAACCTCAGTTGAAGGGTGTATGGACCTTTATGGCAGGGTCCATCCTGACCAATCTTTGGGTCTGGTTGTCTGGGTTTTCACAGACATTCATCCAGACATCCGGAACATCCTCCCTGGCGTATGCCGGAGGGGGAAGCGGGGCTAGTTCCTTTATTCCGTTTGCGATCGATACGATCCAGATTATCGGCGTATTCGGGTTTATACGGGGAGCCATGGGGCTTCGGGACGACAGACAGGAGGGCAAGGCGATCCCCATCGGCCAGATGAGTTTTGGTGCGCTGGCGATGAATTCGGTCCCTTTTCTTCATCTTGTCGGAAATACGATTGGAGGACAACTCCAGTCGTTCATCAACACGATTATTCCTTGAATTTTCTATCATTTCACAATTACGGAGGTTCACAATGAAAAAAATCTGGTACGGGGTTGGGGCAAAGGCCACGACATTCATCATTGGAAATGGTTCCGAGGATGCCCGGATCCGGGCGATGGGTTTTATGTTCGCTTTATCCGCCGTTTTGTTCCTGTTTTCGGCTCTGGTCGTCAGCGCATCACCGGCTTTTGCAGTCACGGATTTGAATGGGGCGGCCAGCAATCTGCAGACTGGTTTTCAAAGTGCCGGGCGGGCGCTGTATTACGGAATCGGGGGAGTTGGGCTGGCAACCGGCGCCGGTGGCATGCTCCATATGAAAAATGCCCACAAAACCGGCCAGTCGATTGCTCCTGGCGCGACCGCGACTGCTGTTGGTGCCGGGTTGACAGGGATCGGCACCTATCTGGCCATGTTTAACCAGACAGCGGCCCAGGACACGGGCGGGATGTCCACAAATGGAATGGGAGTTCCCCAGTAATTTTCATTTTTTCATTATTGTCCGGATCCCTTCCCGACAGGCTCCCGGAAGAAGGGATCCGGATCCTTTTAACCTAACGATAAAATCTGAAGAAATAGAGGAACCCAAATGCCGGATTCCGGAGTTCCATTTGTTATCGGCGTAAAACGCTCCCTGTTTCGTCTCCACGATCCATTCAGGGAAGAAGCGGACGAAGCGTTCAGGCGGATCCGCCAGTCGGCGCTGGCACGGGACCATTTTACCTGTCAGTTTTGCGGGATGCAGACCTCCAGGAGCGAAAAGCGTCCTTCCGGCTATTTCGAGGTTCATCATCTGAATAACGACCATCGGGAGAATCGCCTTGAGAATCTGGCTACAGTCTGTCCTTTCTGCCATCAGGTGTTTCATGCCGGGATGGCCGGAAGGGGACCGGAGCCGGGCGTTGCGATTTTTTTCCCGTGGCTGGACCAATGGAAACTGAATCGTCTCTGTCATGTCCTGTTTGTCCTGATGGAGATTGCCCCGGACCCTTCCCATAAAACGGAGGCGGAGCGGGTTTACCATCTATTGCAGGATGCCGCGACGGATCTGAAAGGATTTTTCGGAGAGGACGCGAAGAAACTCTCTTCGTTCTCAAAAGCGATCGCCGAACTTCCGGAGAATCTCTACGACAAACGCGCGGAGGCTCTCTCCTCCGTGCGAATTCTGCCGATCCGGGATGTTTTCGAGGATGCTGTCCGTTACTGGGCGGAACGGATGAATGCATCCATCCCGGTCGGATCCTGGAGCCAGATTCTGAAAAACGCCTTGAGACAATCTGAAGGAAAGGCTTGAATCCATGCCATCACCCTGGAAAACAGGCTGCGTCATTTTCGACGACCCGGTCCTCCGCAGTGGAGGATGGGCCTCGTTTACAGACGAGAACGGGTCTCCGTCGGAGCCTTTCCGCATCAATGGAACGGGGCAGTTGGGGAGCGATGTCGTCTGGTGGCTCAATATCGATTATACCAATATGGGGGTTTCTGGACTCAGAAAGCACCCCAGATTTCGGGGAGATTACTATCTGAGAACGCGGATGGATCAGATTTTTGCAGAATGGGGAGCCTCCAGTTTTTCTCCGGCGGACAAGACTGTTCTCGGTGCAACCCTGTTCTGGAGAGTCATGGAGTTTGCCAGGATCCACTACCGGTTCGACCGGATTCCGCTGGATTCCCTGCGGTCCGGCATCAGGGAAGTCTGGCCGAACGACGAGGTTCTGGATCCGAAGATCAGGGAAGCCATGCTGAACTCTCTCACGGAATACACCCATTGCGAACGAACGGAAGTGGCTCTGGAGAACTCCGGAAAAAACATCTCCTTCGTGCTTCCCCGGTATCGTCACGCCGCTTCCATTCTGGATTCTCCTGTACCGGACAACGACTGGAAAATCGTCCCGTCTTCCCAGGTGCCTAAAAATTGCGTCATTGATGCCAATTTCCGGAAATGGATGACGGATTTCGGAAAACCTGTCCTGGTCCAGGCGGTCGTCTCCGAAATCAACCCGGAGGTCAACGGTTTGCTGAATTTCGGATCCGGCGTGAGAAAACACAAGGTTCGGGACAGGGAGAACGCTCCATCGGCGAGACGGTTCTGGGATCCGGACAGAAGCTGGATGACCGTGGACGAAGCCATTGTCCTGTCACGGTTCGCTAACGTTTCCGTGAGCGAAGTCATTGCTTCGGGGCGACTGGTCAGGCTGTCCGATTATCAGAACGCCTGGCCGCAGGAAACCGGAAACCCAGAGTTTCTCTCCTGGTCGTATGGGTTGTTCATGGAGAATGTCTGGACGGCGCGGACCAGCATTCTCCCGGGAGAACGTGAAACCTCCGGCTGGCAGATCTTCTACCGGAGTCTGGATCATGTTTTGTGTCTGCAGGCGGCCCATGTTCTCAGGGAGAAGGGGCTGGTGATCATGGGATACGGGACAGGGCGGGTCTCCGCCAGAATTCCAAACGGCATGACGGATGCCGAAATGGCGGACGCCGCATTGGCTGCCGGCGTTGTCCCAGAGTCCCTGGACCCGTCCATGACCCAGTTCGGAAGCCACACGAAGTCCATTATGGCTTTTCTCATTCGCGGAGCAGCGGATCTGGACAGAAAACGTTTCCACCAGGCCGATCTCAAGTGCCTTGAAAAACACTCCGTATTGAAAGCCGGAAACCAGCCGGTGGCATCATGATCGACAGGATGTTTCGTTTTTTCGACGAAACGCTGTGGGGTATCTGGATGCTGACAAAACATACGCCTGATAGCCTGTGCCTGATCGAAACCGTTTTGGACGACAGCACTCTTGCACTTTCGAACGACGGACTGATTTCCGTGATCGATGTCCGCGGCTGTCTCAGACTTCTCGATGGAATATCGATATCGAAGCTGACCCAGGATTTGTCGGATCAGTTTTCTTCGTCTTTCTCCAGAAAGGGTCATTTCCTTCAATTTGTGTTTGTCCGGGATCCGGAACGGGGAAGTCTTGCTGTCCGGGAAGCATTGAAACCAGGACGCATCTCTGCCGAACGCATGCGGCTGGATATGGAAGACTATTTCGAATCCATGCAGGAAACTCTATCAAAGTATGTCGCCTACGAAGCGGCCTGGATCGTTGTCGGAACGGACAGGAGTCTCCTGAACCAGGCGGAAAAAAAACAGGACGGGAAGCGTCCCAGGATCCCCGTTGCGGGCAGCGGATCGATCAGACTGTCCGCCGGCAGTCCATTCTTGCTCTCAAGACATCATTCGCTGGTAGACTCCGTTTCCTCCATTTTGAAAAACAGGGATATCGTCTCAAGGGTGATGAAAGCGGAGGAGGTCATTCGGATCAACAGGATGATGGCGGATCCGGATTTTACGTCGGAAAACTGGAAGCCAAGAATTCCCGGAACCCGATTTCCCCTCCGCTCGCCTGTTCCGGGTCAGGGTAAAAACGACTTGTCGCATCTTCTCTATCCAGGCATAGGTCGTCAGGTATTTCCAAGGGATGCCACGGTCCGGAGTCTCCGGGTAGTCGAGATCGGCAACCAGATTCATGCCCCTCTGGCGATCACTGTCCCGCCTGAAAATCCGATGCCGTTCCTGAATCTTTTTTCCGCCCTGGCGTCCTCCCGAATTCCATGGAGAGCTTCTTTCCTGTTAACGGGAGACGGCTTGTCCGGCCTCGGCATGAAATCCGTTCTGGCGGCATTCATGACCTGGACGGCTTCGGAAAATTCGCTGATCAGCGAATCCATCAAGGACTTGAACATACGCTCCCAGACGGGAGAGGCGATCGTGGGGTGGCAGGCCATTTTCGACACTTGGGCCCCGTCCTCGGATCCGGATCTGCTCTCACGGAGAGTTTCCACGCTGGCCCAGGCCGTCCAGGGATGGGGAAACTGCGAAGTTTCCGATCAGACGGGCGATCCTCTTTTGGGCGTGGTTTCCTCCTTTCCCGGATTCGCTTCGGGTAAAGTTCCCGCGCCCCGAGCGGCGGCACCCATCGACGACGCACTCCTGATGGCTCCTTTCTTCCGTCCCGCTCTTCCATGGGACTCCGGGGCCTATCTTCTCCGATCCCCGGATGGAAAACTCATGCCGTTTCAACCCGGTTCGTCCTTGCAGGCCGCCTGGGTCGAATTGGGGAGCGGTCCGATGGGGTATGGTAAATCCGCCAATCTCTCCACCATGAACCTCTCCCTCGTTCTCTCTCCCGGACGGGATACTCTCCCATGGATCATGACGGTGGATCGGGGACCTTCCTCTTCGGGACTCGTGAACCTCATCCGGTCCCGTCTTCCGGACAAACCGGAATACCAGAGACTTGTGGCATTTCACCGGCTTCAGAATACCCCGGAATATGCCATCAATCCTTTCGATACGCCTCTCGGGTGCCGGAAGCCTCTGCCGATGCATCGCTCCTTTCTCCAGAATCTGCTGACGATTTTAGGGACAGCCACGGACGGAATCACTCCGGACGGCGTACCGGGACTCATGCAGCTTGCGATTGACCGGACCTATGAAGATATGTCGCCCTTCTCCGAAGGAGGAACCAAACCGCGTCTTTACGAACCGGGAGTCATGCCGGAAGTGGACGAGGCGATCCAGAAACACAAGGTGGAACTGGATCAGAAAACGACATGGTGGGATCTGGAAGATGCCTTCTTTGAGATGGATCTTCTGATGGAAGCGTCCCTGGCTCACCGGAAAGCGGTTCCGACCCTTTCGGATGTGGCCGCTACCCTCAACGATGCAACCGTTTCCCAGATTTACCGGGAAGGAACAACGAAGGACGTGAAGGATCTTGTGGCCTTTGCCTGGCGATCGCTGATGGAGGCGATCAACCAGTACCCGATCCTTTCCGGAACAACCCGGTTCGACATCGGAGATGCCAGAATTGTGGCGCTGGACATCGACGAAGTCACCCAGGGGAGCGGGCCCGTCGCGGATCGCCAGAAAGTGGTGATGTATATGATGACCCGTCATGTACTGGGGTTCAGACTTTTTTTGATGCCGGATCATGTGCCGCTGATTCATCCAAAATACCAGAAATACCATGCGGAACGGATCGCGGAAATCCGCCGGGATCCCAAAAAACTGTCCTTCGATGAATTTCATCACGTTTCCCAGAACCCAATTCTGGTTCAGCAGTTCCAGCGGGATCTGGAGACGGCGATCAGGGAATCCCGGAAATGGAACCTTCATATCGGTCTGTATAGTCAGCGGGCGGAAGATTTTCCGGATTCCATCATCGATCAGGCGACAACGATCTTGATTTTCGGGGCGGGAAACGAACAGGAAGCGGAGCGGACCTCTGCCCGCTTCCGTCTGGATCCCGTGATTGCCCGGGCTCTGCCACGCATTACGAAACCGAACGCCGAAGGGGCCAATTTCGTGGCTTGTTTCCGGACGGAAAAGGGATTCGTTCAGCAACTGTTGACGAATACTCTTAGCCCTGTCGCACTCTGGTCGTTTTCGACGGTAGCGGAAGATTCTGCGGTCCGCCTCGCCCTTCAGTCCGTTCTTGGCGTCAAGGAAACCATTCGCCGTCTGGTGAAAAGATATCCCGCCGGCGTCAAGGTGGAAGCGGAACGTCGTCAGCTTCAGAAGAAATCCGAAGACGAGGGGGATGTCCTTTCCGATATCGCGAATGAATTGCTGGCGGAACTATGATAGGATTCTTTGTATATTGTTCGTATCATGTTTTAATGATACGATAAAAAATAAATTTTCAGACGGAGGGTCCATGATGCATCCGAACCCCGGAAAATTCGAGAAAAACGAAAAAAAAATCGATGCAGTGGAAGAGATTGCGGAAGATGAGCTTTCACGCCACGCCCGTGAACAGTATCTTGAAGGGGTTCGTCAACAAATTCAACAGGGTCTCGATCCGGGAATCGCAGGATCCTCTCCGGACTATCCATCGGAACTTCAGGATCCCTACGGTTTTCTCGCGACACTGGAGGAACTGATCAGCATCGACGAAGAGTCCTGGCCGGAAGCTGAAAACGATCCGCCAGTTTCACCGGGAGGCCGAGGGTGAGCGCCGGTATTGAGATATTTCTTTACTGGTCGAAAATCGACCGGCAGTTTTCCCGGGCGATCCGTCAGATCGAAAGCGAGGAGGAGAATACCTCCGTCCATCCGGATGCCAGAACACGTTTTGCTCTTTTTCTGGAAGAATGGGAGAAGAATTCCCTGGATCCCGATGTGCTCCTGGAAGCCATTCTCTCCTTTCCTTTGGGTCAATCGCTGTATCTTGCGAGAAAAATTCAGGAAGAGCGGTTGCCGGCGCTACGGAAGATGGCTACGGATCCCCGCGCGGAACCTTGTCGCAACCGGATCGTCCGGACCATCGCCCGTCGTCTGGTATTGCGAACGTTCGAGCCATCCCGTCTGGACTTTCTCATTTCCATCATCGATTCCCAAAGCGAGAAGAAATCCGGAGAGGTTTTAAAATGAGATCCCGCTTGATATCTCTTTCTTCTGGAAGTTTTCTTCTGATGTTTCTTCTTGTGGCTGCTTCCATTCCGGCAATAGCCGGGGTCGCCTGTAATCAGGTAATCGCAACGCAGGAGGCCGTTTCCCAAAAGCAAATTCAGAACATGAGTCAGGGAGCTATTACGGCTGCGGCACAAGTGCAAGCATCACAGGCCTCTCAACTTGGAGCATCCCAGGGCTGTCTTTCCACCCTGTCGAACGTCGGCGGGACATTCAACTACCCCAAGTCCTGGTCCGCCCTTCAGCAAATGCTTGAGCAGATGGGATGCTCCATGGCGACCGGGACGGCGATGTCGGCCGTGTCGACCATGACCAGCCCCCTGAACTCCTATTCTTCCTATGGTCTGGGTGGAAATGTCGGATTCGGTCAGAACGGATTTAATACGGTCGATTCCGGTCCTCCGCCGGTGCTGACCGGGACGGCCTCCAGTGTCCTGGGAAGCGCGACGGGCGGCGTGTCTTCAATCTTCGGGAACATGGGATCAAGCCTTGTCAACAAGGCAAACGGATTGCCCGGCGCGAATACCGGACAATTGCCGGGGACAAACACGATGACGAACGGGGTGAACAACTCGTTCAACAACATCTACAAGTGAAGATCGTTCGGAGTACGACAAAAGAGTGCCTCAGCGAGGTCCATTACAGGGTTCCAGAACATGTTTACCGAAAGCGTCTGGATGTGCTGAATAAAAAAAGGAAAAAGCTTCTTGAGCGACGAAAAATGGAAGAAGAAGGGTTAGAACAATGAGTATTCTCAAAAAAACGATCCTTGTTTTTGTCTTTCTGATGGGTGCTGTCTTTCTTCGTTCAGGTAAGTCCTACGCTTTTTCCGCTCCCTGTCAGACGGTATTGGCAGGGCTTCAGGCGGCCGCAACCGGTGCAGCACAGTTACCTATCACCGGGATGTTTGGTACAGGTAGTATCACTGCGACTCCTTTGATCGGTGCGCTTCTTCCCTGGTGGACGGAACTCGAGGACTGCGTCTCCCAGGGGGTCTACTCCGGCGAGATGATGCTTTATACGGGAATCAATACGAACTTTTTCAATCTCGAACAGGCGAACATCCAGAACACGTCACTTTTGGTGAACGCGCTCACAAACGTCATGCAGGCGCGGGAATTCGGAGGGGCCACCGCCTCAAGTCCGTCCGTTGCCGTCGGCGGGTCCGGTTGTCAAAGCGTCGATGCTGCGGCCCAGGTGATGAGCGGAGACCAGGGCCAGCAGACCGTCGAAAGCGGATACACCGCCTCCATGGCGCAGTATAGACGGATCACGCAGGCGAGATCACAGAACATCGCCTATGTCAATACGGAACATCCCCAGTCCTTTTCTCCCCAGTCTCTTTTTCCCGGAGTGTCCTCTTCCGCCATCTCGTCGTCAAATTCCGGTTCTTCTTCCGGCGGAGCGACAAGCTCGGAGACCGCGCACTACATTCTGAATCTGACGGATCCTTACCCGCCGGTCCGTCCGGCGAGTGTCAATCCGAACACGCCGGCAGGCCGGATCTGGCTGTCGAAGATCAAAATCTACGATGCCCGGGAAGGACTGGCCCAGGCCGCCATGTCCCATGTCGCGACCTGGAACACGGGCACCTATCCTTTGCAGGGCTGGCTGCAGAAATCGATGAGCAGCATCGGGGCCCCCACGCCCACCCCGAACTCCGCCGGTCTGATTTCGGAGCATCAGATGCTGGATGCTCTCGTGAATGGCCGGTTTGCGAACCAGAACTGGTATTCCAACGTTTCGACCGAAAGCACGACCGATCTCTTGAGGGAAATCGCCTACGAGAATGCCATTCTGATCCGGATCGAACTGGACCACTACAATTCAAGCCTTTACAACACGGCGATCAACGCATCGCGGTATGGAGTATCCGTGGCAAAGGATACCCAGCCATGAGGTTTCTGTTGAAAAATCCATTTTGGAGACTCCCTGAAAATCCCGATTTCGACAGAGTTGCGGAATTTCTGGAAAACTCCTCCGGGAAGGAAACGGTGGAGGAACTGGTCTGGATGGAATGCCAGATCGAATTGATCGAAAACAAAACCGCCAGGCTGGAGGTTTGTTCCGATTTTCTCGCGGCGGCAGCGATCGACATGGGTTTTCTTCTCTGGAATGCCGGGCGGAGACGGGAAGGAGAAATTCTCCTGCAGGAAGCCGTTCGTTACGGACAGAGGAGAGAATACATGAATTCTGGCGACCGGCGAACACGATGGCTGCTTGGGCGTATCAGAAAATGGTCCGGTCATCCGTTATTCCAGGGATTCAGGGAAGACTTTTCTTCTGTCACGGAAATCTTTGCGTGATTCTTAAAAAATATGGCAAAATGTCAACGGAGGTTATGATGAACGGAATGAAAATGAGTGATACGGAAAAAACTCCAGTCATTCAAAAACAAAAGGTATTTCTGAACGACAATGGTTGGGCTTTATGGGAGATTTTGTCCAGCATCGCCATCGTGGCGTTTATGGGGTTGGCCGTGATGGGGCTTTCCTCTTCGACTTCCTCGTCGAACCAGTCCACTACTGCCCTTCAGGAAGCCGAGGCCTTGCAGGCCGAAGTCCAGAACATGTATCCGAACCGGAACTATGTGGCATCCGGGGATATTTCCTCGACGATCGTTACCCAACAGGCCGCTCCGGCCAATATGTTGACGGGAGGATGTGCGACCGGATTGTGCGGTCCTTTCAGCGGGTCCTCTTTTTCTGTGGTCCCGAACGGAACGACATTCTCCATAACGCTGACTCCCGTGACGCAGCAGCAATGCGCTGCCGTTCTGGAGTCAGCTTCCGGATCCGGATTGTGGGTATCGATCAACGGGATTCCCATGTCGGTATCCTCCGGGGGAACCGGATCCATCAGCCCCCAGCAGGCGAACTCATCTTGCGGGAGCGGTCAAATCCAGTGGGTTTCCCAGTAGACTTTCAGAGGTGAAAGGGTCATGAAAAAAAGACCGTTCTTCCCACATTATTGCTGTCCGGACGATCGTGGATGGGCCCTCTGGGAAATTCTGGCGGCCATTGCGATCGTTGCGACATTCGGTATTGTCGGTATTTCTTCCGGAACCAGTTCGCGGGATTTGAGCCAGTCGGCCCAGGCCGTCCAGGAAGCCCGCCTTCTGTTGACGGAAGCACAGAATCTCACTCAGGATGTTGCCGGAGGATCGGCTTCCCTGACCTCTCTGATTGTTCAGGAAAGCGCCACGACCTCCAATATGATAAATACCGGGTGTTCTTCCGGATTGTGCGGACCTTTTCCGGGATCCTCGTTTTCTGTCAATCAGATCGCCGGAATTCCCTCTAGGCAGATTGTTCTGACCGGGGTCACTAAAGCCGAGTGTGCACAGATCGTCGAGATGTCCGGAACGTCCGGTGTCTGGCAAAGCGTTAACGGATTGATTCCGTCCGCCATTACGCCTTCTGCTGCACTGTCGTCCTGCTCCGGGTCTTCCGTGACCTGGCTGGCCGATTAACAAGGAGACTGAGATGAATTTCCGATTTCTGAAAAAAATAAAAAACAGGTTCTCTGAAAGGCTCTCTGACGATTCCGGGTTTGCGATGGCCGAGACGTTGATGGCTATCGGTGTGATGGCCATCGCCGGCGGGATCTATGCGGCATCCAACAACATGCAGAACCGGGAAAACATCCGGACCCAGATGGTGGCCACGCAGATGAAGACGGTGGCCACGGCGGCCTCCCAATACGCGAAAGCCAATTCGTCCGCTCTTCTGGCCAGCCTTTCTCCTGGGGCCAATGGAATCCCTGTCTCTCTTTCGACGCTCGAGACTTCCGGATTTCTTCCTCCGGGGTTCAATGCGGTCAACCCATGGGGCCAGTCCATCGGGATCGAATATTACGAACCTGTGGCAGGGAATATCGCGGTGGTCGTCTATA
>Ga0207433_10014072_pt1 | contig 11652 bp, 10 predicted proteins | sample YelNatPaOPGAMG01_FD_187559 | JGI IMG/M metagenome (GOLD analysis project Ga0207433, IMG submission 187559) | Hot spring thermophilic microbial communities from Obsidian Pool, Yellowstone National Park, USA - OP-RAMG-01 (SPAdes) (version 3) | ecosystem: Environmental > Aquatic > Thermal springs...
CATCACCCACTGAACTTTCAGCACTCGAGTCTGCGTGTCTGCACTGTGACAGATGTCAAGCCGCAACCGACAGGCCGCAGCCGCTGACCCCGCCGGACTGCGACCTGCGCAGCAGCGGCATGCTCTTCATGCCGCTCGATGTGGGCAGGTTGATGGACTCCGATCTGTTTGCGATCGCCAACGGTGAGGAGTTCAAGGCCGCCATGGCCTTGTATGCCAAGAGCTGGATGCAGGTGCCCGCAGCCAGCCTGCCTAATGATGATCGCGTGCTGGCCCACCTGGCCGGGGGCTTCACCCCCCGCCGCTGGCAAAAGATCAAAGCGGTTGCCCTGCGCGGCTGGATTCTGTGCACCGATGGCCGCCTGTACCACCCGGTGATTGCGGAACTCGCCCACGACGCCTGGGAAAAGAGCAGGCACTTCATCAGTGACGTGACGCCGACCCGGCGAGCCAGCAGCCAGGCAGAACGTGCGCGGCGGTATCGCGAGCGGCAGCGACTCGCGAAGATGGCTCGGTCGGAAGCCGCAGATCATGCCGTCACGGCCCCCGTCACGCGTGACGCCGTCACGCCGACCGTCACGGAAACCGTCACGGCGAGCGTGACGCAAAACGTGACGCCCGTCACGCTTTCTTTTAAAAGGGAAATGAAAAAAGAAGGGGGAAACGTGACGACCGTCACGCCGACCGTCACGGGAAGCGTCACGCGTGACGCCGTGACGGTGTCACAGCGACAGCTTCCCGTACTCACCACCATGCCTGCGGCTCCAGGCGCTGACGCGCCTTCGCCGCCCCCCGATCTTTCAGGCCAATACCAAGCCAAGACCGGCAAACTGCGCCTAACGCCAGACGAGCAGCGCCTGTGCGATGCCACGTGGGCAAAGTACGGCGCCGCATTCCAGGAACGCTACGACGTCCCTCCACTGAAAGACGGCAAGGCGAGCTACCACATCGCCAGTCTGGTGCGCAGCCTGGGCATACAGGCCCCGGAAGTTGCTGCGCACTACGTCCGCAGCAATCACGACTGGTACGTCAAGAAGGGCCACGACATCGCCACCCTTCTCGGCGATCTGCAGAAGCTGCGCGCGGAGTGGATGGCGACGCAAAAGCGCGCCGAGCAAGTCGCCGTTACGCAGCGACAGGCCCAGTTCACCCCCAATGCACCCCCCGCCCGAGCCACCGCCGACGTGCAGGCGGCATTGCAGGAATTGACACGGCGGTTCATCGGTCCGCGAACTGCAGCGGTCTGAGTCCGAGCAACCTTTTCCACAATCCAACCCAAGGACGGCCATGCACACAGAACAGTCCCAACAACTCGATCTCGATGGCGACATCCTGCGCAGTCAGCGCCTCATCGATGCGCCCATCGACCGTCTACGCCCAGACCCGGAGCAGCCACGCCGACACTTCGATGCCGAGTCCCTCGACGCTCTGGCGCAAAGCATGGCCATGATTGGCCAGCTTCAGCCCATCGGCGTGCGCGAAGCTGGCGCCCACTTTGTGATCGTGTACGGCGAGCGCCGCTACCGCGCCGCCAAAATCCTCGGCTGGAGCAAGCTGTCAGCTCGCGTGTATCAGCCGATGGGTGCCGCAACCCTGGTGTTGCAGGCGACGGAGAACATGCACCGCGATGCGTTGACTCTGGGCGAATACGCCACCACCGTACTGCGACTGGTCGAGGCAGGCATGCCCATCGGTGCCGCGGCGAAAGCCCTGGGCCGACGCGAGGCGTGGGCGGCAACCATGCTGCGCATCGCCCGCGATCCCTTTGCCCGCGCCCTGATCAACGAAAACCGCCTGCTCAGTGCCGATGCCTGGGATCAGTTCTGTGAGCTCGACCCGGCGGCGCGCCGCATCGTGCTTGATTCCACCGACCCCATCACCGGGCCGCGCTGCGCCCAGGCCCAGGCGCAGATCGACAAGACCTTCGCCGCGCGCCAGGGCAGACTCGATGGCATGTCGCCAGCCCCAAAGATGCGGGAGAAAACCAAGGCCCAGAAGGCGGTGCCGGCCTCGGAGGAAGCAGCGGCGCCGCCGAAGGCCGAGACCCGCGTGTGCAGCTATGAGGAATGGCCTTTTCCCGGCGATCCGCATCTTCGCGGCCAGCCCGTTACCGCAACGCCCGGCGCGGCACCCTCCCGGCCGCTGGCAATTCAACAGCAGCCCGCACCAGCCGTCGAAGGCGACTTCTTTCCCCTGCATCTGCCGGACGATCTCTGCCGACGGCTCGTGCCGGATTGCGCAGATGCACTGGACCGTTATAGGGAGTGGTGCGGGCGCCATGGTGATCCTGTGGAAGCACTGCACACTGTCACAGCCGACCTGCGGCACGCCATGATCGCCCGCATTCTCGGTCTGCTCGATGCCGCCGAGGCCGCGCGATGAACGCCAACATCCATGCTGACACCGCCGCGCTGTACCACTCTGTCGAGGCGGAAGCCCCACGCTTTGCGGCGGTCAGCACACTGACCGCGGAAGATGTTCGGCAGACCCTCTACACCTTCTGCCTGGAGCGTGCATCAGGCGCCGATAAATACAACCCCCTGCTTGGCGATCCGCGCACCTACATCATGGGGCGCATGTGGGGTTTGGTCGAACGCTGGCGGGGGCGTGAAGTGTCATGGGGCGGCGAGACCGACGACGACGGTGCCGCTCCAGATGCGGTCGTCCCTCTGGCCTTGCGCAGTCCTGACATCGAGCAACAACTGATCGAGGCCGAGCAGCGCCGCGTCACGGAGGCTGTCCTGGAAGAGATGGATCGGACTGGCTGCCAAGATAGAGAACACCTGGTCAGCGTCGTGGCCACGATCTGCGGCAGTGGACTTGCTGAGCGGGCTGCGGAGCGCCTATGGGGTGGCAACAGCGGACGCATGCGGCAAAGGCTGCGCGAAGCGCGGAGGCAGTGGATCGCGCACCAGGGGGATAATCCACAACACGAACAACCACAGGCCTAGAACGATGAAGAGCCGCGTATCGCGCCCAAGCCTCGCTCACCATCGAAACGCCGCCGCGACATCGAACGCTGACCGCATTCACCACTGCGGCTGCAAATTCCCCGCCCCCGGCTTGAGCGGGCTGGCCTGTGGTGTCCAGGAGACGGTGGGGCGCACCGGCGGCAGCGCAGTGCCTGGCAGCGCCCACTGCGCCATGCTCCCGCCCGGAATCGCCGGAACGACCACCCCGGCCTGCGCGTAGACGCCAGCCCCATATTTCGCTCCCCGCGCACCCACGATCCGCCCCGTGTTGTAGGCGGAGAGCGTGCCAGCAAGTGTGCCCGACAGTGTCCAGCCGTCCAGCAGCACGGTCTGGGCCGCCTGAAGGTTCCTGCAGGGGTCGAGCACCTCATCCACGGAGACGCCGAGCCGGGGCAGGTTCCTGCTGTTGATCTGCGCCAGGCCGATGTCCACAGAGTGGCCCTGCGCGATCAGCTCCCGTGCGATGCGCGCCGCGTCAGCCACGCTGCCCGGCTGGTAACTTTTTCCCATGGTGTTGTCGTGCAGCGCGAGCGGATTGCCGCCGCTTTCCTGCTGCACGATCGCAGCCATCGTCACCGGCGCGATGGCGGGTGCGCATTGTTCAAGCAGGGGGATTGCGTCCATATCCAGACTCTGTTTTCCGGGCCCGCGCCGCAGAGTCCAGCCATGCGCCCTCATGATGGCGGGCGCCCTGTGGAGACCCCCATGCGTCTGATCATTGCCGAAAAACCATCCGTCGCCCAAGCCATTGCTGGCGTGCTGGGCGGCGCCCAAAAAGCTGAAGGCTACATCGATTGCCCGAGTCTCAAGACCCGCGTGACCTGGTGCTTCGGTCATCTGCTGGAGCAGGCCAAGCCCGAGGACTATGTCGGCGGACGTGTCGATTCCAAACACTTGCCCGTCATCCCGGATCGCTGGCAACTGCAGCCGCGCGATGGCGGGGCCGGCAAGCAGGTCAAGGTGATCCGCGATCTGCTCAAGGACGCCACCGAGGTGGTCAACGCTGGTGATGCGGATCGCGAAGGGCAATTGCTGGTGGACGAGGTGCTGTTGTACCTGGGCTGGAAAGGCAAGACATCGCGTCTGTGGCTGTCCAGCCTGGACGACGAAAGCGTCCAGCGCGCCCTGGTCACCCTCAAGCCCAACTCTGCTTTGCGCCCGCTCTACGACTCCGCCCTGGCCCGCCAGCGTGCTGACTGGCTGCTGGGCATGAACTGCTCCATCGCCCTGAGCCGGAACCTGCAGGCCGTCGGCGTGCAGGGATCGTGGAGCGTGGGCCGGGTGCAGACCCCGACCCTGGCCCTTCTGGTGGATCGCAAACGTGAGATCGAGCACTTCAAGCCCCGCGATTTCTACCAGGTCATTGCGCACCTGGACGGCGGCATCAAGGCCGCTTGGCAGATCCCGGACGATCTGACCGACGAAGATGGTCGCCTGCTCGATCGTGCCAAGGCTGATGAGATCGCCCGGCGCATCACCAGCAATGCCGCGCGGGTGACCCAGTTCGCGCGCAAGTCGGGCGAGCGCGCCGCGCCGATGCCCTACACCCTGGGCGTCTTGCAGAAGGTCGCCAGCAGCCGCCTGGGCCTGTCCGCCAAAGACACTCTGGCGGCAGCACAGGAACTCTACGAAGCCAAAGTCACGACTTATCCGCGCACCGACTGTCCTTACCTGCCGGTGGAGATGCACGGCCAGGCCGATCGCATCCTCAAGGCCATCGGCACCGAAGGCATTACGGGCCTCGATGCCGAGCGCCGGCATGCCGCCTGGAACACTGCGAAGGTCGAGGCGCACCACGGCATCATCCCGACCGGGCGGAACCCTGATGCGGCGAACCTGTCGCCCAACGCCAAGCGCGTGTTCGATCTGGTGCGCGAGAGCTACATCCGCCTGTTCATGCTGCCCGAGAAGTTCGAGACGCGCGAAGCGCAGTTCGACATCGATGGACTACCCTTCCGCGCCACAGCGCGCATGGTGCTTGATCCTGGTTGGACGCGACTCGGCGGCAAGGATGAAGACGACGGACAAGAGGAAGCTCCGGCCAGTCTGCCCGAACTGCGCGAAGGCGAGTCCCGCACCTGCGCACAAGGCGAAGTCGTCGGCAAGCGCACCACCCCTCCCAAGCCCTACACCGATGGCACGCTGATTGCTGTCATGACTGGCGTGCACAAGCTGGTGACCGACCCGAAGCTGAAGGCCCGCCTGAAGGAGACTTCAGGCCTCGGTACCGAGGCGACGCGAGCCAGCATGATCGAAGTCCTGCTCACCCGCGACTACGCCGAGCGCAAGAAGAAGGAAATCCATCCGACGGATCGGGGCGTGCAACTGATCGACATGCTGCGCAAGGTCACCCCGGAACTGGCCGACCCTGGCGCCACGGCGCTGCAGGAAGACGCGCTGGCCGACATCGCGGCAGGCCGGGCTGAGCTGGCGACCTTTCTGGAAGGCCAGCGCATCACCGCACACCAGATGGCGCACGCCCTGCTCGATGGCAAGCTGACCGACGCCAAGCTGATCACGCATGCCTGTCCGGCCTGCGGCGGGGCACGCTGCGCGCAGCGCACCAGCAAGGCCGGCAGTACCTATCACCGCTGCCTGGATTGCGAGGCTGCCTTCGGAGATGACGGTGGCAAACCCGGGAGGCGCTTCGAGGACAAGCCGACAGGTGAGAGCAGCAAGGCCACCCCATCAGCCACCGGCCCGAAGTGCCCGGCGTGCAAGAAGCCGACTTTCAAGAACGAAACCAAAACCTGCACGTTGCCCCGGCGCTGGGACTGGCGGAACAGGTGATGCGGCTCGGCGGTGTTCCTGTCAGCGCTGCCAATGGCGCGCTATCTTCAATGCGTCAGACCACAACGGTGTGAGTTCCAACGAAAATAATATGTTATGAAACCAAAACGTCTCAACCCATTTCAGCTCTTTCGCGCCCAGTGGGCCGTCATGAGCTTCTATGAGCGCTTCGAGCAAGTCGTGGCGCTGGTCCTGTCGGCGGTGATTGCCGTGATCATCGTCGTGTCGCTGATTCAACTGATCTCCATCGTCTTCACCCTGCTCATCTTTGATGCCTTCAATCCGCTCGATCACAAGGTGTTCCAGAGCGTGTTCGGCATGATCATGACGCTGTTAATTGCGATGGAGTTCAAGCACTCGATCGTGCGCGTGGCATTGCGCCGTGACAGCATCATCCAGGTCAAAACGGTAATCCTGATCGCGCTGATCGCGCTGGCGCGCAAATTCGTGATTCTCGACCCTGATGTCAGCCCGGGCAAAGTGGCCGCCTTGGCGGGGGCGACCCTGGCCCTGGGGGCTACTTACTGGTTGCTGCGCGACCGCGATGACAGCGCGACCGAGGAAGCCCCGCATGAACCGTCGTGACTTTGGCGAAGCGGCAGAAACCTGGTCGCGGCATCGCTGGCTCAACCGCCTGCAAACAGTGCTGCTGGTCGTGACCCTGCTCGGCATTGCCGCCCTGTCCGGGAGTCTGCTCTTTGGCGATATGGGGCTATGGCTGGCACTGGCAGCAGGAGGCCTTGCGCTGCTGGTCGAGCCTGCCGCTGCGTCAAGTCTGACCCTGCGACTCTATCGTTCGCGTGCCTTGCACCCAAGCGAAGCGCCCGATCTATGGGCTTTGGTGCGCGAGCTGGCGGCACGGGCCGGTTTGCCTGCTGTGCCGGTGCCGCACTACGCCCCCAGCGCCCTTGCGTAGCCTCACGCCGCGCGATCTCACCGGCGTCGTTGCCCATGAGGTGGCTCACATCGCCAACAAGGACCTGCGCGTGATGGGGCTGGCGGATTCCATCAGCCGGCTCACGCATTTCAGGCGGCCAAGCGCCGCGCTCGCGGCTTCAAGAGCTTCGACACAATCAGGACCGTCATCTTCCTGATCGCCGGCAAGCCCGACTTCGCCGCAGTCAACCCCCACGCCCGGTAACCCACTCAAAATTCAAGAGAGCCGAAATGGTTGATCTACTGCTGTCCATAAGGGTGTGCAAGCGCCGCACACAGTCAGGAGCCTAGATCAAACCGTCATTGCAGCAAGCGAACGGATGAGCGAATCGACATCGTCCAGACTGTGTGCGGCCGACAAGCTGACACGCAAGCGAGCGGTGCCCTCAGGCACGGTAGGAGGGCGGATGGCGGGGACCCATAGGCCTTGTTGCCAGAGCACCGTCATGGCGGCCAGGGCGGTAGCGTTGTCACCGATGACGATGGGCTGGATGGGAGTGGACGACGGCAGCAGGCGCCAGCCTGTCGGCATGGCTTGGGCGCAGCCCTCACGCAGTCGGGTCACGAGAGCCTGCAAATGCTCGCGCCGCCACGATTCCGCGGCGATGACCTTCGCGCTGGCGCGCAGGGCCTCGGCGATGAGAGGCGGTGCAGCGGTGGCGAAGATGTAGCTGCGCGCGCGCTGCATGATCCACTCCACGGTGGACGCTTCGCCCGCGACGAAGGCACCGGCTACGCCTGCGGCCTTGCCCAGCGTTGCCATGTAGAGCAGGTTCTGACTACGCAGACCGAGCATGGCGGCAGCGCCACGTCCCTCGGGGCCGAGTACGCCAAAGCCATGGGCGTCATCGACTAGCAACAGGGCATCGTGCGCCTCGCACAACGCGAGGATCTCGCGCAGCGGGGCGATGTCGCCGTCCATGCTGAACACGGCATCGGTGATGACCAGCTTGCGCCGCGCCGGGCTGGCGGCCAACATGCGTCCCAGCGCGGTGACGTCGGCGTGCGGGTACACGCTGAGTTCGGCCCGCGACAGCCGGGCGCCGTCAATAAGGCAGGCGTGGTTCAGCGCGTCGGAAAACACCGCGTCGCCGCGGCCCACCATTGCGGGCACGATCCCCACGTTGGCCGGAAAACCGGCGTAGAAATACAGCGCGCGCGGCATGCCGACGAAGGCCGCGAGTTCGCATTCCAGCGCCTCGTGCGCGCTGCTATGTCCGCACACCAGCGGTGAGGCGGTGGCGCCCAGTCCCCAGCGAGCGGCGGCTACGCACGCAGCTTCAATGACGGCGGGATGCTGGGCCAGGCCGAGATAGTCGTTGCTGCAGAAAGCCAGCATGGCGCGGCCGTCCACGGTGAGGCGGGCGCCGTCATAGCGTTCCACGACGCGGCGCTTGCGCCGTAGGTGGGCGGCGTCCAGCGCGGCAAGGTCGGCGTCGAGATCCCAGGCTTGGGTGGTCATGCGGGGAGTTCCAGGTGTTGTGCCGCCAGGGCGGGGTCGGGGTCGGACATGTGGGGGATGATGCCCAGGCAGCTTGCGCGCATGCGCGCGCGCAGCGAGGCGATGTTGTCGTCCACGCGCAGCATGTCGGGGTCGACGCAACTGGCGATCCAGCCCGCCAGCGGCAAGCCGCGCGAGGCGATGGCTTCCTGCGTGAGCAGGGCGTGGTTCAGGCAGCCGAGCTTGAGCCCGACCACCAGCACCAGCGGCAGGCGCAGACGGTGGGCGAGGTTGCCGCCGTCCTCGGTGTCGGACAGCGGCACGAGGAATCCGCCCACGCCTTCCACCACCACGGCGTCGGCCTGCTGGCGCAGGGCTTGCACGGCCTGGTCGATGGTCTGCAGGTCGATCTGGGTGCGGGCCGCGCGCGCGGCGAGGTGCGGGGACACGGGCTCGGGCAGGGCGTAGGGGTTGTCGAGCGCGGGTGCGACCTGCAGGGAGCTCGCGGCGCGCAGCCTAGCGACGTCGTCATTCGTGCCGTCGGGCGCGAGGCCGGCTGCCACGGGCTTGGCGCCGACCACGCGCGGATATTTCTCGCGCAGCTTGTGCAGCAGGGCGCAGGCGGCGAGGGTCTTGCCGATTTCGGTGTCGGTGCCGGTGACGAACCAGGCGGGCGCAGGCAGGGTCATGACGGAACTCAGGGGAGTGCAGGATGCGTCGCAGGCGTGAACGCGGCGGCGCCCAGCACGGCATGCAGCGCGTCCAATGCGGCGTCGCGCAGCAGGGCGGCGGCGGCCATGTCGATGACATAGGGCGGCATGAAATACAGGGTGCTGCCGATCGGGCGCAGCAGCGCGCCGCGCGCCAGCGCTTCGGCCGCGAAACGGCGGGAGAAATCGGCTGGGGCGTCCGCCACGTCCCAGGCCCAGATGGTGCCAAGCCTTCGGCCGTGGCGCAGCCGGGGATGCGCGTACAGCGGCGCGAACAGTGCATCGAGCCGTGCGCCCAGTTCGCGGTTGGCAGCGAGTTGGGCGTCGTCGAGCAAGTCCAGCGTGGCGAGTGCGGCGCTGCAGGCCAGCGGGTTGCCGGTGTAGGAATGCGAATGCAGGAAGCCGCGCTCGACCTCGTCGTCATAGAACGCCTGGTACACGGCGTCGGTGGTGAGCACGACGGACAGCGGCAGATAGCCGCCGGTGAGCCCCTTGCTCAGGCAGAGGAAATCGGGCTTGATGCCGGCGTGCTCGCAGGCCAGCAGGGTGCCTGTACGGCCCATGCCGACGGCGATCTCGTCGGCCACCAGATGCACGCCGTACCGCGTGCACAATGCGCGCACTTGAGACAGATAGGCGGGTGAGTGGAAGGCGAGGCCGTTGGCGCATTGCACCAGCGGCTCGACGATGAGGGCGGCAGTGTGGTCTGCATGGTCCTGCAGATGGCGTTCGAGTTCCGCGACGCAGTGCGCCACCCAGGCGGCTTCGTCCATGCCGGCGGGAGCGAAGCGCGAGTCCGGCGCCGGTACCGTGGCCGAAAGTCGCACCAGCGGGGCATAGCTGGCGCGGAACAGGGGGATGTCGGTGACGGAGAGCGCGCCTACGGTTTCGCCGTGGTAGCCGCCAGCCAGACCGACGAAGCGGTTTTTTTGCGGCTGACCGACGTTACGCCAGTAATGCGCGCTCATTTTCAGCGCAATCTCGGTGGCGCTCGCGCCATCGCTGGCATAGTGCGCATGACCTAGGCCGGTACGTGTACTCAGCCGCTCCGATAACTCGACCACTGGCGCATGGGTCAACCCGGCCAGCATGACATGTTCGATGCGGTCCATCTGCGCCGCGATGGCCGCTTTGATGGCGGGCTGGTTGTGGCCGAACAGGTTCACCCACCAGGAGCTGATGGCGTCGAGAATGCGCCGGCCTTGCGCGTCGACCAGCCACACGCCTTCGCCGCGCACGATTTCCAGTGGCGGTGCAATCTCGTGGCGTTTCATCTGGGTGCAAGGGTGCCAGACGGCTTGCACACTGCGCGAGGCCAGGTCGTCCGCAGGGTGGGGCTTGGGCGGAGGTTGCATCGGGGATTCGTGTCTGGGCAAAGACGTCATCATAGAAAGTAGAAAGCAAGACCTGCAGGATGCCGAGTGACCGCCTTCCACACGAATCCTTGGCTTGGCGTGTCTTGGTGCTGCATCCTGATCCGCGCGGATGATGACGCGGCGAAACCTGGCCGAGATGGAAGCCGGTGGTTTGCCATCTGGGTACCCAGCTATCGCTTCGTCGGCATGCAATGGAATGGACTGGAGCAGGCGAGCGTCCTGATGCAGGGCAGCGCAGCCAAGCCGACGACGACGTTCGTCGATCTCGGCTACCGGGGGGCGCAGGTGGACAACCCGCAGGTGCGCATCGTGCACCGCGACAAGGCCAAACGCGGGCAGGAGAGAATGTTGCTCAAGCGGCGTCAGGCTACCGAGCCGATCATCGGGCCTCTCAAAGCCGATCACCGCATGGATCGGTGTCCCCTCAAGGACGAAACCGGCGACCGGCTGCATGCGGTGCTGAGCGTGGCAGGCTTAAACATCCGCTGGCGGCTACGCAGGATGGCCAAGAAGGGGGGCTTGCTTACCGTTGATTTTTTGCGTCTGTCCTGGCTCGCGGCCATGGCACTTGGACTGCCAAGGCCGAACCGGTTCGATTCACACCTGGCGGCCGAATGAACTATGTCAGGGACGACCACTGAATCCACCGTGAACTTTTTCACAGTGCAGCCAAAAAGATATCGCCGCTCCGGGGAAATACCCCTTCCCCGTATTCATGAAGATCATCAAAATAGATAATAAATTGATGAAAATCGATTTGATGATTAATAACTAGATATTTATTTTGATAAATCGCAATAAAAACCCAGTCGTTATGGATGGCATCCTGCATGCCCATTGAAGGCATCGTGATAACAGTGACGAGACTAGCTCATGCCAGCATCCATCATGTCCGATCCTATCCATAGCCCTTCCGAGACTATTTCTGTCGTGGGACGGCGGCGCCGCAATCAGGAGATTTGAGTCATCGTGACAGAGCAACTACTGCCAACCTGCGCTGACCCCATCAGGATCGTGCCCATTGTGGGCGAGTCTGGCGGGGCACAGACTTGGCAGGTTTTGAATCGGCCCTGCGAACATGCACAGGGCTCTCATGCAGGAGCGGCAGAACGCGAACGCTTGCTTCTTGCGCTGACTGGTGCTGTCGCCAGTTTGACCGATTCGGTCGATTGCGTTCACGTCATGCAACGCATGCTTGACGACTTCGTGGATGCATCAAGTCATCTTGCCCTTGCCTGGATTTGGATCGGCTCAACCGATGATGCCAACAGCATCTCTCCTCAGTGCGTGGCGGGCCGAGCCCGCGCGTTCGGCGAAACCCTTCACTTCTCGCGTTCACGGTTTACCGCGCATTGCCCGGTGTGGCAGTGCCTCAAAACTGGCCGTGCAACTTACATGTCGATTTCACCTCGCAGCGCATATAAGCC
>Ga0207433_10014074_pt1 | contig 11650 bp, 14 predicted proteins | sample YelNatPaOPGAMG01_FD_187559 | JGI IMG/M metagenome (GOLD analysis project Ga0207433, IMG submission 187559) | Hot spring thermophilic microbial communities from Obsidian Pool, Yellowstone National Park, USA - OP-RAMG-01 (SPAdes) (version 3) | ecosystem: Environmental > Aquatic > Thermal springs...
TCTTTGGATACTTTAGGGCACATCTTGCTTTTATGATGGCAGCATTTAACATTTTGGCTACATGGCACGGATTGAAGGCGGATGAGAATGGATTTGTGCATCTTTCTATTGCTGAATTCAGCCTGTATAACTAGCACCATCGGTTAGTAAGTGTTCAAGTTTGTTAAGTCATGTTGAGAGGTGGTGAAACAGGGTTAGGCAGGGTTTAGGGTGTTATGTGCGAAAGAGTTTATCGTTTTCTAAGTCTAAGGCGGTGCAGATGGGTAGGGAATGGCTGAAAATCGCTACAAAGCGGGAAAATCTGTGGCGCGCCCGGAGGGATTTGAACCCCCGACCCAGGGATTAGAACTCCCCGGCTCTGTCCAGGCTGAGCTACGGGCGCAAAACTTAGCATTTCTGAAAACCCGCCTCTCCAAAATCCCCTGCGCGTGCAAGGACTGGAGGTGTGGGTTATGTCGTTGGCAGTGCGGTTTGAACCTAAGCCAATCACTTCCGATTTTGACGCCGCTATTGACGCTTTCATCCTTTCGCGTCACCTCAAAAACGCTTCACCTGAAACGCTTCAGTGGTATCACAAACACTTGAAGCCTTTCGCTCATTTCTGTCAACAACACAACCAAACGCCTTCAACCTTCTCCCACGAAATTGTCTTGGCTTACCTGAACTTTCGCCTTCAACATTGGACACCTCAAACTGTCAACGGTGACCTTCGCGCCATCAAAGCATTCGCCCGTTGGCTTGTCAAGGAAGGCTTCCGCAATGATGACCCGACTAAAGGCATTGAGAAACTCAAAGAGCCCATTCACTACCCGCGAACCCTTTCCGATGAACAAGTGGTCGTTTTGGTCAATACAATCGCAAAGCACGCTCACACTTTCAGTGGCTTACGGGACTTGACTTTCGTTTGCCTGCTTTTGGACACTGGCTTGCGACTATCGGAAGCGCTCAATCTCAAACTTTCCGACATTGACTTATCTCAAGGCTTCGTTCGCGTTGTCGGGAAAGGTAGCAAAGAGCGGTTCGTTCCGATTGGCGAAAGTGTTAAGGTTGTGTTGCACCGATATTTGATGCGGCGCTTACAAGTGACCAACGCTGGTGACTGGCTCTTTATCACAACAATCGCAACCAAATGGAGTAAAAGGCAGGCACAAATCAAACTTTCCCTTTGGGCAAAGAAGGCAGGCATTGAAGGCGTTCGCGTCAGCCCACATTCGCTTCGGTTCACTTTTGTTCGCAAATGGCTTCAAAGTGGCGGTGACAGCATTGTGTTGCAGCGAATTTTGGGTCACCAAACAACGCAAATGACTTCCTACTATGCCCGATTGTTCGCGACCGACCTCAAAGACGCCCACAAACGCCATTCACCGATTGATGCACTTGCTCCAACACTGAAACTTCCGCGACAGCGGTTGCGGTAGGTCAAACGACCCAAAACGCTGTGGGCAAAACGACCCAATCAATAGACAACTTGACATTTGTCCACGCTCCAGTTAAACTTAGCCTCGGAGGCGGCTGCAAAATGCCTGAGAGCGTCGTTGTAGTCATTGAAGCAGTTGACAAACTTAGCAGCGTCGTTGAAAACATTTCAAGCAACTTCCGCGTTGCGACCGAAAGCATCCAGAACAATGTCGCCCAACTGACGCAGCAATTTGAGCGCCTCAGGAACTTCGGTTTGGCTCTCGCGGGAGTGGGCATGGCTGTCGGCGCTTCCCTTGCCGCTATCTCCAAAGTCGGTGGCGATTACGCCGAAAAGATAAACGAAGCAGCCAAGCGCACTGGCATGGCAGCCGACCAAATGGCATTGCTTCGTTCCGCACTCTCCGACTTGGAGGTCAACGCCGAAGCGCTTGATGAGCTGATGATGCGGTTGGTCTTGGCGATGCGTGAAGCCAGAGAAGCGATGCAAGCGGGCAAGGTCAATGATTACGCTGCCGCCTTTCAACGGCTCGGCGTTAGTGTTACGACTTCATTTGGGCAACTTAAAAGCGTTGGACAAGTCTTTACCGAAGTGCTCCTAAAACTTGCTGAAATGCCCAATGAAAGCGAAAGAGCGGCTATCGCGATGCAGTTGTTCGGTCGGAGCGCCATCAACTTAGTTCCAGCCTTGAACGCGGGCAAGCAAGCCATTCTGGAAACGCTTCAAGCGCACAAAGCGGCTGGCGTTGCTTTGAGGTCTGATGTCATCAAAGCGATTGATGATATGCGCGACAGCATTTCAACCCTTCAAACAGCCCTGCAAGCCCTTGCAGCGCGGATTACCGCTGGCTTTGCGCCTATCGTGAAAGACGCTGCCGACAGGATGACCGAATTGGTCGGTAAGGTCAACGAGTTTTTGGACAGGTATCCCGCTCTCAGGGACGCAGTTGGGACATTGGCGTTACTTGGCTCATACTTGGGCACTGCCTCAGGTGGCGCAATTGCCTTCCTCGCGAACTTAGGGCTTGTGGCAGCAAATTGGCAGCACATTACTGGCTTAGTCAGTCGCGTTGGCGCATTTTTGCGGCTGGGCACGATTTTAGGCGCACTTGGAACGGTCGCTAAGTGGGTTGCGGGCGCTGTCGCAGGGCTTGCGGCGGTCTTGGGCATCCCTGTCTGGCTTGCATGGCTGCTTGTCGCAGCGATAATGGCAGCGGTTGCGGCTCTGATTATCTTCCGCGACAAAGTTTGGGCGTTCATTAAAGGAGCGGGAGCGGCTATCTGGAACTTCCTCAAAGACCTGTGGGCGACTGTAAAGGAAATTCCGGGCGTAATTTGGGAAATGGTGTCGCAAGCGGTTGCGGCAGTATGGGAGTTCGTGCAAAAACTGTGGGAGCGCATCAAGGAACTGCCAAGTAGGCTGTGGGAGAGCATCAAAAACGCCATCGTGGCTGCCTATGAGTGGGGTAAAAACATTGTGCTGTCTATCGCAAAAGGCATTTGGGACTACATAACCTATCCGATTAGAGCGTTCACGAACTTACTGCGTCGCCTTCGCGAAATGCTTCCATTCAGCGACCCGAAAGTGGGACCGCTCCGTGACCTTTCCCGTGCGACCCGCAAGATTGGCGAAATGGTCGCATCATCGCTGAACATTCGGGTCGCTGTGCCACAACTTGTCGGCGCTCCAATGGTGGCTGGTGGCGTCACCGTGCGACCTGTGGGGGCTTACTCCTACACCATTCACATTACGACTGAAAAGCAAGTCAAAGGGCTCATTGATGACGCGCTTCGTGACTTCATTTTGAAACTCCGCGAAGTCGTTTGACCGAACCACAAGATATTGTGGTCTCCTATTGCCAAATGGCAATTGAAAACACAATATATTGTGGTGGGCGATAGCAAATGATTTTGCTGGCAATCGGGAAAGGCGATTATCACCTAACTGACGCTGAATTTTTTGACGCTAACGAGGTTGATGGAGCGCTAAGAGAATGGCACGAATTCTTTATTGATGAAAGAGCGGAAGCGGATTTTGAGGCAATCTTCAAGCGGGATTTGATTGCGCGCCTGCTTGAACGGGCAAGACTGACAAGGCTGGAGCGGGCAGCCGTTGAAGGATTTGCACAAGGCGACACACACGCAGAAATCGCTCGCGAATTGGGCGTTTCGCGGCAGCGAGTTGAACAGGCGCTCACAAGTGCTATCAGCAAACTTAGAAACGCTGCCGCTGAACTTGGCGAACTTCAATCCTCAATGCCTTCAAGTTCAAACGCGAACGAGTAAGCCGAACCGTTCGGAGTGCAGTGAATTTCCTTCGGCAAAGTCTTTCGCGAATGCCATTCGGGGACACTTACGCCAATCAAGTGCTTTTGACCGCAGTTTGGGCACTGGAACGAAAAGATGCCCGCCGTTCCCCACGGGTCATCTTCATCAAGCGCTTGTTTGTGGAACTCGTTTTGTTCAACTAAGCGGGCTTTCAACACTGGAACTACTTCAATCCCACGCTTGCGGCGCAACTCATTGGTATAGTGGAAGTTTTCAATCCTTCCCATGGTGTCTTGTCGCAATTTCGTTCGGTCATATGTTGCGCGGTCACTGGAGCGCTCAGGCTTTTTCGGCAGCCAGTCAAGCAACGGGTTGGTCGCGCCTGAAAGATAGTTTGCTTCACGCAACGCTTGAGCGGGGTTCGTGACCGCCAGCAACTTCAATCGGTCGGCAGTTGCTTTGAGTTCAGGGCGTTCTTCCGGTGGTTTTGTTGCAGCGCCGAATGCCTCAGACCAACGCTTAGCACGAAGGTCATTTGGGTCTGTGTGGCGCACGATACCGAATTTTTCACCCGCTTGCACGAACGGCTTCGGTGGGTCAAGTTCGGTCTCAATGTGCTTGATTTGCCTGATTACTTCGGTCGGAACTTCCAAGCGTCCGAACATTGTAGCAGCCTCCTTTGTCTCAAGTGATTTGCCTTCAAGCACTTCAACGAATTTGCGCTTGACAGTCATGCTTGCTCACCTCACGCAACAACTTTAGCACAGAGTTGAAAAATGTCAATAGTTGTGTTACAATAGAATTGAAGCGACCAATCGCACCGCGTCGCTTTGTCGCCACCACGACGCGCGACTTGAGTTCCTGAAGTTGGGAGCGGGTTACAGCCCGCTCCCGCTGAAAAAATCATTTTTTGTGTTGCAAAACCTTGCAAAATCTTGCATTTTCGGGTGATTGACTTTGAAGCCGAAGCAGTTGCAGGCAGCAACCTTGCTGGCGCAAGGCTATAGCGTGACCGAAGTTGCCAACATGCTTGAGGTCAATCCCGCAACCGTTTGGCGTTGGCTAAAAGACGCAAACTTCCAGAAACTTGTCAACGCGGAAACACAACGAACGACTGAACGCTTGAGCGACATACTTGCGCAATTGGACAATCGCTTGCTTGCAACTTTTCAGCGGGCACTGGACAGGTTGACTGACCTAAGCGAAATTGCGTTCGCGCAAATGAAGGTCGCCGAAAACGCTGCCGATGCAGCGCGTTGGGCTGCGGTTGCAGTTCGCGTGCAACTGGCTTTAGCGCAAATTGCATTAAAGCGATTGGGCTCGGTTAAGGCTCAAAGCAGCGTTGACCAATTCGGTGACTTAGTGGCATCGCTCCAACTCAGCGGTGATATTGATGACTTTGGAGAAATTGCTGAAGACCTTGCCGAAAAATGAAAAAGGTTTTTACATCTTGCTTTTGACTTTAGCAGCGCAAACTTGTTTGGAGCGGGCGATTGACTGCTTTGAACGCGGGAAACGCCTTGAAGGCAAGCGTCAACTTGCAAAAGCCATCAGGTTCGCTTTTTGGTCGGCTGTCTTGACATTTTGCAACAAGGAGTGAAAACAAATGAAGTTCGCAGTTGTGTTCGGCGTTTCGCACTTGTTGGGCGACTTCAATCAAGCCCAATCGTTGGCTTCGCGGATTTACCAGTATGCGGGCGTTGAAAAAGTGCTTGTTGGCAACTCTGTCGCTATCGCTGTCTTAAACGCTTCAAGCCGCGAAGCCGTTGATGTTTTCGCGCAATTTGTTGGGCTTACACCTCTGGAAGTTTGGGAAGTTTTGTGGGAAACTGACGCGCAAGGGCAATTAGTGTCGGTCTAACGAAAGCGCCTCCATTACATATCGCTCTCGACCTCCAGCCCTGCCGCGAAAAAGCGGCGGGGTTTTGACCGTTAGCCACAAACGCGCCCCGAACCTCCCCACGCAACACCCGCTCCGCCGCCTTTGGAGAAACTTCCTGAAGCGCTTCCACAGCATCAGTGAATTTGGCAGCATTTTGAACGGTTCGGTAACTAACACCAATCTGCACCGCTATGGCTTCCGCAGTGGCATTAGGACCAGACAGAGCCGAAAAATTTTCGGCTCTGTCATCATTGTCTTTTTGGAACGGCTTCAGGTTCAAAATTGGGTTTTGCTTGACTGTCTTGTAAAGCCTCCCCATGACTACCGCTCGTTGCTCGTCGGTGAGATTGCGCCTTCCAAGTTGGTTGCGGTCAACCGCTTAATCCGCAAGGAAGCCATCCAACAAGGGCAAACTCTCGAGTTCCCAAACCGCGAAAGGCGCTTTTGAGCCCGCAACGACCGTGACCCCTGTTAAAACTGCCACTTCAGGGAATTGGTGCTGCAAGACTGCTAAACCACCTGCGTCCCAACGGGAAAGGGGATAGTCTCGGTAAGGCAGTATGACCCTTTGGGGTGCAGGTAAGTTGTCTATCAAGCAAGCGTGAACCCTGCCAGTGGGTAAGTGAACAACGACCAACAATGCCTGCCACATTAGCAATGCCGCGAAATCACGGCAGCGCAAGGAGAAAGTGTCGCGGTTCGTGCTCTTGAGTTCAACAAGCCATGACTTTTGAGTGGGTTCGTGAAAAACGATAGCGTCGGGCATGCAAACAAGCATGACAACGGTGGGTGGAAAAGGGGCTGATACGACCAATGGCTCTGCCTCGGGCAAGATAAGGGCGCGGTTTAGACCGAGTGGGGCGATTTTCCAGCCATGCCGTTCAAAGATTTTGCGAACAAGCCGCCACGCTTCCGTTTCAAGTTGCTTGCGACCTTCAAAGGTGGCTGGCACAACGGTCATTGTTGCCCACCTCCCGTTTTCAACTGGCTGGACAGGTCGGCAATTCGCGAAACCGCTTCAATCAGCGGGTCATTGGGCGGGTCGGGAGCACTATCCCACTCCATTGGCGAACTACAGGCAGGGCACAAAGGCGGCAGCAAAACTTCAAAGTCAACGGTTTCAAGATGACCGCAACGAGGGCAACGGGCTTCTTTGGTCGGGCGGTCGGGGAAAGCGACAGGAATGGCTTCATTGGTCTCGAGGTCAAAGACAACGGGCTCATTGGACGCCTCAAAGAAGGAAGCGACCCAATCTTCGGTGGCTATGTAGCGTTCCTCATTGCCTTCGGGTTCGTTGTTGGGGTCATGAACATTGTCGGGGCGAACGGTCTTCTCGCTCACGCCAACTTGCTCGGCTATGGCTTTGGCAGTGGCTGCCGAACCCGACAGAGAGGAAAATTTTTCCTCTCTGTCACCAACCGTTGGAGTTGGAGCGGGTTCGTTGTCAGGTTCGTGACCGTTGCCAGGCGGTAAGTCGCCATCGGGTTCCCAGTGGTCGCTAGCCCAACGCCAGTGCTTGTCGCACCGAGGGCATAGGGCGCGACCAACGCCAGCCCAACGCAGGGGTTCACCGCAAGTGCAACGGGCAACCGTTTCGTCGCCAGTTGCCCAACAGAATGGGCAAGTTGGGGTTGCTGAAATTTCCGATAACTTGTTGCCACAGAACGCGCAAACCTGTGGACTGAGTTGGTGCAAATGGTGCAACCCCTTAGACCCTTGCACTGTTTGCACTTCCTCATTGGTGCAATTAGTGCAAACTGGTGCATTTGCACTACTTGCACCGTTTGCACTTGACAGTTGTTGGTGCAAATGGTGCAAGGGACTATAGGCGTGCACCTTTTGCACCTCCGACCCTATCGGGTTTGCGTCAAGGAGTTCATAGAATTTGTCGGGGCGTTGTCGGATGAGTCCCTGCCGTTCAGCCGCCGTGATAGCCGCCTTCGCGGTTCGTTCGCCACAGCCGACTTGTTCGCGGATGAGAGCGACCAACTCGGTGTAGCGGTAGGGGCGTTCCTTTAGGGCTTCGCATAAGGCTGCAATCGCGCGACCCTTGAGCGTGGTCGGGGTTGGCGGGGTTGTCGGCTCGAAAATAAGGTTAGAGCGCAACCGAAGCCACAGTTCGCCAGCGGTCACCGACCGACCCCACCATGACAGCCGCCAGCGTCGTTCGCCATCTTGCTCTCGGCTGTCCAGTTGGAGCCCGACATCAACCGCTCCCGATAGAGCTGTGCTTCCGAGAGCGGCTGCCTCAGTAGGTTCGGCACCAACGGACTCTTTCCGTTCGTGGTGAACTAAAACGATTGTGCACCCTGTTTGCTGCGTGACTTCGCGAAGCGCTCCCAACGCTGAGTAGACCGCATCGTAATCCCGCGAGAGGCTTGCCCGTTCTTTTTGCAGCAATGGGCGCAGGAAAAGCGCTAATGGGTCAATGACAAGGAGCGCCAGTTGGAGTTCGGTAATGGCTCGTTTTATAGCAGGCAGGTCAAGGAAAGTCAAAGGGATTGGGGCAACAAAGACATCTTCGCCGTTGGCTTCAAGTTCGGTTAGGCGCTCGTGCCAAACTGCCAAATCTTCAAGGGCGATAACGCCAACCCGCCCTTTGCGGCACGGCAACCCCAAAGCGGTTGTGCCTTCCGCGACGCCCTTCACCAAGTTGGCGCACAAAACTGATTTGCCAACTTTAGGTCGGGCATAGAGCAAGACAAGTTCCCCCGAACCAATCAGGTCACCGACTAACGGAGTTCGTTCGTTCTGCGGTTGCCACTCTTTGAGTGGTACAAAAACGGAGCGGGGCGCTACTGTCGCTTTTTCCGTGAGCGCTTGCAACTGTCCGACTAAGTTTTGCCAGCCGTTCCCCTTAGCGGCGGCTTCAGCTAATTGTTGGGCAATTTCCCAAACTCGATGGCGCAACGCTGCTTCTTTGATGAGGGTCAGGTAGTCACCAAAGTTACTCAAGGCGGGCGGGACTTCCTGCAATTTCAGTAGATACTCTACTCCGCCACATTCATCGGCGAACCCCCAAGTCTGCAAAGTATCATGCACAGTTATAGGGTCGGGGTCTAAGCCGCGTTGGCACAGCGACTTTATGGCGCGAAAGATAACCCTGTGTGGCTCATAAGTGAAGTCGTTTTCAGTAAGTTCGGCAACAAGTTGTTTGGCGCATTCAGCATCAAGCAAAGCGCACCCCAACACTGCTTGTTCAGCTTCAACATTAGTCACAGGGAACTTAATGCTGCCCATTTTTGTCACCCCTTCTGCGTTGAAGTAACCGCGCGGGGTGACACCGAGGCGGTGCAATCGCGGTCGGAAGTTGCGCGGCAGTCGGTCACCTTGTTAAGGGCTCCGACTTTAGACCCAACCGACCGCTCCCGCCTCGATGGGCAGCGCGAGTGGGGGCACGCACGGCGCGGGGCATTACGGCAGCAAACCAGAATTCGCTGTGACTATCGGCATCGCCTTCGGCATCTTCGTTATTCGCTTTTTCCCGTGAATTAGGCGCTCTAATTCGCTTAACCTTTGGAGTTTCAGCCGCAACAAATTTACGCGAATTGGTCTTGGGAGGTTCAACAACATTGTTGCGGGCAAGCTGTTTGGCAACAAACTTGCGAAACTGTTTCGGCAGTTTGCGCTGGTGGACTTCAAACCACTTGACAATTTCGCGAATTCGCTTCGGGGTGTCTTCGATGGGTATCTCCATCAATGCAGGGTTGGGCAATTGTGCAAACAAACGCGCAACTTCTTTGGAGGGTGCTCCTTCAAAAGCCGCTTTCAAAATGTTTGCTATCTCGGTGGCTTGGGAGGCAAGGTAATTGCCCAACACTTCAATTTGTAGCGGTAATGGTTCACCGCGTTCGCAAGCGGCGATGATGTCACGGAAAGTTGAAAAGCCCGCCACAGTGGTGGGCTGGGCGGGCGCGGCGGGGGTGAAACGGGGCGAAAGCGCCGCGTCGGCGCGGCTCTCATTTACTTGCTTGACTTCGTTTGTCGCTTTCGCCACTTCGTTTCACCCCCGACAGTTAGTTTAGCGTAGTTTCAGGATTTGTCAAGGGCTCAATCAAACAACCGAAACCAATGGTAAGCCCTTGAAGACTTCCGTTTAGCAGTTAGCGCTTTAAAGGCGTGATAAGTCTTCCGAACGACAGTTCGTTCAGGCTTTTTAAGTCGCAACAACGCATGACCGAAAAGCCAGCCAAACAAAACTGTCAATAGCCACCTCATTTGTCTTTCACCTTGCTTTTCCGCTTTCGTTTGCGCCAAGTTCGTTTCATTGCTTCGGCAAGGTCGCGGCGATAAATTTCGCGAACAAACCTTTGAGCGGCTTCAATGTCAATGAGCCTATTTCTACCGACGCGAACGAAGGGGATTAAGCCTAACTTGCTTGCCCTGTAAAGCGTCACCCGTGTAACGCCTAATTGCTGTGCGACTTTGCTGATGAGTTCATAGGGCTTGCCATCAATGATTATTGCCATCTTACGTCACCGCTCTAAGTTTAACACGGTGATAGAGCCAAATCAACACTTGACAGGGTGCGAATTTCCAAAATCGTGAATTTTGGCGGTAAAAAGGTATCAAACTGGTGGGGTTCAGGGTCTTTACATCGCTTTATCATTGTGATAAACTGAATAGCGGCAGCGCGGGAGTGGGGCTCCCGCGCGGGGCAAAAAACCAGTGAAAGGAGTTGAGCCACAATGACCCAAAGACAGATTAGCGCAACCGACCGAATTAGTCAAGGGGCGTTGACAGCACAAAAGCGTTTGCTTTCGTTGCTTCAACGAGTTGACCAAAGCGCTCAAATCGTTGCCTCTATGGGCAACTCCAACGGCGAACTTGACCGCCTCTATCAGCGACGCAAGGGCATCGTTGAAGCGCTCAAACGACTTGACAAACTTGTCACCAAAATCTTCGTTTCCCGCAACCTTCGTTGCCCGCAGTGTCGCCATCAATCGGTCACCATTCACCTTCAGCGTGGTCGGGTTGTCAGCGCTAAAGCGACTTGCGACCATTGTGGCTTTCGCGTTGAAGCAGCGCGGCTCAAAAACGGCATCATCGCTAAGTGCCCACGATGCAACGGCGTTGCGACAATCGCTCAAGGCAAGCGTGGAGATGGCTCGGTCTTTTTCGCTTTCGCGTGTAACCGCTGCGATTGGGTCGCTGATGACCATTGGACAATGGCAGCGTTCACTTTGCTGCCACACTAAGCCAACAAGGGTGCGGGCTCAAAACAGGCTCGCGCCCTAACGCTTAAGGAGGTGATTGGCGTGAATGAGTTTCAAATGCACCTGAAATGGTTGGCAGAGCAACGCAGGCTGCGAGACCTTGAGCGCCGCTATCGTGAAGCCGAAAGAATTGCGTTGCGCGAACTTTTGTTTGCGTCAAGCGATGATGACGCAGAAAACGAAACTGACTTGGAGGTGAGCGAGGATGAAAACGAAGCGACTGAATGGCGGTAGCAATCTCAACCTTCGCGATTGCATCTCAGCGCTGAAAAACGAAGTCATTTTCCCGCTCGTTGCGCTTGCTGACTTGCTAATTGAAGTAGACCCAATCGTTGGCGACCGAATTGACCCGCAACCGACTCTAAAGAGCATTGGTCACTTGTTGAATGCTCTGGTTTGCCGCGCTGAATGCATTCTACGCGAATACCTGAACGAACCCGCCGAAGACTAACCCCCGCGCCCTGCCTTTCCCGCCGCGCTGCCAGCCGCCAGCCTGCAACGGGCTGGCGGTCTTTCTTTTGTGTGGCTTGCGTCGCAACATTGAAGTGGCGGGAAGTGCAAAAAATCCCCTGCGCGTAGGGTGAAAGAGAGGCGTTGGGTAGGGAATGGCTGAAAATCGCTGTAAAGTGGGAAAATCTGTGGCGCGCCCGGAGGGATTTGAACCCCCGACCCAGGGATTAGAACTCCCCGGCTCTGTCCAGGCTGAGCTACGGGCGCGCCTTTGTCCGTTGGAAAATTTTAGCACATCCTCACCGGAACGGAGTGGCGGGACTCGCATCCTGTTTCCTGTCAAACTCGCTGAGGTAAAAACTTGCCCACCCATCTGCCGATAAAACAGGTGGAAGAAGGGCTTCCAAATAAAAGAGGC
>Ga0207433_10014086_pt1 | contig 11644 bp, 15 predicted proteins | sample YelNatPaOPGAMG01_FD_187559 | JGI IMG/M metagenome (GOLD analysis project Ga0207433, IMG submission 187559) | Hot spring thermophilic microbial communities from Obsidian Pool, Yellowstone National Park, USA - OP-RAMG-01 (SPAdes) (version 3) | ecosystem: Environmental > Aquatic > Thermal springs...
AACTAATAATCTCAAAGGTCTTTACCTTATAGCCTAGAGCTTTCTCAGGTCTAGTAACTGCACCAGCCGATATAGACTTTTCAAGCCAAGGTAAATTATCAAGTGCATCAAGCCAATACCCGGTTCTAGGCCTTAAACTCATACTGGCACCACCCCCCTCATTATATGACCTTCAGTAGTAAATACCAAATCATCATAATCAACCCTCGGGGTATCACTGAAAATCAGGTAGAGGTACTTCAAGGTCTCAGCAAGAAAATAGCTATTCATAATGTCGGCTTTCTGCATAGTTCTAACGTCATTTATCCCAGCATACCCGCTATCAACCCTACAATATCTGACAAAATTTCTGAATATCGTATACGCCATCATCCTGTAAACATCATCACCCGTAACATTCCACAAGTGAAACAAGCTCTCAACAAGCTCAGGATACAAGTAGTTTTTAGCATCTAGAATAGTGAAGTTAGAATAGTCTAGATAGCGTGGCATAAGCCCATACTTACCCCACAACATGTAACATGTCGTAGCAAACATATCAGCATCAGGAATCCTACCAGCCAACGCAAGCAAACCAGCATAGAAATTCGAATGTACATCTATTGCTCTCTGTACTAAGCTCCCATCATCTTTATTCACCCTCTTATAGTATATCATGCCATTATAGTTTTCTTGACAATACTTGGTTATTCCTTTAAGATAAAAAAACGACTTAAATGAGAAATGCCTTTCTCGGAAAAGCATCCAAGACTTATACGGATACTCAAGAGCTGAATCTATCAAGCCTTCGATATGGCTTACAGTTGAAACCCAGCTCCCAGTATCAACATTGATAGACTCGCCTATCAAGTCTAGGCTTGACCGCTTATTAAAGAGTGTCTCCATAGCATTCCTAGCCTTAGTATAATAAGTGTTATCTCCCGTAAGTTTTGAAAGCATGCCAAACTCAAGCATTAAAGTACCTATATCAGCTGAATTATTAACATTCCCTCTTACAGCACCAGTCTTGAGATTAACACTATTGTAAGGCATACCAGTTGCTGAGTTGAAGGCGGGGAGAAGCCTGTTAGCTAAGTCAACCGCTAGGTCAAGAAGCTTCTTAGAACCGGAGATAAGATAGCCTGAAATCAGGCCTCCAAGCCACCTAATATTCATCTCGAAAACGCTAACCGAGGCATCAACATTGAAGTTGAGGTTATTTTCAACCCATGCAACCGCATTCTCAAACTCATCATCAAGCCCCATAATATATAATGTGTCAAGGCTGTCAACAATACTCAAGCCCAATGGGACGCCATACCAATCATGGTAAGTCTTGCTTAACGGCTTAAGCTCATCATGACCCCAAGCATAAGTCTTGTAAGCGTTCCACGCATGGATGAACTCTTTCTTGACGGCTTCGGCGACGGCCTCACTCTTCCTCCTCACGTCGGGCTTAATCTCCTCCTCCAGCTTCTCAGCCAGCACCTCCTTAAGCTTCTCGTAATCTAATGGGCCGTAGACCTCAACCACTTGCCAACACCCCCTCAATTTTAGCCAATATTATGAAGGGCGTGGCCGCATATATTAGTATTACACGGCGAACCCCATCCCTAGGCTCCCCCTCACGCATCCCACGCCACCCCCCGATCCGGATCCCTCGCCGCCGCCCCACCCGGAATCCACGCCGCTTCCCGGCCCGGAATCCACGCAGCCTCCCTGCCCGGAATCGAATATAACCCGAAGATCTCGTGCAGGCTCCTCATGAACTCGTCCCTGTCTATGACCTTCGCCAAGGTATAGGAGATCCTATATTTCAGTGGAATGGCCGCCTCCTCCTCAATTGGTGCGGTTGGTGCTATGATCTTGATCTCAACACGCCTGCAGAATGGAATCGGCTGGGATGTGGAGAGGGCCATAACATAAACCCCCTCAGCATCATCATAGCACGTCAGGAAGGCCCCGTGGTTAACCGGCATAATCAGGCTTGCTAGCTTCAGGTCATAGGCTGAGAAGACTATCGGGTAAACCCTATCCACCTCGACACTTATCTTCACATATTTGGCATCCTTGCTGCCCTCAACCCGGCTGAATATGCTTAGGATCCATCCGAGGGCATCCAGCCGATCTATGAGCTTTTCCTCCCCCAGCTTCAGCACATCGGATACATCCGTCCATTGATATGTCCAGCCCCTCAGCAGTGGCAGGGCCGTGTATAACATGCCCGGCTACTCCTCGTCCGTGAACTCCACCTCAAGCTCAATGTATCCCTTGGAGGGCGTGACGCCCGATGGATAGCTCCAGCTAACCTTGAAGCCCTCCTTGCCCGTTAGGCTCCTTATGACTATCGGCCTCCTCTTCTCAAGGGCCAGCTCACCGGCTGACGATAATACCTCGACGTCTATCGCCTCCCAGACTGGGGATGTGGCAGTCGCATCCTTGGTCCAGTAGATGGTGAAGATCGTTGCTCCCTGGGCCGCAATCCTCTTCGCCCATATCTTGGCCTTGAGGCCATAGGGTATCAGTATCCTCGTCGGGGGAGTCCATGGAGCCGTGGTGTCATGGTAGATCAGATCACTGTATAGTGGGAAGTCTCCGGATGCCGATGATCCATCAGTCTCCCCTTTTAGGGTTAGGATCTCCTTCACCATCACACCTTCACCTCCCTGAGGATGCCTGAATATACGCTCACGGCCTCGGCCCTCTGGTCCTCACGGTATAGTGGGAATCCCTCTATGCCATAGGTCTCCGTGAAGGCCCTCTTGATCGTGTCATTGTAGATTGCTATCGGCATGGTTATCCACTTGGATGCAACCCTCCTAGTCAATATGTCGAATATGAGGTCCGGGTTCTTCGGAATCTCAATCACGTATTCGGCGTAGGTGAAGTCAACCCCGGTATAGACGTTTAAGTTCGTGTCGTTCCCGAACCTGTATCCGTAGTGGATCTCCGGGAAGTGGACCAGCTCTATTCTGCCACGGGCGAAGCCGAACACCCTGTCAACCCCGGTGCTGACCTGATCCCTCTGGAACCTCCCCTGCGTAACCCCCTTCGGTATCTGGACATCTATCCTCAGCCACTTGGGCGTAACCTCCGTAATCACGTGGAACAATCTCTCCCGCCAGTCCTTCGGGATATACCACATGTCGGACTCACTGAAGACACCTGAGAACGGGAAGCTCAGGGCCAGCTCAGACGGTATATATGTCGTCCTAGGCATGACCCCGGTCGCCGGAACCGTGACCGTCCCGCCGAGGTAGCTCGGCAACGATAGGCCAGCTGTAAGCGGCAGTGGGCCATAGTGGATCCTCTCGAATCCACGGTTAACCCTAGACTTCACCCTGAAGACAAAGGCGTTCCCGGTTGCGGGAATGAATATCGTTAGGTAGCCGCCTTCCGGGACTAGGCCCAGCTCATCAACCTCCCTCATTTAAGACACCCTCTCCGGGATAGATGAGGCTCCCGCCGATATAAAAGATTTGCTAGGGGCGGGATGAGCCAGCACTCCTTGGCGTCATGCCAGCACCTCAAAAACGCCTCAAACATCCCCATCAGGATTGCCAAGAAGGCCAAGAGCAACAGGATCATGGCAAGGACCAAGACCACCAGTACCAACGAATCCCGATCTTGGCTCAACATGTATGCCGTGGGCGGAGTAATATTTATAGCCTATCAGACAACCCTAGCCTTGGAGAGGGTGGATGTCCTACGTAACGGTTAGCGTCTCACCTAACCCTTGCGTGGTTGACGTCACCGGGAAGAAGTATTGCGTGAACGCCAACTGCTGGTGCGACCAGGTCACGGCCTCCTGGACCGTTACCGTTAGCTGGAACGTCCCGAGCTCATATTCGAGGTTTCCCTTCCCGTGGGATGGTAGGCTGGAATACTCTGTCGGCGGGAATCGTGGGACGAAAACCTTCACAGTGAACAGCCTAACGGGCTCCGTATCCTTCACGTTATCCGGCTCCTTCAACGTCTATAACGTCGGCCAGATATATGAGGCCGGTTGGATCCGTGCATATATAAAGTATCCCGAGGGGGAGTTCGCATCCGATACCGCCAGCCTCTGGCTCAAGGAGACCGGGAGCCCGACATATCCAACCGCAAGGGTGAACGTCTATGTGGATTCCGGACAGGGCTCCGTCAGCCCCAGTGGAACAATCACGGTCTCTTGGACCGGGACAACTGTTACGGCGACCCCGGCATCCGGATACAAGTTCGATGAATGGGTCGGGGATATAGTGGGCTTTTCCAAGACGAGCAACCCGGTGACCCTGAAGGCCGAGACGTATTGGCTCTACCGTGGATGCGAGTGCCTAACGACAACCTTCAGGCTCGGGGCTAGGTTCGCCCCAATATCCGAATACTGGGTAAGCATAGTGGTTGGGGATGGCTCTGGCACGATAGAGGTTTACAGGTCCGATGGGACCCTCTTGGCCTCAACCACGAGCTCCAAGTCAATAACAGTCCAAGAGGGGACGCAGATATACTTCAAGGCCACGCCGTCATCGGGATACGAGCTGGACAGGATAACGGTTGACGGCAGGACGTATTACTCAAGCCCGACCCCAACCATAACCGTAACCGGGAACGTCTATGCGACCGCATACTTCAAGAGGTCAACGGTAAAGGTTAGCCTGAACGTCAACCCAAGCGGCTCTGGGACACTGACATTCTACTCATCCGATGGAAGGGTCATAGCATCAACAACCACTTCAACATCCGTTGAGGTTAAGATGGGGACTCAGGGATACTTCAAGGTTGACCCGGCCTCGGGATACCAGTTCAAGAACATAACCATCTGGGGGACCGCATATTACGAGAACCCGACTAGGACGTTTACGTTTGACAGGGATGCATCAGTTCAGGCAAACCTGTCGCAGGTTCCCGTGCCGCCTCCACCGCCACCCCCAACCCCGAAGGTAAATGTTTACCTATGCGTCAAGGAGGGGGCCGGGTCAATATCACTATACAAGTCCGATGGCTCTAGGATAGTCACCACGACTACTTGGCAGACGGTTCAGGTTGACAAGGGGATGCAGGGATACTTCAAGGCAGACCCGGCCCCAGGATTTTACCAGTTCGACAGGTTCGTCATAAACGACACGATATACACGGCCAACCCGTCGCCAACATTCACGTTCGACAGGGACTACAACGCACTGGCCTATTTCAAGTCCGTGACGGTGCCTCCGCCACCGCCACCAAAGGTGAGCATATCCATGGCCGTCAACCCAGCCGGTGCCGGGACGATAACACTATACAGATCCGATGGGGTCTCCCTAGGCTCGACAACAACGTCAACAACGGTCCAAGTGGATAAGGGGGTCGCCGGATACTTCACGGCCCAAGCGGCCACGGGATACCAGCTATCCAAGATAACCGTGAACGGGAAGGAATACTACTCAAGCAGAACCGATACGATGACATTTGACACGAATCTAACGGCCACCGCAATCTTCCAGACCGCCCCAGCACCCCCGCCTCCAATTCCTCCGCCAACAGTCCCATGGTGGGAGCAGGAGTTCCTAGGGATACCGGCTTGGGCTTGGATAGCATTGACCGGCGGAGTCGCAGGGATAGGGATAGCCGCCTACTACCTAGCCAAGAGGAAGTAAAACTATATAAACGTCGGGCTGAAGGCTTAAGGGGGAGAGGGTCTTGTCGGTCAAGGTAACGGATGCATATCATCAGGCCAGTGCCGAGACGGGTAAGGAGGCCTCTTGGAGGCTGACCGGCCACGTTGAATCCTCCACCATGAACCCGGTCCTCCTATACTGGTATGTTGACGGCCCAGCCCCGAGCATAAAGCTCGTCAGAAATGATGGTTACCAGGACGAGGTCAAGAAGGGCGAAAAGATAATAGTGAACTCTAGGGCTGGAGCAGTTAGTGCCTGCACGTCGTTCAGCTCAACCGATTATTATAGGGGCGTGATATTCGGTGATCCCGGGACATATAAGATACGGCTGGCCACGGGCAGGATTGTGGGCGGCCTTGAATTAGGCGGGATACCCGAGCAGATCGCATCCGCACTTCCATTGGCATTGGCCCTGATGCCAATAATAGTGGTCGGCGGGATAGTCGCACTGAGTGAGTATAGGAGGTGAGCCTCCACGTCAATAGAGGTCCTAGACTGGAGGGAGTTCACGGTAAACGTGACCGGCGCCCCGGCGATGGTAACAGTCACGTTGAGCGTCCAGCCCGCCGGATACGGGGCCCTATTCCTATATCGTGAGGACGGGGTAGTATTGGGCGGGACATCCGGCTCGACAACCGTAAGGATAGTAAAGGGGACTAGGGGATACTTCGTGGCCCAGGCGGCGCCCGGAAACAAGCTCACCAAGATAACCGTGAACGGGACAACCTACACCTCCCCGCAGACCCCGATAATAACCCTCGACAGGGACATGTCCGCAACGGCGTATTTCGAGGTCGCAACACCTCCGCCACCAGCCGGGTCTCTCAAGATCAAGGAGGCCAATCACCCTGCTAGTGCTCAGGTAGGCCAAGAGACCCCGTTCTACTTCACCGCCCACGTTGAGAGCGGCTCAATCCGTGACGCAGGGCTGGCATACATATACGCCGACGGCCCATCAGACACGATAACAATCATTGACGTGAACGGGAAGGGGACTACGGTGTGGAAGGGCTCACGGACGATAGCATACTACGCCGGGGACTCGCCCACCTGCACGACACTAGACTCTAGGGGATCATGGAGGAGTGTTAAGTTCCCAGCCCAAGGGAGCTATAAGATTAGGCTGGCCGCCTGCTCAAACTGCTCAGGGGAGCCCAAGATCGAGGACTCAAGGGACTATACCGTTGAGGTGTCCCAGGCACCCCCAACAGCCCCGCCCGAGGAGAAGAAGCCGCCGGAAGAGGAGAAGCCGTGGTGGGAGCGGACGTATTACGGCCTCCCGTTATGGGCTTGGATAGCAATAGGGGCTGGGGGGATTGCGGCCATAGGAGCAGTAGCATACGCCGAGGAGAGGCGGAGAGAAGAGCTTATGTTTACCCTCATGGGTAGGAGGTGATGGGATGTCGGTCCAAGAGAAGATAGCCCGTCTATCGGCTTTCATTCGCCAGAACCCGGCACTTGCCAATATACCGTTCATGACCGTTGCGGGCAGGCCTGTTAGCCCAGCTGAGGCACTAGCAATGCTCCAGTCTGGGCAGAACATCCATGAGGTGGTCATGGGCCTGAGCAGGCTCGGGATAGATCCGGACTGGGAGCTCGTGGAAGAGTTCTATAAGAGGCTTGCAGCCGCTAGGCCGGACGTTAAGATCTATGGCCTCGGGCTCCCGCCAATGAGCCCGGCGGAAGCCCTCCAGCATATAAGGGCTAGGGACGAGATAGGGAGACAGCTCCTAGAAACGTATTCACGGATGCTGGCCTATATGAGGGAAAGGATGGGCGGCCTCTGAGGTGAGACATCATGCCGAGGATGGGCGTGGCCACGTGCATTAGGGCTAGTTTTGACGATGCGAGCAGGGCGGCCAGCACGGCACTAGAACGTGCCCTGAGTTACATGAGGCTCAAGATGGACGTATCAGACCTATCAGGCGAAAGGGCAACTAGGAGCAACACCATAGCCGACATAAACAGCCGTGACCCACTATTCGTCTTGGGGGAGGGTCACGGGAGTCCAAGCAACTTCACGGGCCAAAACAAGGAGATAATCTTCCAAGTATGCAACTGCAGTGAGCTGAAGGATAGGGTTGTCTATCTGGTGAGCTGCGAGGCCGGGGATCAGCTTGGCCCGGACATCATAAGGAAGGGAGCCAAGGCGTTCATAGGATATAAGAAGCCCTTTTTATGGGCCATGGCCGCAATAGGAGACCCATTAACCGACCCCTATGGCAAGGGTGCGTTCGAGCCCGTCCTAGAGCTAATCTACAGGCTTGCGGATGGGAGGACTGCCGGGGAGGCTTATAATGCAAGCATGGATAAGTGGAACCAGTGGATAGACCACTGGAGCAGGAGCACCGACCCCGTGGCCCCACTAGTCCTCCAGACCCTGATAAACGACAGGGACTGCCAAGTCCTTCTCGGGGATCAGAACGCCACGATAGCTGCGCCTGCCCCTGCGATGCCAGTCCCGATTCCAGCCCCAGCCGCCATACAGGTGCCGTTATCCATGATCCTAGGCCTAGTGCCTATCGCCGCCGTCGCCGCCGTGATCGCCGGGAACGAGCTGAGGAGGATCTCCTTCTAATTTCCCTCTTCAACGCCGACTCGGCCCTATCAAGCAGGTCATGCAGCTCCCCTGAGATGAATGCCTCGGGGCCATAGGCCATCCCGAGCAGTATATTCGTCAGGTGATCGTGGAACAGCTTGCGGTGATGCTTCCCCAAATATTTAGCCGGGCCATCCTTGAACCTGTGAACCTCCGGCATGGCCTTCCCCAAGACCACCCTATCTAGGAGCATGTGGTGCTTGTGCTTCAAAGCATCCTAGCCCCCATCAGGCCCACCAAGAATATTAATGGCGTTGCCCCGGCAACTAGGGGAGGAAGGTAATCTTTTGTGAGCTTCTGGGCCCCCTTCGTGGGAAACCGGGTATAGACGATCATCCTATGATCTATGGCCGGTATAAAGTGCATGAGTATGAAGGGGCCAATATCCCAACGGGGGTTATCCTTATTCCTATCCGCCTCCTCCACCAGCCCGATCTTAAGCACCTCGCACCTGTTAAAGGCCAATGCGAACTCATAGGGGATCAGGATAGAGGTGGCCGACTCCACGACCGCCAAGGGATCCCATTTCAATGGGAGGATCGTCCCCGCCTTGACCACCCTTGCCCCGGATTCGAGGTTCTTGACCGCAAACTCGGCATACCGGCTGTCATAAACGCAATCCGAGTCCGCACATATTATATAGCAACTGCTGGCCTCAAGTATCCCCTCAACCCTAGCCCTGCCTATCCCCTTCTTGGGCTCACAGATCTTATCCACCAGCCCCCTGACACTTGAGACATCCGTGTTCGGCCCCGGGCATAATACTATCTCAACCGGGACGGTCTGGTTCCTAAGGCTGAGTATCGCTTGCAGTAGGGTTGGCTCCCCGTTATCAACTAGGACTGCGGAGGCCCGGAACATCAGTATTCTCTTCCGGTCATCAGGCTAATTAATCCTTTTTCAAGCCTGAGCGTCGGGCTCTCAAGTGAGGTCTTCGTGGCCATGTTGGTTACCGCCGTGGCCAGTGCGAATCCCCCGAAGACGGTCTCAAGCACCCCGAAAGTCCACTCAGCCCCCTTCCAGAACTCGTCCTTGGGCCTAGTGCTGACATCTATCAACGTTGCGACCCCCAGCCCGAGGTCAACAACCCCCTTTATCAGCTCGGCGGTATTGGATTGCCCGGTTATCCAGCCAACAACGTCAACTATGGCCTTGGGGATGCATATCAGGCCGAAGCCTATGGCCCCGGCAAGAGCCCCGAGAACCATCTGCCCAGTCCGGGTCTTCTCCGCACCCTCAAGCAGGAAGGCCATTCCGCCTCACCTTGCAGCCGCCAAGGTTATAAGCCTTTGGGTCTCAAGGTGCTCGTATATGGCCACGCCTATTATCGCCGCAATCATGACCCCGGCTATGATTATCGCCCAGTTCATGGCCTGCTCCTCCTTGGCCTGCTCCTGGGTGATCACCTCAACCTTCACGGGGGAGGACTCGCAGGCATTATACAAAGGCCACTCCCCGGGATAATACGCCTTAACATAATACGTCCCGACCGCCTGAGGGATCCAGTAGAACCTGAACACTCCCCCCTCCTGTGTAGTCGCCTCCCCCACCTTCCCGCCATCCACGTAGATCTCCACTTTCTTCCCGTCTAGGCTTATCCAGTTGCAGAATGGCCAAAAATGCCACTGGAGCTTCCCGGTTATGGTTACCGTCCCGCCAATCGGGAGCCTGCTAGGGGTAACCCCGAAGTCGCTGAACCTAGTCGTATAGCCCAATGCCTGCTGTGTGGCCATCTACCCCCTCACCGGGATAACGTTTTTAAGGCCCCTTTAAATCCTTTCCATTCCCGTTTGCTAGGAGGGCCACGGCACTGCTCCCTATCCCCGCCACGCCCGCCAAGAACAATATGGCTCCCCAGATCCAGTGGTGATACGGGTCGGGGTGATCTGGGCGTGAGAAGTCCCCTAGATCTAGTGCATCGTCCAGTAGCAGGCAGGTTCCGGCTATGAAGGCCACGGTGGAGGCAACTATCCCCGGTATCAGGTTTGCGACTCCATCCTCCTCCGCCATTCCTGTATCACCTCAACGGGGACGAGCTTGTTTAGCCCGTCAACCCATACCAGCCTCCCAGTCAGGAATAATGCTATCTCCCTAGCCTGGTTCTCAACCCACCTCATCCCCCTCTCACCATACTCCTCAACCTTCTCCGCCAGCTCCGGATAGCTCTCCCTCATCCTCCTCATGAGCCATTCGCCATTCAGCTTCTCCAACACTAGCTCGGGCGGCAATTGGCTTGCTATGCTCTTGGCCATCCCAAGCATGGCCAAGACCATCTTCGAGGCCGTTATCCACCAGCTGTTAAGCCTCTCCGCCTCCTCCCTGCTCAGGCTCTCCGGGTATTTCGGCCCGCACCTTATCGCATAAAAGATGCTCTCAATCACATACCAGTCATTCTCGATCATTATGCCTACCTTGTCGGGGCCGACTGCCTTCAGGACGGCGTTTATGGCCCCCTTAATCGGGGCCTCTATGACTGCGACCCCGAGGCGGCCTGCAAGCCTCGCCGCACGTTCCCAGCCGCTGATACCGCACCACCTCCCGCAGCCTCAGCCGCCTGAGCAGCCTGCCCGCCGATCCTGCTGGACATCACCGACTCCCAATACTGCCTTATGGCCGGTGCGAACATGTTCGTGATGTTGTCAACAGCCCTCTCGATTATCGTCTTAACCGCCTCAATCCTCTTATCGTCCAAGGCCATCTCATAGCCTCGTTTCTCCGCCTCCTTGATCATCCTCTCAACGTCCTCCCATGACCTCGGCGGCTCGATGATCTTATACCCGTGGCTCTCAAGCCAAGCCTTGACCTCCTCGGGCCTTGACCTCAGCTCCTCCAGCAGCTTCTTCTTATGCTCCTCCAGCAACCTCTCAACCTCATCCTTGCTCAACTTCTCCGGCTCGACACGGTAGCCGATCTTCTCAAGCCAGCTCTTCGCCTCCTCGGTAATACTCATATACTCCCTGAGGAGATCGTCCAAGCTCTTGGGCTTCTTCTCCTCGACATTGTTATCCGGTTGCGGTGGCGGCGTTGCCACTAGGGCCGCAAGCCTCTCCTCAACCTTCTTCTCAAGCTGCTTGAACAGGTTCTCAAGCCTCTCAATCTCCTGTGATTTCTTGGCCTCCTTTATCTCCGCCAACTCCTTCTTCAGGGCGGAGATCTCCTCCAGTAGCCTCTTAGTCGCCTCATCCTCCCCTCCCCCGAGGATGCTCCTGATCATTGCGGCCTTCATGCCGAGGAGCGTCAGGCCGTCACTGAGGTCATCTATTTTCTCCTTGAGGCTCTTCCTCCCCTCGTCATCGTCCTTCAGGAGGGCTTTCGCAGCTGCAGCAGCTATAACAGTTCCCAAGGCCTTCTGGGCGGTATCCGGCGCACTCTTGCTAGCCTCACCAAGTTTGGCAAGGATCTCCGCAAGCATCGTGGCCTTCGCCAG
>Ga0207433_10014088_pt1 | contig 11644 bp, 16 predicted proteins | sample YelNatPaOPGAMG01_FD_187559 | JGI IMG/M metagenome (GOLD analysis project Ga0207433, IMG submission 187559) | Hot spring thermophilic microbial communities from Obsidian Pool, Yellowstone National Park, USA - OP-RAMG-01 (SPAdes) (version 3) | ecosystem: Environmental > Aquatic > Thermal springs...
GACTTTGTCCAGACGTTTTTCCATCTCGTCGCATATCCGTTCTGCAACTGGAAAAGCCACGTCGTTTTCGACAAGGTTCATTTTGAAGTCGGAAAGAATTGGGCGTAGGTTTTCCGCCTTAAGCTCGGTTGTGGTGACTTTTGTAACGAGTCCCTTCAGGCCAGATTTTAGTTTTTCAAACATTTTGAGGTTTTTTCCCTTCTCTCATTGCGGCGACCATTGATTCGTATCTTTCGCGGTCTAAGTTGATTCTTTCGGCTATTTGGACGAACTGTTGCTGTGCTGCTTGTTGGCTTTTCCCAAGTTCTTCCAAGCGTTTTTTGATTATTTCTCTTGCTTCTTGACGTGTTTTCTCGGCTGAAACTCCGGCGCCCAGTCCGACGACAATTTTGTCTGGGTTATCCAGTTTTGCTCTTATGTAGGACGCGCCGCCTATGGGAACCAAAAGTTCGGCATTTTCCTTCTCTTTATCGAGGTTTTCGAGGGCCACGTTTGCATAGGCGAGGTCTGTTGCGACTGCGTTTATCATGTTAAGTCTTGATTGTAATGTTTCTGCTGTCTGTTCAAGCATGCGTAGTTCAACGCTTAGTTTTCGCAGCTCGTCTTCGCTATTACTTGCCAACTTTCTCTTCTCCAGCGACGAAATTTTTCAGTATCAGGTTTTCTATTTTGTCAGGTGGGACTTCTTCCACGCTGATGATTTTGATGTGAAAACGTTTCACGCGGTGTTTGCTGCCTATTTCGGTGTAGACTTTTTCTACCGCATGTTCCGGCTTTGCTGCGACTATTTCTTTTCTGAATGACGTTTTCAAGTTAGGTTTTTGGATCTCACCTGTTACCCTGAAGACTTTCAATTTTCTCATCCTCTTTCACAACATCCAAAGCATTCCCTATTATAAACACCTCGGGTCCTGTTGTCAACAGTCCCGCGATGGCCGTGTGTCGGTTGGCTATTAGACCTGTGCCTACGTAGGGGATTCCGCAGTTGATGGTGCCCACATCCACTGGAACCTTAAGAACATCTTCCAAGAGTCTGCGTTCCGTTTCTTTGAGCAGTGGGTGGGTCAGGACTCCTTTGTTCGTGGCAATAGCAAGTGAACCAACATATGGCAAGTCTGCTATTTCTCCAGCCACAGCTTCGACACATAGAGTTTCTGCTATTTTTCGTACGTCTTGGGTTTTGAGCCGCGGGTCGACGATTGCGCCGTGATCATTTGCCAGAACTAAGTTGCCGTAGGCAGTTTTTTTGGTTTCCATCGTTGTTATGTTTCCCTTGAATCCTTTTTTAATCGTTTCAAGCTCTTCTTCTCGAACAAAGCTCGGAAGCAAGATCCCATACGAGTTTGCGCATGCGAGTGCCCCGATGAGGACTGAGCCGCCTATTGAAGTATGTATTAAGCTTGTTCTGAACCATGCGCTGAGCCTTTCAGCTTTCTTGATGGGAACAGCCTTCGGAAGCATGAGAATCCCGTCGGTTACAAGCGAGTATACGCCGATGCTTGGGCTTCCAATGATGCTTGTCAGGTAAATAGCCAAGCATTAGTCTCCTTCGGCCAAGTAAACAGTCACGTTTCCATCCTTGTCTTTTGTTGCCCTTACCCTGATTTTTCTCGGAGGTTTTTCTATCCCCTTTCCCCAGAGTTTCTCGTTTACTTCGTTGCTGATCGTGAGTCTTGGAGCTTCTTCTTCCTCTTCTCCTTCTTCAGGTTTCTTTGCTTCGAGTTTCATGTGTTTAGTTATGAAGCTCTTAACCATTCTGATTGCGCGGGGTGTTCTCTTTCTAGGCGGCATGATCAACGCTTTGCTTAAAGGAACAGTGAAGGTTTTTTCTTCAACGATTTCTTCTTCCTCTTCAACCTTTTTCTCTTTTGCAGGTTTCACTTCTTTTTCTGCGGGTTTTTCCTCTTCTTCAGCTTCAGTTTCTGCAGCTTTTTCAACGGGTTCTTCTTCAGTTTCTTGTTTTTCGAATGGCTTTTCAGTCTCTTTTTCCTCTTTCAGCGTTTCCTCTGGCTGTTCTTCTGCCGCTTTCTCTGTATTTTTTTCTTTCTCGGTCACTGTTTTCCATCCCTAGGCTCTTATTTTTCTGGAGCGCCATTGTCTTCTCTTGGGGTGTGTTCTGAATTTTCCGCCTGTTCTGGCGACTACCCATGTTGGGACTGCCTTTTTCTCTTTTCCTGCACTTCCGAGTCTTCGTTTTTTTGCCGTGGGCTTGTTTCGGGTCATGTTTACATCCTTCTTATTGTTGTTTCCCGCTTCCGTGATTGGAGCTGGACAAGTATTTTTTTGAGCTGTTCGTCGGCGAGGGGCATGGGCAGCTTTCCTGTCTGTGCAAGTTGGATGAGTTGAAGTTCGAGCTGGTCGATGAATTCCGGTTTGACGATTTTGAGGTTTGTGAGTCTTTGTCTGGCTTCTGGTGTCAGTATGCTTCTTAATAGTGCTTGTTTTTGTTCTTCCAGTTGCTGCTCTACCTGTGTGTTTCTCTGTTCCTCCGCTGCCTGTTTTCGCAGGGCCGAGAGCTTTCGTCTGCGAAGCTCTTCCAGCTCGCTGTCTGACACGCTAATCACCTTTTTGGTATTTTGCCATTTCAGGGATTTCTTGGACTAGTTGCTTGTTGATGTCTTCTGCTATTTCTTGGAGGAGTTTTCTTCCTTCACGGCTTATTTTTCTTCCTCGGGGTCTTAACGTTTCAACGTAGCCTGCGGCTTGCAGCTGCTGCAGTGCTTTGCGTATTGTTGAGCCGCCTGCTTTTGTGGCGTGTTCTGGTTTTGTACCGTTGTCCTTTCTGCCGCCATAGTCAGCCCTCAGTTTCTCTATGCCTATTGGACCATGAACATAGATTTTCCTCAACACTGAAGCACATCGCGTATACCACCAGTCTGGGGCTTGGGGAGTTTCCTTGGCCTGTACGCCTGTTTTCGCGTAGGCTGCCCATGCTGGCGGAGCGACTGCGTCGACGTTTTCCTTCAAGTATTTGGCGAGCTTTTGAATTAGCTTCGATGCTGGAACGTCGTTAGGAGTAATCAAGATTATGTGTCCTCATGCTTTTCTGTCAGTAAAATCATGAAGCCTCATATAAAGGCTTTCACTTTTTACGTGGCTTGTACAACATGAAGGTGTGTCCTCTTGTTTCGACAAGTGTTGCTTCGGCTTGCTGGGCGATTCTTGTGGCGGTTTGTCTGGTGTCGCCTTCAAACAGGGCGGTTTTCAGCAGTTTAACTTTGACCATGGTTTCTTTTTGAAGTTGTTTCTCGATTTCTTTGAGCAATTCCGGTGTGGTGCCGTTTTTGCCTATCAGTATGGTTGGGTGCGCATTGGTCAACTGACGTTTGACGTAGCGTTTCTTCCCATGTGTGATTTTGCTCATTGTCTAGTTTTCGCCTCCTTCCTGTCTGCAAGTGGGATGCGTGTCCGGTGGCCACAGTTGAGGCACGTTATGACAATGTGTGGTTCTCTTCGATGCCTAGTTCGTACGCAGCAGTTTACGCCTGGCAGAATAAGGTTTTTGCAGTGTCTGCATATCAGGCGTCTGTATTGTTTCGGAAGCCTAAGCTTCGCTGCCATGGCTATTCTTCGAGCCGTGTTCACGTAACGTTGAGCGAGCGCTTGGTCTTCATGGAACGTTTGCTCTGCTAGCATGAAGAGCATGTCGATGCGTTGTTTTGCCATTGCACGGATGTTGTTGTTCATTGCACCGTCTTCAATCTGAAGTGAGTTTACCTCAATGTATGTTTTGTGTCTTACTCTGTCTCCAAATCATCAAACACGTTTCCATGTGGCCTGCTAAAACTGTTCCTGCGGGCGACGGCAAGTCTCCGAATTGACGAGCCAAATTGGCTTTCTGCGTCAGTAGACGGTGAGGATTTCTCCGAAGTACAGGGTGTGATAGTCGGATTTAGGGTAGAGCTCCTGTTTGATGTCTGGAGGAACCAGTTTTGGAGTGACTTGCAGTTTGTGTACCACTTTACACTCATAGTGTATTTTGCATTGTTTGATTACTGGGACCTTGATTTTCTTGGCCATTTCGAGTGTGAGATTGTATTCTTTGATTTTGTCCACTTTCCTGCCGGATATTGTGCCACAATGCTGGACGATTTCGTCCATGCCGTCTGCCGGAACGTTAACGGTGAACTCGTTGCTTTCTTCTATGAACTCATGCGTGTAACGGGTCGGACGTACAGCTACCATGAAAACGGGCATTCTCCAGAACGTTCCGACTAGACCCCAGCCAATCGTCATCACGTTGCTCTTCCCAGCCTTGTTCATGCTAAGGAGCAGCAGGCCCGGGTTTTCCAGTTTGCTAAGCGTCTCAACGGTGAATGCGTTTATTTTCGGATTCATGCCTTATGCTGGTGAAGTGTTCTTCTTAAATCAGTTTCTGTGGTTTACCAAATACGTTTCCATGGAAAAGCGAACTGTTGACGTTGTAAAGAGGAGAGTTGAAATTGCTGTTCACAGCATCGCTGCCTGATGAAAATCAAGTCTAAACGTTCACTGGTTGACTGCGTGAAGAAACTCCTCAACTATCCTGTAGGTCAATCCCCATATCACATGGCCGTCGATCACGTAGGCGGGAGTTCTTCCATGAGCAGTCCTAACTGTTCCTCTGTGGCAGGTCAGCTGTTTCAGTGAAATCCAGACAAACTGCTCAAGCTCATTCTTGTTAAGTTTGACGACTGGTTCATATTCAAGAAGAATCACAAATGGGAGGATTCTCATTTCATGCTTGCGACTAGATAGTTGAATGCTGGTCGTGCCTAGAAAACGACAACGGTTTTCAAGGTTGATGCTTGTTTCTTCCAACGTTTCCCTCATGACCGTTTGCTTCAAGTTCCTGTCGTTAGGTTCTCGTTTTCCTCCAGGCAACGCCATCTGGCCGGACCAAGGGTCGTTACGGCTTCTGACCCTCTTCACGAAAAGCACACTGAAACCTTCATTTTCAGGTTTCAACAGCAGAGCGACAGCTGCATCCACATCTTCTGCGTCCAGTGTGAAGTTCAGCTTCTCTGGCAGTAAGTTTTTGATGCTCGTCAATTACATCACTTATTTGCCAATGCTTCTCTTTCTTCTTTTGTGTTCTGAGCAGTATTTCGGTTTTATCCCCGTCAAGTTTTCAGCATGCACTTTTGATGTTGAGAAAGAATGCATGCTTGCATTCTGAATTCATATCACGCTTCCACAATTCTTTAATATGCAGTCTTGAGTAAACGAGAAAGCTGATCGACAAGGGAATAGCACTATGAAAACCGTGATCTTTGGTGTCTTTCTTCTGAGCGTGTTCTTGGCAAGTTTTTTTGTTCAGGCTTTTGCAGTGGAGACGTTACTTCCTTTGGACTTTGAGTTGGAAAGTTTCATGAAGACTGTTGATTTCTATGACTACGCAAGAACCTACGCCAACTCAGTGAACATGTCTGGTCCGCCGAACAAGTACCACGCTTACGTGTACATAACCTACGTGAACATCAGCGACCTGCAAATGATCTACGTAGGACTAAACAATATAACATATGACGAGGAATCATACTTGACCATACCCATGCAGAGTCTGATTCTGCATTACAAGACTGAAAACAGCAGCCGAGACGTTCTTGTTTCGTCCAACTTTCTGATGCTTCTGGCTTTCAACGACACGGCTAACTCGCTCTACCCGAATTCTCCAGACATGAACGACAATCTGTGGTCCTCATTCAGTATGGGTGCCGACTTGAGCAGTCTGAACGAAACGTTTCCTGCGTTGAATAGTCAGACGGAGATAATCCCGCTCACGCATTCAACCGACAAGTTGCAATGGTACTGGGGCATGAAGTACACAAACCTGACTGCAGTATGGTGGGAAACTGACATTTCGCCTGCCAACCACACGTACAACAACAAGCCTCGAGCTATTACTACCTATGATGAGTTGACGTTCACTTATAACCTCACATTGTCGCCAGACATGCGTCGGGCAACGCTGACCGAAAACCATATCATTGGAAAGATGCGGGACCTCTGGAGTTTCTGGGACTGGTTCATAATTCCATTCTACAATCACTACAACAGCACGGGCTGCTACAGGTACGGCAACAAAGTCTCCGATGAAACCGTCCATGACTTCATTCAGAACAATCAGATAAAAATGAGCATCGTTGAATTTCAAAAATGCGTGATGCTCAACCTGAACACTCACAGTGAAGCGGACGATGGCCAAAACGTAACTGACACCGACAGAAGCGTGAACAAGTCAATAGCCACCTACGCAGACGACGGAGAGAAAATCTTTGAAACAGGCTTCAGTACAAAAGAAACCTACAAACTTTATAATCCGGCAGAAACGGGCTACGCTGTCTACAACACGACGACGAGAACGAGCAGAATCGGCGGTTTCGCGCAGAACACAAACCTTTTCGTCTTCCACATGGGCTTCATGAAATTCCTTCCAATACTCGTCGCCCATGCGAGCCACTCGATGTACCAGAAGGCTAGGGACTCCCTCGCTGAAATGAGCCAGGCAGACTGTCTCTACATAGTCGCCTACCCGGTCTACAATGGTTGCAGAATCGAACATGACCCAATATACACTGCTTATGTTTCATTTACAGAAGTTCCAGAGTTTCCAGCAAGCGCTTTGCTGCCGTTACTCATGGTCAGCGTCATACTTATCATACTCTACATAAAGAGAAAGACGCCAAGACCGAAGAACTGACTACCATCTTTAATCTTCAACTTTTTCCATGGGTACACACTCCGATTTGTTACAACCATGTTCTTCGGGGCACTCTTAGTGGGGATTCTCAGAACAGTCATAGAGGAAAAAGGTTCAGAACTCGGTAAATGCGCTCATTCCAGGCGCTTGTTTCGCCTCAGAGGTTTTTCCATCCCATCAGCGGCGGTTCGACGTTCATTTGCCATAGAAGCGCTATGATTTCACCCCGATGGTGGACTTCCTCTTCGAAAATATGAATTAGGACGTCTTCCACCGTTATTTCAACCGTTTCATCAGAATCGTTCTTAACGACGTATTTCTTTTTGAGTCCTCCTTCCGGCAACGTGTCCAAGTAGTTTCGCATCCGCTTCTCAACATGCTCCATGTAGGTTTTAACTTCTTCAAAGGTTCTGTATTCATCATGTTTTCTGCGAGAATGGAGGTTTTCTTTCTGCAGGAAATCCAACCAGTAGTCTATCGCGCCCAACGTGTGAATGAATATGTTTCTGATGGAACCCCAACTTGCTCCCCTATCTTTGACGAATTCACTCCATGGAAGTCTAGCAAAAGATTCAAGATATTTTCGTCTAGTTTCATCGTTGTATTCCAGAAGCTCTCTGATTTCAACCATTCATACCACTGTCGAACAAAGCATTCCTTCTTGGAGTGCTATCTGATTGGCTTTCAATTTATGTCTTGGTGCATTCGCCGTTGTCCGGCGAAGAACCTGGGCGTGCTTATTCCCCTGTCAGGTGGTTTTCAACTTTTTGCGCAGGATTTTTCTGACAATATCCACCCGAAAGCCTAGACCTCGCAATAGAGCAATAGAAGAAACGTTTTGTTCCGAAGTTCCCAGCCTGACCGAATTCATTCCTTTTTCGAACAGAAAATTCATCGCCCGCGCCGTAAGTGCTGATGCAAGATGCTTGTTTCGAAACTCGGGAAGAGTGGCTGCTGGACCAAGATAACCCCTTTTGAGATGCAGATACTTCATATATTCCGTGTCAGGCTTCGCCACGACAGCCGACACTATCCTTTCGCCAACCTCAGCAACCTGAACCCATTCCTCATTGAACGGCGGATCTTCAGACTTCCATTTTTCAAGGTCCCCCAGTTCAAGCCTTTGCCATCCGAACCCAGTGTTCACAACTTCAACGAGTTTTCCTTCCTCATCAGGCCTTAAGCTTCGAAGCTTTATTCCCCCAACAACCTCAGGGACCGCTCTGAGATCGTTGAGCTTTGCTGACATCCGCTGAAACCCAGGCTGCAAAACGTATCCTCGGTTGACCCACTCTTTGATCCTTGAGCTTCCTTCATCAACCATTGTTGAAACGGTGTCACTTTCTGCATTCTTTTCAACTTCATTCACCAACATGTTTTCAACAAGCCTTCGACTGTGCCCTTTATAGGCCGCGAGCCACCGGATATTCTCCTCTGAATGTTCCTCAGCATGAGTTCCGACAAGACCCAATACTCTGCCATCTTCCTCTGCCACAAGAATCTTGAGACGTCGCCTCCTGATTTCGGACAGGACTCTTTCATCATCGAATGGAATAAACTCATAAGAACTGCCATATTCTTCATTCAGCAACCCTGAAACAAACGGCAAATGCTTATGGGCGAACTCTGAAATTTGGATTGCCATGTTCCCGCTAAGCAGAAGCTAAGAAAAGGTATAAACTTTTAGTCGACCAAAGAGAAAAAGCTGCAAAATGAGGGCGCATGCGCACGCTTGAGTGATCGACTTCGGACTACCCCGTTTCCTATATTTTGATGGCATAAACGGAGGTTTACTTTTCTGCCGGCTACGAATTTCAGATGTGCGGTTGCGAAGCAAACTCTCATGCCTGGCGCGCTAACATTCAATAAGAACGGTTCCGCTCTAAGGCAATGATGGCATAAGATACCATTGTTTGCTATCACTTTTTCATTTCAATGCTATCAAATTTCCATCAGTTGATATATGGTAGAGTATGATGCCGTACTTTCTAGTAGTTTTGAAAGATTTCCAGTTCAAAACCCTCTTCAAGACTATGTTGAAAAGAAGTAAACTGTTCGCGTATGGAAATTCGAAGTTTATGAGCACTCCTTCTCTTAGAGTTTATAGGCTTCGACCTGAACACTCGTTATTTTTCCTTTTAATTCTCTAGAAGCATCCATGGTAAAAGTCGATTCGGAAACGATCTTGACGTTTTGGAATCCTGCCCTTCTTATGGTGTCCAGATATTCACTTTTTTCAAGTGCGCCTGCAATGCAGCCAGCCCAAGCATCAAAGCTGTTCCTAACTTCTTCAGGCAATTCTCCTTCGGTAACCAAGTCAGAGATCATTATTCTCCCACAGGGTTTTAAAACTCTATATGCTTCTCGGAACACTCTTTCCTTGTCAGGAGATAGATTAATCACACAATTGCTGATGACAACGTCGACGGATTTGTCTTCAATTGGTAGATTCTCTATTTCACCTAGCCGAAACTCGACGTTTTCATAGCCATATTTAGAAGCAACAGCCCCCGCTCTATTGACCATCTCCTCTGTCATGTCAACTCCAATAGCCTTTCCCCTAGGTCCGACTCTTTGGGCAGCCAAGAAGACGTCGATTCCGCCGCCAGAGCCCAAATCCAAAACAGTCTCACCGTCCTTCAGACCAGCCAATGCGACAGGATTTCCACAACCTAAACCCATGCTTGAGGCGTCTGGAACACTTCTCAAGTCCTCCTCAGAGTAACCTGTCCGTAATGCCACGTCTCTGGCTGGAAGCCCACAGCCACATGATGGACAACAAGATTCTCCAGTTTTCGCTATCTCGCCGTATCTTTTTTTCACATGTTTCTTGACATCTTTTTCTTGCACTTCTATCATCTCTTGATTTATCGGATGTCCTATGGTTGTTGCGGAAACATATAAATATATCGGATGCCCAATACTAGACCATGAATGAGAAGTGCTGCCAGCAGATTCCGGACTGCTGTGACATGCGTGGCATGTTGTCCTTTTTCATACTCTGGCTTCTCTCAAAAAGACCCCTGAATGGACAGGAAATATGCGAAGAGCTTAGAAGGAGGAGAGGAACCAAGCCAACGGCAGGGACAATATACCCTGCATTGAGAGAACTGCGAAAAAAGGGGCTAGTAAAAATGGAAAGGATGGGCAGAACAACCACATACACACTCTCAGATGATGGCAAAGAAGGATTAGAAAAAGCTTGCAGATATTTCTGTGGTGCTTTTGGAGAAATCTTCCAAGAATGCACCAAGACTGTATGCACATGAAGTAGTCTTGCACCCGCACATGACGATTGTTTATGCTAGCAGAAAGCATGCTCAAATATAACGTCAAAAAGACGACAAAATAAAAATGTTGAGCATGGTGCGGAGGATTATTCTCAAACTCAAATCCGATTTATGAGTTTCAAAATAGCTTGCTCGACACAATCAATACCCGTCCGACAATCACCAATCAGGGTTAGGCATGCTACTATTGCGTACTACCCTTCTTAGCTCTGAGAGGGAGTACGGGACTGACACCAACTGAACGGACAGTGTTCCATCAGAAGAACTCACGACGGCATACTCCGCCACTGGTGGGTTCCGCGTCATGCCCGAAGATTCTATCTGGAATGGCAAACCGATACTCCCTGGATTTATTATGAGTGAGCTCAAGAAGCGCCTGAACATCTGGGTGTGCGTGTGACCAGCCGCAAATACATTCGCCTTGTGTCCTTCAAGTCGACGCGCCAGCTTTTCATCGGGCATCGTGGGCAGGATCCCGTCTGTGTTTGAACTTGGCGAACCATGATAACAGAGTAGACTCTTGGCGGGCCCTAAGTGAACCTCGAGTAGCAGTTTGAAGGTTAAGAGATAATGCCTGTGTAATTTCGTTAGCTTCTTCCTTGTCCAAAGATCCAATGCCTCCAGCTTCTTTCTCTTCCCTTCAGGTATTCCTGCATCGAGTTCGTTGGGAAGATCTCTCGCCAACGTTTCGTCAGTGTTTCCCATGACACAGGGACACCTCATGTTGCGAAGGTGTTCGATCACTTCTATCGGTTGCGAGCCAGTAGCGATGACATCACCTAAACAGACAATCCGGTTGGTCTTCCTCCTTTTGATATCTGAAAGAGCGGCTTTCAGGGAAGATTTCCGTGAATATTGGAAATGATTGCGATTCGCACAAATAGGTAACAATGTTGGAAGTGAGATAAGACTTTGGTTGCTAGAATGTGGTGCGGAGGTTAGGTCCAGATCTCGGTTCAGAATCCTTTTTTTCCACGTTAAGTCTTTCTACACCAGATCAGCCATATTATAAAAATGGCGCAGGCAAGTATGTCCACAGTTATTCTTTCTCAAGAGATGGCTTTTTCTCGCCAAGAATTTCCTGAAGAATTTCAGCAGTATTAAACCTTGCAGGGTTATTTTGAGCCTCTCTTAATTTTTCCCGCAACTCGGTCTTGAATTCTTCAAAGGCTTGGAGAAAATCGACCATCCATTTCTCCAATCTTTTAATGTCTCGCATGTACAGATAATCCCAAGAGGGGAAGTGAAATGGAGGAACTTCAGGTTTATCTTTAATCTTCCTTGTCAAATCATCTATGCAAATTTTCATTAACCCACCGCTCTCAAAAGATGTGACCAACCATTTTTTTAATCTTTTCATTAATCCCGATGTTATTTTATACCAAAAAATGTGGGAAGGCGAAAGTGCGGGGGGTGGGATTCGAACCCACGGAGGCCTTCGCCAGAGGATCTTAAGTCCTCCCCCTTGTCTTAGGCTTTTTCTGGCCCTGCCTATTTAGACCTGGCTCGGGTACCCCCGCATCAGCCACTAGTTGATAACGGTGCATAGTTAAAGTTTTTTTATAGTCAACATTAAATTAAAATCCACATGCTACATACAGTTCTGGTTGAAAATGGTTGGGCGAGTAGCTCAGTACGGATAGAGCACCAGCCTCCTAAGTTGGTGGTCGTG
>Ga0207433_10014090_pt1 | contig 11643 bp, 12 predicted proteins | sample YelNatPaOPGAMG01_FD_187559 | JGI IMG/M metagenome (GOLD analysis project Ga0207433, IMG submission 187559) | Hot spring thermophilic microbial communities from Obsidian Pool, Yellowstone National Park, USA - OP-RAMG-01 (SPAdes) (version 3) | ecosystem: Environmental > Aquatic > Thermal springs...
CTCATCTATTGTTTCGCCCAGAATGTTTGTGCCTGTTAAATGAACTTTCCATCCTGCAATCGGAGGTTCGCCACTGTCCCATACACCATTTACATTAGCATCATAGAATTTGGCGCCGCTGATTGAACCGAGTTTAATGTTGCCAAAGTCTATACCTGTAATGACACCCCCTAAGGCAACATCAAATTCATAGTAGCCACCAGCTGGAGCCGTCTGCTTCCATCCAGGCTCCAAGACTTCCGTTACCTTATAGTGTCCAGCCTCGGTAACTGTGAAGATGTAGTCACCTGCAGAACCCGTAGTTGTAGTTTGAACACAAGTGCCATCCTTCCACAGCTGAATCGTCCAGCCCTCTAAGCCCTCCTCGCCAACGTCTCGCACGCCATCCGCATCTACATCGTGAAACTTGAGCCCGCTAATGGTTGCTTGCGGTGGCGGACAAACCGTCTTCACGAACTGGAAGTAGCCGTCTGTTCCAGAAATCGTAGGATTGTCACCTGGGCCTTGAGCTGTAACGGCAACATATATATTCACGGCATAAGTTCCTGCTGGCAAGCCAGCAACTGGAACTGTCAATACTACATCGCAATAGTCTGGGCTTAAACCATGATTCGGATTATACAATCTGGTTGACAGTGGCACAAAAGTAATACCAAAGCTGGTTTTCTCCGTCATGCTGACGTTAACCCACTGCACATTTTTATTAGCAGCAGGCGGGCTGTCCCACTTGATTCTAACCGTAATCGTGAATGACTCTGCCGTGCATGGACCTGTCCAAACGATTGGACCAGGACTATCGGAAATTTTGTTTCCACTATAGTATATGTGTATTGGGTCTTCCTCGTCTTCGCATTTTGTAATTGGCGCTGCAATAAGCACTGTTGAGAATATCAGCATTGCAAACAGCATCATACTTACTGCTTTTTTCATTTTCCTTTCTCCTTTCTTTCTTTTAGCCCAAATTTCTTTTAACGTGCCTCTGGGCAGAAGGCACGGTCAGGCAGGCCCGCCTAACGCATAGGTATGCCTAACTAAACATACCATGGCTTTATCTCTTTTATAAATCTTTCGTAAAGGTATCTATGCTTATTCATTATTCTGGATTCATAACATTGTTCTGGATTCATAAGTTATTTTTAAGCTTTAAACGCCGGTCTGAGCCTGAAGGGAAAGCGGAAAGCCATGAGCGCCCTTTCACAGTCTAATGAAGCATCCTTTCAGGAAGTGTTCATGTAGCCTTAGACAGGGCGATGCTCCTCGGCGATTCAGGGAGAGAAGCCACATACTACCATATTACCGTATTGAGAAAAAGCCCTTAAGCTCAAAAGAAGCATGTGGCACAGAAACCCAGAAGCCTTCACGGAAGCGTTAAAGCAGATCTTCGGGGCCCAGGGAGGCAGACTCCTATTGAACGCGATAGCAAGAACTCATGGCACAATTAAACCTGAAAATTCAGGAAAAACCGTTAGCCTTCCAGAGCTTATCCGCTTAGCTGAACGACATACACGTGGGGGGGTAACCGAAGAAAAAAGCCGAAGAAAACTTGAATACGCCAAAGCCGAGCATCCTCATCATAGACGATGACGAAGGCATAAGAAAAGTGTTAACAGAAATCTTAACCAGCGAAGGATACAATGTGGAATCAGCAGCAACAGGCAAAGAGGCAACCGAAAAGGCTGAAGCCAAACTGTTCAACATAGCCCCAATAGACATCAAACTGCCGGACACAACAGGCGTGGACCTGCTCACAAAAATAAAAGAAACAAATAGAACTACACAAAGAAGAAGGGCTTCCCCCTCTTAACCCCTTTCCAAAGAGGCCGGGGAGGGGGGATGGGGCAGGCATAAACCCATAAACCGTTTCTAGGGGAGTTCGGATTCCCGGGGGGGAGATCATCCACTAGATTTAAAAGGGCTGGGGTTGATCAGAGCTTGAAAAACCCTGACTGGAAGTGTTCTCTGGGCGGGAGGGCGGCTCGTCTGGCTCGTCATGTATGTGGGGGCATGCGTCACCATGCTCGCCTGCTTCGCCCTCATATACATCATAACGACATCTGAGGACACGAGCAGGGAGTGGATGATCTGGGTCTTCATGGGGATCACGCTGGCACTGGTGATAGGGGGCTTCGGATACGAGACAAGATACAAGAGGAGGCACGGCTACAACCCCTACTCTAAATATGAGAAGCTATTCGAGTAGCTCCAACCACCTTATATCTCTCTGGAGGCCCATTTAGGGTGATGTCTGAGGAGAGGCCATTCAGGGTGGAGCTGAACCTAGAGAGGGGGTTCAGGTTCAGGGCGGACTTCGGCCTCGAGGGCGTTGAGCCCATCCACATAGATGAGCCCCAGCCTCTAGGCGAGGGGTCGGGCCCAAATGCCTCGATGCTCCTCGCAGCCGCTGTCGGAAACTGCCTCAGCGCCAGCCTCCTATACTGCCTCAGGAGGTCGAGGGTGGAGGTCTCCGGGCTTAAGGCGGTCGTTATGGGGGTTATAGCCAGAAACGAGAGGGGTAGATGGAGGGTGAGGGAGCTCAGCGCCGAGATAAACCCCACCATCGAAGGCGAGAAAAGAAAGGAGATGGAGAGATGCATAGAGCTTTTCGAGGACTTCTGCATAGTGACAGAGAGCGTGAGAAGGGGGATCCCGGTGAAGGTAAAGGTTAATTACAAATGATGATCAATTGAGATGATTAAAATCGAATCTTATAGAATATGTTTTAGATGTAGAGTTCGGATGGATCTCGGGGCGGTCGGGTTGAGGAGGCTCTTGGTTAAGGCTGAGGCCTGCGCTGGATGTAGGCTCTGCGAGCTCATATGCTCATTCCACCACGAGGGGAGATTCTCGCCCAGGCTTTCTAGGATAAATGTGGTAAAGGAGGATAGGCTGGGATTCGACTATCCTCTGTTCTGCCGCCATTGCGACCACTGCCCACCATTAGAATCTTGTCCAAATGGGGCCCTGGGCAGGACGCCTGAGGGCCTGTTGATGCTCGATGAGGAGGCCTGCTCCGGATGTGGAGCCTGCATAGGGAGATGCCCCTATTCGGCGCTCAGGCCTGGAGACGCATCTAAGCCGATCTTCTGCGACCTCTGTGGGGGGAGGCCCCTCTGCGCTGAGAGGTGCCCAACAGGGGCCCTCACCTACGAGGAGGCTGAACGTTTCGAGGAGAGGCCTGAGGAGGCCTTGAAGAGGCTCTTGGATAGGTGGGGTATAGTTGCCTGATTGGTATGGATATGCCGGGAGGATCCTTAGGGTAGACCTCACGAGGGGGAGGGTGAGGGCAGGGGAGCTTGAGAGAGAGCTGGCCAGGGATTTTCTGGGGGGCAGGGGGCTAAACTCGGTCAGGCTTTACAGGGAGGTCCCAAGAGACGTGGATCCCCTCAGCCCTGAGAATAAGCTGATGTTCTCGACCGGCCCCCTCGTCGGAACGATGTTCCCAACCGCTTCGAGGTTCAATGTCTCCGCCAAGTCCCCCCAGACGGGCATCCTCGGCGACAGCAATGCGGGGGGACACCTCGCCGCAGAGCTGAAGTTTGCAGGATACGACCAGATAATCATAGAGGGGAGGAGCAGAACACCCGTCTACATATTCATAAGCGATGATGACGTGGAGCTGAGGGAGGCATCACACCTCCGAGGCATGGATGTATATGAGGCCGATGAGGCGATAAGAAGGGAGATCGGAGACAGAAAGATACAGACCGCCGTCATAGGCCCGGCGGCCGAGAATGGGGTGAGATATGCGGGGGTCTACGCCAACCTGATGAGGGCTGCCGCGAGGACGGGTATGGGGACCGTCATGGCATCCAAGGGGGTAAAGGCGATAGCCGTTAGGGGGACAGGCTCCATAGAGGTCGCAGACCCTGGCAGGTTCGAGAGGCTCGTGATGGAGGTCGAGGAGGAGATCTACAACCACGAGCAGTACTGGCCCAGGAGAAGGATGGGGACCACGAGGATCCTCATGATGGCGAACGCCGCGGGCTTCCTCCCAACGAGGCACTACAAATCGGGGGTCTTCGAGCATGCATGGGAGGTGAGCGGAGAGAGGCTCGCAGAAGAGTACAACGTCAAGACAAGGGGATGCTCGGCCTGCACCATCCCGTGCAGCCGCTTCTACGTGGTGAAGAGGGGGAGGTTTTCAGGCCTATACGGCGAGGGGCCCGAGTATGAGGCCCAGGGAGCCTTCACGGCGAGGGTTGGCAACGGGGACCTGAACCTGGCCCTGAAGGCCGTGGATATGTGCAACCGACTGGGTATGGACGCCCTGACAACCTCAGAGTGCATATCGTGGGCCATGGAGCTCTACGAGAGGGGGCTCCTCAAGAGGGAGGAGGCGGACGGCCTAGACCTCTCATGGGGGAACGGGGAGGCCATCTTGACCCTGATAGAGAAGATAGCTAGGAGGGAGGGGTTCGGAGACATCCTCGCCGACGGCTCAAGGGCGGCCGCGGAGAGGCTGGGGAGAGGATCGGAGCTCACCATGCAGGTCAAGGGCCTAGACCTCATAATGGCCGATCCCAGGGGGTTGAAGGGCTTCGGCCTAGGCTTTGCGGTGGCGAGCAGGGGAGGGGACCACCTAAGAAGCGAGCCCTTCATCGAGCTCAGCGACGACCCTAAAAGGGGGATGGAGATGTTCGGCATACCAGAAGCGACGATGAGGCTTGCATATAAGGGGAAGGGGAGGCTCGTATCCTACTTCGAGGACTGGTGCGCAGTCATCGACTCCTTAGAAGTCTGCAAGAACATAATGGAGAACATGGAGATACTCCCCTTCAAGAGAGCGGCTGAGGTGATATGGGCGGCGACGGGCATCAGACTGACCCCTGAGGAGGTCCGCACGTGCGGGGAGAGGATCGTGAACATAGAGAGGGCCTTCAACGTCAGGGAGGGAATCACGAGAAGGGACGACGCCCTCCCAAAGAGATTCAGAGAAGAGGCCTTGCAGGAGGGGGGGAGCAAGGGGGCGGTCTTCGAACAGGAGCCCATGCTGGACGAATACTATAGGGAGAGGGGATGGAACCTGGAGACGGGTATCCCGGAGGGGGAGACCCTAGAGAGGCTCGGTCTCGGATTTGCAGCCGAAGAGCTTGGATATAAGGGAATACCCAAATCCTCTTAAGATGCTGGAGGACCATCTTCAAGCCCGCTCTGGAGCGGGGAGAACAGGGCCAGGTATAGCTGCCCGATACGATTAAATATCTCGGCGGATGCTAAATTCCGCCCAGTGGTGGTTTGAGGTGCTCCAATTCCAATATCCCAGAGTCAAGTAGAGGATCTCCGCAGGATCATCCTCAGGACTCTGAATGAGAACCAGCTCCTGATAATGTCTGAGGTCGAGGCAAATTCTGGGAGGATCACCCAGATTCTGAACAGGCTATCCAAGAGGAGCGGGAAGCCCCTATCTACCCTAAAGCTCAACGCGAAGATACTGAGAAGCCTCAATCTGATCAGGTACAGGGAGGGGGCGGGCGCAGAGCTCTCTGAGCTTGGGAGGTTCATCCTAGAACTCCTAAAGGAGGAACAATGGAGGGAGGACTGGAGGGCCGGGCTTCCATCTTCGAGGGTGCCCCCCAGAGAACTGGCGGCGAAGATAAAGGCTCTCAGGAGGAGGGTTTTGAAGATGCTGGAGGATGCCGGCTCGGGCCACCTCGCATCCTCCCTCTCATCCCTGACCATCATAGCCACCCTCTACCTGGCGAAGATGAGGCACGACCCCAGAAACCCTGAGTGGAGGCTCCGAGACAGGTTCCTCCTGGGGAAGGGCCACGCGGCCCCAGCCCTATATGCGGTCCTGGCGGAGTGCGGCTACTTCCCGGAGGAGGAGCTATCTCGTCTGAGGTGCGTAGGGGGGCTCCTGCAGGGCCATCCGGAGGCCTCCATCCCGGGGGTCGACTCGGCTTCGGGCTCCCTGGGCCAGTGCCTCTCGGTCGCGAACGGGATGGCCCTAGCGGCCAAGATGCGGGGAGAGCCGTATAGGGTCTACGTCCTCCTGGGGGATGGCGAGCTCGAGGAGGGGCAGATATGGGAGGCGGCCATGAGCGGCGCCCGCCACCGCCTGGACAATCTCACCGTAATAGTGGACCGGAACGGGCATCAGTTGACGGGGCCCACCGAGCTGGTGAAGCCCCTCGAGCCCCTCGCAGAGAAGTGGAGGGCCTTCGGCTGGGAGGTATTGGAGGTGGATGGGGAGTCGCCGGAGGAGATCCTGAGGGCCTTGACGGTGGGGGAAGAGGTGAAGGGGAGGCCCACCGTAATCCTCGCCCTGACGAGGAGAATCGAACCATCAACCAAGGGTGAGAGGAGGGGAGCCGCTTGAGGGAGGACTTCGGGAGGGCCCTCGTCTCCCTTGGAGAGGAGTTCGAGGAGCTCGTGGTTCTGGATCCGGATGTCTCGACCTCGACCAGGACATGCTACTTCGCTGAGAGATTCCCGAAGAGGTTTCTGAACGTCGGTGTTAGCGAACAGGACATGATAGGGATGGCCGCGGGATTGGCAGCCTCCGGGATGCTCCCAATAGCGACGGGGTTCGCCGTCTTCGTGGCGGGGAGAGGGTGGGAGCAGATCAGGAACACGGTCGCCAGGCAGAGGCTGAATGTGAAGATCGCCGTCACCCATTCGGGCCTCTCCGATCATGGAGACGGCTCATCCCACCAGTCGGTGGAGGACATCGCCATCATGAGATCCATCCCCAACATGGCCGTGGTGGTCCCGGCGGACGGGGCGTCAGCCTCCGCAGCTTTAAGGTCTTCAATCCTCTATGAGGGGCCCGTATACCTGAGGCTCGGAAGGGAGGAGACCCCGAGGATCTACGAAGAGGGGTTGGAGTTGGACCTCGGGGCCGCCGAGGTCCTGAGAGATGGCTCCGACGCCACGATAATCGCCAATGGGATAATGGTCTCGATGGCCCTGGAGGCGGCGGCCCTCCTAGCCCACGAGGGGCTAGACGTGAGAGTTGTAGACATGCACACAGTCAAGCCCCTGGATCTGGACTGTGTTGAGAAGGCGGCGAGGGAGACGGGCGCGATAGTAACAGCCGAGGAGCACAGCGTAATAGGGGGATTGGGAGGGGCCGTCTCAGAAGCCATATCCGAGCTTAGGCCGACCGCGATGGCCAGGATAGGAATCAGAGACCGCTTCGGGGAATCGAGCAGGACATATGGGGAGCTCCTGGAGAAGTTGGGGCTGACCTCTAGGGCCATCGCAGAGGCAGCCCGATCCACGGTCAGGAGGAGGATATGAGCGGGGTGAATCTCGGCATCTCCTACCCGAAGGTCAAGCTCGCCCTGAAGCGTGAGAAAGGGGAGAGGACGATAGTCGAAGTCGATGGGGTCGAGATAGGCGGGGATAGGATAGTGGTCGCTGCGGGCCCATGCTCCGTGGAGACCAGGGAGCAGACCCTGAGGGCGGCCAAGGCCGTGAGGGGGGCTGGAGCCTCCATCCTAAGGGGTGGGGCCTACAAGCCCAGGACATCCCCATACTCCTTCCAGGGCCTGGGGGAGGAGGGGCTTAGGATCCTGGCTGAGGCTAGGGAGACGGTGGGCCTTCCAGTGGTCACGGAGGTCCTATCCCCTGAGGATGTGGAGCTCGTCGAGAGGTATGCTGACATGCTCCAGATAGGGGCCAGAAACATGCAGAACTACCCCCTCCTGAAGAGGGTGGGCAGGGCGAGAACCCCCGTCCTCCTCAAGAGGGGCTTCTCCTCCACGATAGAGGAGCTGCTCAGCTCGGCCGAGTACATCTTGAGGGAGGGGAACGGGATGGTCGTCCTCTGCGAGAGGGGGATAAGGACCTTCGAGCCCTCCACGAGGTTCACCCTCGACCTTTCGGCCGTCCCCATCCTCAAAGAGGTCACCCATCTGCCGGTGATGGTGGACCCTAGCCATGGAACCGGGAGGCGGAGCCTTATAGAGCCCATGTCGAGGGCCTCGGTCGCGGCCGGGGCGGACGGCTTAATGGTGGAGGTCCACCCAGAGCCGGAGAGGGCCCTAAGCGACGGCGAACAGTCACTAGACCCGGAGGGGTTCAGATCCCTGATGGACGGGCTTCGGCCCATCGCTAGGGCCTTGGGAAGAACCCTCTAGGAGTCGGACCATGAGGATCATCGATGTGAGACTGGGGGAGAGGAGCTACAGGGCATACGTCTCCCAGGATCTCATAGAAAGGCTTGGAGAGCTGGTGAGGGAGAATCTGCAAGGCCTCGGGAGATGCGCCGTCATAACGAGCGAGCCCCTCAAGAAGCTCTTTGGAGGAAGGGTGGCCGAGAGCCTCGAGGGGGCGGGATTAAGCTTCAACTTCATTCTAGCCCCCGATGGGGAGGGGGCGAAGACCTGGGAAGAGGCGGGAAGGATGCTAGGGCAGCTGGTAGACCTCGGCATAGACAGGAAGTCCGCCATCATCGCCCTCGGTGGGGGAGCCATCGGCGACCTCTCCGCCTTCGTCTCATCCATATACATGAGGGGGGTTAGACATGTCCAGGTTCCGACAACCCTCCTATCCCAGGTGGACAGCTGCCTGGGGGGGAAGGCGGCCGTCAACCATCCTAAGGGTAAGAACCTCATAGGGTCCTTCCACCAGCCAAGCCTATGCGTCGTCGATCCCGGCCTCCTCATCACCCTGCCAGATGAGGAGTTCATCTCCGGATTGGCGGAGGTGATAAAATACGGAGTCATAGCGGATGCAGAGCTCTTCGAGACCCTAGAGTCATCGCTCCAGGGGATCCTGGACAGGAGGATGCCCCTCCTCACGGAGTTGATCGCCAGATGTCTATCCATCAAAGCCCGATTCGTCGAGGCCGATGAGATGGACGTGAAGGGGTATAGGGCCGCCCTCAACTACGGCCACACTGTGGGCCACGCCGTCGAGCACCTAACGGGGATGAGGCATGGAGAGGCCGTGGCCTTGGGGATGATCGTGGAGGCGGGGGTCTCTCGGAGGTTGGGCCTCTTCCCAGGGGAGGATGAGGAGAGGCTCTCGAGGCTCCTCGAAGCGGCGGGGCTTAAAAAGATGCCGCCAAAGCTGGACCCCTCTAGGGTCGTGGAGGCCATGAGGAGGGATAAGAAGGCTGAGGCGAAATCACCCAGGCTTGCCCTACCGACGGGGATTGGGAGGCACCCGAGGCTTCTAGAGCCCCCCCTCGAGGTTATCTACCCCCATTTGGAGGCCGTGTTCAATGCCTGAGCCCAGGATCTGTGCATCCATCGCCACGCCCAACACCGACGGGGTGCTGAGAACCATTGCCGAGCTCGAGCCCTATAGGCCCGACCTGATAGAGGTGAGGCTCGACTATTTGGAAAGGATGGATGGATTGGATTGGGTGAGGAGGGCCACTCCCCGCCCCCTCATAGCCACATGCCGACGCGTTGATCAGGGGGGCCTCTTCAAGGGCTCGGAGAGGCATAGATTGGAAACCCTTGTGAGGGCTCTGGGGGAGGGCTTCGATTACGTCGACATCGAGCTTGCCACCCCGGGCGTGGATGACGTGGCCGAAAGGTTGAGGAGGCTTGGAGCGGGGCTCATAGTATCCCATCACGACCTCAGGGGTACACCCAATATCGGGGTGATGAGGAAACTTCTGAGGAGGGGGTTAGGCCTAAAACCCGAGATCATCAAGATCGTGGGAACCGCTAGGTCGTACATGGATAACCACGCATATCTACGCCTCGTAGGAGAAGGGGGGGATAATGGATTGGTCAGCTTCGGGATGGGGAGGGCCGGAATACCCTCCAGAGTGCTCTCCCCCCTGATGGGGGGCGCCTTCACATACGCCTCTGCCCTTGAGGGACCCGGGTGCGCCCCCGGGCAGCTGTCGATAGCCTCCATGAGGGAGATATACCGCATGATGGGGGTCTAGATTGGTCAAGGTCTGCTATCTCATCGGCTACCCGTTAGGGCACTCCATGAGCCATGTGATGCATAACGCGGCGTTTAGAGAGCTCTCGCTGGATTACAGGTTCGAACTCCTCGAGATCCCCCCTAGAGAGCTGAAGCCGCGCATCGAATCCGACCTGAGGCCATCATGGGTCAGGGGCGCCAGCGTCACAATACCGCATAAGATCGAGGTGCTGAGACACCTGGAAGAGGTCGACCCCTCCGCGGCCAAGATAGGGGCCGTCAACACCATCGTGAACGAGAGGGGCATCCTGAAGGGCTACAACACGGATGGGGCCGGAGCGATGAAGAGCCTGGAAAAGAACTTCGGCGACCTCGAGGGCGTGAAGGCGGTTGTGCTGGGGGCTGGGGGGGCCTCGAGGGCTATCTCATACCACCTATCCCAGGTGGCTGGAGAACTCGTGATATTGAACAGAACCTACGAGAAGGCTCAGAGCCTCGCTGAGACGCTGATGGAGTATCCAGAGTGCAAGGCCCCGATCACGGCTAAGCCCATGAACAGGGCCTCCATCAGGGAGGACCTCAGAGACGCTGAGCTCCTGGTTAACACTACGCCGTTGGGCATGTGGCCGAGGACCTCCGAGACGCCGGTAGAGGGGGAGCTGATAAGGCCAGGCATCATGGTCTTCGACATCATCTACAACCCTCCAAAGACCAGGCTCCTCGAGGAGGCGGAAGCCTCTGGGGCTAGGACCCTGAACGGGGTGGAGATGCTCATCTACCAGGGGGCTGAGGCCTTCAGGCTCTGGACTGGGAGGGAGGCCCCTATAGAGACCATGAGGAAGGCCTTGGAGGAGGCCCTGGGGGTCAGAGGATGAACCTTGCCCTCGTGGGATTCATGGGAGTTGGAAAGACCGAGGTGGGGAGGATCCTGGCTGAGAGGCTGGGGCTAGCCTTCCTTGATATAGATTCGGAGGTGGAGAAGAGGGCCGGGAAGCCCATCCCCTCCATCTTCGAGGAGGATGGAGAGCAGGCATTCAGGCTTCTAGAGAGGTCGGTTACAAGAGAGGCCTCAACCCTGGATGGACTTGTGATCTCATGCGGAGGAGGGACTATCCTAAACCCCGAGAATCTTAGGGATCTGAGGAGGAACTCCATCATCATCCTCCTCAGGGCCGACCCTGAGATAATCATCGAGAGGCTGAGGGGGAAGGAGGGCTCCAGGCCCCTCCTGAGGGGGGGAGACGCCGCCGACCGGATCAGGAGGCTGTACATGCAGAGGCTGGATTCATACCTGGAATCTGCGGACGTGGAGGTGGATACATCCAGGTATACGCCCGAGGAGGCCGCCGACGAGATAATCCGACTACTGGGGGAGATCCCATATGAGGGTCACCATAGGTAGAGGATGGGCCGAGGGAAGGGCCATAGCCCCACCCTCGAAGAGCTATACCCACAGGGCCCTCTTCCTCTCCTCCCTCGCTCGGGGGAGAAGCAGGGTTCTCTCACCCCTCCACTCGGACGACACCACGGCCACGAGGAGGGTCCTGGAGATGATCGGAGTACCCATCCGAACCCTGGGAGAAGGCTTTGAGGTGCATGGGGGCTCACTGGGGCCACCTGAGACGGAGCTCCACTGCGGTGAGTCGGCCACAACCCTGAGGCTAGGTTCAGCGGTTTGCTCGATTATAGAGGGGGAGGCCATCCTCACCGGGGCCTCATCCCTGCTGAGAAGGCCCGTGGAGCCCCTTCTCGAGGGGCTGAGGCAGATGGGGGTCGAGTGCTCGGGGATGGGGGGATTCCCACCGGTCA
>Ga0207433_10014093_pt1 | contig 11641 bp, 10 predicted proteins | sample YelNatPaOPGAMG01_FD_187559 | JGI IMG/M metagenome (GOLD analysis project Ga0207433, IMG submission 187559) | Hot spring thermophilic microbial communities from Obsidian Pool, Yellowstone National Park, USA - OP-RAMG-01 (SPAdes) (version 3) | ecosystem: Environmental > Aquatic > Thermal springs...
ATGTTTTTTCCCCTTTCGTCACGCCGGCCCCGTGGCTACCGGCACTGGATCCGTCTCCGGGAGTTCCTCTTCCGGGCCGGGAGGGATACTCCGGCGGGGGAGCGTCCCCCCGTGTTGGGCCCGGGCCAGCAGTTCTTTCCTGCTCATGACAACCAGCTTCGGCATCAGCTTGCGCCAGTAGCGGCGGACGTGCGCCCAGCCGTCCTGGTGGTACACGATCATCAGCCACCATTCGTAGAAGGCGATGGGTATCCGGTAAACCGGAGGCAGTTCGAAAACGGCGAAACCAAACCTCCGGACACCCCGGTGGAACATGGTGTAACCCAGCAAGGCCTTGACGTCCCGGAAGCGGGGATCGTCCCGCAGGACCGCGGCCAGGCGGGGCAGGGAGTTGACGGTTTCGCGCATCAGCACAACGGCCGCCTTTTCGGCCGGAGAACTGGCCGTCAGGGCCCGGATGCGGTCGTTTTTCATGTGCAGGTCGGCCACCAGGTCGCCCCGCACCAGCCGGTTGCCGTCCGGCAGGTCGCGCTGCGGCCCCTTGTATCTGTGAACGGCGAGACGGAAGAGACAATCCGGTCCCCCGGGGTCCGAGACGCGGGCCAGCTTTTCGAAGGCCCTTTCCCAGACGTCCCACAGGCGCCGCAACACGCGCCAGGGAAACGGAGGCACACTGTTTTGGACTATCTCGTCCATATTCACCACCGACAGGCCTTTTTTCTGCAATCCGGAAAGGATCAGGGGCAACGCGGCCAACATCTGGGCCGGGGAACCGCGGGCGGCGCCGAAGGTGGTATCGCTGTCGTGGAACACCAGGATTGAACCGTCCCTGATCCGCCGCAGGACCAGGCGGGCGATCTGCTCGGCGCCGAACCTGTGCCACCAGTCCTGGCTCATGAAGGACCACAGGACCACGCGCTGGCCGTAGAGAAACCGCGGCCACAGCATGCAGGCGTTGACCAGGCCCCAGGCCGGCCGGAACAGCCGGGGCCGGCGGCCGGTCACCTTTTCGATGATCCGCGAAGTTTCTTCCATTTCACGGTAAGTGCGGGCCGGTCCCAGCAGGGCGTGGGGGACGTGCGAGTAGCCGTGGCTGGCCACCTCGTGTCCTTCGGACTGCAGCCGGTCGACGAGTTCGGGATAGCGGCCGGCCTTTTCGCCCAGGACAAAGAAACAGGCCTTTACGCCGTAAGTGCGCAAGACATCGAGCACCTGGGGCGTGTAGACGGGATCCGGCCCGTCGTCGAAGGTCAGGGCCACCCGGCCCAGCCCGGGCGAGGTGCGCCAGATGACGCCCACGTGGCAGACGCGCGCCAGGAGGGTCGGAAATACCGCGTAGACGCCCAGGATCGCGGCCAGGATTTTCAGCAGCCAGCCGACCATAACAGTTCTCCCTCTACCGAAGCAGTTTGGGGCCGGGATAAAGCAGGTAAAACAGCGCCATGGCCAGGAAAACGGAGGCCGCGAAGGCAAACGGGGCATGGTACCCCATATTCTTGCTGAGAATGCCGCCTATCGCCGGTCCCACGGCGGCGCCTGCACCCTCCAGGGTGGAAAACACGCCCCAGCCGGTGGCCTGACGATGGGGCGGGATGGTGCGCGCCAGGAGGGAATTCCAGGCCGGCAACACCACCGCGTAAGCGAAACCCACGGCGACGGCCAGGAGGAAGAGGGGCAGGGGAGTCCGGACCCGGATGAAGATAATGAGGCTCGCCGCCACCAGGCCGAAGCCAAGGAAAAGCAGGTACTTCAAAGGGTAGCGGTCGGCCACGCGGCTGGCGGGGACGAACAAGGCCACGGCGGTGAGGCCCCCGGCCAAAATGAAGAGGCCATACTGGCCGTGGGTGAAGCCGAGCCGGGTCATGTAAACCGGCAGGACGGGCAGGAGGCTCGCCGCAGCCAGGGTTTGCAGGACCATGCCCGGTACGAGCAGCCGGGTTGACGACATCTCCCGCAGGAGGTGTCCCAGGTCGCGCAAAAAGGCGCCTTCCGTCACGTTTCGCGCCTCGGCGGGCGTGGTGGAGCCGGCGGCCAGTACCAGGGCCGCCGTCCAGACCAGGATGAGAAACCAAAAGGCCCATCTTTCGTCGATCCCCAGGACGAAGTTGATGATGACCGGGCCGGTACCCGCCCCAGCCAGCCAGACCATGAAAACGGTGCTGATCCTGGTCGTGCGTTCCGCGTGCTCCACGGGCGCCACCTGGCTGATCACGGCCAGCCAGACCGGGGACATGGCCAGCCCGAACACCGCCGCCGCCACCATCAGGATGAGGGGCAGGGGGTGAAAGCGCATGAGGACCAAGGCGATCAGACCGAGCCCCAGCCCGGAAAGCACGGTCGGCCGGCGGGCCCGGTCGACCTGCCAGCCGGCCATGGTCTTGTACACGGTTTCCGTAAGATAGTTGATCGATGTGGCGAGACCCACCGCCGCCAGGGTCATATGCAGATGGTACACGGCGTAAAGCGGCAGGAAGGTCAGGAAAAAGGCGCCCCGGGTGAATTCGGCGCAGAAAAGGGCGGCCAGAAGGCCCTGCTCCCGCGGATTCAATTTCAGCGCGTCCTTGAGCCCCAAAGGCTTACCTCCCACCGCGGCCCCGTCGGGTCCAGGGGACTCGTCACCACGTGTTATTATACACCAAAATTGACTTTGCTGTGAAGAAGCCCTCGTTTTTACCTGATTATTCCATATCAGGTCGAATTTTATATCTTTGCAAGAGACAAGGTATGTGCTATGATAGCACACGTCGGGGCATACATACCCGCGCTTAAAGGTGACTAAGTCGGGCGCGGACCGCCGGGCCCCGGGGCGGCCGGCCGAAGGTTAGGGTGAATGGATGAGGGGTCGGAAAAGCTACCTGGCATTGGCCTTTGCCCTGGTCTTCCTGGTTTCCAGTCTGCTGTCGCCGTGGGCGGCGGCAGGCGCGGCCCAAACTTCGCTGTCCCTGGGCAGCCAGGGACCGGCGGTGACCGAGCTGCAGAACCTGTTGAAGACGGCCGGTTTCTATCCGGGTCAGGCTTCGGGCTACTTCGGGATGACCACCCTGGTGGCCCTGGCTGCTTTTCAGGCCGCGCACCACCTGACGGTGACCGGAGTGGCCGGGGAGGCCGAATGGGACGCCCTGGGGGAGGTACCGGCGGCCCCGGGCAACGGCACCACGGTTTTGGGCTATTACGTGAACGACTACCCCGGCGACGTTTCCTCCTACGACTCGGTGCTCCGCTACGGCGGCGACGTCAACTACACGGCGACGGTCTCCTACGGGGTGAATTCCGATGGCAGTCTCTCCGGACAAGTTCCCCTGCAGGGGTTGGATCAGATCAAGAACGCGGGTTCCACGCCGCTCCTTTTGATCAACAACCTGGGTGACAGCGGGGCCGACGCCTGGAGCGTCCACGCCCTCCTGAGTTCCGCGGCCGCCACCGGGTCCTTTTATTCCAACGTTCTCTACCTGGTCGGCACTTACGGATACAAGGGCGTCAACATCGATTTCGAAGGCCTCTGGCCGCAGGACCGGGATATGTTCAGCCAGTTCCTCGCCGGGCTCAAGGCCCAACTCCAACCCCACGGTTGGCTCCTGTCCGTGTCCGTACCGGCCAAGACCTACGACGACCCGGACGATAGCTGGGCCGGCGCCTACGATTACGCTGCCATAGGCCGCTGCGCCGACCTGGTGGCGCTGATGACCTACGACCAGCACTGGTACGGCGGACCCCCCGGACCGGTAGCCTCGCTGCCGTGGGTCGAGAGCGTCCTCTCCTACGCCGTTTCCACCATGCCGGCCAACAAGATCCTCATGGGGATCGCCGCCTACGGGTACGATTGGTCGCCCTCCGCCACCAGCGTGGTCGAGTTCAAACAGGACGGCCAGTTGGCCGGGGAAGGCCAGATCAAGTGGGACAACACCAGCGACAGCCCGTACCTCTACTATTACAGTGGCGGGGTCGAGCACGTGGTCTGGTTCGAGAACGATTCCTCCCTGGCCATGAAACTGCAACTGGTCAAGCAGTACCGGATCGCCGGCATCGCCTTCTGGCGACTGGGGTACGAGAACGACGACTTCTGGTCGGTGGTGGACGCCTACCTGCGCTGAGGTCTCTCCCCTCATTCTATCCAAGCGGGATGCAAAACTTGACCCCGTCCCGCCTCGAAGCAGGCGGGGTCGTATACCGGCCCGAACCAGGGGCTTTGGCATTAACCGGGAGACGGGAGAGGTTGCCCTTCCCCGTGTTTTCGGTTAAAATAGACGGGATCTCAAATACATACGCGGGGTCGGGTGGTCCGGTATTGGCGGTTAGATTGTCCCATGCAATGGTGCTGGCATGCTTTTTTCTCAGTCTGTCGGCCGGTCCGGTCCGGGCCGCCGCGGTTCCCGATCCGGCGGCCAAGGCGGCCATGCTGGTCGACGCCGCCAGCGGGCAGGTCCTGTGGTCCCGCAATCCCGACCAGCACATGTACCCGGCCAGCATTACCAAAATCCTGACCGCCCTGGTGGCCATCGAAAAGGGCGATCTGAACGACGTGGTGACCGTTCCCAAGGAGGCCCAAGGGGTGGAGGGTTCCTCGCTCGGCTTGCGGGCCGGGGAAACCTTCACCCTGAAGAACCTGCTCTACGCGCTCCTGCTCGATTCGGCCAACGACAGCGCCGTGGCCATCGCCGACCACGTCGGGGGGTCGGTTCCCGCCTTCGTCCAGATGATGAACGACGAGGCCCGCCGGCTGGGGGCGGTGGACTCCCACTTCGCCAACCCGCACGGTCTCTATGATCCCGATCATTACGTTACCGCCCGCGATATGGCCATAATCACCCGGGCCGCCATGGCCAACCCGGTGTTCCGGGAGATAGTGGCCACCCGCTACTATACGCTGCCCCCGCGGTCGGACCCCAAGGCCCAGGTGGACCTGGTGAATCACAACCGCCTGTTGTGGACCTACCCGGGGGCCGTCGGGGTGAAGACGGGCTACATCGTGGCCTCGGGCGAAACACTGGTGGCCGCGGCGGACCGGGACGGCCGGGAACTGATCGCGGTGGTGCTGGACAGTGTGCCGGGCCAGACTTTCAGCGATGCCGCCGGGTTGCTCGATTACGGGTTCGACCGGTTCGCCCGCCGGGAGATCGTCGGAACGAACCAGGTGGTGGTCCGTCTTCCCGTGCGCTTCGGGGTATCCGGCGTGGATCTCGTTCCCCGGGCGTCGTTTTCCTATGATTTTCCCGTGTCGGCATCGCCGGACGTGGAGCGCCGGGTGGTGACGGACCAGACGGTGACGGCGCCGGTGCGCCAGGGGCAGATTCTGGGCGAGTTGGTCCTCGACTGGCAGGGGACGGAAATCGGCCGCGTGCCCCTGGTGGCCGCGCGGACGGTGCCCCGGCAGCTGTACACGGACTGGTTTTTCTGGGTGATCGTGGCCCTGGTCGCGGCGAGCGCGGTCTGGCTTTCCACCCTGGCGTACGTGTCCCGGAGGCGCCGGATTTTCGGAGTGCGTTACCGGCTGCGGCGCCGTTAGGGCACATGCCGATTGACATTTGTTGTTAGTCAAAGTAAACTGGAGGCAGGTTCAACCTGATCCAGGTCCAATTCGATCCGGGACGGGAGGGGAGGGAGGCAGGGGTCGCCCCGGCCGCCGCTCTTGCATAAGGCCATCGCGGATATGGAGGAGAAACTCAGGTCCGGGGAGCATAAAATCACCTCCCGCCGGGCCAGCATTTTTCGTGTCCTGCTGGAGAACCAGGGCCGGCATCTCAGCGCGGAGGAAATCCACAGCCTCGTCCGCGCAAAGGAACCAGAGACCGGCCTGGCCACGGTATACCGGACCCTGGAACTGTTCTCCGATCACGGCATCGTTCAGGGCGTGGATTTCGGGGACGGACGGAAGCGCTACGACCTGGGCCCGGGCTCCGAGCCTGGACATTATCACCACCACCTGATCTGCGCCCGGTGCGGGAAGATCGACGAGGTGGGAGAGGACCTTTTGGAGGATCTGGAAGACAGGGTTTACAACCATTACGGCTTTTTCGTGACCGATCACCAGCTGAAGATGTTCGGTCTGTGCCGCGAATGTCAAACGGCGCGCAAGGATAAGGGGGACTGAGCGAAGTGTCGGTGACCGGAACTCCGATGCCGCCGTCCTGGCCGGCGGGATATAACGAAAACGTTCTGGTTCTGCTGGTGCAGGGCCCCGGCGTTGTTTTCGCCTACCTCGAACTCTCGGATCACTTCTGGGGGGCCCTCTTGCGACAAGGGCAGCCGGTGGTGCGCCTTTACGACACGACCGACGCCGGTGTTCCTCCGGCCCAGCCGGTGAGGGAGGTGGCGTTGCCCCCTTACACCGCCGACTGGTATTTCCGGGGCCTGGTTGCCGGGCGCACCTACGTGGCCGAGTTGGGCTGGCGGGATCCGGAAGGAGTCTTCGTTTCGCTGCTCCGTTCCAACCCGGCCGCCACACCGGCCCAGAGGGGCGAGGGGGGCGGGGCCCGCAGGAAAACGGTCGTGGCTTTTCCGCCGGCGGTTCCCGTGTGGCGGAGGGAAAGCGAAGAGGAGGGTCCGCCCGAGGATCTGCCCAGTTCGTATTCATAGATTTTTCCGTCTGAGGAAAGATCCGGCGTCAGGCACGGAACTGGGATCCGTGCTTTTTTGTTGCCCTGGTGGGTTGGCCCGGACGACCTGGAACGCCCGCCTCCGGGGCCACCGCCAGTCCGCGTAGGACGTGTCTTTGACAACTCGACCATGACCGGACGGTCCCAAGCGCGGAGCATCCGGAAGACCTCCCGGTCTTCCCCGTGCCGCTTCGCATTCTCCGGCGGGCGGTCGCGGCCCACCTGCCTCACAAGCGCCGCGCCTTGATTGAAGCACCTGCCCGCCAACGAAGGCGCGTGAGCGTCGGAACCCTGGGTGGCCCTCTCCATGGCATACTCTACGGCAGGCGAAACGATGCGCGCACGCGATGGTTCGGTAAGCGCGGCAACGCTGTAACGTGTTTGGCGTTAAGTACGTTGATCAATGATTCGTGAATATATTTATTTGACGCAATAATATTATTACTCCTATCGATGGACGGTGGCAAGCCGTCCCAATCCGTTATTTTCCCCCCCGCTTCTTCCAAGATCAAGATACCTGCCACAAAATCCCAAGGATGTAAATCTAATTCAAAATAACCATCTAATCTTCCGCATGAAACATAAGCAATATCCAGCGAGGCTGGTCCTTTGCGTTTAATGTCTTGACAGCGCGAGAAAACCTGTTGTGCCTTTTGAAAAAGAAAGGCCGATTTTCTTCTGTTATAAGGAAGGCCGAAACCGATAATGCAATTATCTAGAGTTTTGTTTGATGATATCATAATTCTTTGGTCGTTCAGATAGGAACCGTTACCAACTTGCGAATAGAACAGCTCCTTGGCGATGGGATTATACACTATACCAAAAAGTATCTTATTATGCCGAACTAACGCTAACGATATAGCGACATGCGGATAGCCATGTATAAAATTCGTTGTTCCGTCAATGGGGTCGAGAACCCATAGGGGTTGGGATGTATCATATCTACCAAAGTGATCCTCTTCGGCCAGAAATGCACTATCTGGGACAAGTTGAGCTAACTTGCCAATAATAAATTCCTGTACTTCATAGTCCACAGGTGTTGCAAAATTGAACTTATCTTTCAGTAATGTCGGCTGAGCATCAAAAATACGGTCGCTAATTATGGTGCCTGCCTGCTTAACTATTGATACAGCTTGTAAAAAGATCTCGTTTGCCGATGCCATTTACTTTGCCTTCCCCCATGGGAAATAAAAATTAGCCTCTTCAGCCTGAAACCAATAATAATCGGGAGCCTTGTGGGCCTTGATAGCAACCTTGGTAACAGCTACGCACATTGTTCGAATATGCTCTTTTGCGAAGCCCCTGGCGATTAAAGTTGCACTCAAATTATGCAAAAAGTCCCCGGACATGGCAAAATCATCTACTATCAAAATATTTTTCTGCGAAAATGCGAATAGCTGCTCTGGAATGTAAACTGACCATTTGGTAGTCTCGATGAGATGATAATTCGGCAAATTGATGACAGTTGCGTCTTGTTTGATAATACTAATTCCCACAACGACAGGTATTTCTTCATTGAATTCGGCGACAAGGAGATTGGCAAAAGTGGCTCCCCGCAACCCAGGCGTAAAAACTACATCTGGAACGAAATCCTTCTTAATCTTCATACCGAGATCGGTGGCACATGACTGAAGATCCTGCCATTCGAGCTTCTTCTTCGCTTTTTCCAGTTTAATCGATTTATTCCCGTAATATGCAGTAAGTATTAGGCCAATTACACTAATGCTCCCGAAAACGTAATTAAGCAAAATGCTTGCATTTATAATGCCAAATCCCTCCTATCCCTGTACTGGCACTTAAACATGCCTTTGTTCTATTGGGGAAGTATGGAATTGATACTACGCTGGCCAACGCTTCACCCTTTGCAGCTGCCATTTTCCGTCCATGATTGAGCCTGATGCTCTCAGCCGCGATCAGTCGTTATCAAACCCACCTGCTCCTAATGTCTTGACTATACCACAGCGAAATGTTTCTGGCAACAGTTTCATCCGGCAAGGAATCGCGGCTACCGGTTATATCGCCACGTAGCCCCTTTCCCTTCGCCTGAACACCGCCAGGCGGTCGTAACCCGCCTTTTGCAGGAGCCCAACGGCCTGGCCGAACGATCTCCCCACCTGACGGGGGGCGTGGGCGTCGGAGCCTAGAGCGGCCGGTACACCCATGCCTCGGCACAGGGCCAGAAAGCCGTAGGCCGGGTAGATCTCCGCCGCCGGATAGGCCAGGCCGGCCGTGTTGACCTCCACGCACACTTCGGCCCGGGCCAGGGCCCGGGCGGTCTCCCGGTAGAGGTCCGTAAGGTCGGCGGCGGGGCGGAAACCGAACTTCTTGATCAGGTCGGGATGGGCGATGATGTCGAAGAGGCCGCTTGCCGCCGAACGGGCCACCAGGTCGAAGTACCGGCGGTAGAGGTCGAGGAGGTCGCTTTGGCCGTAAGGGTCTTGGCGGTCGGGGTGGTCGAATTCCCAATCGTCGATGTGGTGGACCGAGCCGATGACGTAATCGAACGGGTACCCGGCCAGGATGTCCGCCAGTTCCTTCTCCCGTCCGGGGACGTAGTCGGCTTCGATCCCCAGCCGCAGACCGGGGCGGGTTTCCTGCAGTTCCCGCACCGCCGCCACGTAGCGGGGGAGTTCCTCGTCGGGCATGGCCAGTTCCGGATCCCGCCGGGCCGGAGGCAGGAAATACTGGGGCAGATGGTCGGCGAAGCCGACTTCCTCCAGACCCAGGGCTGCGGCCCTGGCCAGGTACTCTTCCATGGCCCCGGCGGCGTGGCCGCACCGCGCGGTGTGCCAGTGATAGTCGGTCAGCACGGGCGGGCCTCGCCCAGCATCCGGGCGACGGCGGCGGTCGACCGGTAGATTTCCTCCGCCTGGGCGGCCGACAGAAGTCCGGTGCCGCAAGCCGGGGTGATGAGGGACCGCTCCGCGAGGGTCGCACGGGGGATGTCCCGCGCGTTCAGGGCCTCCCACTGGTCCGTCAGGCGGTGGACCAGTTCCCGGGGGCTGGCGATCCCCACGTCGGGCCCGGAGGTGGGCACGATGCCCCAGGCGATGGTCCCGCCGCGCTCCAGGAAGGTCTTCAGTTCCCTGGCGAAGGGAAGCAGGGACCCGAAAAAGTTGTAAGTGTCCACGCTGACCACCGTCAGGGGCAGGGTGAGCGGGATGGACCAGTCTATGGCGTCGCAGGAGTGGAGGCCCGGGAGTCCGCCGCCGGCGGTTATCCCTTCGGCCAGGTTTTGCAAATCTTCCCGGACCATTTCCCGGGTGACCGTGATGTAGTTGCTGGAGCCGCAGACGTCGATGCCGGGGTCGTCGACGAAGACGAACACCGGGAGGCCGAAACGGGAGAGGTCGGCGGCCTGCCAGCGGGCGGACAGGGTCAGGGTACGGACCACGAGGTCGCGCAGCTGGTCGTCGTAGTAGGCCGCCTTGCCCTGTTCGTCCTTGAGGAAGAAAGCGGCGGAGAGCGGTCCGGCAATCTGTCCCTTCACCGCGGTCATCCCCCCGGTGCCGCGTCGTTCCAGTTCGTCCCGGAAAGCGTAAAAGCCGACGGCGGCCTCACGCGGCATGGCGAAGCGCTCCAGGGCCGCGGTGTCGCCTTCTCCGGCCGCCAGGGCCAGGTCGTAAAACCTGGTCAGGCGCCGGGGCCAGTCCGCAGCGGAGGTGGCAAAGTACGCCCGGTTGCCCCGGATGGTCAACAGGCCGGTGGTCACGAGGATGTTGAGGAACTGGTAGACCATGCCTTCGGCCCGCCCCCGGCCGGGTAACTGGGGCCAGTGGGGCAGGGCGGGGAAGGTCGCGAACACCAGGTCCAGGGCCGGCGCCGGTTCGGTGTAGGGGAGGCTGCCGATGCCGGTGGCCGAAAAAGGCAGTATGTCCATATTTAGCTCCTCACGCCGTGGAATAATACTTGGCCATGGAAAGCCGCCTTATTTCCGGCAAGAGTTCGGCGGCGGCCTGCTCGCCGGCCTCGATCAGCCGCGGGATCCGGTCGAAGTCCCAGATGCCGACACCGCTGGTGTCGGGACGGATGATGACGTCCGCGTATTCGTCCAATTCGCATTCCACCTGGGACGCTCCGGCCAGGTCCAGGGTGCGCTCCAGGAGGTCCACCAGGTTGCGTACCGGGCCGTACGGGCCCCGGTGGTAACCCACGTCCACCGCCAGCACCCTGGCCGAACCGAGTTCGCGGACCACCCGGGCGGGTACGTTTTCCATCACGCCGCCGTCCACCAGGAGATTTCCCTCCCAGGCCACCGGTTCGAAAATGCCGGGGACCGCGGTGGAGGCCCGGACCGCCACCGGCAGGGGACATCCGGTCAGGTAACGGACGCCGGACCGCGCCGGCGGAGTGATCCTGCCGCCGAGGAAAACCACCCGTTCGCCGGCTACCAGGTCCACGGCCGGAATGGCCAGCGGTTTAGGCAGTTTGGTCATGGTCAGGCTGCCCACCTTTTTCTCCACGAAGCCGGCCAGGGCCCGGCCCTGCATCAGTCCCAGGGGGGTGGGCCAGGGAAAGGGCAGCCGCAGGAAGTCGCAGGCCGCCTTGGCCACCATGGGGACGAGACGGGCCAGGGTGGATTCGTGGTCGTAAACGTCGGCGGAGCGCATCTCCACGGCCAGCCGGCCGATCTCCGCCGGGGTCAGGCCGGCGGCGTGGAAGGCGGCCACCATACTGCCCGAGCTGGTACCGCTGACGATCCCGGGTACCATCTTCTCTTTCGCCAGAAGCCGCAGGACCCCGATATGGGCGGTGCCGCGGATGAAGCCGCCGCCCAGGGCCACCCCGAATTTGCCGTTCACGTGCGTCGTCTCCCTTTTGGACCATTTTATGGCCGGAGAGACGAAAAGTGTCAGGGAGAATCCCCGAAGGAGGCCGCGACCGGCAAGGCCGGCTGGCAGGTGGCATTCATTTCCCGGTACTTTTCCACGTATTCTACCACACTCAAGATGAAAGAGGAATGCGACCAGGTCAAAGGTGCCACCGACAACGGGCCACCGTTCTCCGGGTGAACCTGCTCGGGCATGATCCCCGTGCCCAGGGCGTGT
>Ga0207433_10014094_pt1 | contig 11641 bp, 9 predicted proteins | sample YelNatPaOPGAMG01_FD_187559 | JGI IMG/M metagenome (GOLD analysis project Ga0207433, IMG submission 187559) | Hot spring thermophilic microbial communities from Obsidian Pool, Yellowstone National Park, USA - OP-RAMG-01 (SPAdes) (version 3) | ecosystem: Environmental > Aquatic > Thermal springs >...
CGAGAGAGAAGTTCACCGAGGCTATCCGCATCTCCGCTCTTGCTGAGAAGATGGCGATGAAGCAGCTTTCGGTGACCGATGCCGATTACGCTGAGTATATCAAGGCCCGACACATCCTGGTAAGATTCTCGGATACCGAGAAGGACCAGGCCAAGAAGGAAGCCGACGCGAAGAAGAAGATCGATGAGATCGCCGCGAAGGTCAAGGCTGGTGAGGACTTCGCCAAGCTGGCCGATGAGTATTCCGAAGATCCGGGCAACGTCCGCGACGGCAAGAAGCAGGGCGGCGACCTTGGCTGGTTCAGCCGTGGTCGAATGGTCCAGGAGTTCGAGAATGCCGCATTCGCTCTCAAAGTTGGACAGGTGAGCGAGCCGGTGAAGACATTCTACGGCTATCACATCATCAAGCTCGAGGCGATCGGCAAGGATGCATCCGCTGCTCAGAAAGCCGAGCTGAAGTCCGAGATTATCAAGAAGAAGCTCCCGATGGCGATGCAGACCTGGTTCGCGCAGCTTCAGTCGAGTGCTAAGATAAACAACATGCTCGCCGAGCCCCAGGCAAAAGAGCCGACACCCGTTATGAGACCGCAGGCCCCGAAGCCGACGGTACGACCGGTTGCTCCGAAGACGGCTCCGCAGCCCGCTCCGCAGCCCGCCCCAGCGGCAGGCGACAAGCCCGCTAACGTTCCTCCGCCCCCGCCCCCTCCCGCACCGTAGGAGCCGGGTAGGCCAGGAGATACGCATAAACACGAAGGCCGTGGGAGATGATCCCGCGGCCTTTTTCTCGTCATCCGCGATGTGCGTTCATTTAATTGTCTATTAATCTTATGCTAGTTGACAATCAGGCTTTTGCAGGCTATCTTGCATATACAAAGCTTGATTGGCGCTTGGATTAAGCTGAGCTGTTTGGTATGGATTGTGCATTTATGATTTGGGGAGGGGAAGATGATGAAGTGGCTTAGCATGCTTGCTATCGTGTTGGGGCTGATAGGGTTGAGGGTTGAGTGTTGCCGCTATTGGTTTTACACCTTGCGATAATTGGACGATGCAGATAAGAGTTGAGAACGGCAGATTATCGCAAGGTACCATGAGCATAGGTACGTCTGTCGGTGCTACTGATGGTTATGATCTAGGATTCGACTTTGCATACTCTATGACCTACTCGGGAGTCGGTGAGATCATCTGCACGGATCTGCCTGCAAACGAAGATTATCCGGGTGGTCGGTGGTATGAGGATATACGAAAACCATTGAGGATTGGAGATTGCACGATATGGAATCTCAGAGCCTATATCAATGGAGTCGACAGCGGCACTTTTACGCTTAAGGCATGGATGATGAGCAACGGCAAGCTAACCACCCCTGATATGTTCATTGGTCTATACGATGGGACGATGAGTTTCCAGCAATTTTGGACCTTACAATCACTATGGCACGTCCCCTGCAATCAAAGCGGATCATCAAGCAATCCTCAGTACACGGGAATGTTCAGCTATATCGGTGGGTATCGAGCTTTTACACTTATTGCTTATATCGAGCCCGAACCGGGCTCGATGTCCGTGCTGATTTGCGGGCTTACGAGCTTTACCGCCATTGCCTGGAGGAGAAGGAGATAGAAGATGAAAACAGCCATTATGATTGTTGCAGTATTGATTATTGCCTTGATGCCGCAGATTGGCCAAACTGCCGATTTGCAGGCGGGGTGGTATGTGAAGCTTGGTAATATTGCGTTGTGGGGTTTTGATCCTGTGCAGAACAGAGAAGTAGCTGTAGGTTGGTATTTCACGACACCAGTAGGTTTAAATGGTCCGTTCGAAGTAACTCAGCCTGCCCCTTCATGGCCTCAAAGAATGGTCTCAGTTCCGACTTCAGTAAATGTACCTAGTGGTACTAGCGTCGATCTGTATGGTAGTTTGGAAAAGCCAATCACATTCCCGATTTATAGACTCGATGTAGGGCATGAAACGGATTATGATTCCTCACAGATGCTTGTCCAGCTCCTTGTTCAGCATAGCAATGGATCAGTGGAGCTTCTCTGGAGCGAGCCAAGATCTGGGCACCATTTGGGCGCGAACAACATACTAGGGCCATCAGAAACCATCCTGCCCACGGATACCCTGCTTTTCAAGGTGGTTGCCGTTCCTGAGCCTTCGCAATGCGCGATGTTAACGATATCGTTGCTAGGCATGTTGCTTATGCGGCGGAGGGCATCTCGATGAAGCATTGTCATTATATGTATGGCCTTTTGTGCGTTAATCGCAGGACCATTGTTCGCGCTCAGCCCAGCAGAAATACTCGTGGTATATAATAGTCAGGAGTTACCAGATCCTTCTTCCGAAGACTATGAGTTGGCTTGCAAGGTCATTCCTGCCTCGGAAACGATTGCCAGGTATTATACGACCTCTCGTGGTATTCCCAGCGTCAATATAATAGGACTGCCGCAAGCACCATTCCATGAATCTGTGACTGAATCGGATTATATTCATGAATATAGAGACTATATCGCTACTCCTATCTGGAACTACCTCTCGCAACCCGAGCATTCTCATATCAAATGCATTGTCCTCTGTTATGGTGTGCCTTCTCAGATCAACGGTTTAGGCCACGATGGTAACACACACGCAGATTCGGTAGATTCTGCGCTTACACTATTAGGCAATGATGGAAGTCTAGGTACATATTGGACGGATGACAGTTCTCACAATCCATACCAGCATCAAAACTCCGGATTCGGCGCATTCAAGCAATCTGCGGCTAACGCTACGAGTCACGGAGACGCGACATGGAAATTCAACTACTTGGTCTGCAGGCTCGATAGCTTCGATACACCCACGACCATAGTGAATGGCGTCGCGATACCGAAATACGTCAAAGATATGATAGACAAGAGCGTGCGCGCGACGCGGGGTGGCAAGTTCGTCTTGGATTATGCGGCTCCGCCGATATCCGGCGGCATCCCGGGAGTTGCCGATACGGATCAGATAATTGATGGCTCGTCAATTTTCCTGACCGGTCAGCAAGATGTTGTTGGTTATTATGGCGAACATATGATGCAGCAAGGCAATGCCAACAACTATACTACCTGGGGCCGACCATTCAATATCTGGCACGATGGTGGTATCGCCGCCTATAACACTAACGACGGGCAGAGCTTTAGAACGCCGCTATATGCCTGGTGGGCTCTAAATGATTCCAATGAAATAGAACCTGGGAAGCTGAAGATCCTGCATATGCATTCCAGCGATTCCAGAGTAAACTCAGACCAATATGCGGGGCATCAGGTTGTGCTATGTGACAGTGCTGGCAATACCATCAAGCGAGCCACTTTCGATTGGGGCACATGTTCGATTGATTTGGCGAGCATAGACTGGGAGCACATAAGCTGGCCTGTCGGGCACGAATATGAGACATATTTTGAGCTGCGCTTTCCGATAAATGATCCGATGTTCCCCGATCAATATATCCGCGAAAGTCGAACTCCGCATACTGCGGATACGCGCATCTATAACAGTTGTTTATCGGGCATCTCTTTCGATTGTGCGCGTACCGACCCGGATAATAACAACAGCCGATTGGCGCGAGTTAACGCTTCTGCATATATTGCCGAGGGTGCGACGGGAGCAATTTCATCCGTGTCAGAGCCCGGCGGATCTCCTGACTACTATACGGAATTTTCCCGCTATGCTGCTGGATATACATGGGCTGAAAGCGCATATATGGGATCATACAATTTGCGTCATGTCGATGTTGTTCTTGGCGACCCTCTAATGGCTCCATTTGCGGCGCATCCATCAGTAAATTTTGCTTCCTCAACACCGTCTGAAAATGCGAATGTTAAAGGATTGGTGCCGATCGATGTCGATGCCACTCCTGATGGAGAAGGTCGAATAGGAGAAGTTCAATTTTGGATAACTGATAGCGCGGGTTCTACTCGCTTCCTCGCATCTGATATAACGCCATCCTTTGAGTATCTGCTTGATACGGCGCAATATTCGGATGGCAGCTATACAATCGAGGCTGTTGTTAACCAAGATAACGGCAAGGCAGGTACGACAACTATATCGCGGCATATAAATATATCCAATGTTGCCCCGCTTTCTGCCTCGATAAGCCAGCCAGGTGAGGATGACATGGTTGTTATTTGTACCACAACCTTATGCGCCAACGCTGAGGTGAACGCGACGCGCGTGCAGTTCTGGCTGTTTTCTGATACAACGCGTACCATGGTTGGTGAGGCTGTATCACCTTTTCAGATCTCTATTCCCGCAGGATTAGTACCGGACGGAGTATATAATCTCCAGGCAATGGCCTATGACGATACGACCTGCGCTATTGCATATAGCACTAGGCGACGTATTGTTTTCGTGAATAATGCCGTTTTATGCTCATCGATTGCCGATGCAGCAACTTTGCCGGACGGAGCCGGCATTGTTCTGAATAAATTGCCTGTCATAGCCGGAACAACGCTGACAATGGGCAATGCTTTCTATGTGGAAGATATAAATCGCATAGCTGGGTTACGAATAGAGACAAGTCAGCCTATTGAACAGGGCTGCCTTGTTGTTGTGAAGGGGACTCTGCGTAAATCGACAAATTTAGAACCTGCCGTTGTAGCCGATCAGGTCTGGGACATGGGAATATCGCCTGGTCTACCTACTCCTCTGGCGTTAACTAACCGCAGTCTTGGCGGATCCGGCATACCAACTCATAATGGATTGGGCAATACTGGTCTTCTTGTGAGAACATCGGGCAAGGTAACTTATGTAGGTGCAGATTACTTTTATATCGACGATGGGACTGCTGTTCAAGATGGAAATATACTTCCCGGACCTTATATTGTTCCCCTCGATGGTGGGCCTTTAGCGGATCCTATTCCCTACGCTCCTCCAACGGGTGTACTCATAAATTGCACAGGTCTAAATAAGCCAGGGATAGGTGATTATGTAAGCGTAACGGGAATAAGTAGTATAATTTTGCAGGGAAACGACCTTGCTCGCTATCTCCGGCCTCGGTCACAGACTGATATTATATACGCTAATCAGTATGCGAATTGCCACAAAGAAGTGCCTTACGGCCCGTTCTTGGGGACTGATTCAACGGTTTTGCCGACTGGCAGCAGTGTTCGGTTAGTAAATGTGGGGGTAGATCAAAATGATGGAACCAGGTTCAAGGCAATACAATTTCGCCCAAGTGGAATATGGTCGTATATCACGGCCAATACTTCACTGCCTAGTTTTGTCACTGTAACAATAACTGGAATCACGGTTGCGGGAAATTATGGGGATGAAGTAATTGCGGATTGCATCTATTTAGGCGGCCGCGCACATGGTGCTATGAGCATAAATACTGCTAGCTTGGCAGAGCGTCAGCTGTCTTCAATATACGAATATCCTATTGCCCCAATACCACAAACTATCAATGACATCTTAACCAGCTACCACTTCCATGCGCTGGACAACCGCCCCAACTCCATCGGCTGCGCTCTTTCACAGCCCGATGGTACTGTAGTGGACTTGATCGGCGAACAGATAGCTACGAGCTGGCATGATGGCCAAGCTCTTGGCTTAAAAGAATTTTATGAGCCCGAGCATCCTGATTCGAGGCTCGTGCTTTATCTGCCGCAGGGATTGACGGAACTCACAGCGTATAAGCAGATAGATATTGTAGGTGGAACTCTGGCTACTCTCTCAAACGGTCAACGAGCGATTCTCTATCCACAGGCTGTTTATCTATGGACGGATATGAAGGACATGCCGGTTTTGTTGATGCCGAAAACTTACGATGAATCCGGCCAGCCAGAACAATGGCAATGGCGTAAACTGGTCTACTCACACTAAATAAGCTATGACCCCGGCTGAGGCCGGGGCCACTCCACACTCCCCATTCCGCACTCGATTTGACCCTCCCTCGCTCCTCAGGTTATAATATCCCGGTTAACAAATAGAGAGGTAATAGGGATTGAAGCTTAAGATCGCGCTGCCGAAGGGGAGTCTGCAGGAGGCTACATTCGGCTTGTTCAGGAAGGCTGGTTGGGATTTTCGTGTCAGCTCGAGGTCGTATCACCCCACGGTGAACGACGATGAGATCGAGACGACGCTTCTTCGGGCTCAGGAGATCGCGAGATATATCGAGGCCGGGGTGCTGGATATGGGCATCACCGGTTACGATAACGTCCGCGAGTGCGAAGCCGATGTGCATGAAGTCTGCGAACTGCACTACTCCAAGGCTACCACGCTGCCGTATCGGTGGGTCCTCGCGGCGCCCAAGGACTCGGATATCAAGGGGCCGAAGGACCTTGAGGGTAAGCGGGTCGCCACGGAACTCGTAAATGTGACGAAGCGCTACTTCGAGCAGCACGGGGTGAATGTGCATGTGGAGTTCTCGTGGGGCGCGACAGAGGTTAAGGTCCCTGATCTCGTCGATGCGATTGTCGAGGGGACCGAGACCGGCAGCACCCTCAAAGCTCATGGGCTGGAGATAATCGACACACTGCTCGTTTCGACCACCCGCCTGATTGCGAACAAAAAAGCATGGGAAGACCCTTGGAAGCGGCAAAAGATCGAGAATATTGCGATGCTGTTGCAGGCGGCGCTCACGGCTGAGGGGCTTGTGGGGCTCAAGATGAACGTTCCGCGCGGATCGCTCGATATGGTCCTTGCGGAGCTTCCATCGCTCAAGAACCCGACAGTCTCGTCGCTCAGCGATCAGGACTGGGTCGCGGCGGAGATAATCGTGGAAGAACACCTGGTGCGCGAGCTTATTCCCAGGCTCAAGAGAGCAGGAGCCTCGGGCATCGTGGAATATCCTCTCAATAAGGTGATCTACTAACTTTGATAGCGCATCTACACGGCGAGCTGGCGAGGGTCGAGGCTGACTACGTTGTCGTTGACGTCAATGGGGTCGGCTACAAGGTCTACGCGCCGCTCGCCGTCATCACGCAACTCCCTCCGATCGGCGATGAAGTCAGGCTCCAGGTGACCACCATTGTCAAGGAGGACTCCATCACCCTCTACGGCTTCCTCGACGAAGCGCAGCAGAGCATGTTCGAGCTCCTGCTCACCGTGAGCGGAGTCGGGCCGAAGGTCGCGCTCAGCATCTTGTCTGTCATGCAGGTCGAAACAATCGTAAATGCGATCTCCAGCGAGAGCTTTATCGAGCTCAACCGCGTACCCGGAGTAGGCACTAAGACCGCCCAAAGAATCGTATTAGAATTAAGAGAGAAGATTACAACACTTGTATGGGCACAGGCAGCGCGTAAGACATTAGCCCCGGAGCAGCAGGTCCTCAACGACGCGATAGAGGGTCTTGTTGCGCTGGGCTATAACCGTAATGATGCGCGATCCGCCGCTGAGGAAGCGCTGAGGAGCGTGAAAGACAAACGCGATACCGCGTCGATAATCCGCAGCGCCCTCAAGATGCTCGCTAAAGGATAGATATTATGGACACTGGAGATAGATTCGTATCTCCCGAACCCAGCGACGATGACCGCGCGGTAGAGTTTTCCCTTCGCCCCCGACGCTTGAGCGAATTCATCGGGCGCGATAAAATCAAGCAGAGCCTAAACGTGTTTATTCAGGCTGCGAAGATGCGCGCGGAACCGCTCGATCACGTGCTTTTATACGGGCCTCCGGGACTCGGCAAGACCACCCTCGCACTCATTATTGCCAATGAGATGGATGTGCCTATCCGCACGACATCCGGTCCTGCGATCGAGCGCCCGGGAGACCTTGCGGCGATTCTCACGAACCTCGAGCCGAACAGCGTGCTCTTCATCGATGAGATTCATCGTCTCAATCGCGCCGTCGAGGAGATACTTTATCCCGCGATGGAGGACTTCCAGCTCGATCTTGTGATCGGCAAAGGCCCGAGCGCGAGAACGCTGAAGCTCGATTTGCCGAGGTTCACCCTTGTCGGAGCCACGACTCGCGCAGGGCTTATCACATCGCCGCTGCGCGGAAGGTTCGGGATTGTACACAACTTCGAGTTTTATGATGTGGAAAATCTGAAGACGATAGTGGAGAGGTCGGCGCACATTCTGGAGGTTGCGATCTCGGAGGATGGGGCTTACGAGATTGCAAGCCGCTCCCGGGGCACACCGCGAATTGCAAACCGGGTACTGCGGCGTGTTAGGGATTACGCGCAGGTTAAAGCGGACGGAGCTATCGATAAGGATGTAGCCCGCGAAGGCCTGGATATGCTCGAAATCGACGAAAGCGGCCTCGATGAAGCCGACAGAAGGCTCCTGAGGACGATTATCGAGAAATTTGATGGTGGTCCTGTCGGTGTGGAGACTATCGCGGCGTCGATCAGCGAGGAGCGCGATACGATCGAGGATGTCCACGAACCGTTCCTTATCCAGAGCGGATTTCTCAACCGGACTCCGAGGGGGCGCGTAGCCACTCGCCTCGCTTATGAGCATCTCGGGTTGAAATCCAAGAGTCAGGTCCAGCCGGAATTGCTCTAGGGAACCTGACAGCCTCGTAACTCGACAAATATGTAGGAACTACGTAACTATACCGATAATTCCATCGGGGAGTGCGGCATGAAATGCCCGAGATGCGGTAGAACTAACGCTAAGACAAATAAGTTCTGCAGGGAGTGCGGCCTTAGAATTGAGGGGCTGGCAGGCAGGGATGCCGAACCGCAGGACGGCGCGGAGACTCGTACGGACGAAGTTGGTCTGGGCGAGGAATTGTTTCGTGTGCTGGAACTCTTCGAGGAAGGCGACTTCGATGCAGCCATTGAAAGCGGCGAGAAGATATCCGAGGCGAATCCCGGCAGCGCGTCCGCGCATTCGATAGTCGCTCTTGCCTACGAGCGAAAATCTCAGCAGGAGCTCGATTCAGGCAATACGGACGGCGCCAGGAATTATCTCAAGCTTGCTATAGCCAAATATGAAAAGATCATCGATCTAAACCCGCACAGCGCGGCGGACCGCGAGAAGCTTGCGACGCTCCGCCTGAAGCTCACCGGGCATAGGACTCCTCCTGAACCGGCCGGCTTTATTGCCTACTTTAAGAAATTATTCGATGCCGTGCCCAGGCCGGTCCTGGCTGCGTTTGGAGCATTTGTGGTGCTGCTGGCGCTTGCGATCGTGCTGACCGGGTCAGGCGCTAAGCATCCGGATAGAGTTGCGATAAATAGAACAGCCGAATCATCGAACAGGCCTCATGTGAGTGTCACTCCGAGCGCACCGGTAAATGCACCGGTAAATGCGCCCGCGTTAAGTGTTTATACATTCCCGCCGGCAGCAGCTACCACCCCCCCTTCTCCGAGGCCGATCACACCGGCTCCGCAGGTTATGTTGCCGGAGCCCAGGCCAAAGCCGCAGGATGTGAGCCCGATCAGGATTCCGCCTATCGGTAACGAGCTTACACTGACACCGGCGCCGAAGTCTTCTCCGGCGCCGAAGCCCGCGCAGGAACAACCTAAACCGGCGGAACCTGCACAGCCGAAGAAAGATATGGCTGTGGCTATGGATCATAACTCGTCACCATCCGGCGGCACCCTGCTCGCACAGGCGATCCGATATCACGATCAGGGCAAGCTGCAGGAAGCTATCGGAGCGGCTAACCAGGCTATCGTTTTATATCAGGCGGATATCGATGCCGGCAGGAACGCTGAGGCGGCAAAGCGCGGAGCTGCCAACGCGACTAAACTCATATCGGTCTGGCAGGGAGGCCTGTCCGGCTCATCGGAGTAGCAATGAAATATGCCATCATAGCTATAGCTATTCTGCTGTTCGCGGCGGCTGCCGGAGTTAATGCGGCTCAGCCGGCTAATCAAACTCGCCCGATCGTGCTCGTCTTCGAGACAACTAAGGGAGATGGAGCGGATAAAGCGCTTGCGGTGTCCACCACTAAAGCCGTATGCTCTTATCTCCGAGCAACCCAGCGCGTCGATCCTACCGCGTTCGATCGTGAATCGCCGATCGTTCAACGCGCTATTATGGATAAGATCCTGACTAAAGATCAGGTGGCGAGTTATTCGAGTAAAGATGACCGCATAACCGTGGCTAAATCCCTCGATTATCCATACGCCGCGGGCGCTGAGGTGTCGGTGAAGAGCGACCTCGTGCAGGTAAAGCTGTGGATTGCGAAGACCGACGGTAACAAGCGTGACAGATGGGAAACCGCAGGATCGGCTGTTACCGGTGGAACTGGCGACAGCAATTACGATAACGCGATGCAGAGCGCGGTGAGCGCATCGGTCATTCAGATCGAGCGTACCGCGCTGAGCCAGCTTCCGCGCATATCCGAAAAAGAACCCGAGAGCAGCAGCAACAGCATCGCAATCGTTCCCGATATGATTGCTCCGCCGGCTGCTCCCACAGCTTCTGATTATATTTCCCAGGCCGATGAGAGCTTGCAGAGCGGCAACCTCGCCATTGCGATCCAGCAGTACCAGCAGGCTGTGAATGCCGATCCCGGCAATGCCGCGCTTCGTATTAAACTCTCCGAAGCCTATGCTCGCAAGGGGCTGTATGACGACGCGACAACCGAACTTGATAGAGCCGTTAAAATGGGCGGCGATGCGGGGCAGATCGATGCGGAGAAAAAGCGTATCGAGAAAATGCGCGGCGGCCATACCGATGAAAACGCTGTTGTGATCACCGCGAAACCGGAATCGCCCAAAACTGAAGCGCCCGCGAGCAATAACGAAGCACCTGCGAGCAATAGCACCACTGTAGATGCGGTCACAAAGATGCGCGAGGGTGACAAGCTGTGGGGGCAGGGGAAGCCGGACGACGCTGCCGAGGCGTATAAAGAGGCAATTAAGATTAACCCCGCTGATTGGCGGGCTTACGAACGGCTTGCGGCGGTGGATGCGTCGATGTCGCTTTTCACCGAGAGCCGGAAGGTTATAGAGCAGCTTAATAAAGTGCAGCCGAACCCGCCTGCTGATATCGTCGCTAATCGTTATGAGATGTTCAGAAAAGTTGTCGATCGGTATTTTACTATGCTCTTCAATCAATACGATAGCGATGCTGCCGACTATGCAAAGCATGTGATCACGCGAGAGAGTTATTACAGCAGCACGAAAGGCCTTGCGGCACGATTAGAGGCGATGGCGAAGTTTTTAGATGCGATAACTGTTCCGCAGGAGAAACAATCCGCGAATCTCCATCGCAGCCTTGCCTGTGGGCTGGTAGCGCAGGCTGCTGCGAGCTTGCAGGATTATCTCGAATCGAACTCGGACGAATCAAAATCCAACGCCCAGACCTTCGTAGCGCAGGCAAAGAAGGAGATCGAGGCTGCAAGTAAGCTCGATGCGGGCAGCGCCGTTGTCCGGCAGCCGGCTTCCGGATCTGATATGTCATCCTCTGATCAATCGCAGCCGAACCCTGATCCTAACGCGGTTCAGCCCGATAGTTCCACTGACACACAAAATCCTCCTCCCGACGCAGGCACATACCAGCAATAAGCATTGCAATAATCGCCATATAGTCCGCAAAGGCGGACTTGGCGTAGTATTAGCCGCGATTTCAATCGCAGGGGTACAATTGCCGTAGATTCAATCACAGGGAATATCGGCAAAGAGATATCCGATAGCTGGATCAATATTGATAGCCAAGAAAGGTCTACTCAGCACTATCGGTTATCTCTATGGTACCTTACCAAATACTCAATAAAAAGAGACGGA
>Ga0207433_10014095_pt1 | contig 11641 bp, 9 predicted proteins | sample YelNatPaOPGAMG01_FD_187559 | JGI IMG/M metagenome (GOLD analysis project Ga0207433, IMG submission 187559) | Hot spring thermophilic microbial communities from Obsidian Pool, Yellowstone National Park, USA - OP-RAMG-01 (SPAdes) (version 3) | ecosystem: Environmental > Aquatic > Thermal springs >...
CAGCCATCACGGTAAATGAGTCAGGGCCGCCGAAAACACCTGCGCCTGTGGGATTAATAGCACGAACCCGCCAATAATATTTCGTACCCGGTAAGAGAGCCGAAACCACGTTCATCGTGTCCGTCGTCGAATCATCGAGAAAGAACGCTGAGAAGCTTGCATTGGCAGATACCTGCCAGTTATACTTCGATGCACCGGAGACTATATTGCACACCAGCGTGTCGAGATTAGGAAGGTTCCCGGCGTTATTTGCAGGCGATACCAGGGTCGGTGCAGAGGGAAGGCCCTGGATCGTTGTAAAAGTATCGACCGTCGAGTAGGCGCTGAACAGGATATTTGTATATGAGCGTACACGCCAATAGTATGTTGTCAAGTTCTGAAGACCTGTCACGGCAAACGACGTGTCGGTCAATGACGAATCGACGACGAGGTTCGATACAAATGTAGGATCTGTGGACAGCTGACATCGATAACTCGTTGCGCCGGCGACTCTACTCCACTTCAATGTCAGCGAGATCGCCTGGTCAACGGATTTGTTGGCCGGACTTACCAGAGCAGGTGCAACAGGCGGAGTACCGAGCGTTAGATAGCCTGCCGCTCCTACGCCGACGACTTCATTTATCGTAACGGCGGCACTGGTGCCTGAACCACTCGTGCTATTGATGCCGAGTTGTCCTTCGATGTTCCGGCCCCACGAATAAACATGGCCATCGCTGCCGAGAATGAGGCCATGATTGTGGCCCGCCGCAATGGCACATGGAAGGACTCCCGATGGTAGTGCCATGCTCAACGGCAGTGGATTATTATTAGTCCCCGTAGCTATCCCAAGTTCACCGGTTCCGTTGAACCCCCATGTGTAGAGAGAATCGTTATCGGCAATAGCCAGGACAAAACTGGCTCCGCATGTAGCAGCTTTCCACCTGGAAACCTGGCCGGGCATGTGTACCATGACCGGCGAAGTGCGCTGAGTAGTCGTACCATCACCCAACTGACCGTTGCTGTTTGAGCCGCTCGCGTAGATGTTCCCATCGTTCCCCAGGACAGCATTGAAATACTGTCCGGAAATCGGCGTTACGGCTTTCACACCGGCAGGAAGAGGAAAAACAGCGGGGCTGTGCAGGTCCGTAGTATTGCCCTGTCCCAACTGGCCATTCGCGTTCCGGCCCCATGCATAGAGCGTGTCATTGCTGCCGACGGCCAGCGCGGAATTTCCGGCAGCAGAGACCGCTTTCGCCGTCACACCGCTCGGCAAAAGGACCGCGACGGGCGAAGTCCGCTGGGTTGTCGTGCCATCCCCCAACTGGCCGTAGTTGTTGTACCCCCATGAATAAAGACTACCATTGCCGCCTATGGCAAAACTCATAGCGTCGCCTGCGGCAACTGCCTTCCAGCTTGTTACGCCAGGTACGATGATCTTGACAGGTGACGAACTCTGGGTTGTGGTGCCGTTGCCCAATTGACCGTTTGTATTCAATCCCCACGTGTACAGATTGCCGTCGTTCCCAATGGCTACAACATGGGACCCCCCGGCAGCCACCGCAGACCAACCGCTTACGCCGGATGGAAACGGCACTGCCACCGGTGTTGAATCGTTTGTGGTCGTACTGATACCCAACTGACCGTTAATGTTCTTTCCCCACGAATAGAGGTTCCCGTTTTGATCAACTGCATAGGATGAATATGTACCTTCTCCACCCGAGACAAACTGTCCGTAGGTTGGCCTGCTCAATAACGACAGGAAGAGCAACAAGAAAGGCGTCAACCCTGCCCATTCGGCAGAGAAATGTTTCCTTCGAAAAGCCGTAAAGTTAGTCATTTCTTCTCCTTATTCACTGTGTTTAGAAGATGCGAACATGCCCACCGCCCCCGGTGCGCGGGGAATGCCGCATCTGTTGACAAACAACTTCGCCGGCATTGATCCGACGGATCATCCATTTCCTGAGGGGCTGCCCTATCTCTCTTCTCTGACTGACCTGTGGTTCGGAGAAACAGGGCGCGACAAAGCTATGGCGACGTACCCCTATCAATCAGAGGCGGTCTGCTGCTGTTACTTAAGCAGAAGCATCTTTTTGGTTATTGAGTTAGTTCCCTGGCGCAGCGTATAGAAATAAACTCCGCTGGCAAATTTGTTCATGTTTATGTTATACGTGTACTCACCCGCTGTCTTGTAACCGCGATCGACGATCTGCACAACTTCACCGAGAATGTTATAGATGGTGAGACTCATGACACCCTTCTCCTTCAAGCTGACTCTGATGTCGGTAGATGGGTTGAACGGATTTGGATAGTTGTTGCTGAGATCAAACTTCGTAGGTAGCTGGGGCCCCGACTGGACGGAGTTGACTCCGCCTTTTTCCCACATAGCGAGCTGTGTAGGATACCAGTTGAGATCACCGAGCGCATAGTTATTTAGACCCGCTTGCTGCAATGAATCGTTCGAATAGGCAAGATTCTCAGGAACAGGATATCCCTCGCTCCATCCCCTCCAGTTAGCTGGGAACTGGTCGAATATTGCAGACGGATACGGATCCGTCCATAATTGCCACCAACGGAAGCTCCCAGCATTCCCGATGCCGCCCCACGGGGTGTTCCATCCTACCATAGTTTCGAACTTAATCAGGCTGTCTACAGTCGATGCGACCAAAGAAGGGGAAAATCCCGGATCGACACTATCGTTGTTCGCCGCATAAAGATTCGGCCAATTCTTTTTATCGCTGAACTTGGCAGCAGTCGATGGATTCATCCACATCGGCGGAGCAACGTACCAGTTTGTAGCGGTGTCGTTGATAGCTTTCCAAAAACTCAAGAGTTTTTCAGGCCAGAAGTAGTCGTTGTTTGTTACCACAATATGTCTCTGAGCCTCAGTGATGCCGTAGGTGCTTCCAACCGTCTTCAAAGAATCCACGGTAATCAAACCGTACGGCTCATGCGCATCATTTGTGTTACCCGTCGCGATATACGCTGAATCCGCGCCATGAGCACACACCCCGAAGAATATGTTGTTCGTGACAGTCATATTAGTCATTCGGGATGCGAGGATAGGAGCATCACTGCTAAAGAAGACGGTGTTATGATCCAGGATTACGGTACCGATGTATCCCGGCGTACCGAAGATGCAGCGGCCAAGAGCGAAGAAAGTACAGTTTTGAATTAACAATGTGTCTATAGGCACACCGTTATTTGCCCACATCAGAACCCCCGATCGCCAGAATTGGTTCGAAACATTTCTCATCTCACAGTTCGTCGCGAAGAGACTGCTGTGGTTGGCGGTTGATGCAAAGTTGACAAATGTGCCGCTAGCATTGTCCAGGACAATATGGTCAACGGTAACGCGGTTGCTGTCGCCGTTGATTTGCAACAGATTGCCTGTTGCTTGGATAGAGTCATACCGCTGTCCCAGGAAGTAGAGATTCTTCAACGTGATTGTGTCAACGCCGCTTGCAGACAAGAAATTCGAAGGCGAGGTGTTGTTCTGGCGCGGAAAAGGCTGGATCACGGGGGGCATTCCAGTGATCGGATTGCGCTTCCCAATAATCGTAAGGTTGTAGTTCTTTACGTATATCGGGTCCTGGTAATAGTAAGGAGTATCGACCGATGCAGTCTGCTGTAGGACATACACGCGGTTCGGGTTGTTGCGCCGACCCGTTGCCGTGGTATCTCCCATGATGAACTGTTCAATCGTGTGCCCTCCGCCGAGTGTGCCCGGTGGATTTGCATAGACGATTACGGTATCGCGTGCCTGTGCAAACGCTAGGTCTAGCTCTGCAATCAGAAACGCTGTCACTATCATAAGCAGCGATGTAATTGTTGATTTCATTTTGATTCCCCCTTTATTTTATTAGAGTTTCAGTTGAATATCTGATTGAACTGTCCCTTCGTTGATAGCATACAAGTTTTATCGTTCTTCAGAGTGGCAGGCGCTGAATTCCTCGATCGCCTCATTCAAAATTTGCAAAATTTGCACGAGATTCCGCAAAGGGAAAGGTCCAGCGCTAGATTTCCGGCTACAAAGTGGAGTTAATGGTCGTACCACGATCGGTTAGCTGCAAATTATGCGCGATGCATAATCTCCTGGTCAGAAGCTATAGCGAAGACCGAAATCGGCGGTAAGACCATATGACTGCTCATTGTTGGGGTAGCCATTACCCTGCACGACCGTAATATCTGGTTCCCCGTTGAGATTCAAGACATCCAGATAGATTTCCAATCCCAGCCGCGGAAGCTTCTGCTTAGCACTTATATCCCATCTGATGTACTTGCTTTTGACCTGCCGAAGTTGAGCGAACCAGTTGTTGCCGGTGAATACGTCCGATTGATAGATCATTGATACCCTTGCCGAGAATCCTTTGTAGTCATACCCCAGAGACAGATTAGCGAGTTCGGTCGGCTGATCGTACAGCCGCGAAGTGAAGAAGGTATCCACATACGTGGTCTTATACCTTGGGAATGACCCGGGAAAGACCATCGTGAAGGGGTATTTTGCTTCCGAGAACGTACGAGTGTAGTTTACACTCATCACCAACCCGCTGAGTACAGAAGGGAGGTACCAGAAGTGAGTTTGCCATTCTGCCTCAACCCCCCACAGGTTAACAGGATTCGGGTTGTTGATCTGTGTGCTGCTGAGCGTATAACCCTTCGTGTAACTCGGGATCGGCGGATACAGCGACGGATCTGTAATGCCAAAGCCTCCTGTCGGAAACACAACATCGGTAATTCTCTTCAAGAACGGATTAATCTCAAGGAGTCCGATGGTATTGTTGTAGAAAGAGAGTGCAACATCGTAGTTCTGAGAGCGCGAGGGACGCAGCATATAATTGTTCCAGTCGACTGTATTTATATATACTCGAATCTGAGGTACGATATCGCTGAAATTGGGATACGAGATGGTATTCGTGTATGACAATCTGATATCAAACCATGAGAACGGTCGGTACCTCAGACTGACATCGGGCAACCAATACCCATGATACTCAGTCACCGTAGTGTCGGAATAAGCACTCGACGGATAAGGAAACGGATATGTATTGCCGAGGTAAGCGGCGGAAATGTATGCAGCGGTGTACTTCGTTTGCAGTCCTTGATAACGGACGCCAGGTATGAAAGTGACTTCTGAGCCCAAACGAATTGTCGCCATTAAATACACTGCGTTCCTGTATTCATTTCCGTGATAGCGGTTTGCGACAGGACCGTAGGTGTCAGGATAATAGGCTCCCGAAGTAACGGCGCGCTGTCCCTGCTGCGAACGGATCACCAAGTTTATCAGCTGGATGAGCACTCCGAGGTTGGTCGGCTTCCCCAACATCGTGTAATGGCCGCCAAGAAAAGTTTCGAAGGTCTGCGACGGGTCGAAAAACATTGAGATCGGGAAGCGAGCGTACCCGGTCGTATCGAAGTTGTAAGGAGGCTCCATCATCCACGGCATTCCCCGCACGACTGCTTGCCTGGCTCCCGCGTCTCCGGGATATAGTAATGTCCCACTTCCGTCAGCATAATCGTAGGAACGAAAAGTATATTTGTACATTCCGCCAAATTTAACGTTTACCGTTATTAAACTGGAAATGTTAATATCCTTTTGAAAATCCACCGAGGCCCCTATGTCGCGTTGTCTCATAAAACTGCTGTTCGTACTTATCCCGTCGAGGAATGTGCTGTCGAAGATTGCGTAGGCTGCCGCTTGCTCCGCTATGGCTTCAGGGCTCTGCCTTTCGTTGACCCCGCTGATATTACCAACTGTCTGAGTAAATCCGACACCCCAGTAGCCTGGATTTATGTTCTCGGTGTAAGCGTGGGAGACCTTCGCATCCATTTTGAAAGACAGGGCATTCTGCTTCAAGTTTACTATGTTCATGATGAAATTATTGATCGGTGTAAACTGCGAAGCTCCATAAGTGATGCCGCCGTTCGATATGTTATAATTCTGACTGAAAGTTGAGGTTGACTGGGTACTCCTACTCAACATGTTAACCCAGTCGACCGTCCCACTGCTCCACTTGTAATCCAGAGTAAAAGTCCCATTGTAAAGTTGCTTCTCTGTCGGTTTATACTGAAGATTGATACTATTCATAACAACAGGACCCGGATTTGAATATGAGCCTGATTTCTGTAATCCGTAACTTGCACCGAAGATGTCTGCCGTGAGATTGCGTCTGGACACAGTCCCCTGTGCCAGAATCCCGAGGCTATTGTCCATGAATCTCTTCTCTATCGTTCCCGAGAAAACATAGTCGTCATAAGTTCCCTGCAAGTCGTTGTAGCCGCCCTGGGCTGACATTTCTATTTTAGGCGCCCCGTTCAGAGCCTGCGCTGCCTCCCTGATTTGGAAATCGACCGTTCCCCCGATGACAGCGGCATCCATGTCAGGAGTCACCGTCTTGAACAGTTCAATCCCGCTCAGCATGTCGGAAGAGATCATGCTCATGTCTACCGAGCGGTCTGTTGTTTGGTTCGAACCTATCGTGTTCGGCGGTATCTCAACACCGTTGATCTGAACCTGGTTGTATTTGGGTTCCAATCCCCTAATCGATACTTGCGAGCCCTCGCCATACGATCTCACCAGAAAAACGCCGGGTAATCTTCCCACTGATTCAGCCGCGTTCTGATCGGGCAACTCCCTTATCCTTGCCGCTGAGACGACGTTTACAATGTTCTGTGAAGAGAGCTGCTGATTGACTGCCGCGGTCTGTCCGCTAGCCTGCGCGGTGACAACCACTTCCTCTCCCTTCACTCCGACCGGCGTGAGTTTCAGATCTTCAACCACCCTAGAACTCCCGATTACGTTCACCTTCACGTGTTCGTTGTTGTATCCCACGTAGCTCACGCGTAATGTGTAAGAGCCCGGAGGCACGTTGGCAATCGAATAATGCCCTTCCAGATCTGTAGATGCGCCAAGACCGGTCCCGACGAGGAGAACGTTTGCACCGGGAAGCGCATTGCCGGTCTGAGCGTCCTTCACGGTCCCGGAAACTGTAGCGGTCACCTGACTCCATACGAGTTGCGGTGCGACATCGATCAGCATCAGGGCAACTAGAAAGGTTAATCTCCTAAATAGCATTCTGCTTTCCCTCCGTTTTAGTAAAATTGACATACCTGTACATGTGTGCAGGTAATCTTTTCCTTTTTCTTTCTTGGAGCCGGATGTCTCGTACCTTATCCGAACTGAAGACGTTAAGAAGGTTTAGCGGATAACTCTATTTACAAACTGGAGGCAGACAAGAAATTCATGCCTTCGCGTCTGATCCGTTCAATATACACGACGGTTTTCTCGACGGCACGCTCCTCATAGATGACCATCCAAAGTGCCATCGCACCGCGACACAAGTCGCCATCCTTAAGGAACATCACATTTCCTCCGACCTTAGCCGCTCTGATGTGAAGAGTGGGTGTCATCGGGCGTTAAAGAGACTCGATTATGTAAGACAGAGTTGCCTCCACCGGTCCTCCGAGAACAAGGCTCGGAAGTGTTGTTGCCCGCACCACGCGCTCGAAGTTGTCGTTGCAAGTAAGTTTGAACCATATATATATATATATTAATGAAGTCTCGCCGAGTGCAGCCGTAGACATACATCGCGCACGAATGTCTGATTAGAGGCTTCAAACGCATGCTTCCTCTCCTCTCATCTGACCGTAACCGGCTCTATGGAAGCGCAAGGGGCAAATCAGCTCAGCCCAATCATGGCCTTAGCACACTTGTGTATCGTGACCAACGAGCCGTGGTCCATAGGATAGAGCCTGCACATCATCTTGCAACCGTGAAGGTTCATCGCCTTCAAGCTCTCCAATGTGTACGAATTGAATATCTCTTCCATTTCGAAAAGGGAATCGATATGACCTCCCCGGTTCACACAGCTTATGACAACTTTATAGTTGAGGAAGCTTTCGCCTGTCTTCTTCTCGTAAAGCTAATTGATGATAATAATATCTTCGATCGTGCTGGTAGTCGCCGTCATGCCGTCGAACTCCTTGTCGGTTATGACTATCAGCGCGCCATAGGTATTCTAATCTGTCACTCATACCGATCGGGTCATTTCTATGTGATGTGACTCTTTTACCTGGATAGTCCGCGGCGAGAATTATTAGCCTAATGAGTCGTTTTCTCTTTCTAGTATGCTCTATCGTCTCATCCGGAGCGTGCGGCCCGAGATCGGTGATCTTACAGACTGGCTTTTTCAGATGAAATCTTCAACTTTGAACCCAATTCAGTCGGGGTTGGAACCATGTTAATGCATCTTCATTATTGGTCGGCTACAACTTTTGATTTTGATCCATGTCCACGAAAAACTTGTACTTTGTGGTGTTCCCTTGTAAGCGTTCTCTGGCTCAAGTGCCGAAAATGGGTAACTTTCGCACAGCTAGGCAAATCTGGAAAGTTTCGGCAGTCGAGGCAGAGGCCTGTCCTTTCCTCGTTATAAACTCTGTTCTTCCGTTCTATCACACTGCCGAGATAATTGCCTCTGTATAACTTTACCTCGAGTTGATCGGTCGGAATTTCTATCACCTCAACAGATAGATGCGTACAAAACGGGTGCTTTATTGATTTGTCCATCATACCCGTTAAACACAAATGTCATCATAACCTTTGCCGTTCTTCAGCAGATCGTAATCATCTTCAATCCGATCACCAACGACTAAGAGTTCCTTGGAATCCATTGGTGTATCGGATACCTCTCTGATTTCGCAAGTCTCTGATCCTCCGTCGTCCACAGAGAGAGTAAACGCTCCAGCATTAATCGATGGTAGATTGTCAGATATTGTATGTTCTTCATCGATTATCCCGTCGACCCCGTTAAGAGCGCCGATGATCTTATTTATTTTTGTTACCCCTGCTCGCTTGGCCTCTTCGATAACGCCAACGAGACTACAATTTACGACCGCCGTCGGTCCGCCCCCCTGTGCTACTAGCAAATTACCGGATGGCACTATCGCTCCCTTCTTTCATGCGTCAACTCATACCGTAAGGATCTAGTCATTAGGTTCATATCATTATTCTGAAAGACTGGCTGAAGGTCAGAAATTTATAATTGATAGCATTTCATCTGATGAACTTTGGCACCTGCAAGTAATCTTGATATTTTGTCGGATTCAAAACACTAATTCCTAACCACGCACAGAATTCATTCACTTCCGTCGTCACATCCTCATCGATGTAAGCAAGATGGTGTGGCACTGCATTTACTAATAAAGTATTGAGATAATCAGCACTCGATACCTGGTGACCGTTTATCCTGAGATCGTTCATCCAAGAACTGCACCCTTTATAGATTGGAAATTCTCTATCATAGAATTTTCCACTCCCAACAAATGCACTGGCATCATTCTCCATAAATCTCAATGCCGTTACTTCCGTCTGTTTCAACCGCCCCTCACGAACAGTTCCCATCTTGTCGCGATTGAAATGATTAGCAAGCTTGAACCCCGATTTGTCAAACCAACCCTTCGGCACATTCCCACAATGCCAAACATAAATCGAGTCGGTCTCCTTATCCCATCCCGATAGATCCATCAATATTGGTTCACGCCCACTCATATATTTTAGAGCCATCATCCCTATCGCTCCAAGGACATCCGTCTCTGTTGCCGCCACAACGTCCTGGCCGTTGACCGCACCACCCTGATTTAGTCTTCCAATCGTAGAGCAGACCATTAGCCCGATCTTGTTCGGTACCTCCGGCCAACACCTGAAACTTATAGCTGATGCACCGTGTTTCGAAATGATTCTCTCAAACGCAATATGTGCCCCCGCTGACTTTCGAACATCTGCCTGCGCTGCATTGACGCCGGCACTTTCTTTCACTATATCCGCAACCTTGCTATCTACCTCTTCATTCTTCATCGCTGCTTCGTATTCAGAGTAGAATTCCTCTAATTCAAGCTTTTCTATGGTGACCCCGAAGATTTCCTCGAGCTTTCTTGTGTCGTACTTCAAATCATGGTAGCCAAACTCCGTATCCCCTATCTGGAGTATCTTTGCGTTCTTTATGTTCTTAATCGCTGTAAGGGCTCTAACAGTCGCACCAAGCCGTTTACGAAACTGATCTGATTCAGCACTCCCAAATAGCCATTTCACAGGCTTGGCATATCCCGGTGCATATCTCCCTGCGATGCTTACATACAAATTGGTAGCACAAAGTGAGTTCAATGGAAGTGGACCATCTGTCGTCGTCTCTTCCACTCCCCAGATCGCTAGCCGCGCGGATGATTTAAAAAATGGGATTATCATATCACCATCAGCAAATGAGGAGTTCTGAATTATGATAAAGTCCACGCCTTCTCCTTCTAGTCGCTCCGCCACTGACGCCGCGTCGCTGAGGGTTTCCATACCTTTTTCCACCGGAATAAACTCGAATCCCATCTCGGAGCTTCCACTCTTCAAAGCTTCTATGCTTCGATACAATACAGATTTCATGTCACCATGAAATATCGGACGAAATGTGCCCGTCAATGCTACTTTAATTTTTCTCATCGATATTTTGCCCTTCCATTACTTTTAGCAGTCTGAACTCATCGGAATGTAACCCCTTTTCGCAGTCCGCATAGCCATGTATGGCAATCTTATTTTCAAAGCTTAAAAATCACCAGTTTCAGTTCTGTCATTTCTTCAATAGCGTACCTGACCCCCTCGCGCCCGAGTCCACTTTCCTTCACTCCGCCGTAGGGCATATGGTCTACTCTAAAGCTTGGGACATCGTTTATCAACACCGCACCCGCCCTTATTTCGCGCGCTGCCTTCATGGCTTTGGCGAGGTCGCTCGTATAAACACCCGCATTTATTGCATACTTAGATGAATTGAGAAGCTTAATGGCCTCTTCGAATGTATCATAAGTCGTCACTGCCACCAGAGGCCCGAAAACCTCTTTGTCGAACACTTTCATCCCTGGGGTAACTTTGGTGAGGACCGTCGGAAGTATTGCGTTACCTACTTTATCGCCTCCCGTTGTGACTATCGCTCCCATCCTTTTGGCCTCATTTATCCAATCAACCAAGCGAACAACATCGTTGGTTGTAATCAAAGCCGACACATCGGTAGTTTCATCGAACGGGTCCCCAGTCTTAAGATTACCAACCGCTTCTGTCAGTTTTTCAACAAAGACTTTCTCAATCTTATGTTGCACGAGTATCCGCTGCGTGGAAATGCATACTTGGCCGGAATGCGCAAAGCCACCTTCAACACACCGTTTCACAGCCTCATCGAGCTTAGAGTCGTCATCAATAATGACGGCAGAGTTAGAGCCTAATTCAAACGTGAATCGCTTAAACCCTGCAATATCACGAATACGCCTTCCCACTTCAGGGCTTCCAGTGAAAGAGACCATTACCACTCTAGGATCTCTGACAAGCTGCTCACCCACCGCAGAGCTTCCTGTCACAACGTTCAACACCCCCTCCGGTAGACCCGCCTCTTCCATAATCTGTGCTAGCCTGAGCGCGATGATTGGAGTCGAAGACGCCGGTTTGAGTACCACCGTATTACCTGCTGCTATTGCAGGAGCAACCTTATGGGCTACAAGATTCAGCGGAGCATTAAAAGGCGAGATGGCTGCGATTACACCAATTGGCTCACGAACCGTGTAAGCAACGCGCCCAGCCCCTGATGGTACAGCGTCTAGCGGCACTGTCTCGCCATGTATTCTTCTTGCCTCTTCA
>Ga0207433_10014096_pt1 | contig 11640 bp, 10 predicted proteins | sample YelNatPaOPGAMG01_FD_187559 | JGI IMG/M metagenome (GOLD analysis project Ga0207433, IMG submission 187559) | Hot spring thermophilic microbial communities from Obsidian Pool, Yellowstone National Park, USA - OP-RAMG-01 (SPAdes) (version 3) | ecosystem: Environmental > Aquatic > Thermal springs...
CAGTCTATGTCAACCAATACCTATGCCGATATGGTTAAAATCCGAATTTTCTATGTACGAAGGTTTCCCTATGCTTTGGCCGCTTAGAATGCCTATCGGGCGCACAGAAATGATTTGGAGTGCAGGAATGAACCCGCCTGTTCCTTCAAGAGATGACAACTTTGTGTGGTTTTTGTATCAACACCACGAGTGCTGCATGTTCTAATTTTTGTTCTCAATTTCTCCACACTGCAAAAAAGTGTGGAGATTTTTTTTAGAAAAAATTAAAAAATTTAAAAAAATTTTTTCCAACCTGCACTTTTTTATATTAATTGAGAAACAAAAAACGGAGGTTTTTACATGAGACCCAGCATACTCAAAACCATAACGGCAGTGGTAACGATAGTGGTATTTGGATTTTCCTATGCTTTTGCGGATATGAGCGATTATATGACCAGTACATTAAGTCAAATACAAAGTTTAGCTCCACATGCTTATCAAGGGCAACAGCGGGGTTATTTTGTCGGTGGAACTATGCATGTGCCTCCGCTTGGACAAACTATTCAGCCGTTTTCAGTCAGCTTGCCTAGTATACAAAATAACTCCTGCGGTGGAATTAATGCAATGATGGGCGGTTTTTCTTATTTGAACTTTCAGTATTTAGTCCAAAAACTGCAGGGCATTATTCAAGCAGCTCCTGCTTTAGCTTTTGAGATTGCAATCAAGGTTTTAAGTGAAAAACTTGGCGGCGTTATGAACGGGCTTGAACAAATAACAGATGCTATAAACGGACTTAACTTTAACTCTTGTACGGCTATGAATGGAATAGTTAATGCGGCATCTAATGCAATAACAAATGCAATCTCTGGATCTGCCTCTGCAGCAACTCAACAGCAAGCAAACGGCGGCAGCAACTGGTTCGGCAACGGAATAACTAATTTTGTTAACAATATATCACAAGGTTGGCAAACAATGATTAGTGGTTTGCAGGGAGAAGGTGTAAATACTAGTGCCCCTCAAGGACAAAATAGTGCTGGGTTTGTGCCAACTCAAGGTGTTTTGGCGTATGCAAATTCATTGATAAGTGGAGGAGGTGTGCCTAGCAGTTTTATAGACACTTTAAGGTATTATGTAGGAGATGTAGTTCCATCTACAGTTAACGGTACTAATGGCACTTTATCTGCAGTTGGCGTTTATGATCCAGGTTGTAATAACAATGCTGAATCACTGATTAAAAATTTAGCTAATGGATATGATTATCAAATAAGTTATTCAGATTTTACTAATGGTCAGTGCGGCTCAGTTCAAGCATCACAAAATTCAAATAATTTAGTTACTCAAGTTCAGGGATACTTGAATGAGATTTATACTGACTTATCTACTAATCAAGATTTAAGTGATCCTACAGTAATAAACTTTATTAATTCATCTACAATACCTGTTTACAGCTTTATGCGTGAAGCAGCAATGCTCCAAAGCCCGGCTGTATCAGAACAGCTCATAGATGAATTATCTCAACCAATTGCTTATCAATTTGCTGCTAATGTGGCTGGTAAATTAACATCGGTTGTTAACAATACAATAGGTTCAATAGCGGTTCAAGCGCAAACTGATGTATCGGGTATGAATAATGAAAGTTATCTTAAGGCACTAGTAAAGCTCCAAGATGCTTTAACAAATTTCCAAAAAGACATGCAGCAGGCAAGCTACAATTCTCTCATTAAGGCGCAAGCGATTTACGGTAGCTTCATAAAACAATATTCACTTTTGACAGCGGAGGTTCAGCAACAAATGCAGCAGCAGGGCAACAATTTAAGCAAGGCTTTGGCGGTTCAGAAAAGCTTAAATATGTAAAAAGTAAGGAGCTTTAAAAAAATGAGTAAAAAAAATAAAACAGAACAAGAAAAAGACCTTGAAGTCCGCAAAGATATTTTCTGGCGGACTTTCTATTTGATGTTTTTTTTAGCAGCTATTATTTACGGTTTTTTATCTAATTATCATTTAGATAATTCAACCTTCACAATAGCTCTTGTTATTTTGTGGTTTGCAGGAGTTTTGTTTCTACCGGGTTATTTTTACAATTTAGGTTGGGTCAAAGAGCAGTACGATATATTTCAAAACAAAAAATGGCAAACCGCTACAGACGAAAAAGAAAGAGCAAAAGCTAAACTCTACTATAACTTAGTAATGTTTTTTATGCTAAGTGTTTTTGGCTGGATTGCCAGCGGCGTAATAGCGGAGTTTGCATTTAATAAAAATAATACTATCAGAATGGTGATTGAAGTTGCTTTTATTTTAGCGGCTTTGGTTTTTTCAATCTGGTTAACAGAAAAGAAATCTAAACAACCTAAAAACGAACAACAATAGGAGAAAAGACAATGGTAGTGACTTTTTACGGTAACGGCCCAATAATGGCTAATATTCTCACAAGCATAGTTTATATTTTAAATAGTGCCGATTATCACACATTACTTGTTTTAATGATGGTTCTTGCTGGTTCTTTAATGGTCTGGCAGTGGCACATGATAAATTCGAACGGCGGCAGCGGAACTCATGGGCTTCTTGTTGCTATAGGTACTGTTGTGATACTTTATTACGGCGGTTGGCAGCCGCAAGAAACGCTTGTTGTTTATGATCCGTTAAACAATTTTCAAACTGCTGTTACCAACGTCCCTGAAGCTTTTGCTCAGATAGTTCATATCAGTAACAAAATTACGAACGGGTTTGCTGATTTATTTGATCAAGGTTTTGCTTCGTCGAATTTTCCAGACCAAATGAGCTACAATAATGGCATGACAAATGGTCTAATGGCTATAGATTCTCTTGGCCAGCTGCAGCCAGGAGATCAATTTTTGACTGAGAATATAAGCAATTACTTTAAAGATTGTGTTTTTCCTGCTATGTTGATGAATAACGGCTCTGGACCGTCCGTAAATGATATCGCTCAAAGCACCGATTTGCTGCAAACTATTCAAACAAATTTATCAAATGCATGGACAACTACTTATTATAATTCAGCTAACCCGGGCGGCGAATCGGTAACGTGCACGCAGATGTATACAAATGTTGACAATGATATTACTAATGCGATTAACAGCCCAACTGGTTCTATATCTCAAGCATACGCTAATCAAATGATGATGGGTATGGGTGGATCTGGCGCATACACAAATCCAAGTTTTGATACAGGCTTACTTGGCACTGCGGCTGGTTATATAATTAACGGTGCAGTAACTTCACAGCAGCTTGTATCTCAAGCTGTTTTAATTAATGCCTTTGATCCAGCACTGCAGAACTTTGCGGCTCAAAACGGCTTGAATCCAAATGCTTTAAGCAGTTCTTTGACTCAAAGTATACTTCAAACAACAACAACGATGAATGCTAGCTATGCACTAGCGCAAGAGATACTGCCGATGGCTTTTCTCATTATAAGTGCATTGATTTATGCGATTATGCCGATTATGTTTGCTATGATGTTTATACCGCAACTTACAAAAAAATTCGGAATGATGGCGTTTGACTTACTTATGTGGATTGCATTCTGGGCGCCGCTTGCGTCAGTTGTCAATGCTATAGTTCAAGCATCAGCGGCTCAAACGTTTAATGTGATGGGTGTAAGCGCTATTGAGCCGCAAAACTGGCCGTATTTAATGGGCCATACTTATACTTTAATGGCAATTGCAGGCGATATGATGTTTTCTGTGCCTGTTTTAGCCTTTGCGCTTGCTTCTGGCTCTTCTTACGCAATGACGTCTGTTGCTGGCTCTATTACGGGGTTAAGCAGGGGCGCTGCTGCAAGTGCGGCAAGTTCTATGTCAACTATGGGTGGAGCAGAAGGCTCACAAGCACAAGCAAACCAAAGCGGAGGATTGGGTATAGCCGCTAAAGCGAATAATGAGTCACCACAGGTGGCGGCAGAGAATCTTATGGATATGCAAGGTGCAAATTCAGCTGGATTTTTGAATGGATTTTTGAGTACTGGTGGTTTTGAGCCATCAATGAATGCTGCTGCGAATGAAAAAGCAAAGAGCATTAGCGCTGGTGATACTCTTGAAAATACAACAACTGCTGCTGCTATTGGTAGTATGCAGACGCAGCAATCAATGGGTAAGATACTCGGTGATTATCAAAGCTACAAACAAGCAGTGGCAGATGGGAATTTTAATGGGACGTTTTCTCAGTTTGAACAACTAAAAGAACAATACGGATCTTCATCTAATTATGAGATGGCACAAAACATGCAAAAGCTGGCTGATCAATATTTTGGTGGCAATCTTGATGGAGAAATGAATTACATTCAATCTGTTAGCAGTCAAAAATCATTAGGTGGCGCAATGGGAACAAACCAAGCACTTCAAGCGTATGAACAAAACGGCGGTAAAGGTGGTATAGTTGGAATGACAGCTTTTAATCAAAATATATCAACTCAAAGCCAAACTGCAGGCAACCAAGGGAAGGTGGCTGCAGCAAAAACAGCTGGCGAATCTTTTTTTCAGTACGAAAAGCAGGCTGCTCAAGGTCAATCATTAAAGCAGTGGGTTGGTTCTGAAGCTTTTATGAAACAAGCACAGGAACTTGGAATAAACCCGATTATTGCCGGAGAAGTTAATAATATGTTGGCTACTACAGAAAAGGGTATTACAATGGGTTCGCCTGCTGAAGCTGAAAAAATAGGCCAAATGCAAGCATATATGTTAAAAGGTGAATTAGACGGCTTAGGTGGTAACCCAAGTCAAGCTGAATTTGTTTCAGCTACAGACATGGCTAAAAAGCTTGGGTATGCGCTTGGCGTAGGTGGACCAGCAGGTGGGGAAATGATTGGAACAAGACAAGGACAGTTTGATGCAGCAAAATGGCAAGAAATAGGTAATATGGCTGGTACTCTAGGCAGATATGAAGCTGAAGGGTTAATTTCAAAGTATCAAGTTGACAACATTTTAGCAAAAGGACGAAATCTAAGTATGGTTAAAAGCATGGAATATGAAGCCATTAACTCAAGAATGAATAATCTACTACCTACCTTGCGAAGTGCAATCATGGGCAAAGGCAAACTTACTCAAGCCGATGCGGGGCTTATCAATAATATTTTGCAAGCACCTAAAGATGACCAAGTTTTGCAAAGCGTAAAACAACAGTTACTACAGCATGCGGCAAAATACGAAGCTGATATGTATTCAAGACAAACAAGTAGTAACGTAAACGCTCATGCTAGTGTTGGCTATAAAGACAAAGCTGGGTTAGATACTAGTAAAAGCATTATTGGTTTAGCAACAGGCATAAAAGCAGAAACCGAAATTGACGCAGAGGGAGGAGTTTCAGGACAAACAGCTTCGGCTACTGCAACAAACTTGGAGTACAAAAAAGTTTTGGAAAGATTAGAACATACTGATTTTTCGCATATGAATGCACAAGGTTTTGTGAATAAAGTTAATGAAATAGGAAAGCAGGTTCAAGGAAATCCTATTGAAAATGTTATGAAAGGCGTTAATCACATGATGCAAAAAGCGCCTCTTGCAACTGCAGGGCATGATTGGTTTAATAATCACAGAACTGCCGGTAGTGGTGGCGATCCTTCGTTGCCCGGTGGCAGTAATAATCCAAGAATAGGCGGAGGCGGCGACGATAATCCAAAACTACCTACTGATGGCTCTAATCCTGCGCTGCCAAGCGGGCCGAAAGCCTTACCTTCTGGACCGAAAGCCTTACCCAGCAGTGACGTTGATATTCCGACTCCACCTATGGTTGAATAATTTTTTAGCTCTCAGTGTTAAAAACTGAGAGCTGTTTTTTACCAATTATCGTCGTCGTCGTGAAAATTATTATCGTTAACAAGAATTGAAGGTGACCCAAACAATTTGTAATTTACGTAAGGCACTCCATCTGGTCTATAAAAGCGTGGATCATTATATAGAGGCGGGTCATCATCAAATGTGCTTTTAGATATAGATTTATTAGTTTTATTTTTAGTATTTTTCTCATTTAATCGATTCTTTTTAATTTTGTTATATCGATATACGACAAATAAAGAAATTATTAAACCCAACCAAAAACCGAAATTCATTTTTTACCTCCTTCTTGTGTTATGTCTTCGCAGACATTAACGCCTCCTTAAAAGTTTTAGTCGCCGTGAACTGTTGTCAGTTCTCCGACGCCGTCATAAATTAAAAACTCTTTTTATAAAAAGTCAAGAGGTGTATGATTTTACTAAACCCATTTTATATTAAAAATTGTTGTTTCTATAAGCTTTTTTAAGTTTTAAAAAAATACTCAAAAAATTAATATCTCCCCAACCTGCACTTTTTTATATTAAGCAGAAAAAATTTTTTGGAGGTGTTTGTGAACGAAAACGATCAAAAAACTATTGATTCAAAAGACAATAAGCAAAATTATTATAAAGAATTAGAAAATTCCATGGTGGATAGTTTTTTTTCTAATAATTTTACTGATTCTTTAGCAAAAAGCATTGAGCTGCTAAAATCTGACGATAAAGATATTAGCACTAACGCTTTGCGATATTACAGTATGTCTTTGTATAATATTTTTTCATTAGATAATATTATAGCAAATATAACATATGCCGTTAATAATTCAATACCTAATTACAAAGATTATCTTTATATTGGTTTGTGCTATATTGATAAAGGGAATTACTCTGCCGCTATTGAAAATTTTTTAAAAGGATTGAGTTTAAACGAAAAAGATTATACTTTAAATTACAATTTGGCATATAGTTATTACTATAATTCTGAAATTGAGAAAGCGGAAGAATATTTTAAGAAAGCAATTGGAATTAATGATACACGTTTAGATGCTTATCGTTTTTTGTACTATATCTACAACAATAATTTTAAAGAACCTGAACGAACATTAAAAATAGAACAATTGCTAAATATTCTTGATGAAAACATCAACCAAACAGGCGATAAAGACTTATTATTTTTAGCTGCAAACTACAATTTTGAGACAGGCAATTTTTCTAAGGCGTTAGAATATCTAAATAGACTTATTATTCTAGACAACACAAACATTGATTATTTTTTACTGCGTGCTAAAACTCATTTTCAATTACAAAACTATGCTAGTTCGCAGCAAGATATTGATTTTGTTTTAGACAAAGACATAAATAATCTAGATGCTCATTGTCTGAATGTACAAATTGCTTATGCTACAAATAATATTGCAGAACAAACACTAAAAAGCGTTGATATTATAATAGAAAATAGCGATAAGATAGCTGATTACTGTAATTTTCTTGTATTTAAAATCAAAGCTAATAATTTAGCTGATAAAAATAAACTACAAGAATCAATCGATTATTATACAAAAGCTTTATTGTTTGCTGAAGAGCAAAATGACATCATTGAATTGTATTTAAAGCGTGCTGATGCTTATTTAAAGCTTGATAATTTAGATTTAGCTGAAAACGACATTTTACATGCTTTAGATCTCAATGAAAACGATGTTAATCTGCTGCAAAAGTTGTTGATGATTTATGCAAAGCAAAACAGGGTTGATGATGCATCAAAAATAATTGAAAAAATAAAATCGATTAAAGAAAAGCAAGACCAGTAAAAAAAAGCCGCAGAAAGAATTGAATGAAATTAAAGGTGGTTTTGAATAGATTGTTCTAACATTCGTTGTAAATAACATTATTCATTAAGATGTTGTTCGTAATAATATGGGTTGCTAATATTCCATTGCCGTTTTGCAATAGTATCATTATCAATATCACTGATTATCATATCTTGCCCTAACACTCTCGCTCTCTCATCTCTTGCTACTGCCTTTCTCAAAACAGCCTTTCTCCAATCACGATTTCTTATTATTCTTATAGTACCAATAATGGCTATAATAACCGAAACTACCAATGCTGTAAATAACATATTGCATCCTCCTCTGTGCTATGTCTTTTCAGACACTCACACACCTCCTAAATGGTTTAGTCGCCGTGAACTGTTGTCAGTTCTCCGACGCCGTCATAAATTAAAAACTCTTTTTATAAAAAGTCAAGGGGTATGCAATTTTTAAGCTGTACTTGAAAATGCTCTCTTTTGATAAGCTTTTTGAATTGTAAAAAATTATTAAAATTTCAGTTTTCACTTTCAATTTCTTTGAAAATTTTTTTTGCCAAATCTATTGCTACTCCGACAATTTCATCAAGATTGCCACTAATTGTATCAGAATAATCACAATTATTACGTTTTCTTCGTAATTTATCAAGATATGAAGCTATTTCTGTCCATTTTTTATATTTTTTGTTTTCTATTGACATATTTCTCAAATACTCTCTTAGGTATCTATGGTCTTCCGCAGTATTTTTTGGATTAAACCCAAGATTTTCTTTGGCATAATTTCTAACATAACAGAATGTCGAATAGTAAGCCCGACTTACTGCTGAGCGCTTGGATGCTTCTATGTATTTTTTGTTCTTTGCTAAAAAACAAGCAAGTTCTAAAAATTCTTTCCATTCGTACTCCATTAGAGACAACACCCTTTTAATTTTCGATTTTAAAATCAGTATCTACAATTAGCCAACCAGATTTATTTATTAACAAATCTATACATTTTTTTCCTACAGCATCTATCTTTTCTATAATATCTTTATTGTAATTAGGAAATCTTGCATAAAGTATCAGGTATTCATCTTCTATTTCTGGATCATGGTAAACTTCTAACTTAAACTTAGCGTTTTTAAGTTCTTCAAAAGCAATTTGTAAAATATTAGGCATAACTTCAATCATATCTGGATATTTTGACAAATATTTAAGGACATCCTCATTATAACTAAAACGAAAATTATTTGTAAACTTTTCTAAAACCTCACGAATTTTTTTATTCAAAATTGTGGTTTCATTATCTATTACTTCAGAGTAAGAAATAGGTATGTTATTGGCTATGTTATCAATTTCTGTTTGCTGCAAGAAGATCGAAACAGGATAAAATACTATCCATTTTTGAATAGGATTTCCAAATACTGTAGGTTGAAATTTCATTTAACTTACCTCCATAATGCTCTTAATTTATCCTTAATACAGCCTTCAAAAATTTCTTCTACATAACTGTGAGCTTCTTCAATCCAATTTAATACACCAGACATTGGTACTTCGCTCTTTTTAGCAAGAAAATAACCTAAATCAAGTATAAAAACCATTTTATTTTCTACTTTTGAATATATGTTGCGAGTTAATGTTATACGGCCAATATCCCTACCGTTAGCAAAAGGTAATTCTGCACCTGCAATAAAAGAGATTGTCTGTTTTGGAAGTTTTTCCCCAATAAATGGGTAAAATTCAAAGTACTCATTTATTTCTACATTTTGTTCATTTAATTCAATGTTATTTATATAGTGCAATTCTATATGATCTAAGCCTTGTACATTTACAACTTCTTGTAAACTTTGCCAAGCTAATTCAATGCGAGGTTTGAAACCTTCCCAGTGTGGATAAGGTTTTAGGACATTGATTATAAGTAGCCTAGAACCAACCTGTATAAGCATTTTTCTATCTTTAGTAAAAAATAAAAGTCTATCACTTGTAATAATTTGTTGTTGTAATCCATTTGGACCCTCATTAATTTTTACTTCCTGAATCATTTTTTGCTCTTTTATTGGAAATTCTTTTTTTAATTTTTCATAGAGTAATCCCGGTATAGTAAGATCCCATTGTGTTTCAGGAGTCAATCTGAATTCGCAAACCGCTTCCACAAGTGGGGGATTTTTATATTTTGTACTCATATAATTTTTGCCTCCTGTTTTTGCTTTTATGTTTACTATTTAGAGTATGCACATTGTTTAAAAAAAGTCAATGATATACACCACGATTCTATTTAATTACCGTTTATTTTTTCTCTCCAACCTGCACTTTTTTGCATTATACAGCAGGGCTAAAAGCCCTAGCAAAAAAAATTAGGAGGTATTATTATGGTTTCTGTTTCTTTTTTGCAAAATTCAGCAAGTTTGTTTTCAGACGGCGTGGATGGTGGTAATGTTAATCAGCCCGAAAATGTAAACACAGCAAGTAACAGTAGCAGTAATAGCAACAATGTTGGCAGCGGTGGAAGCAGCGGTAGTGGTAATTTTGGTGGTAATGGCAATAATAAAAAAAAGCTCAATAAAGACATTATGGTTTTTGTTTTAATTTTAGTTGCCTTTTTACTTGTTGTAGATATTGCCGTTTTTGGATTTATTCATAGCAAAAGAGATACATTCCGTCAATGCAATGACAAAAAAGTTTTAGCTGAAGTCAAAACATTGTTAATACAGCATCCCAATTTTACTAAGTATAATTTTGGCATTGACCCTAAAAAGCCGTTCACAATATCCGACATAACTGAGTTTGCTCCAGCTAACGCCACAATCCACAAAAGATACTGCGAAGCACTTATCAATAACAGTATATCAATCAAATACACAGTTCACTCTTCGCTTTCAGGCAAAAATGCAATTGTTGCAATTTTACCAAATTATTAATATCTTATTTTAGGAGGTTAACAACAGTTGACAAATCTTACAAAAAGTGTGTATTTATGTAGTGGTATAGTCCACATACCCATTATCTCTATTCTATTTAATTGCCGTTTTTCTCTCCAACCTGCACTTTTTTGCATTATACAGCAGATTGAAAATCTGCAAAAAAAATTAGGAGTTGGTGACATTTGAAATGATAACTCTTGAATGTTTATTTGAATTTGAGACCAATGAAGATAGAAACACCATATTAGACTTAATGCGTAAGTTTTCGTCTGCAGTGAGATATTCTTATAAAAGACTTCTAAAAAAACAAGAAAGAAAAGATTTAAAGAAAAATATATCAAAATTATTTAACATAAATACAAGATATTCAGATGATGCTATTTTTTTAGCACAATCTATGGTTTCATCATGCAGAGAAAGAGGACAAAATCCCAAAAAGGTTATATTCGGCTCAAGAGACTTATTTAATAAACTAAGCAAAAATCACTTAACTGGGAAATCAAGAGATAACCTTATAAACAAGTGGAGAGAGAAAAGGCAAGGCAATCTTTACTCAAGAGGCGATAAATCGAAACAAGGTAATCTTAATCTTAGGCTGGAACTAAGCGAAAAAGATATGCACTTAAGAATAAACACAGGTAATAAGCAGTATGTTTATGCAAAGATTATTAGAACCGTAAACAGGAAGAACGATAAATGGATAGATCTTATGTTAATGTTGTTAAAAGCTAAAGAATCTAATAATTGGTTTCCATATAGTATTAGGCTAAAATTAAAAAACGGTAAAATTTATGCTTTCATATCTGTTGAAGAAAAATTACCACCTGTTACAATTAAAAGAGATAATGGTATTATAGGTATAGATATCAATGCTTATCCATTCCATTTGGCATTAGCAACGGCATCAAAAGATGGAAATCTGGAAAACTATCAAGCAATAAGCTTGCATGAATTATTAGGTGTTAGCTCAGAGAAAAGAAAATATTTAGAGTGGCAAACAGCGCATCAAATAATAGAAATTGCTAAGAAAGAAAACAAAGCAATAGCAATAGAAAACCTAGAGAAAATGCCGAAAGGTAAAAGAGGAGATGGTTTTGCGAAGTTAAGACAGAAACTGCAAAAGTGGGTATACAAGAGATTATTAAATAAAATAGAGATTACAGCAAGAAGAAATGGAATAGAGATTAGAA
>Ga0207433_10014105_pt1 | contig 11634 bp, 8 predicted proteins | sample YelNatPaOPGAMG01_FD_187559 | JGI IMG/M metagenome (GOLD analysis project Ga0207433, IMG submission 187559) | Hot spring thermophilic microbial communities from Obsidian Pool, Yellowstone National Park, USA - OP-RAMG-01 (SPAdes) (version 3) | ecosystem: Environmental > Aquatic > Thermal springs >...
AAAGGAAAAAAGTGGGTACAGGTGATGCACCTCTGCAATTCCACTCTTGGTAGTTGGAGTTGGAGTTCCAGTCATGATCCATCGCCGCTCTGCTAGTACTATGAGGCAGCAGCGCTGCAGACTGGTGCATGAAAGCGAACCCAGTGAGTGTCCCTCGTCGATAATCATACGTAGCCAATAAACCCGATTCAAAATGCTCAGCCCACGAACCAGTGAGCTATACTCGCTGCGAAGTTCGTTCAATGATATGAAGACGACATCGTAGTCGGCGATTTCCCGCACCACAGCATTTCGAATCTGGCTGAAGAGGCAGTAGCGGAGCTCATGTGGTGCTCGCACGAGACGACGTATCTGAACCGTCCAATGAGGTATCAGGTTCTCGGGTAATGCTACAAGTGTCGTTGGAACGCAGACAATAAGGTGATAGTCGAAAGCACACTCTATTTCTGGTACGCGCCTGCTCTTGCACCGTCTCCGAAATGGCATCGCAAACGGCTCTATCGCTGCGCTGGGTCCCTGCGCGTACTCTGATGGCTCCATGAGCAGCGTACCGTCCGCGCCCTGGTTTCCAGTGTGTTCATTCGCCAGCGCGCACAGACCCGCGCATTCCAGGATTGTGCTCCGCGAGGCTCCCCTGCACAAGCGAGCACCCGCAGCGGAGGCAGCGGGAATGCCCTCCGATGCGAGACGGAGAAAACCGCTCGGTCCCTGCAGATATTTTCCGCTAACAATGAAGAACCAAAGTTTTTCGCGTCCCGGCTGCACGTATAACATTTCCGATGGCGGCAATACGCAAGTCTTTGCTGTGTATGGGTTTTGCTGGACCACGAGGCGCAGATAAGCTCCTATAGCGCCCTTAGTGGCAACGCTTCCGACGATCGATGACAGCACACCTTCGTGGCATTGTAGCCAGTTGCCCAAAAACCGCAGCAGTTCCGGTACCTGTCCCGTACAGCATCCGTTGATGTGGTTGTGAAACATATCTGAATACTCCTCCAGCCGACTGCGCACTGCTCCAACATCCTGTGTGAATTCATCCAAACTTGCTCTGCTCAGCCTCGCTCGGGCTTTGTCAATAACCTGGTCCAGGAATTGTAGTGTTTGCTTACAAATAAAGACAGCCAAATCGATTTCCGAGGAGCCGAAGTACTCAACGTCTACGGAAAACAATGGAATGGCGGGAATTGTACTGCGTGTACGTGCGATTAGCGCAAGTGCAGTTACGGTTTTGCCCAGACCAGGCTCATCACAGAGCAACCCTCCGCGACAATCATAGCAGGTGCTTTGATTGCGCTCCAGACGCCGATGCATCCAGTTGAAATAGAGATCTCCGACCAAATGCTGAAGAAGAGGGTTTTTCCACTGGGGTAGTGGCGCTACTGGCCCGCATCGGTGCTCTCGATGACGCTCGCGCGAGAGCATCCACAAGACAGCTGCCTGCTGGTGCTTAAACAGCTCCACATTCAGCTCGGGTACGATCGGGTTCGTTAGGCAGCGGAACCAACTCGACAGCTGACCAAGCGCCAAAATCGTTGGGCTATCTGTGTGCTGAAATATCTGCACTAGCACATTTTCCGGCAGAGTTTGTAACGAGGAGCACTGCGTATACGCTGACGCATAGAAGTTCTCGAGGTGCTGCATCGCTCTGTGCTTCAAATGCAGGAAAGCTTTGAGTTTCGATGGTAAAACGCGGATAACTTGCGCCAAGCGAAAACGCTTGGGCGTCGCAGAGTGCCTGTTATCTCTCGCGTCGCACGCTGTGCATGGATAAACGCCGCAGCTGGGAATTCGAGGCGACGGCTCCAGGGTGCTGCCGAAGAGACGCTCCATCAGGAGGTGACGTGCAAGCCATAGAAAAGAATCATGTGTTGCGGATCGCTTACCTGGTATCAATCCAATGGTTGCATTTTCTGGTGGCTCTTTCTTCAGATGCGGCGTTAGAGAAACCACGAACCAGATCTGGCGATCGATTTCCTGCTTGACACATTCTAGCACTTCAAAATCAAGAAACTGCTGCAGCGTGCGCAAGTATCCAGCGACTTGTCCACTGAGCAGCAGAGAATAGCCATCAATGCTGACGTGCGTACCCTGATCTTGCTGCACAGATCTCTCTACTAATCTGACGCTGGCGATTTCCGGTTTTGTAACATTCAGCGGGCGCACGTCCCGGGCTATGATTCGGAGCCTGGCTTGATCCGCAGCGTGGACATTGCTGTCATCTGAAACTATAGATAGGCGAGCAGCACTATGCGATTTCTCCCTGCATGGCTGCATGTCAATAAATTCGGGTACTTTCCCATTAAGGTCGACGCTAACGTCGTTACCGGGGGCGCAGCCGCTGCCGTTGAGAAACCGCGCACCACAACCAAGTGGCATAGATCCTCTTTCGGTGTTATGCCCGGCGAGTCCGAGAGTTTTCACGAAAGGAGGCAACCTGGTGGCCGTTTCGGAGACGCCGCCGTGCACTTTTTCGACCGGATACAGCACAACCTTATTCCCAAGCTTTGATGCTGTTGTCCAGTCTACACAAAAGAGGTCCTAAGCGAGTGCGTCGTTCGTGGTTGATGGCAATTTTGCGGACGAAAACTACGGCTCCCGCAACTCACATTAAATTATGGTCGCTCAACTCTGTGGTTTTGCGAGAGCTCCTACTGGCTGAGACCAAATCCAAAACAGGTGCTCCAGAGGTGCTGAACAGGAACGCTTACGATTGCATACCTCGACACAGCCCAACGTTTATCAAGGGTACTGTGAAACGCCGAAGCGACTAACGCAAACCTTCCTGACTTTCGGTCACGATCTTCGTACCGCAGCAAGCTCTGAAACCAACTATCTTTCACACAGGATCAGTCCAAGACTTTAACAGATAACTCAGCGTAAGATTGTTCGCAGGCTGCTCACGCCCAGGCGCAACAGTCTAGGTTTGGAGTACCTTAATTATGTTCCACCCCATATGGATGCTATTGAATGCTTTTTCGCAGTTTACGGGAGATTTGTTCGAAGCGCGTTCATTGGAAGAAATAGGAAATCTAAAGGAAATGTTTGGACATGGAAGTGGGGGATTCCGGAGTGCCGTCATTGCCGCCTACTGCTGGTAAACAACGAAAAAATCCTCTTCTCGCCGATCATCAATAGCAGATGAGCCAGTAAAGAAGAAGAAGGGGAGATCGGAGAAAAAGCTTTTCGCGCGACGGGGCGATGACGAGACTTTAGTGGCGCCGAGGGCGCGAGTTCTAGCAATCTAAGCACTGATGGGTTCAACCATCAGCAGGTAACACATGGAGTTCATGAACTGAGATTTCAACACCGCCATCAATAAAAGACGGTGTGCCGTGCCGAAGACGAAACCCGAGGAGCTGACGCGAGCCAACTTCGGGGGATGGCCTCTCAGGCTCCAAGCGGACAAAGGGAAGCTGAAGCCGATAGTTGGGGGCAGGTCGAATACAAGCTGGGAAGCGTCTGCGAGAGGGTAGATACATGTACCCTCCATGGTCGTTGGACATTTTTCGTTCCACGAAGCATTACAGGGCAATTAGCTCTGCAACGATTTTGCGATTGGTGACTCAAGTCCATGTCCAAGACTCTTTCCCGATGGAACTGAGGGGACGGGAGCCTTTTGGAGCATATCCCCTCGGATGAATCATACTGTTGTCGAAGGCAGGTTCGTCGATGACCGCAAAGAGCGGAGGATAATTTTTTTCGAGAAAATCGATTCTCTGACGTCAGACGTTCAGTGAACTTTGGACACGAGCCCATGAACTAGTCCTGAGGCTCGACATCGAGTTTTCTCTTTGTCGATCCTGCACCGCGGATCGCTGCGCCCATCACATGCCTCGAACGGAAAGATCGTGAAATTGAAGAATACGTGATTGAGTCATCGTATATGTAAGTAAAGGAGAAGAGTCGGAGCATGTATTTATGCATAAAACAACGATATCCGTTATTTTTTGAGCACTGGTTCGGGAGCGTCGCGAATCATTTACATCACAGAGATGTAGCGGATTCCAGCGGGAAAGCGCCACTGGAGCCAAATCGAAAGCCTACTGGTATTTCTAAAATCATCTATGAAAGTAATAAACCCTCAATATTGCACTAAGAATATCGAGCCTGAACAACGAGAAACAACTCGGAAGAAACCTATTTGCAGGAACGGAGCGAGCAGTCCAGCGTTCCATTTCAGTGCGACACGCGGCAGGAGCGTGTATTCCAGACTCGCGGCCCTAGCATCTGCGATGCACCCGCCAGCGTCGAGCCGACAGAGGCAGCAGGCTCGCAGAGCGTATGCTCGACATTAATCATGGTCATACATACCCATAACTGCCAAGAGTGATCGGCGTCTCTCGAGGGTGCGAGATCTTGTATAAACATGTATGTATAGAAACTTTATATCCCTGCGGAGTGGCTGGCGAGGCACGCACGCGACCGGAGGTGCGCGGCACCATTCACCGCCGTGCGCGCGTTCCAATACGCATTTGTGAGGAAGTGCTTGAACTCATACGGAAAAACTCGTGGGAATAGTGACGCAGAGACGTAACTCGCGCACCAGGAGCGCTTTGTCACACTGTTAATTAGGGATTCTTAGAAGTTTCCTTAGAAGTATCGAGGGTTATCACTCAGAGACATTGGTTTTTGCGGTTAACGTAACTAGTTCGTCTGGTTGACAGCGACAGTGCTCTGTTCCGTGAAAGCCGAGGTCTTTGTGCGAATGGCGTGTTTGCGAGTCGCATTCACTCCTTCGGGGGCTGTACCTTCAGAGAAGTTTTTGATTAGGAGGAGGAACTGCACCAGTGTTCGGCGAGCGAGGTCAGGAACGAGCTTTGCAACGCTTCCGCGCTGTCACGTCGTACAACGTTCTGCTGAAGAACCTCGGAGTCACGCCCTCTGCACTGTGCTAGAGCGAAAACGTGCTTCTTTGCCGTTTAACCCGAAAGTGTGGACGCAAGGATCCGCATCTGGGACTGAGAGCCCGTTAGCAAGTTTATGTGGTGGAGGATACGGCGGCAACAGTGGCCACAGCGGCGGCGGCGGTGGTAGCGACGGCGGCCGAGGTCGTAACGAAAGACCAGACGGGAACGACGAGAATGGACCACTCTCGCTTCTGACGCAACTGGGGGCCTTGCTCTTCTGTATCTGGCGAAGACTAGGTGACACAAACCCGGAATGTCTCCGTGCTTCTCTGTTCGGGACGGTACTACTGGCGACGCAATTCAATGAAAATCCGCATACGAGGAGGCACGTTGCGGGCTCCGTCGTAGATGCAGCAGCCTTTGTTGGCGACTCGCAACGACCCGTTGTTATTTTGTTGTCGTGGCTCGGTGCACAGCAGCGACATATGGTGAAATACGCAGAGTGGTACAGAGACCGTGGCTACGATGTGATCACGTTGTTTAATGGTCTCCAGACGGCGTTGATTCCGGCCTTCTCGCGACGACAAGCACTGCGCGTGCTACATTTAATGGACGAAATCCCTGAAAATAGACCGATAGTGGTCCATTCGTTTTCTATTGGCACAGGAATCTACGGCTATATGCTAGACATCATTCAGCGGGGCCAGTACGTCACAGAGGATATGGGTCGAAAACTCCAGCGGCAGATCCGAGGAGTGATATTCGATTCGGGACCAGGACACATGCAGGCGAGTTCTCTAGCCCAAGGTCTCTATGCAGCCTGTCCAAAAGTGGGGTACCGTGTCTGGAATGCTGTTGCGGAAGCTCTGTTTCGATTTCTGAATGTTGCTGAGGGTTTCCGGGCAGCGGAACACGCCCTGCAAAACGTGCAACTCCCATCCGTTCCGCAACTCTACCTCTACAGCCTCGATGACAGCATTGTGAAAGACCTTGACAAGAGCGTGCGTGAGTACATCGATGCTCAGAGACGTCGGGGGCTGGAGGTCTACCAAAAAGTTTGGGAACAGAGCCAACATGCCACACATTTCAAAGTGCATCCCGAAGAGTACAAGGCACAAGTGGAGAGCTTTTTGAAGCGAGCTTTGAGTGATGTTGAGGTCGGCATGCGCGGCATGCTCGACAAACTGCATGAGGCGACCGGCGATTCCGAGTCGAAGGCTAACCCGACTTCGATAACAGCAGCACCAGCAGCAGCACAATGAAGATTGCTGCAAATCCAGAGACAACAGGGCAATATCTCCGACCAGATTACTCGGCCACGTTGCAGAATGCGACTAGGGCGATCCTCCGCGACGTTTCTGCATGGACGAGCGTTTCTTCTGTACTTTTAATGCGCCCCGAATCTTTCTGGATACATCGATATTAGGTTCGAGTCCAGTTGGGATGCGCAGGGTCTGCAAGCTCATCGGAGCGAAAAAGTTTCGCAGCTGTAGGGTAAATGGATATCCAGTCACAAACGCCTCCCAGCCGTTCTTGGCGGGCCCCCTGCAATCGCCCTCAGCTTCTCCTTTTGCGCTTCGAGCCTGAGAGGCTGCCCAACAGAGTTGGCTCGCGTGGGCTGGTCGGGTCTCGGCTTCGCCGTGCATCGTCTGATATTCATGGCGGCATTGAAGTCCCGGTTCACAAACTCGTTGCGTTTCTTCAAGCCAGTTGAACACAGTAGTGGCAGAATTCCTCGAACTCGTACCCTCTGTCCCACTACAGTCTCGTCACCTTCTTCATCTTCGTCACATGCTCTTCTTCGCTGCGAGGTTGGCGAGAAGAGGATTTTTTCCTTTTTTTGTTGAACTCGGGGACAACGGAACTCCGGGACCCCCAATTTCCACGTCCAAACCATTTTGTAGATTTTCGATTTCTGAAAAAGAACGCCTTTCCAGCGAATCTGCTATAAACCTCGAAAAAGCATTTGATTACAACCACCTAGGGCCGGAACACAATGTAGGTGAAAGATTATGAAACGTATACAAGCACGCTGGAGTCTTCGTTCCACTGGCACGGACAAGTCGTTTATCACTAGGTAGGGATAACCCGTGGATCAAATGTCCATCAAGGTCTGGCACCATCGCAAAGGAGCTGCCAGCATCCTCTGCCGTTTCCTCTTTGGGAGGTCAGCACTAGGCATCGTTTCTTTTGCGTTCCATCGCAATTCTAGGATGCCACATTTGCTTTCATGGCCGTCACATCCATTCTGATCCTCAAAGCCTCCACATAACATGAAACCGACGCAGGCGCAGTGCACGTGGCATCTCATCATGCTCGCTAACGTACACAAACCGAAGATTCGCTCCAATCATGCATCAAGGGAACAGAGTACCAGCAAAGTTGCAGGCATCACAGCTACCGGAAAGCTGGCAGCGCCCCCCATGACGGAATCACTAGCAGTAGCATCCTTGAGGATGCTGCAGATGGCGTTTCAAATATTGCTCCGCGGAGGCCTTGCCTTCAATGATGATAATGCAATCCGGCAAGTCAGTGAAGGGGAAACTCAAGCCTCCACGAAAAGAACCAAGGCCGCAAAAAGTTTGCATATAGCATTCCAACCGTACCAAGGCAAAAGCTGATAGGCAGCCAGGTATAACTTTTCATCACTGTTCGAATACTCTGTTAAATTGTCCAAAAAATCACCGGCACAGGCCCGCGGCAAACGAAAAATCAGTGTAAACGGTAACGGTCTACCCGCACCGGGATAAAACCAGCCGTTGAGAAGCACATCAACGAGAAACCATACCTGCAGTATGCGCGCGGGTGAAACTTGGAAGATTTCCGTTTGTTGCACCTTTGAGAACCACCTAGGAACTTGTCTGGAGCGAATCGAACGGGCGACTTTTGCACCTAAACTTGACCCCAAGAAAACTGGAATCATGGCTTGGAGGTTAACGAACAGTGCCTCCGGGCGCGAAGGCTCTCCACTCCAAAGCAACAGCGTGATCAACAGGCGCAAGCCCAAATAGTATATAACTGGGCCCGTAAACCAGCATGGTATGATATTTGTATCCCGTATCAACCAAAAAGTGGAGCGTTTCCACTGAAAAATTCGAAAAATCCACAGCATGAGCGGATTGAAATTGAGTCGCTCCAGGAGTCGCAGTCGTTCCGAGTGTCTCGCTGCAAGACGCGGCAGCGCACCGCACTGCGTACGGAAGATGCTGCCTCTGCTAGCGGACTCGTTCCAAGGCTCAGCCGAACCCGCCCCAGGTGAATAATTGTCCATGAGGGGCGCGCGCTTCCCGTTGGAAACGCTCGTAGCAATAGGTTCAACATTCGCGGCATGTGCAGACACATCCGGAGGCGTTTTTTCGAGAGGTACATCCTGGGCCTCGCCGATACTGGCCCGCTCGTTGCCGCTTTCGCAGTCGATCCAGCAGACGAGACTCCAGAGCTCTGTGCAGCAAGCGGCACCAACGCTGCATGCCAGTGCCGTGGCTACATCGATCGCGACAAGCTTCACACAAGAGGAGGGAGGACAAAAAATACCAATAAAGTAGAAAAACGCCATTGCAGAATTCTGCAGGATGAGAAACAAAATGAGGAAAGTGCGCGACGCCCATGCTGGAGTGGGGATTCGGGCACATGTCGCATGCATATCAGAATCGCGAGGAGCCTCGATGGTATTCGCAGTGGATACCCCGAAAGCACTTGCAGATTCCAGAGGTTTTGAGGTGTCGGAAACGTGCGAAGCACGCGCAACGGTCGACCCCGGTCGATCAAGACCCCGATGAACCCCGTGCTCGCAGTCGACAGGGATGTGATGGACGCCATCATCAAGCGATGACGCCCTCTGCCGCGAGATGCGGGACCAGTTATGACCCTGTGGAGTGCTCTTGAGTGATCTCGGGGACTCCCGCCGGGCGCCCCGATAATGACTCTGGCCAGCTAAGATGATGACACCGAGGATGAGCATCCAGAGAGAAGCGAGTTCGCCCACGGAGCGCCGTTGTGGTATGTAATGCGCGCAGGCTTGCAACTTGCGGCTCGCTGCCTCATTGCCGCAGGACCACGCGTGCACCACTTGCCGACTCATGACAGGGTCGACTAGGTAAGGGCGCGGATCCTTGTTCGGATCCGTTGGCACGAATCTAACAGAGACCGCCTGAGCCGAGTTACGGTTTCCAGCGGATGCGTTCCGCATAGCGTCGTGCACCTCTGGTAGCTGCGAAATCCGAAACTCGATGTGAGATATGAAATATCGCGACTCTCCCACACTTAGCGGATCTGAGACATAATGAACTAGGAGTTCTGAGCTCGCGTTTTCCCGACGAAATCGATTGGTATCGAAAGGTCCCGTGTTAGCAGGAGATGCTCGCGTGTGCTGGCTTACCGCTGTGGGACTATCCGTTCCACTCATCATCCTTACGCGGTGCACATCGAGCCATATAGGACCCTGGGATAGCACCTCAAAAGAGTTCGCGGTTTTCGAACACTGCAGCGTAAAGCGCGAAGGCTTGAGAAACAGCAGAGCCGGGCCGCTCAGCGCAACACGCTGTTCGCCACAGAACTTTTCCAGAAATCGCAAGCGCCTTTGCTCGAACTTGATTGGTCGACAAACGCCTTCATCTGTACAGAAGTGTCGACAAGAGGTGAGAACGTGTCCAGGACGCACAGTGAGGTGAAGCGGCTGAAGCTTTCCATAGTTTCGTTGATAGGCACGCAATCGAACAACATCGCTGCCACCACAAGGCCTTTTCGGCTGAAGGGAACACAACACAACGAAAGCAAATGTCAGAACCAGATATTTTAAGAAGTGGTTCACTTTATGGGAGGCGTGCATGGTACCGCTGCTCACACAAGTGCCAACACCGCACGCGAAGTTGAAGCAAAATTAAAAACTACCCGCCAAGTTTGTCTGCGCCATCGCGACTGGTTGAAACTGCCTCAGACCCGATGCCAGGGTCCAGACGAATCAACTGCATGGAAGTTCGCCAAGAAACCATCGAAGATCGTCTAACGCATGCAAGGCAAGCGTATCCCAACAGAGGTCCGTAGTTTCAAACTGGATACCTCATCGCGAGTTCTTTTCGGCCAGGGTGGGCATGCTCGCACTGATCGAACTGCGTTACCCGGAAATGCACTCTATCTGCTTCACCCGTGCCAGGTCAAAATGAAACTGGTCCTGCCACCTAGCATGGACGTACAAACTAAAGTTTGGGTCCCTTTTTATCGTCAGTAACAGCAGCGTTTGCGAGATATTTCCGAGACTGCTTCGATTGCTGTCGCTCATGTCCGGCTTTAGAAAAACGCGTGTCTCCTGTTGCCATCCAGATTCGATGTCACCAGTCGACCGATGTTGACAGCAGCCTCAAGACTCGATTTTGGAGCTTCCGGTTGTTGTCGATGCACTTCATGCAAAGCTGGAAGCCGCAATCTATGCTTCGCTTGCGTTGCTCATGGCCTTTGTCCACAGCCTCGGTGCGCCATTCGCAACGTTGACACCTGGTTATTGTCTGCTGTTCCCGCATGTCCACCATAACGTATCGTCTGAAAGGAGTTTTTTCATGCCCGAACGCCTGGCTCACCACTCAGTGCATGCTCTTGACGGGAACAGGAAGCTCGCCTCGGTGCCAAGGTTTATTCCCGCGTCCGACGCCATCTCCGACTACCACTAGCTTCTGTTATGCGATACCCTAGACGAGAAACCTGTCCTCTGTAGAGGCAAACGCATGCTATCGCGTTCGATAGAGGGCGTTTGGCATACAATACTGCCCATGATGAAACAAGTAGCGGAACGCGAATTCCGGCTGGCGAAAGAGCCACGAAATTTCGATCCATGTTCGCTCACTTCGTACGACGCGGGGACGCACTCTCCACTCGAAGCGATCGCTGCAATGCCGGGATTCCTCGTCAAAGACCCCTGTCCATGGAAAGCGAAGAGACGGGAGCGTCCGGGGGCGTATCCCGAGAGGCGCCTCATGCTGCAGTCGCGCGCTTTTCGTCCATGGCCACAAAGAGAGCTGGAATTGTCTTTCGAACGGAATCGATTATTCGGCGGGACAAATTCACTGAACTTTCGACTTGAGCTTGTGCGGAAGTCTTCAAAGGAAGACATCAATTTTTTTCTGTCGTCAACCCAGCGGTGCAGATTGCCGCGTCCAGGACCTTCCTTGAAACAGAAAATCGAAAAACTGGAGAATGCGTGGTTTATGCATGCTGTATGAAATGAAAGGAGAAGAGTGGAGGCTTCTACGCAAGAAGTGGATGATAATATCGGGTAGTTTGCGAACTCATGTACAAGAGCGTCGCGACACATCTTGATTCGGGTGATGTAACAGATTCCAGCAGCTACGCGTCGCAGGAGACACGGACAAAAACGACCGGGCATCCTAAGAATACGCACCAGTCCATACATGCTTGTTGCTCTGCTTGAGATGCCGAGAATCTACATCGAAGAAAAAGTTCGGAGAAAAATCGCAAGGCAGTAACAGATGGAGCAGTTGAGTGTTCTCTCTTCATCGAACTAGGCTCTGGAAAGGGTGCAGCATAGAATGCGCTAAGACCCTCCCGTTCCGATCCAGGGCGGAAGCTGCAGATTCAGTCAAGTACTGTGCTGGGGCCCTGATACAACTCGATCACGAGAGCAGTTCAGTGCGCTAAGCATCTGTGGAACTTTGGCGGAAAAACGCACCATGAAGCAGACGGAGTTGCCCCAATAGTGTGCATCCACGACGATCTTGTGGGTCTAGTCTGCCTGAACTTTTTCATCCGAGTGCGACCTGCAACATTCAATTTCAAG
>Ga0207433_10014115_pt1 | contig 11631 bp, 9 predicted proteins | sample YelNatPaOPGAMG01_FD_187559 | JGI IMG/M metagenome (GOLD analysis project Ga0207433, IMG submission 187559) | Hot spring thermophilic microbial communities from Obsidian Pool, Yellowstone National Park, USA - OP-RAMG-01 (SPAdes) (version 3) | ecosystem: Environmental > Aquatic > Thermal springs >...
TTCTTTTCTTATTTCTTCTCCATTCATATGGTTTATACTTCTTGCCGGTCTTGATTATTCCAAGTCTTACTCTGGCTATATATCTTGCCACGGCATTCTTTGCATTCTGTTCAGCTACTGACTTTTCCTTAACCAGGTAATCATAGTATTCTCTTACCGGGTTGTTACTTGATATTACTCTTACTGCCGCAGACTTATATACTGACTTCAGCCTCCTGCTGTATCTCGGTAATCTTTTCCCATAGTTCCTTCCGCCGCTCATCTTCTGATGATTTGTAAGTCCGCAATAGCTTAAGTAATGATTGCTGCTCTTAAACCTCCGGGCATCTATTACCATTGATAATATTGTTACACTGCTTATTATTCCTATACCCGCTATGCTCATCAAGCTTTTTATGATTTTGTTGCCTTTGGTTAACTTCTGAAACTCCTCTTCATAGCTTTCCTTCTTTTCTTTATATGACTTTATCTTTTCATCTAAACCGGTGACAATAAATTTATTGATACGGTTATCCTATATGGTCTCTTTCTTCTTGTACGATTTATTCTCTGCTCTGTACAATGCCGACTTCTGGTTCAACAGCCTGACTCCCGCTCTTACCTCATCATCATAATAGCTGACTAATTTCCTTAGCTCATAGAGGAAATCATTTGTATGATATACTTCTTTCAGCATTCCGTTTTTCAAAATATACACAGCTTCCCGGCATCTATTTTATCGCTCTTTGGTCCGTCACTTAATAAATGGTTTCTATATGGATCGCATATATTTATTTTATCTGCGTAATCATATAGTTCTACATACAGCCAATGAAATGTTGTTGTCTCCTCTATGGTTATAATTTTTGTGCCTTTCAAATTCTTCAGATATAATTTCAGTTCTTTAATATCTGACGGTACATCTACGATCTTCGGTTCAATCATTTTTTGGGTTAATCTTGCAATAGCCATATTTTTAATTGACCAATCCAAAGCTATGTAATGATCATAAGACAAAGGAACATTTTGTTTATTGTCCCTGTTGGTTTTTTCAATTAACTTTTGCCTGTACATTTTAGGTCTCCTTGCTTTGTTTGAGATGCCATAATTTATCCCGAATTATCGAGTTATGCACCACCGAAGTGAGTGAGACCTTCTTTTCTAATTTACCGTGGCTAAGGCGCAGCCCAGAACTACAATGACGCTTTTGGCAACTACCTTTTTTGTTTTAAAATCAATTTCGTTTTACAAATCAACTTTGAGCAACAAACCTACTCTGAAAAACTAAACCCAATAACTTTATCAAACGACCGCTTCGAAGACGCGGTCGCTTTGAGTTGCTGGATATTAGTTAAAAGGTTCTCCTCGATTTTGTAATTTAAGTTTGAAAATAAATACATACAAAAAAAGCCAAGGAGAACACAAATGGAACTTGCAACAATCAACACTGAATATGTCTGTGGCGTTGACCTTCATTCCCGAGCCATGTACATATGTGTAATGGACCAGAAAGGAAACATTAAATTGCACAGAAATATCCGTAATGATTTTCAATTATTCAAGACTTTGATTGCAGATTACAATGAAAGTATTTCAGTCGGCTGCGAATCCATGCACAGCTACTACTGGCTGGCAGATGGATGTATAGAAAATAAGATACCTTTCTACTTAGGTCATGCCTACTATATGAAAACCATTCACGGACGGAAAAAGAAAAATGATAAAATAGAGACTCTAAGAAAATAGCCAATCTTATGAGAGCTAATCATCTGCCCGTAGGCTATGTGTATCCTAAGCAGCTTAGAGCAACAAGAGATCTGCTTCGCCCAAGAATAAGATTCATGACCATAAGAGCTGAAGCTTATGCTCATATTCAAATTGTCTTTAGACAAAACTGTATAATCATATCTCCCGGTGATGTAAAGAATAAAAAAACAATAAGACAACTGGTTACTAAACTTAACGATAAGCAGCGCTTATCAGCTCAATTGAAATGGAACTGGATGTAATTGACAACTTTGATGCACTTCTTAATCCCATTGAAGCTGAAATTAGAGCTAAGGTTAAATATCATGATAGAACTACACTTAATCTTTTACTAACAGTACCCGGTATAGGCGATATGATGTCATTGGTGATTCTTTACGAAATAGGTGATATAAACGGATTTTCCTCTCCTCAGAATTTCAGTTCTTATTGCAGAATAGTCAAATGTGAAAGAGAATCCGGAGGTAAAAAAAACAAGGGCGGATTTCAGACGATAGGAAACTATCTTCCGCTGGATTGGTAATACAATCTGCACCCACTATATATTATTTTTCCTACATGCTTTTTTGAGAACTGCCCCTTACTGCAGCCATCAACTAACTGGAGTTAACTAAGGCTGAAATAGATGTTTGGTACAGTTCTCTTTCTCTGAGGACATAAACAAATGTTGGAAATCAAGATGGTTCAAGAAACGAGCTTATAGAAGAAATCGAACAGCGACCAGTAGCATTAACGATTTTTTTTGAATCTTTTGCGTCGGGGATTTTTATTGCCTCTTGACTTTTATCCTTTAATAGAGGTTATATGCGTTTTATATTTTATGAAATTTCTTTTTTAAAGAAACCAAAGTCATTATCTATTAAAAGTTTTCTATCTAAAAATGAATTGAACATTTCACAAGATATATCTGGTAAAAGCGTACAAGAATAACAGGCTGCAAGATTTAAGTTTTCCACACCCTGCCCATCTGAATTTTCACAAATAGGATCCGATGAGCAATCTTTTGCTCTTTCTAGAGCACTATTTATAATTAAATTTAAATTATTAAGATCATCGCACTGGCTAACTAAACCACCAAGACTACCTTCAGTCCCCTCAATTACCATTATCATAAAACCGAGCATCTTATCACTAACATAAAGGCGTTCTTGCAAAGAAGCCGCTGGATAACCACATACATATTCTAGTTCCTTAATTATAATATGTGAGAGTGTATGTATTAGTAAAAATTGCGGAGTTATGCTTTCACTAATTCTTTGAATGTATTTCCTTTGTGAAGACTTAGCATTTTTCTTAATAATGTTTGTGCGATTTAAAATATTTTTATTCTTACTCCATTCATATAAAAGATCCTTTTCAAGAATAAAAAGAATTGCTTCTCCAAATGATTCTATACCCGGCAATATAGAAGTATTGATATGCTTGATTGAAGTAGATTGCCTTTTAACTTCATATTCTATTTCATTAAAATCTTCATCAGATAATAGTATTGCATCATTATCAATTGGCATTTGACGTGTAAAAGAAGTTTGGACAGTGATTTGTTTTAATTTTTCTATTCTAACAATTGTATTAAATCCTTTTATTTTGTTTCTAACATCGATTTTTGAAAACTTTATTGAATCATCCAATTCATTTTCCTTACTTATGAAATAATCATACTCGACTTCCCTAAAGGATTGTTCCGAAATATAGCTTTCAGAACCTTCCAAATATTTTTTTGTTTCGGATTCTGGTATGTCGTAATCAAGTTTCAAGTCTCTTATGATCTCATCTGGTTGTTTACCTCTTTCCAACCATTTAGAAATTAAAACTCTGTGCTCTTGTTTCAAATTAATTTGATTAATTGGTATATAAATGCTTGAAATCAGGTTTGCATAATAAATACTATTGCTTGATTTAATTACAACTTTTAATTTTTTCTCACAATTTTGATGACTATTTAACCCAAACCAAGGTGAGTTTCCATTGCATTTCATTTTAAATCCAAAAACACCACTTAAATCTTCCGTTTTTCCGCAGTTTTTACATTCAATATGAATTCCAGATAATTCTGAGTTTTCTCTACTAACAGAGTAAATTAGTTTTTGATTCTCGCAGCATTTTGAACTAAAGTCTAAAGATATTGAACCTACACCATATTCCCCTTCATCTTTTGTAATAAAATCTTGTTCAGCTTGTTTCTCCTTTTTTGGGTTATTCCAAAACTTCCAAGGCAAATCTTGTATATGACCATTTGGACAAGTCATAACAAATCGAACTTGTTCAAGTATTTCTTCATAACATTCTTTGTTCGAGCACTTAGGTGGGGAAAAATAAGCTAAGTCCTTTCCAACTTCTTTCCAGGATTTAAACCATTCATAATATTCTTTGAATTGTTTACATCGAGGGCAATAAAACCATTTAGGAAAATAATTTGCTTTTGGACGAATTCTTTTATCATATTCGTCCGGAACACTTACTATGTATTTAAGGTTTTTAAAAACATATTTAAGTCTGGAAAGCAATCTATCATCAATTATTAGATATTTCCAAATCTCATCTGAATTAAGAATGTTATTATAACCCCAATTATCAAAAGTTTCTATGATTACGGAACCCTCTATAGTTTCAACAAGCGAACCGATTCCGCCATAACTCGAAAGAATCTTGCTTTTTCCGTGGTTAAAAGTATCTTTTGCCATAATTAATATTGGTTAATTTTTATTTTAGTTGATGGTTCAACATTTCTGAGAGATTGCATAATAGCAAATTCATCGTTATTTATTTGATCTCTAGTTTTTAGAAAACTCTCTTCTTGATTGTTGGATTTGAACTTTAATTTAAAATTTGCATCAGTTGCTGCTGTAATTCTACCTTCCCAATAATTCAAAAGATATTCAACTTTTATCATAAAATTATTTTTTTCATTCTCTGTTATTCCCTTGTGTTGTTCTATTAAATCATTAAGCTCCTTTTTGATAATCTCTTTATCCAAATTTATTACAGCATCATTTGAATAATTTCCAAGCTTATGTCTAAAATATGTTACGATTGCCGTTAATAGCATTCTATCAAATGTATTCTCGGTAAATGGGGTTAAACTCAATGGTTCAATCTCTTTATAGAACTTCTGGTGAAAAGAAACAAAATGTTCAAAATATGATAAGTCTCTTGAATTGTCCGGATTGAATAATGTGAAGACTACTCCTTTGTTTTTCCTCGCCACACGTGAAGTTGATTGAATGTATTCGGCAATATTTCTTGGCATGCCATTTACCAGCATTACACCAAGTCTTTGAACATCCAATCCAACCGAAATCATATTAGTAGCGAGAACTAAATCTACCACTCTTGAATTTTCTATATCGTTTTCGAATTGAATATTTAATCTGTCCAAAGTTTCTTTAATTCGCTCACTAGAAATTCTACTAGTTAATTCAAGTGCAAATTTTAAGCGTTTATAATTTGCAAAAGTATAATTGAGTAATCTAATATGCATTTGCTTTAAAGTACTATCTCTTAACTCGGAAGCAATTTTATTCGCCATTTTGCCAACATCCTTTAAACTGTTGTAATACGAAACCACTGTCCAGAAATTATCAGCCTTCTTTCTTACATTTTCATCTGTATTTTGCCACACATCGAGCCTAGCATATAACATTGCTGCTAAAATTTTTAATTGGGTCATAGTAAAAGTCTTTCCAGTTGGCATTATTCCTATATAACGTCTTAATGAATTACTCTCAATTCGAGAGAAAAAATTATCTTTTGTATCAAGAGCAAAAGGTGGGAATATTGAAAGATTCCTTACATATAATTTTTTAACTTGATTTTCTGCGTTTTTGGAAGTTGCTGTTGAGGCAATGATTTTCGGCGTGATACCATTTTTCTCACATAATGATTGAATTACATTTTCATATAAGCCAGTCATACTCCCCAAAGGGCCGCTAATTAAATGAAGTTCATCTTGTATTATGAGTTCTGGCGGAATGCAATCATTGTGTTGATTGAATAATTTTCTTCCTTCCGGTCGCCAAGCAAGCATTGCAAATTTATCAACTGTTCCAAATAGCAAAGTGGGTGGTCTATTATAAATATCTTCATCTACCAAGACAATGGGGAAACCATTTTTTTGCTCTGAAAAGTCGCATTGCGGATTATGACAATAAACTTTTATTCCTTGATCCAAATAATTTGCACGAATACTAATTTTATAATTTTGCTCATCTTTACTGAATTTCGTAATTGTTTTCGTATTACACCATTGACAGCTATTAACTTGGAATATATTATTTGCTCTCTCTCCATTATTTAAGCGAGTTAATATTCTATCTAAAGAATCCTTGGCTTTATCAATTGAATTTGGGATTGTAGATGCCCCTACCCAAAAACCAATTGTAATTTCTTCTTCACCAAGTATGGCTTTATTTTCTCTCCTTATTTTTTCACAAGCCAATATTACTTTTGAAGCTCTTTCAAATTGTTGAGCGGTCAATAATCTCAATGTATAACGAATAATTGCGTTTACTCCATAACCTTTCTTCTTCTGAACTAATCTTCTATAAAAGATTAATAAAGAAGTCACGGTAAGATATGCTTCAGTCTTTCCACCTCCGGTCGGAAACCATATTAAATCTACTAAATTCCGATCTTCAGAAGATGGTTCTACTATTGAGTGAAGTGAAAGTAGAATAAAACCAAGTTGAAACGGACGCCATTTAGGTGCTCTATCAGAAGGAAAGCTAATGGTTTCATAATCCAAATAATTTGGAATACCTTTTTGTTGGAATCGCTCATTCCATTCAAATAATTCAAAACCCTTATTAAATTCATTTCCAAAATATCTTGCAGAATGAAACATCTGCATATACATAGCAGAATTCGCAAATCGAAAAGCCATAAAAGCATCATCATTCTTTTCTAAAATATTTATCCCGCTCTGGATTCGATTAAAAACATTAATGCATTGTTGAAGGTTTTTACTACCTAACTCGTAATTAGTATGATTTTTATTTTCTTCAGTTTTTTCATCAATCCATTTTTTATAGAAAAAGTTAAATTTTCTAAGTCCAGCGATGATTTCATTTTTATTTAATTGAGAAAAAGTTGATAAGTTTTTTATCTCAAGTATTTTTTCCACTTCATTATCTCTAAAATCAAACTCTGTACTTTGGTTATTGATATCGTATTGTGGAAAGAAACAAGTCTTTATCCAAGTTGGACTATCTGCCAATTCCCATTCGCAAGATACACCGTGACCTATTCCATAGCTTTTTACATCTTCATATAAAAAGTTAAGCATTTTATCTTCATCTGAAAGAAATTCATTTCCTGCAAGTCTATCAAACGGTAATAATTTATTAGAATTTATTATAAGTTCTACTTGAAAAAGAGAACTTTGGTTAAGTTTTTCGTTAGTGGGTAAATATTTTTTCGCTTTAACCCCAACTGATTTATTTTCTAATAGAATTTTTACAAACCTTTTTTGTTTGATAAAATCTGAGTAAACTTTTATGTGTAGAATGATTCCTTTCGCTAAATTTTGCGGTAGCGTTTTCAATTCATTAACTAATCCTTCTAATGGGTATGTATAGTTTTTCTCAATCCGAATTTTAAGATTATAGTTATGCGGGACTCTTTGCCACTTGTCTTTGCCGTAGACTAATTTTTTTAGGTACCGCAACAATATATGGTCTTTAGATATCTCTTTAGCAAAATTTTTAAAACATTCATCCAATATTAGATAATCCTCACTCTTTTGATTTTTGCGTCTATTACCCCTTAACACTTTTTTTAATGATAGAATATTTTTTTCAATATCATACTCAATATATTCTTGTAACCCAAATCTTGATAAAAGCTCAATTCCTTCCCCATTATACTTAATCTTGACTTCTTTGCTATTAGCTTTTTTATATGTACCAAAACTTAGTTTTAAATCAATTGTATTCGTTTCTAAAGGAATGCAAAAGGTAAAGCCTATGTTAGTAGGGAAGTATAGATTAGTTCTTAATTTAAACGTTTCATCCTCTTCTGAACTATCAAGTATTTCATTTTCTTCTCTAATATTTTCCTTTTCTTTAGTAGTCAATTCATCTGGTTCTTCGTTAAGCTCATCATTATCTTCATTGAATAATTCCGGATCATCTTCTATCAATTCTGTTTTAGGCGGAAATAAAATACCGGAATAATACCTTGTCAAAGGTTTGCCTTCTATAATCTCATCGTTATAATCTTCAGAGCAATAGAAAATATCTGAGCCGGGACCAATAAGTTCGCGTTTTATTCTATCTACATAAATATCACGCGCGTCACTCATCAACATCCTCCGCTTTAATTAATTTTGTACTGATGTTCATAATTTTCCTTAAAGGCATTTGCTCATCAATTACTTTTCTCAAAGTTTCTTGTGTTATATTATTTTTCTGCATTATTTCACCAATATTACCATCGGTCAGGAAGTTCTTTATTTCTTCTTTTAAATCCCTACCAAGAGAAATCATTGTGCTGTTATATATTCTTTTGGATTTTATGATATCATTAAATGATAAACCTAATTCCAAATCTCTAGATATTTCGTAAATAGCTTTAATTGCTTTATCACTTTTAGGAAATTTGGTTTTGCCATAAATCCAATTATTTAGCACAGTTGATTTTAATACTCTAACACCGTGCTTCCTTAAATGATAATGTAAATGCTCAATGTCTGTTTTATAAGTATTTAGGTACATTTCTCTCAATACGTCTTTCCATAGTTTGCTATGCTTTTCAATTTCATTGAATATTTCTGATTGGAATTCCATTGCTGTATTCAGAAGAAGTTCACCAAAATCTAATTTATAAACTCTAATACAATCTCCAATTTTTAATTTATTCACTCTGATAAGGTTGTTTTTTTCATCGAAAACAGTGTCAGTTGATTTTAACGAATCGGCTTCATCAAGTCCCTCATATTCAATGTTGTATAAAATTAATTCATTTGAACCCTCATCAGGGTCTTCAATATTATCATCATATACTTTTTCATCCCAATTTTTTGTCCTATCAATTATATTTTGAAGAGTTTGACTAATTGATATGGGAATCGGAGCGGGTGCCTCATATTCGATTCCGCTAATAAAAAGTCTATCCTCAGATTGTAATTCTTTCTCTATTTTTGATTTATATTTATTTAGGCAATCTTTATATAAATTTTCCTCAAAATCATATAGAAAAAGATTAATAATGACTGATAAATTGTGATAAACCTCGAAATCTCTGTAACCTTCTAAAAAATACCCGATGATATAATATTCCTTTAATTCCTCTTCTCTTCTTTTAATAAATTTCTTATATCTGATTATTTCAACATTCTTTAAGTAATTCTTTTTAATAGACTCTTTCAAATAATCTTCATCGTAATTATTACTAATAATTAGAACTTTATTTTGTTTGTGCTCATTTAATAGAATTGAATTAAGAATTGATTCTTCAATATTACTATTTGTTTTCTCTTTGAGTACATTGAAAATTGTTTCTGCCTTTTTATTTTGTTTAATAATAGTTTCAGAAATTTCTAAGAGAATATTTTTTAAATTGAATTCACTTGGCAGATTTTCAATACTATTTCCGTGATTTAATAGTTGGTCTTCAAAGGAAGAATTGAATTTTATCAGTAAAGATAGTTCACTATTATCTGTTTGTGGGTTACTTTCGATACTTTTTAATAGTCTCGTAAGGTAGTAAAAATAATCAGGGATGTTTTCAATAAAATAAGGTGGATTTTTAAGGGCATTCAAAGTTAATTCATACTTATCAAGCAATATTGATAAATTATTGTCATTTATTTTATGAATGCTAATCATAATGACTGTATCAAATTTATCTCTTCTTTATGCCATTCCCAATATTTTATAGAGCTCATTCTTTTTTCAATTTGAGTTGTACAAATACCGATAATACGAAAACCATATATTGATTGGTCACTAATAATTTGTTGTAATTCATCGAATCCATCACCAAACAATACAACGTTACAAACACGTATTTTGTTTTTAATAATCTGCTGATATGCTATCCTATAGGAAGAAACAAAATATAATAATGGCGAAATACCCAAGGTATCACTTTCCTTTCCGTCTCGGTTTATATAATAACAGGGAATGCTATTGTATAAATTACCTTTAATGTCATGAAAAGTAAAGTTTCGAAAATTTTCAAAAATTTTTTTTGAACCAACAAATATGGTAACGATTCCAAATTTAGTTGGGAAATAATCTTCATTTATATCGAGTCCATTAAGAGAACTAAATAGTTGTAAAAAATTATTCAACGATCCTTTTTTTAACGATCTTTTAATAGGAACAAATTCTTTAACTATATTTTTTCTGTCAACATAAATTGTTGCTGGTCCATTTAAATCTTTTAATGATTCCTTTTTTTGTTCCACCAAAGTAATTTGTCTCTCATTGATCCCTATTACTTTGTACTTTCTATTCTTCTTCCCAACTTTTTTGACAACAAGTTCACCCAGATTAAACTCAGGATTCATATAATTTTCATAAAACTGAGCATTAGCTATAAAGAGATAAAGATTAGAATAAAGTTCATCTAATATTTTATAAAAATACTTAGGGATTTTTATAATTATATCAAATCCGTTTGTTTTAGACATTACCTTTTGGATAAATGAAAGATTTATTTTATTAAAATTTGAGACTGGTAATAGAGAAGAATTAAACTCAACATTTTTAGAAAATGTTTGAACTAATGAATAATAGTAATCTGTATTTAATATTCTATTAAACAAACCTTATCTCTTAAATTAGTGAGAAATGTTAATATTACGAATAAGCATATAACGCTGTTGCCGATAAGCGGCGCCCCAGAACAAGAGAGCCAAACAATACCAACAACTTTTTTTTATAAAAATATTTATTTAACAGAACAACTTTGAACAAGAAACTTTACACGGAACTATAAAGCCAACAATTATAAAAATGCCGAATGCGAAAATGGCGTCCGCTTGATTGGCGGGTTATACCCGAATCTTTGATAACCAAGCAAATCTTCCAGTATGTCTGAACCTACCTGGAGTAACTTCTTCAATTAACATCCAATTAAACTCACAAGAAATACCAGATAAAGATAAATTATTGACTGTTAGATTATTGTTCGGTTGAATATTATGATTTTGCCTTGTTATATAATCTAAATTATTTCTGATGTTTCGATTATTCAGGTAAGAGTCTTCATCAATTGCCATCAAAAAATAGCCAGCTTTAAAATTATTATCCGCATCTTTTAGATATTTTAACCTTGCTAAATCTCTATAAACTGATTTCCTTGTTTGAGTATGATTTGAGTTACCTCTATTAGATTTCTTTGGCAATTTAAATTCAATTGCTACTTTATAGCTAACATCTGTATAAAAAAGCAAGTCGAGATATTTACTCTCTCCGCCAAGATCATCATAGCACCTATTTTCAAAATCTATAATAAAATTTTCATTATTGATTCGTTTAGTTATTTCCAAGGCGAACATAAAAACCAATGTTTTTTCACTGGATAATGGATGACCATTTTCAACTTTATCTTTGACAGAAATCCAAGATGTCTCTACTAATTCTTCAATATTTTGTTCAGTTATAAAATTATATATGCACATATTTATTAAGGGTATAACTATTACCTAAATTGAGCGATTTATTTGTGCGTACAAAAAGCTACACCACAAAAATCATTATTTAAATATTTCTCATGGGAATTTATTTAACTTTTAGAGAAATACAAAATTATTATCAAAAATATTTTAATTTAGCTTCAGCCGTTAATACTCTTCGACAAATTTATAAGCCTCCGGCTTAGAATATCGTTTTCTAAACATAGTCATCCCAGCGACTGATTCTCTTTGAAGTAAGTTGT
>Ga0207433_10014118_pt1 | contig 11628 bp, 7 predicted proteins | sample YelNatPaOPGAMG01_FD_187559 | JGI IMG/M metagenome (GOLD analysis project Ga0207433, IMG submission 187559) | Hot spring thermophilic microbial communities from Obsidian Pool, Yellowstone National Park, USA - OP-RAMG-01 (SPAdes) (version 3) | ecosystem: Environmental > Aquatic > Thermal springs >...
TATGCAAAGTGTGGGTTTTGCACCACTTGCAAAACTTTTTTAAAGAAAGTTTTTCAGTTTGGCGCGGACTTTTATATTTATAATAATTCACTTGTTTGCAATTTTGGCAAACAAGTCTAATTAATTTTTTCTTTTTTTTGGCCATAGTCTTTAGCCAAGGGTGGGAATCGAACCCACGACCTTTCCCTTACCAAGGGAACGTTCTACCACTGAACTACCCTGGCAGATTTTTTTCATTTTCTCAAAAAAATTAATTTTTAAAAAATCCAGCCTTCAATGTGGGCAGGGCAGGATTTGCACCTGCGAAGACCAAACGGTCGCCAGTTTTACAGACTGGTGCGTTTGCCTACTCCGCCACCTGCCCGGAGCCAGCAGTCGGACTCGAACCGACAACCCACGGTTTACAAAACCGTTGCTCTACCAATTGAGCTATGCTGGCTCAAGAGACAATTTTAGAAAAAAATAAGAGATAGTCAAGTTGAATTTTAAATTTCTCTTAAAGCCAAGATGAGCTCTCTTTGATAATGATCTCTAATTTTTTGAATTTCATTTTTGAGCCAAGAGTACCTTTCAAGCGGTGAAAGTTCGCGCTTGAAATTCTTTTCTTTTTCATAAAGAAGCTCAATTGCTCTTCTAAGTTTAATAAGATAGATCTTTTTCAAAAGTTCTTTCTTGGCTTTGTATTTTGCATTAAGCTGGTGCAAAAGATCAAGTAAGCTTAAAAGAGAACTTGGCATCTCTTCCCTCCTCTCGGTAGCAAAATAAATACCTAAGCTCAAAAGGAAACTCCAAACCAAAGAAGTAAGATAAATATTCCCACCAGTCGGTACAAAAGTTACTACTTTGCTTACTCCGGCAATTTCTTTTCTTATAACAATAATTTGGGCACTATCTGAAACTTCAGAAGTATTTTCACCCTTAGCCCGAGCTTCGTTTACTAAAACGCTTTGCCCAATACCAAATTCTTCTTTTGGAGCAATTTCTATTTGGAAGATAATTTGTTTCTTTTCCTGGGGTCCCATATCGCCAACTGAAATTCCCTGAACGATATCTCCAGAAAACCCTCTACCATCTACATTTAAACTTCCTGGGATAATTCTGGTTTTTGGAGGAAGAATATCCTTTACAATAACATTTTTAGCTTTTTCACTACCCAAGGAAGAAACTTCTATTAAAACTTCAACTCTTTGCCCTGGATTAACCTCAAGAGATTTTGACCATCCCTGAGGATCTACAGGTCTTAAAAGTTTTGAAATACCCAAAGAGGCAATTCCAGGCATTGGAGATGGTCGATAAACGGAAATGCTCACTGAATCATAAATATCTGGAAGTCCTTCCGAGCTTACTTTGACAGTATTTGTTAAAATGGTTGTTCCAAAAGAAAAAGCCTCTTCTTTGGTAACCTTTGCTTCAAAAAGAACTACTTTTTTAGATTTTGGAGGCAAATCTCCAAGAGAAATTCCTTCCAAAACATTACCAGAAACCGGAATGTTATCTACTCTCACTTTATCAAGATATTCTAAGCGATTATCTAAAATATCTTTTAAAATAACATTTTTTGCTGTAGCACTTCCAATAGATTCAACCTCAATTAAAAACAAAATGCTATCTTGAGGTTTTGCAGAGATCGACTTGGCAAAATCTTGATCCAGAGCAAGATTTTTTGCCTTTTTTATAACTGAAAGCCCAGGAGATTGAGGCGGAGGAGCAGGTTTTAACACAATAACACTTGCCGAATCTTGTAATGTTGGAACCTGATCTGCTTTAACTTCGGCAATGTTTGTCAAAACCGTTGTTCCGTAACTAAACTCCTCTGCCAAAGCAGTTTTTGCTTTAAAAGTAACTGTTTTTGTCTTGCCAGCTTCGATATCACCAAGAGAAATTCCATTTAAAATATTTTGAGAGGCTGGCTCTGCATCTATTTTTAACTCATCAAGATAGATCAATTTTTTGTCTAAAATATCCTTCAAAATCACATTTCTGGCGGTATCGCTTCCAGTAGATGTAACCACAATTTTGAATTCAATTTCTTCTCCAGGAGAAGCAGAAATAGACTTAGAAAATGTGCTTTCCTGCCTTGAAAGATTTCGTCCTGTTTTTAAAATGCTAAGACCCGGAATTAAGCTTGGCAAAGGTTCAACTTTTACTTCACATTCAGCAGTAGCTGATTGGCTATCACTTTGAACTGAAACTTTAGCTAAGTAATTACCTGGAGCGGAAAATGATCTTTGACAACTTTGTGAATTTCCGATGCAAGCTCCAGACCAAGAGTAACTATATGAACCTGTTCCTCCGGAAGCTTGGGCCAAAAAAGTAACCATCTCGTTCACTTTTGCAGGATTTGGATAAGCTTGGCAGGAAACCTTAAGCTGCGAAATGCATTGATTATTAAGACAGATTTTTCCTTGAGAGGCACAATCTTCCCAATTTTCCCAAACCCTTTGCTCAAAACATGCATTATTTAAGCATCCTTTTCTAATTTTTTCCCTTTGTAAAATATTTCCAAAGCATCGATAATTATCGGCCCATGAATCAGTTCCACAATCCTCTACTTTATACCAAGAAGACCACTCAAGACAAGAATCGGTATCATAATTTCCACAATCTCTTTCCTCAACAATGTTTCCATTGCATCTCCTTTCCTTTTGAGAAGAGTAGGAACATTCATCTTGGCATGAAGGAGGTTGGGAAATACATTCTCCATTTTGGCAGATAGTTCCTGGGGGACAATTTTGAATTGGTGACCACTCAAGGCAAGGGTCAGAATCATAATTTCCACAAACTTGATATTGGGTAGAACATGCGCACCTTTTTGCTCCTGCTGGAGAGCATTCATCTTGGCATGAAGGAGGAGGTGGTGGTGGAGCTTCAACGGTTACTGAACAAGTTGCTGATTTTGTTTGACAACCACTAGTAACAGTTACCGTAGCACTATAACTTCCTGCTCCGGAAAATGATCTTTGACAACTTTGTGAATTTCCGATGCAAGCTCCAGACCAAGAGTAACTATATGAACCTGTTCCTCCGGAAGCTTGGGCTAAAAAAGTGACGATTTGATTTATTTGAGCTGGATTTGGATAGGCTTGACAAGAAACTGAAAGAGGTGGTTCCCAATAAGAAGGTTGGCAAGTAGTAGTTTGGCAGGAAGTGCATTGGGAAGATAAGTTCCAATAAGAAGAGCTTGTAGAAGAAGTTTGACAGGAAGAGCATTGAGAAGACAAGTTCCAATAAGAGGAAGGTTGAGAAGATGAAGCGCTAGAGTAGCTAGTAGATTGGGAAGGTAAATTCCAATAAGAATTTTGAGATGAACTTGAAGATTGAGAAGACAAAGTTGAACTCCAGGGAGAGCTAGAAGTTGAGGAGGATGCGTTTGAAGAAGAGGCATTTGAAGATGGTAAATTCCAATAAGAATTTTGATTTGAAGAATTTTGAGATGGAGAGTTTTGATTTGAAGAATTTGAGTTAGAAGAAGGTAAAGTCCAATATGAAGAAACGGCCAAACCCAAAATTGGTTGGAAAATCAAAAAGAATACAAAACCAAAAATACTCATGTCCAAAAGGAATTTTTGAAAAATTTTTATTTTGACTTTTCTAATTTTTAATTTTAAATTTTGTTTTGGCATGGATTTTTATAATTTTTTGTTTTTTAATTCCAAAAAAGAGAGAGAAGGTCTGGCCTTCTCTCCTCTCACCTCCTTTAGAAGGCCAGACCTAGTCCGCACTGAAGGAGTGGACCTTGGGCACAGATTGCCCAGACCCAGCCACCCTCCACAAAGAAGAAAAGAGAGACACCCGTCTCTGCCGAGACGCCAGCTCCTGCAGTGTAATTGGCCACTCCACTGCCGTAACTGTAAGAAGCGTACCCGAGGCCAGCAAAGCCATAAATATTTGCACCATTTGCGTCGGCGAAGGTAGCAAGGATGCGTGCACTTATAAGAAATCCGTCTTGTACTGGTTGGAGAGTAACTGCTCCTCCCAGCGGAGAGGGTAGTATCCGCGCCTCAATACCACTTATGTAATTCCCCACGGTAACAGCCAGGGCAAAAGTTTTAACATTTTCGGTAGTAGTTGCTTCCTCTTCGGGCTTCTCAGGTTTCCTCTCCGAAAGAATTTCTACCTGTATGGGGCCCTTTATTTCAGTTGTTGATGTAGAGCTGGACTCTCCAGTCACTTCTATTGTGAGCCTTTCAGGAAGAATCACTTGCGGGCAACAAGGAGGAGCCACCTCCTCCTTAGGCTTTTCTACCGACTCGGCCGATGGAGGCACCGGTTGCCGAGGGCAGAGAAGGATCGCCCCGGCAATGATCCCCCCGAGAAGAAGCAAACCTATCACAACCAGACCTATTATCCTCATTTCGCACCTCCTAGGAGCCCCTTAACCACTTAAGGAGCTCCTCAAAACCCTCATCGGTACGCTTCCGGAGATCCTCTAACCTCCGGATGAGCTCCGCGCGATCAATCTCCCTCTGCTCCCCGCGCCTAAAACAGCAAAGAGCGAGTCCCAAAACGCCTCCCAAAAGGAAGGCCGCAACAGTCCATCCAATCCAACACATCATTCTCACCTCCCAATTTAATTGTTAAGCTTCACTTTAAAAATAGCAAATCTTAAAATGTTTGTCAAGAGGTTGACAAAGAGTAGATTTTTTGAGAATTTTATGGAGAAATTTTGGCAATTACTGCTAATCTTTTAGCATCGGATCCTGGAGGCCAACAAGTAAGCAAAACTAAAATTTTTTCTTGGGTTTCCTTTGGCAAATATTTATCTTCTTCGTTTGGATAAAAAGTGATTACTTTTTCTACTTTATAAACAAATTTTTGGGAAGAAAAATAAGTTATTATTTCATCCCCTGGTTTAAGTCTATTTAGATTAGTAAAAACCAAATTGTATCTTCCTGAAAATCTTCTTGGTCTTGAACTATGTCCATAAATTAGGGCCATTCCATTTTCTCCAGGTTTTGCAAATGATGGATGAAGGGCTACTCCTTTTTGTAAAGCCAAAAGGAACTCTTCTTTTTGAGGAAAGGAAGGAGTAATAATTGGAGCTTTAACATTAAGTTTTGAAATTAAAAGAATGTCTGAGTCTGATATGGTAACTTGAGAGGGTTTACTTTCGGCTGGTTGAGAGCTGGCGTCATGAGGCAAAGATGTTGATGAAGAGGATGGCGCCGGGGAAGATGTTGGCAAAGTAGAAGGTTCTGGGACGCCAGGACTCGCTTGAGCACTATTTTGATGATTCTTTTTTGATAATAAACCTTCATAAAGTTCTGGTGGAAGCTCTACACTGCCAGTTTCTGGATTTTCATTGAAAAATTTATCTTTAAATAACAAAAAGGCAGTTGTTAACACAAAAGTTACTGAAAAAATGAGCAAAAACTTTAAAATTTTTTTGATCATAGAATTTCAAAATTTCCTGGCAAAAGCTCGATGAAAAACTTTTTGTCAAGAAAATAAAGGATGATAATCATAAATAAATAAAGGATTCCCCGAAAAATAATTTCTTTCTTTTGAGGAATTTTTTTAAAAAAAATAAAATCAAAAGATAAAGAAAGGGAAATTAAACTCAAAAGGATTAAAAGGAAGCTCTTAATTATTGTGTCATAATACCTGGCAATAAAGCTCAAAATGCAAGCACATTGTGAAAGATAGATCCTTACTCCTTTAATCTCTGAGGCTGGATATTGAGGAAGGGTAACTTTTTTTGGCAAAACTTCTTCTGGGGCGGGAAGGTTTTGAGAAATTTCTTGAGGTTTTGTTTCTGTACCCTCTTCCTTTCCTTGAATTTCCTCAGATTTTTTTATTTGAATTTCCTCTTTTGTTTCACTTTTTGGTGGGTTTTTGTTTTCAGCAACAATTTTTCCTATGTCTTGAAGTTTTGACTTTGCAACTTTTTTCTCTTCCGTGGTATTGCCCTGGGGTGCGCCAAAAAGCTGGACAACAACAAAGGTTTCAAATCCCTGATATTCCCCTTTGACTACCGCTAGTCCTATTTCTTTAAAATTTGGATTTAAAATATTTTCTCGATGACTTTTTGAATTAAGCCATGCCTGAAAAAGCTCTTCAGAATCAAAAAATCCAATGGCTAAATTTTCTCCTGCTGCTTTAAAGAAATATCCTGCTTTTTTAAACCATTCCCAAGGAGAAACTCCTTCTGGACTTGTGTGAGCAAAATAATCTTTTGCAAGCATGTCTTGAGCTTTGAGGATCGCTGCTTCGTCCAATTTAGGATTTTCTTTAAGAGGCTCAACCCCCGCTTCTTCTCTTGCTTTATTTGTAAGTTCAAGAAGAATTTGCCTGGAAATATCAGCAAAAAGCGAAAGCTCACTAAGATTTAAAAAGAAAAAGAAAAAAATTACCCTTAAAACAAAAAGAAAAAAAATTATCCAATTCAAAAAACTACTTAAAAAAAGCGTAGGAGTCCAATTATTTTCTTGGCAAGGAATGAATATTTTTTTTATTTTAAGGAGAAGTTTCATTTTTTACCCATATTTTGGCCAGCAGCATTTTTTATATTTTTTTCCGGAACCGCAGGGACAGGGGTCATTCCTTCCTGGTTTTTTGGGTATCCTTTTGGTGGGGGTTTTTGAAACTTCAATTTTAAGCAAAGGAATAGTATCCTTTACCATTTTCTCAAAGTGCTCTTCCATATCTTTAAAAATTTTATACCCTTCTGTACGATATGCAACTAAGGGATTTATTTGTCCATAGGTTCGAATTTTTACCGATTCTCTTAAAGCCTCCATTGTTTCAAGATGCTCTTGCCACAAAAAATCAAGAATCTTTAAAGTGGTAATTTTTGCCATTTCCCAGAAAATATTTCCAGACTCTTTTTCTTTTTGAGTTAAAATTTCCTGAGGCAAAATCTTTTTTAAAAAACTTTTTGGATCTTTTAGAATTTCTCTTCTCTTTTGATAAATTTTTATTCTTTGTTTTTGTAAAACATCATCGTATTCAAGAAGGTGTTTTCTTATATCAAAATTTAATCCTTCAACCTTGGCCTGAGCTGAATCAATCAGTTCTGAGACTAATTTATTTTCGATTGGTAAATCCTCAGGAAAATTCCATTTTTCCATTAAGGCTTTAATTCTTTCCCCTCCAAAAATTCTTAAAAGATCATCTTCAAGAGAAATGAAAAATTGAGTCTCCCCGGGATCCCCCTGTCTTCCGCTTCTTCCCCGAAGTTGATCATCAATCCTTCGGGATTCATATCTTTCTGTTCCTAAAACAAAAAGACCGCCAAGAGCTCTAACTTTTTTAGCTTCTTCTGGATCTGGAGGGTTTCCGCCAAGTAAAATGTCTACTCCCCTACCTGCCATATGGGTTGCTACAGTAACTGCTTTAAATTTTCCTGCCTGAGCAATAATTTCTCCTTCTTTTTCATGATATTTGGCATTCAAAACTTGATGTGGAATTCCTTCTTTTTTTAAAAGTTGGCTTAACCTCTCGTTTTCTTCAATACTTGTAGTGCCAACCAAAACAGGTTGTCCTTTCTCGTATCTCCTTTTAATTTCCTCAATGAGCTTTTCTCTTTTGATCTTTTTTGTTTTGAAAACCTTATCCGGTAAATCTTTCCTTATCATTGGTTTGTTTGGAGGAATGACCACAACCTCCTTGCCATAAACTTTTAAAAATTCTTCTCTTGAAGACCAGGCAGTTCCAGTCATTCCAGCGAATTTTTTATACATCCTAAAATAATTTTGAAAAGTAATTGTCGCCAAGGTTCTCATTTGAGGTCTTATAAACACCCCCTCTTTGGCCTCAACTGCTTGATGAATTCCGCCAGACCATCTTCGTCCTGGCATCAACCTTCCGGTAAATTCGTCAACAATAATCACTTCCCCATTTTTGACAATATAATCTCGTTCTGGAAGAAAAAACTCTTTAGCTCTTAAAGAAACATCCAGAAGATGTAAAGTTTCAATATCACCTTTCTGCCAGGGATCAAAATTTAAAATTTTAATTATTTTTTCCTGCCCCAAAGGAGTTAAAGAAATCGCTTTCATTTTTTCATCGACCTCATAATCTTTTTCTTTCTCAAGAATTTTCGCAATTTTCGCAAATTCTCTATATCTTTCTGTCTTTTCTTCTGCAGGTCCTGAAATAATTAGTGGAGTTCTTGCTTCGTCAATTAAAATGAAGTCAACTTCATCGATAATAGCAAAATTTAATTCTCTTTGAACAATTTCTTTTTCGTCCAAAACCAAATTATCTCTTAAATAATCAAATCCAAATTCATTATTTGTGCCATAAGTAATGTCAGCAAGATAGGCTTCTTTTCTTGAGACAGGTCTTAAAAAGTCTTCAACTACTTTAAATCCTCCAAGTTCATCTCGAATTTTTTCTTTTTCTTCGTCTGGTTTTTTATAATTTGGATCATATAAAAAAGATTGTTCATGATTTAGACACCCGACCGAAAGCCCTAAAAGATGATAAATTTGTCCCATCCAAACGGTGTCCCGTCGAGCCAAATAATCGTTCACAGTAACCAAGTGACACCCTCGCCCCTCAAGAGCATTTAAATAAAGTGGCAAAGTAGCGGTTAAGGTCTTTCCTTCTCCGGTTAACATCTGAACGATTTTTCCTTGATGCAGGGCAATACCACCCATAAGCTGAACATCAAAATGTCTTTGTTTTAATGTTCTTTTTGCCGCCTCTCTCACAAGAGCAAAAGCTTCGGGCAAAAGATCATCAAGGGTTTCTCCTTTTTTGAGTCTTTCTTTGAATTCTTGGGTTTTTAAAGGAAAATCGCTCTCTTTTAGTGTCTCGCATTTCTTTTCAAGAGAGTTTATTTTTTCAACAAGAGGTCTTATTTTTTTTAAATATCTTTGATTTGGATCGCCAAAAATTTTATCCAAAAACATAAAATTTTCTCACTAAGTGAGATTTTAAAAAATGTTTTGTTTTAAAAAAGTGCTACTTTCCGCAGCCTTTCTTTTTGCCAAACATATTATTTTTAAGAATTTTATCCCTTTAAATTTCTTCTGTCAAAATAAAGCCTTTTTTGATTTTAAAGCCAAGAGCTTTTGCTCAAAAATTTCAAGAATTTCTTTTTCTTTTGAGTAAGGGTGGTCTTCAACCATCCAATCTTTTAAAATTACTCTTCCTGGGATTTTTTTATTCATATATTTTTTAAGATAAATTTTCATTTGGATTTTTTTAAAAATTTTTTCAAAAAAGTTACCGATTTTTTTTGAAAAAAGTTTTTCAAAAAATAAGGTTATTTTTGGTCTTTGGCTTAAAATTCCAAATGGTGGTTTAAACTCTTTTTCCCAAAACTGAAAATAGTTTTTTAGCCAACTGTTTGCCTTTTTGAATTTCTTTGAAATATTTGAAAAATCTATTATGGGGGTTGCGTGAAAAAAATAGAAAGCAGAAAAGTAAGAAGGGAAAGGGAAGGTCATTTTATTTAATGAAAAATAAAGATTGGGGCAAAATTTCCGTTTTGTTTTTTTGTTTGAAACTTTAAGAAAGGAAATTTTCAAAAAAAAGTTCAAAAATGCTCTAGCAAAAAAAAGTCTTCCAGGAAAAGTAATCACAAAAAGATCAATGTCCGAGAATTTATGGGCATTATTTATTGGTAGCGAACCGCTAACAAAAATTGCCTCGATGAATGGGAAAAATTTTAAAATTTTGGCAATTTTTTCGACAAACTTCCACAATTCAAAAGAAATTTTTTCCCGGAGTTTTCGCTCAAAAATAAGATTTTCCCTTCCTGGTAAAAACCAAAGGTCGCCCTGGTTTTCTAAAATTCCTTCGTTTTTTAACTCAAAGAGAGCTTTTTTTAGTTTGTTTTCATTAATTTCGCGAAAAGAGGGTGGTAAATTTTCAAAGATTTCTTTTTCATTTAGAGGGCGATTTAGAATGTCGAAATAGAGAATCGTTTTCAAAATATTTTCTTTAAAACTCTCCACAAAGTTTATTTGTATTGAATCTTAACAGCAATCCGTGCGGGATTTGTGGGTAGTTTGTTTACCCAAAAAGGTAAAAGGTCAACTTTAGCTTCTTTAATCTCGTTTTTACTTTGGAAGTATTGCTGAAGAGCTTGAGTGTCCATTCCTTTTATTTCTTCAGCAATTTTTTGCTCGTCTACTTTTAAAGCTACCATTTGGTTTCCTTTAAATTTAAGCCTCATTTCTTTTGCTTCCAAATCGTAATTTAAAAGTTCAAATTTTATTTCGCGCTCCCCCTTTACTTCTTCCGCTTCTTTATTTATTTGAGGAGAAATGAGACTGAAAAGTAGCTTTTCAAAGTCAGCTTCTTCAAATACAAGTACCTTTCCTTCAACAATCATTGTTGCTGTAAAACTTTCCCCTACTTCCCCGGCATTTTTGTCAAATGATATTTTAGGGGTCCCAATTTCAATTTTGTCTTTTAAAACTTCTCTAAGATCAATAGGAATTTCTTCCAAAATCTCATTTTTTAGCTGAGAAATGATTTCTGGGCTTAAGCTCTCAAGTTGGTTTTTTGCTTTTTCGATATCCTCTTTTAACACTACATTCATTTCTCCTCTAGCACCCCCTTTCATCGGCTCAAAAGACTTTGCATAAACTTGTTTATATAAAGTAAGATTACCCTGCTCTTTCAAGGCGGGGACTCGGAAATCTGAGGGGCCAATATTATATTCTTCGCCAGGCTTATCAGCAATGACCTGAACTTCAAGCTTTCCTGGATTTTGAGGAGTGCCAGCTGGAATATTAAGAGAAGTCTTTGACCAAAAAATTTTTCCGTCTTGAGATTCAAATCTTGATGGTTTCCAAAAAAGAGGTCTACCACTTTCATTATAAATTACAATTTTCCCTTCTGCCTTTGTCTCTCTAACTTCTTTACCGGTAGCAAGAAAGGAGCGCGAAACTTTTTTTTGCTTTGTAATTAACTTTGCAGGAATTGTCATTGCTTCAAAATTTTCCAATGCTCCTTCTTTCGCTAAAAGTTCTCCCTGAAATTCAATAACCTGGGTTTGAGGAACTACTAATACATGAGCTCTTGAAAAATAGTTTCCTAAATTCCATGTAGCTAATGCGAAAGCAACAAAAATTAAGAAAAAAAGTATTCCCAGAGGAAATTTGCCGGGAACTTTTGGATATAAAACTTCAGAAGGCAATTTTTTTGGAGCTTCGCGAGGTAAATAGATATCTCTTACTTTTGGCCTAAAACTTACCTCCTTTCCCCCAACAAATCCCGATTCCAAAATTTTATCTTCAAGTAAAATCCCGACCTCTTGGGCCAATTTTTTATAAAGAGGATCGGTCGAAAAAATAGAAAGAATTTTTTCGCTTTTTGTAGCTACTTTTTTTAAATAGGAAAGAGCTCTTGGATTTTTCAAAACTCTGTTCTCCTCGGGAAGTACCAAAATTATTTTTTGTTGAAGGGTATTTTGAATTTTTTGCTCAACTTTATCTAAATCTTCGTGGGGACCAATGTAGTAAACTTTAGAATAAATCATAAAAATTATTTTGCAAAATAGCAACTTTTCCAAGAGAAATTCCTTGAGCAATTAAAATTAAATTTGTCATTTGGGAATCGGAAATTCCTAGTTCTGCCTGGCCTTTTAAAAATGACAAATTACTTAGGTTTTTTTGAATTATAGGAAATGAATAAAAATTTTCAAGTCTCTTTTTAAGCTTATTAAAT
>Ga0207433_10014124_pt1 | contig 11627 bp, 10 predicted proteins | sample YelNatPaOPGAMG01_FD_187559 | JGI IMG/M metagenome (GOLD analysis project Ga0207433, IMG submission 187559) | Hot spring thermophilic microbial communities from Obsidian Pool, Yellowstone National Park, USA - OP-RAMG-01 (SPAdes) (version 3) | ecosystem: Environmental > Aquatic > Thermal springs...
GTTGATAAAATACACCCTGCGCACAGACCCCGAAGGGTTCAAAACTAATTACAAGGACAGATTCGGTAATCCAACTGTAAAATTTGATGTTCTCGAGCCACATAAAAAATTGGAGATTGTTGCAGAATCTATATTAGACAGAAATTATCCTAAACTCATAATAGACATGTCAAAAGACTATCCAGGGCTTGATATAAATAACAGCAATGCAGTCCTTGATATCCTAGATAAACTTTCATGCAGATACCCCCAGAACTATGCGCCCTGGCTTGGAGAGTACCTTGAACGAAGTAAACTTGTCGAGATTAATAGCGTTACAAGAAATATTGCAAAAGCCTTAGTGCGTGAGTCAGGCAGAAATACATTTTCTGTAGTGAGAAACATCATGGCTTGGACAAACGACCTTATTGGATATGAAAAAGGTCAAACGAACATCGATACAACTTCGAACGAAGTACTTCGTATAAGATTTGGAGTATGTCAAGACTATGCGCATATCATGATTGCGATATGTCGTTCGGCAGGCATTCCTGCAAGGTATGTGCAAGGTTATCTTGTAGGCGAGGGCGAGACACATGCCTGGGTCGAAGTATATTATCCGGGTATTGGCTGGGTTGAATATGACCCTACCTATAATATTATTGTAGGAATAAACCATATAAAAGTCGCATGTGGACGAGATTATTCAGATGCTGCGCCCATCGTGGGAAAGTTTATAGGCAAAGGAAGTTCCACAATGTGTAATCACGTCAAAGTAGTAAAACTCGAATGAGACTAATGAAACTATATTCTCACTTTATATTCTCACTTTGCTTTTATCAACTTTGCTTCTTATCTGCTGTTTCACAACTTACTTCTCTAATTTAATTTTTCTTATTACTTTTTCTTAAGTCAAATTTCACAATCTCATTTAGAATTAAGTCTGCAGCACTTCGAGGGTCCATTTCCTTTCTCAAAACTTTTTCAAGAACCTCATCGAAAAATTCTTTTCCTGATGCAAGGTACATGTATTCGCCTATTCGTCTATTTACCACGTCCCGAATCTCTTCAGAATATCTTGCACGGCGTCTTTTCTCGAGTTCGCCGTTCCGATTAATATGAGAATAATGTTCTGAAATAGCATCGGCAAGTCTTGAGGTACCTTCGTTAAGTCTTGCGTTTGTTTTCAAAATAGGAGGGCGCCAAGTTCTCTTTTCTTTCAAATCGAGCATCATTTCAAGTTCTGAGACTGCTCTTTCTACACCTTCTCTATCGCACTTGTTTACTACGAAGATATCTGCAATTTCAAGAATCCCTGCTTTTATTGCTTGAATGTCATCCCCCAAGCCTGGTATGATTACTACAACAATAGTATCTGCAGCACGCACAACATCAATCTCAGACTGACCTGTCCCTACGGTCTCTATTATAATAATATCGAACCCTGCGGCATCGAGCACTTTAACAGCATCGCTTGTTGCTTTTGACAAACCGCCTAGAGAACCTCGGGTTGCCATGCTTCGTATATAAACTCCGGGGTCGCCCGAATGCTCGCCCATTCGCACACGGTCTCCGAGAACCGCGCCGCCTGTAAACGGGCTCGTCGGGTCAATTGCAACTATGCCAACAGTTTTTCCACGGCTGCGAAATTCTTTTACGAGCGAAGAAATAAGCGTGCTTTTACCAACCCCAGGCGCGCCCGTAACTCCTACAACATGTGCATTACCTGTATGTTTGAAGATTGTATGTAGGAGTCTGTCAGAATCTTCGTAGTTGTCTTCGAGTGTAGTGATTGCTTTTGCAATTGCACGTCTATCTTTAGTGCGTAATTTCTCAACGATTTCCATCTTAACACTACTTTGAATGTGTGCGTATATACTCAATTATCTTTTCTGTTGGAGTCCCAGGTCCAAATACTTCACAAATTCCTTGTGATTTTAGTAGAGGTATATCTTCTTGAGGAATTATTCCACCTGCAATTACTTTAATATCTGATGCATTCTGCTTTTTCAACAATTCAACTACTCTTGGAAATAAAGTCATGTGTGCTCCTGACAGGCAGGATAATCCTATGAAATCCACATCTTCAGAAATCGCTGCATCTACAATCTGTTCGGGCGTCTGCCTTAAACCCGTGTAAATCACTTCCATTCCTGCATCTCTTAAGGCTCTTGCAATTACCTTCGCGCCTCTATCATGACCATCAAGTCCTGGCTTGGCTATCAACACTCTTATTTTCTTGTCTGCTTTGTCAGCCATGAGAATTCCCCAAGCCTATATCCTTATTTTACTGCATAAATATTTCGTGCAAATCGATTTTCTTATTCAAAATTTATACTCAAACTTCTATTCACAACGTCTTTACATTATTCACAACTTCTTTACAATTGTAGTTCCATCGAATTCTTTTCCTTCGATTGCATTTGAAAACGCCTTTAGGTCTTTTCCATGAACTACTTTTGTTGTTATGCCCGAACGAGCAATCATTCTTGCACCTAAGGGGTCGATTACACCGCAAGAACCTGCTTCTGCATTCATTCCTCCAACTATTTTTATCAATTCTTCTGCATCAATCTTATCTAATTTCTTTGCATCTTTGAATTTCTTCGGGTCTTTGGTATATACTCCATTGACTGCGGTCGCAATAATAATCTGGTCAGCATGCATCCTTTCGCCTAAGATTACAGTAACTGCATCTGTAGTATGACCTGGTGTAGTCCCGCCCATAACTACTATGTTATATGATTGGAGCGCATTAATTGCCTCTTCATAATCGAGTGCAGGCTTGGGATAACAGGCGTCTCCTAACGCCGCAATCATAGTTCTTGCATTGATACGTGTCGCATCGATACCTAGCATGTCAAGCAAAGCCTCATTCACGCCGAGAGCACGACCGAGTTTTATGTAATATCTAGCAGTCTTTCCTCCGCCAGTTACTATTCCAATCTTTCTTTTCTTTGCTTTCTCTATAATAAACGATGCCACTTCTTTCAAAAAAGAGACATCAGAATCTTCAGGTAAAAAAATCGAGCCTCCAATCGAAATCGAAATCCTTTCCATCCTTTTCCACTCCGTATTCTATTCTGTTTTTTTTTCTCCTGTTCAGCACATCGTCCAGCACAATAACTTTATAACCAAAGTCCGATATGGGTTTGTAATAATTAAGTCTTTGGAAAAGGGACTAAGCGAAGATAAGCAAAAGCAAAGATAAGAATCGAAGATAAGGAAAGAGAGACAAAGAGAGGATTAAAAATGACGTCAGATGGCTCTGTTGACTCGTCAAGTTTTAAAGACCCTCAAATTGCAAGATACGAGTTTAAACGTGCATTAGAGGAATTGCGCGGTATAAAAGGTAGAGCAACAGAACTTGTTTCTTTGTATGTGCCGCCCGGAAGAGCAATTTCTGATGTCTCAAATTATTTAAGGAATGAATATGCCCAATCTTCGAATATAAAATCAAGAACAACAAGAAAGAATGTCATGTGGGCGATTGAGTCTCTTCTCGGGAAATTAAAAACATTCAAGGAGCCGCCTGAGAATGGCGTGGTATTTTTTGTAGGAACAAGGGCACTTTCGGGAGACCAAAGCGAACCTGTCTCATATGTTATAATTCCACCAGAACCCATAAACACGTATCTTTACAGATGCGACTCTGAGTTTTTTCTAAAACCACTTGAGGAGATGCTTGCTGAAAAAGAAACTTATGGATTAATCGTTATAGATAGGAAGGAAGCCACCATCGGCTTGGTGAAAGGTAAAAGAATCCAAGTACAGTTGAACTTGCAATCACAGGTGCCTAGTAAGCATGGTCGTGGCGGACAGTCTCAGCGCAGGTTTGAAAGACTTATAGAAGATGCAGCTAACGAATTTTTTAAGCGAGTTGCAGACCATGTAACAGAACTTTGGCTGCCTATTCTAAAAGATATTAAAGGTGTGCTAATTGGTGGACCTGGTTATACAAAAGTCTTTTTCTACGAGCAGGATTATCTGCATCACGAGATAAAAAAGAAAGTCGTAGATACTTTTGATACAGGGTATACAGATGAGTACGGTCTTAAAGAACTTGTGGAAAAGGCGTCTGAAGCAGTCGAAGGTATGTCGCTTGCAAAAGAGAAGAAGTTAGTGCAAAGGCTTATGAAAGAAGTGATAAAACCAGACAGTGGACTTTCTGCGTACGGTGAAGATGAAGTTAGGCATTTTCTACAAATAGGCGCAGTCGATACTTTACTCATATCCGAAGCCTTGAGAAAATACAGAATAAAATTAAAATGTCCAAGTTGTGGCTATGAAGAGAAAGAGATTACGGTATCAGACCCGAATTATGAGCCTGGCAAATGTCCCAAATGTAATGTCCTCGAACAGATAGTGGAAAAGACAGATATTATCGAAGAATTATCCAAGTTAGCAGAGGCTTCAAGTTCGAAAGTAGAATTGATATCTGCAGATTCTGACGAAGGCGAGATGCTTCTTAAGGCATTTGGTGGCATTGCGGCAATTCTTAGATTCAAAGGTGGAGCAAGGTAATTTTGAGATATTCGGAGATAATCGGTAATTTTTAGATATTTTAGATATAAACCTTTTAGATATAATCCAAATTTAGATATGTAGAGAACGTAAATTGTCGTAGAGGGGTTGGTTATACAATAAATGTTGAGATAAGAGTAACCAAAAGGGCTAAATCTTCTGAGAGGGATATATTATTTACAAATTGACAATTTGAGGTGAAATATATGTTAAGACGCCTTAGAGAGTGTTATCTACCTAAGTTTTCGAAGTATTCATTTTTGAATTATTCAAAAACAAATAGAACTAAAGTGTCTTTTGCAATCCTTGCAACTATTATCCTTGTATCATGCATGTTCTTTTTCTTTAATGGAAATATGAATGAAGAAAAGGATAAAGGAATTTTTAAACTCTCCTATGATAGCAAAAAGAAAAGTGGTTCTAATCCTGCAGTTGTGAACTTTGACCCTACGCAGAAATGGCAAGGAGAAAGTGCAATCTGTTTTACGCCTGCATTTGCCCAAGGCTCAGATGGGAAGAAAATAGAATTTGGCACAAAGAGCAGGTACAGACCTGTATTTTTCGATTCTGGAAATGAAGTTCCCTCAGGCTTGGATAAATACGAGGGAAAGACAAACTTTGCAGTTGCCGAATATGGCTCAAATCCTACGGAGGTAAGTATTGCAATTGCTCAAAAATTCTGGGAGAAGATAGAAGTCGTAGTAGTTGTACCTAATTACGAAAATGCAACCTTTGCAGTTCCATTAGCATCTTATCTAAACGCGCCTATAATTTACGATTACGAGGGAAGACATGCGAACGAGGTAAGAGAATTCATAAATAAAAACAAGATAAAGAATGTGATTTCTGTTGGTAAGAATAACATCTATGGAGTTGCAAAAATGTTTCTTAAAACACAAAAAGATGTGTGGGATTATTATTTATCTGTGTTAAGAGGTGGAGACAAATGCGAATATATAGTAGTTACCAATCCCACGGATATAGATTTTTCTAATAAAAGCAGGCTTGTGCCTGGTCTTTCGCTCGTTTCATCTACTTTATCGTCTGAAAGGCTTGGAATTGTAATTACCTGCGACTATTCTGTTCCCATAGAATACAACTTTGCGCTAGGTTACGGAACTGGGGATGCAGGTAGTGGAGAGAGAGGTGAAGACCCTGATTGGTTACCCGAAGAAGAAGAGATTGCATTGCAGAATTACATAAACGCGCGTGCTGCTAAAGTCGATAATGCTATAGACGATGCATTTGAATTTTTAACAAAAAAAGGATACCAGGCAAAATATGTATGTATAGTTGGAGACACGGAATCTGTGCCCATGATGTATGTAAAATCTCCCATATGGTATGAAGGTTCTACAGATTCTTCAGAGTCAGGCGAAGAATATGTGGCTTCTGATATGTATTATGGAGATTTGGACATAAAACTTAACGAAAGCATGACTTTTGAAAATTCAGAGAATTACTACCAGCGTGAAGATGCTCTTTATACGTGTGAACTTGCGATAGGTAGGTTAGTTGCTCGGAATACACTCGATGCAAGTGCATTGGTTGCAAGAAGTCTTGGATACTGGAAATACGAATATAAACCAGACGATTTAGCATATCGATTTGCGCTAATTGTAAGAAGTTGGGCTGTTGGTATGGGTAGATTGATACCGCCTGCGCATCAGACTGCAGTCTTTGCAGAAAACGGTATGCTTGCATATTGGCTACTAGGCGCGAAAGCAGGATTGCAAGCCCCAAGCCAGATGCCAACTACGAATGCAGTTATGTATGATGGCCATGGTTATCCTGATGGGTGGTATGTTACCTGGGCATCTACTGACGACCCTGATGCAAACTTGGATAGGATAGGAACAGAAGATGTCGAATCCTTAGACCTTCATGCAATGACAGTATTCGGAGCCTGTTGTCTATCTTCGGCGTTAGATTGGCCTGTGTGCTGGAACGGCTCTGCGAAGGAATTGAAAATGGACGCAGACAAGTTCTTTTCGTTAGGTGTATTGCATGCAGGTGCTATGGGTTATATTGGTGCGACAGAAGAATCTTGGGGCGATTTTGCAAGAGGAACTGGCGATTTCTCATTCTGTACAACCTTCTGGGAAGATTTTCTTGGAAAAGGTATTCCGCAGGGTGAAGCCCTAAGACTTGCGAGAGAAAGGTTCTACTTTGAACAGTATTATAACGAATATGGTAGAGTATGCGTACTTGAAACTGTGCTCTACGGCGACCCTGCAGGTATATCGTATCACCCTGGCATGCAAGTCCCGGAGTGATTTTTAATTCTTTTATCCCGTCTTCTTTTTATCTCTGTTTTTCTTTTCAACCTGGCTTGGAAGATTGTAATACAGTGCATTATTTTCTCTTTGCAAAGTCATTTCAGTTCTCGTCGTGAGTGTTTTTTAATTCTTTTTTTTTCTCCATGTTTTCTTTTCAACCTTGGCTTGGAAGATTGCCCGACGGCGATTTATTTCTATTGTCTTCAGTAGTTGTCATTTCATTTGTTGCTTTTTCTTCACCTGTTGCAGCAAGGAAAAGAAATACTGCAAGGAGTATTAGCCAGAATGAACCCGTGAAAAATCCAAATACGCCCATGGCAAGTGCAAAACCTTTTCCGATATCTGCGGCAATAGATGTTGCTCGCTTGAACGTCGTAAATACTGCCAATAATGCTCTTAATACTCGACCTCCATCCATCGGAAATGCAGGGAGCATATTGAACATCGCAAGAACTATATTATAGAATCCTAAAGTACCTACGATACAAGCAAGGGATTCGAGTCCAAGCCCGGCAGCACCCCCTAACAATATCGAGAACAAATAGAGGATTAGACCCAAACTAAGTGAAACCATGGGTCCTGCTATAGACATAGTTGCTTCGACTATAGGTTTCTGTGGACCGTTTATTTCTATAGATGCCACACCGCCGAACATCATGAGTATTATGCTCCTTATTTTCATACCATATTCAAGAGCAACCATTGCATGTCCTAATTCGTGTGCCAATACAGTTAGAAAGAACATGAATGCGGTAAACATTCCAAGCATAACTTTTACAGATAAAGAAGTCTCCAAGTTGCCAAATCCAATATGCATTCCGAATAGAATTATGCTAAAAGATGCAAAAATCCAACCAAATATCGGAAGTATCAACAGAAAAGTTAAATGAAATCCTATGGGTATTCCACGCACTTTAAACAAATAAAGAGACATTTTCATTACCTAGCCTCCAAACAAAAGGCATCCGCATTGATTTGCGAACCTTTATCTATCCTTTTTTCAAAGTTTGTATGAATAATGTTTTTGTATGAAAAATAGAAAAGAAAATTTCTTTTCAGAGATTTGGTGCAAGTTTGTATTTCGAAATGAAACCTTTGCTAAAGGGTTCACGAATAAAGAAATGATATAGAAAATAGACTACTTTTCTTTCTTCAAAGGTCTGAAACGTAACCATCCAGACTGCATCGGCTTGGGCGGTTGTTGCGGAGAGTTGGACTGAAAAGGCAGGTTTTTATTTTCATCAACATTTGGATTAGTTACATTTGGATTAACATTTGGGTTAGTTACATTTGGGTTAGTTACATTTGGGGTAGTTATAGGTTCGACTTCAAGAGGTATGTTTTTTGCTTCTTCTTTAGATTTTTCGATTTCTTCTATAGTTTTATTTAATTTTTCAAGAAGATTAGATGCTTCTGTCTTGTTTATTTGCATGGGGTCAGTATCCCTAATTTTTTCAAGTAAGGGGATTGCATCTTTAAAAAAGAGAGGTGCAAACTGAAATATGCTGTTTATTACAATTACCGCACGATATCTAACCCCTGCATCAGGGTCTTTTAAAGCATTAGTAACCGCACTTGCGGATACTTGCGAACATGTTTTTGAGACTTCTGAAATCGTACATATGCTCTTTAGAGCCTCTATTCTTGTGAACTTATCCTTGTCGAGGGTTGCAGATGATAATACATTTATTATCTGTTTTGCAAGTGCATTATCAGCAGAACCTATCTTTCCAAGCGCATGGACTGCACATTCTCTAATCTGCGCATCCTTATTTCCAATTGCATATTCAAGCGCTTTTACTTTTGTCTCGTCATAAGGCGGCTCACTTAACGAATTTACAAGTTTCTTCTTATCTTGAAGGTTTATATTATTGTCTGAAAGGCTCTTTACAACTTTTTCATATATTGTCTCCTCTTTAGTCTCTATCCTACCCTCTTCAATTTTTTGTAGTCCCTTTTTCTCTTCTTCACTTTCGAAAGGCTCTGATATATCATCTGATATATCTACAGATATGTCTACATCTTCGGTAAGTTCCACAAATTCTGTTTCTTCAGAATCTATATTCTGCAAATTCTCCTTCAAAGCGCGTTTTCTTGTTTCCTCATCTACGAGTTCTTTTCCGCATTCCATGCAAAAACGAGCCTTGTCAGGGTGTTCTTTTCCGCAGTAACTACAGAATATAATCTGTTTTACTTCGACTCCAGGTATATTTACACCTACAAAAACTCTCTGTCCACATCGCCAACAGAACCTATGTTTCTCATCAAGTTCATTTTTACATGATATGCATTTCTTTGCCATTTTCAGTCGCTCAAATCTATATTGCTCGATGTGTTAAAAGCCTTTCGCATATTCAAAATCGAAGAGAATCTATGAATTTGGAAACTAAGAATTCTGAAACGAAGAATTAAGAAACGTCTAATTTAGAAAGAACCCCCAAGCCAAAATCGTGCCAAATTTATTTTAATTTACCAAGCCAATATGGTTGCAGTGATTCCATGAGTGTGGAAATTCTCGATGGAAAACTCTTTGCAAACGAAATTCAGAACGAAGTAAAAGCAGAAGTCGAAAAGATGAGAAAAGAAGGTAAAATTCCTGGCTTGGGCGTCGTTCTTGTGGGTAATGACCCTGCATCTCAAGTTTATGTAAAGAACAAATCAGAGGCATGTGCGAACGTGGGCATATTTGCAGAAACTATCCGTCTGCCTCAAGATACAACAGAGGAGAAACTTCTCGAAAAAATAGACGAATTGAATAAAGATAATCGCTTTCATGGTATTTTAGTTCAACTTCCTTTGCCGAAACAAATCGACGAGAAAAGAATACTTGAGCGCATTTCGCCTTTAAAAGATGTTGATGGTTTTCATCCTTTGAATGTAGGTAGATTGACTCAAGGCATTCCATATCTAGTGCCATGCACCCCTGCAGGAATAATGGAAATTTTCAGACGAAAAAATATCGAACTTAAAGGAAAAGAAGCAGTGGTAATCGGTCGTTCTGATATCGTAGGTAAACCTATGGCTCTGCTTTTGCTCCATTCACATGCAACAGTAACGATATGTCATTCGCGCACCTTAGATTTACCAAGCGTGTCAAGACGGGCAGATATACTCGTTGTAGCAATCGGAAAACCTGAATTCGTAACTGCGGAGTACGTAAAGAAGGGCGCAGTAGTTATCGACGTTGGCATCAACAGAGTGAAATTGAAAGAGCCTATAATTGGTAAAGATGGAAAATTGAAGGATTCCAAATTAGTTGGAGATGTTAAATTCGACGAAGTAAAGGAGATTGCAGGCGCAATTACACCTGTTCCAGGCGGTGTAGGACCACTTACGATTGCTATGCTATTATTAAATACGATAAAGGCTGCGAAGACACAAATCACATATTAAATGAATCCAACACTCTCAACTACAAGTCCATTTTCACCGATAGTAACTGGGAATCGGTTGGTTGCATGCTTGGTCCCTCTCATCTTCATAACTTCTAGATACCTTTTTCTTTGTCCATCTACGAGTTCATGGCTAAGAATAAGAACTGCATCTGCGGTATATGCAATCTCAGAAGGATATTGCTGTCCTGCCACAACCTCCCCTGTAAGAATTGAGGTTGCTTGCCAATTTTTCAGTCTGCACGATAGTTCGTACTGGAATTGCCTATATGACCCTTCTACCATTCCTTCAAGGACTGTTATGGGGTCTATTACCACTCTTTGAGGCATTATTTGTGCTATGTGGTCATCGATTACTTCGAGGATTTGATTATAATCGACTGCATGCCTTAATACAGGTCCTAATTCTATAAACTTAATCTCATTTCCGAAAAAGTCTGGATTTATGGATTCCAAACTTGACATAAACCTGAGCATCCATTGTGTGGGTTCTGAAAGGGTAGTAAAGAATAAACCTTGCTCTTTATGTTTTGCGCCTTCGTTTAAAAACTGTGTTACGAATGTTGTCTTTCCGCTACCTGCATATCCTGCAAGCAAAATAGTCGATGGGAATGGAAACCCGCCTTCGATTATCTCGTCAAGACCTTTAATTCCACTCTTTATCCTTGGCAACGCGTTCTTCACAACAATGCCTCCTGTATAGGAATAATTCTACCAATATAGGTTTTTGCAAGTTGATATAATTGAGGGCATGCAACAGGGTCAATTATGCCAATTATTTTCTGTTCCGGCTTGGAACTAAATGTCGTGAGTTTGCAGAAGAAACTCTCTATTGCGGTACTGCTTGCATATTTGTATATCGGTGAAATGTTATCTACCATAAAGAAATCCATTTCGGGCAATCTTATAGTCTTTGTGGGAACGTTGTTTTGTATAGCCTTTATGGGGACATCCTGCATTAAATTTATGCTAAATGGACCATCAACAAAACGCACATTCTCATCGTCAGGAATGACCCTTCCTGATAACTTTGAAACTGTATCTATGAATATAATGTCAGAAATCGGAATTCCACGCAATTTAAGAATAGATTGCATATACACATAGGGCCTTTCTATGGTTATGTAAACCCCACGGTGATGCTTTTCTACCACCAAGATACCGAGAAGCGCCAGACTTATTTTAGGTATAAAACTTGACCTACTTGTTATAAGGATTTTATTTCCTATGGGATTGTCTAACTCTTTTCTTAGAGTATCGAGTAAAGGCTTTGGACCGATATTGGCTTGGGGGCTTGGTTTGCCTTGTCCCTTTTGTTCGTTAGCCGAGGAGTCCAAAGTACCACTCCCTTATTCTGTAAATAGTTTATCTATCCTACTTTCATGTTCTGCGCTCGATTTATGTACCAAAGTGCCGCTTAATACTCCTGATACATTCCTAAATGCTCTTCCTA